>WNFB01000424.1_pt1 | contig 52954 bp, 50 predicted proteins | sample 5400501 | NCBI WGS metagenome assembly WNFB01 (sample SAMN13153341, study PRJNA577476) | soil metagenome | isolation source: 200 cm saprolite under Douglas fir tree site 2 hole 1 | place: USA:California | collected 2015-04-18 | reverse complement strand
AACCGCAGCTTCGGCAACGCCATCCGTGCCAGTGGTGTCTCCTGTCTCACTTGTCCCAACAGCAACGTCCCAACCAGTACTGCTAGACCTCCCCTTTGAGGTCGATCCGCCAGATAACGAGCAAGCAAACGTACATGATGTGCAACCGTCTCACGCCGCCATCTATATCCCTCTATCTCCGGTCGCGGCTCCCACGGAGGCTCTTCAGGCAAGCGCAAGGAAAAATCGCAATCTGGAATAAGCAGCCTTTCGTCACCGACCCAAACCTCCATGCCGGGCCGCAGCCCCCGCACCTGTTCCTCCAACACAACTGACGACAGCCGTACGCCATTCGGCATGTGTGGCAGCTCATCGCTCAGCAAAGCCAGCATAGTCCCATCGATAGCAATATTCACCGCCCGGTGAAACACACTGTGAATGCTGCCAGTGCATGTCGGCTGCTCGAACATGGACTGGACGGCTCGGCTATAGTCCGTGGCTACCAGGGAAATGGTCATATCTTCACTTCTCAGCAAGAGTTGCCAATTGCAGATGCCTCTCTTTCAAACGAACTTCCCGCTCCAGACCGGCCGCACCCGCCAAAACACGGGTACTCTCCAGGATGTCGAGTGAGAGTACTTCCAGGAGTTTCATGCCTCTTCCTCATGCGCAATGGACAGCCTTTGTGCTAGGACGAGCAATGATCGCCATGCTCATGGACGGGATCAGGCACATCAAGAGACGGATTGCGCTCAAAAAAGCCGACCGGTTTGAGCGCGAATCCCACATCGGCAACAGGCATAACAGGCCACTCCTCCGGGCGCGGAATGTGATGTACGTTCATGATGTACCACAGCACCACATCGGTATTTTCAATGGAGCGGTTGGCTTGTGTCCAGGCAGGCAGACCAACTCCTCCTGGATGCTGATTGGGATAGTCGCCCGCCGGGTAGCGCTCCTCGGGCTGGTAAGGCGTCACCCACAGGTGTTTGCCAATAAAGCCCGCACGTTTCAGAATACTCGACGATGGATGCAAGAAGACTGGGGCATTTTCACCTGGCATCAATTTGTATCCTACCGGCTCACCTAATCTGTTGAGACTGTTGGGATTCACGACTTTCCAATAGCGACAGGTTAATGGATCGATCAGCTGCTGCGCCTCGGACTCATTGGAGAGCAGTGTCGCTTTGGCGAAGAACGCATTGCCATACGGATTCTCTGGCCCCTGGGGTTCTGCTTCCGTATGCACTTCGTACACCGAGTTCTGTAGCCCATCCACCATCATATCCAGACGCACACAAAAGATGTGTTGATGAAGCGGCGCGTTCACCTGGGGAGCGACCAACTCACCATACTTCGGCTTGACTCCTGGTAGGACTGCTCCCGTACTGAGAATACCACTGAGCTTAGATTCAAACGCAATCGTGCCGTCCTGGTAGAAATACCAGTAGAAGCCATACTCATAATTGTCAATGGTCGCAATGAACGAGACCACCAGGCGGCGTGAGCGCCGCACATCCGTCCGCTCCGTGCGCCAGTCGGCATGTTTCCACAGGATGCCGTAATCCTCTTCGTGCATGCAGATCGCATTCGGTAATCGGATCAGGTTGCCCTCGCCATCTGTCATCAGTGCATCGAAGTAGTGAATGTACCCCAGGCAATCGCAACCGCGTTCGAGTGCGTTGGCGAGTATGCCGATGCCGTATTCTCCAATATCAAAGGCCGTTTTGCGGTAATGGCTGACGCCAGGATCGCCATAAGGCACGACCATTTCTGCCAGCGAGGCACGATAGAGGATAGGACGCAAACGACCTTGATCCTCATAGTTGATGGTGTGCAGGACCAGTCCCTCCCGTGTATTGAAGCCAATACGGAACTGCCATTTCTGCCAGTGGACCTCGTGTCCATTGACGATAAAGCTTGGGCCTTCAGGCTGGGTGATCTCGAGGGGTTTTAGATCGGTGCGCACCTGCCCTACGGCTTCTGTCCAATAGTTGCCCGACTCCGGCGGCACGGGGATTACACCATAATCCTCCACGCGCACCACCTCCATCTTATTGAGATCAATGTAGGCCACTATTCCTTCGATAGGACGGGCATAGCCATTGTCACTGGGCTCGTGTCTTAAATAGGCCAGGGAACGTAAGAGACGGCGTGTCCGCTCCTCTTCCTTGCCATAGTTTCCCACCGTCCAGCAATCAACCATGACCAGGGCGAGATCAGTAATGCCCCGTTTACGCAGAGCAGCCTGGAACTCGGGGTGGGCCTTGAGGATTTGTTCGCTGGCGACCACTTCTTCAAATATGACTGGAGGCTGTACACCGGGAATATGACGCCATGCCTTCACCCGGCCTTCAGTAATAGAGACGACCGCTTCATAGGTGGCACCAGAGGACTTATCAAGCAGCACAATAAAGGCTTCTCGGCTGGGGGCATCACCCGGTTTGAAGTTGAGGACGACTTCCTTAAGAGGCTCCTGGAGGTTCACCGAGACAAAGCGGACGTGCTCACTCAAGTTCTGTGCGCTACGTACAATGTTCACAGCGGACGTAATCTCTTCAGCCGTGAGTGGTTCCAAGGGGTGAAGAGTTGACGAAGACGAAGAATCAATGTGAGTTCCCTGATGTTCATCGGCCATAATGACATACACCTCATCGCGTTTCAAAACAACCTTGACGATGGTAAGGACTCCAATGTCCATTGTACCATCTTTCTGCAGCACAGGAATTTCTTATCTTAATAGGGATAAAATATATCCCAACAAATTGCGGTATACTTATGAACAAGAGAAAACGTAGCGTCCTTCTACCCTTATCAAGATCCGCAAAGGAGAAAAACGTATGGTACCCAGCGAGCCCAAGCCTGGATCCGTGGCATCAAGGCTCATTTTGAAGCCAAAGAGCCCATCAGGATCGGGAACGAGGTTCAAACACCGCCTCCAGTCGGCAGTTTCAAAATGATATAGTGGTGTATAATACAGTTGACCTGCATCATTTCAGTCATTGCTTGCTGACAGAAAATATGCTACCGCAACCACCTGTCCCAACTGTCCCAACTGTCCCATTGGTTGTCCGGCACCGCTACATTTCAAGTGAGGTAAGGAGCTAGAACAAAGATGAAACCGCCGCGCTTCGCCTATCATGACCCAAGCACACGCAGCGAAGTCCTGGCCCTGCTAGAAACCTACACCGACGACGCTAAAGTGCTCGCCGGGGGCCAGAGCCTCGTCCCGCTCCTCAACATGCGCCTGGCCCAACCTGCCCACCTGCTCGACATCAACCGCCTGCCCGATCTCACCTACATCCGCGAAGTCGATGGTGGCCTGGCCATCGGCTCGCTTACCCGCCAGCGCGACATCGAACGTTCTTCGCTCGTACGACGCCTTTGCCCGCTGCTGGCTGAAGCCATACCCTTCATCGGGCATGCACCGATCCGCTCCCGTGGTACCGTCGGTGGCTCACTGGCCCACGCCGACCCGGCCGCCGAACTACCGGCAGTGTTACTCGCCCTCGGTGGGTATGTCCACGCAGAATCGCACACAGGAAGCCGTCAAATTCCGGCCGAAGCCTTCTTCGTCAGTCAGCTCCAGACCTCACTCGCTCCTACCGAACTGCTCACCGAAGCCTGGTTCCCCATAGCACCACTACGATCCGGCGTAGCGTTTGTCGAAGTCAGCCGGCGTCACGGCGATTTCGCCCTGGTTGGCGTTGCCGCCCAACTCACCCTGCATGAGAATGGCACCATCGCAGCCGCCCACCTGGCCTTGATGGGAGTCGCTGCCACACCTGTGCGCGCTGAGGCAGCAGAAGCATCGCTCCTGGGCCAGCACCCGGACGAGGAAGCGTTCACCGCAGCAGCCAAACAGATCACTGCCGCCCTTGATCCCGACACGGATCTCCACGCTTCCGCAGAGTACCGTCGCAGCGTAGCCGTCGTGTTGGTCAACCGCGCACTGCATACAGCAGCAAACCGCGCACACCAGGGAGGTAAGTTATGAGCGAAAGTAGCGCACTGCCACAAGAAAAACGCCTGGTGCATGTTCGTGTGAACGGTGTTCCTCACACAGCAGAGGTTGAGACACGCTGGCTTTTAAGCGACTTTCTGCGCCACAAGCTCCACCTGACCGGCACTCACGTTGGCTGCGAACATGGAGTATGTGGTGCCTGTACTATCATCTTCAATGGTGCGCCAATCCGCTCTTGCCTCATGCTCGCCGTGCAAGCTGACGGTGGAGAAATACTTACCGTCGAAGGGCTGGCGGGTCCCAACAGCACATTACATCCCCTGCAACAGGCATTCCATGATTATCACGGCCTCCAGTGTGGCTTCTGCACACCGGGCTTCCTCATGGCCATCTATGCCTTCTTACAAGATAACCCGCATCAGAATATGAGCGACGAAGCGGTCCGCGAGGCCATTTCTGGTAATCTCTGCCGCTGCACCGGCTATCAAGGCATCGTCGCAGCAGTCCGTCACATGCTTACAGAAGCGGGCGCGATACATCAGGCCGAGACAAGCGAGGAGGAAGGAGCATGACAACACAAATATTTGGCGCACCTGTCCCACGCCAGGAGGACCGGCGCTTCCTCACCGGCACTGGCACCTATATCGATGACATCGACCTGCCCGACATGCTCCACGCCGCCATCCTGCGCAGTCCACATGCCCATGCACGCATCCGCTCCATTGATACCAGCCAGGCCTCCAGACTCGATGGCGTGGAGGCCGTACTGACCTACAACGACCTCGGCCCATTAGCAGGCCCCCTGCCATTACTCATTCCCCATCCGGCGCTGACCCACCCGCACACACAGTGTGCGCTGGCTAAGGATGTCGTACGTTACGTCGGCGAAGCGGTTGCCATGGTCGTCGCCACTGACCGCTACATCGCTGAGGACGCACTCGCCCTCATCGACGTCGATTACGACCCATTACCCGTCATCAGCCCCGGCGACCTCGCAGAAGCCGCAGCACCCAACACTCCACTCGTACATGACGACACACCCAATAACATTGCCGCGCACCTCGTACAGCAGGTCGGCGATGTAGATGCCGCCTTCGCCCGTGCCACGCACGTTTTCCAGCGACATGTGCAGCTTGACCGCAGCGCCAGCCAGCCACTAGAGACACGCGGCGTGATAGCCCGCTTTGACAAGTTCGAGCAGGCACTAACCGTTTGGGATAGTACCCAGGGGCCAATCTCCATCCGCAATGGTTTGGCAGTGCTCTTCGGCCTCCCGGCAGATAAAGTGCGGGTGACCGCACCCGATGTCGGCGGAGGCTTCGGCGTCAAGATCATGTTGTTCTATCCCGATGAGGTGCTCGTCCCACTGGCTGCAATGCGCCTGGGCCGGCCGGTGAAGTGGACCGAGGATCGCCTCGAACATATGACGGCAGCCAACCATGAACGGGGCCAGGTGCATGATATCGCTGTCGCAATGGACGCTGATGGCCGCATCCTCGGCCTGCGTGACGTCTTCCTACACGACACTGGCGCGTACTGTCCCTATGGCATCATTGTTCCTCTAATCACCTCGTGCCAGCTTCCCGGCCCCTATAAGCTGCCGACATACTACTCTGACGCTACCGTCGTCTATACCAATCGCACGCCCGTCAGCCCCTATCGCGGCGCCGGGCGCCCACACGGCGTCTTCGCCATGGAGCGCATCCTCGACTGCGCAGCCGACCAGCTCGGCATCGATCGGGCCGAGATTCGCCGCCGTAACTTCATCCAGCCGGACGAGTTCCCCTACGACGTCGGGCTGACCTTCCAGGATGGCCTGCCCACGCGCTACGACAGTGGCAACTATCCCGCCGGGCTTGAGCGGGCGCTGGAGATGATCGACTACACCCATTTCCGCGAGCAGCAGCAGCAGGCACGGGCCGAAGGCCGCTATCTGGGCATTGGCCTTGGCTGTTACGTGGAAGGTACCGGCATCGGACCGTACGAGGGCGCGCATATCTCCATCGACAACCAGGGTGATGTCCATGTAGCCACCGGCCTCACGACCCAGGGCCAGGGCCACCAGACCTCGTTTGCCCAGATTGTCGCCCAGGAACTGAGTGTCGATGTGGCGAAGGTCCATATCACCACCGGTGACACCCATCGCTTCCACTGGGGCACCGGCACCTACGCCAGCCGGGCCATGGTCATTGCTGGCAACGCCATCGGCCTGGCAGCAGCAGCTGTCAAAGAAAAAGCCATCAAAGTGGCCTCCTGGGCGCTGGAAGCCGCTCCGGAGGACCTCGAACTCGTCGATGGTCGCGTGCGCGTCAAGGGCACACCGTCTCATGGCCTCTCGCTGGCCGCGCTCTCCATCATCTCCAACCCCATCCGCTACGCCTATGGAGCGCATGCCGCTGATCTACCCGCCATGTTGCCCACACGCGAGGGACCACCACTGCCACCTGGAGAAGAGCCAGGATTGGAGGCCACGCAGTACTTCAGTCCTCAGCATGCCACCTTCGCTAGCGGCGTCCATGCAGCAATCATCGAAGTTGACACCCACACCGGCATCGTCAAAGTGCGCAAGTACGTCGTATTGCACGACTGTGGCAAGCTGGTCAACCCCCTCATCGTTGAGGGGCAGATCACTGGCGGCGTGGCGCAAGGCATCGGTGGCTCATTCTACGAACACATGGATTATGACGACAATGGCCAGTTGCTCAACGCCAGCTATATGGACTTTCTCATCCCCTACGCAACCGAGGTACCTCACATAGAGATGGATCACATCGAAACGCCTTCTCCTATCAACCCCCTCGGCGTAAAAGGCGCAGGTGAGGCCGGCTGCATCCCCGTGCCCGCCCTGATGGCCGCAGCTCTGGAAGATGCCCTATCACCCTTCGGCGCCAAAGTCGACTATATGCCACTAACCCCGGACGAAATCCGCAAACTAGCAGCAGGGGCACAATAAGGAGGACTCGCTTATGCCACCGCTCGCCGTCATCGCCATAGGCGGCAACTCACTCATCAAAGACAATACCCATCAGTCTATACCGGACGAGAAAGCTGCCGTCCGTGAAACAGCGGGGCATATTGCCGGAATGATCGCCCAGGGTTGGAACGTCGTCATTACCCACGGCAACGGACCACAGGTAGGCTTTATCCTCCTGCGCTCCGAACTGGCACGACACGTCCTACCCCAAATATTGCCACTCGACGTCGCCGGAGCGGACTCCCAGGGCGGCATTGGTTACATGATCCAGCAAGCGCTGGGCAACGAACTGCGGCGGCGTGGCATATCAAAACAAACAGTCACATTGGTCACCCAGACGCTCGTTGACCGCGCCGACCTCGCTATGCAACATCCCAGCAAACCCATCGGCCTATTCTACAACTCTGTAGAGGCCCAACAGAGACAGCGCGAACACGGCTGGACAATGATGGAGGACGCCGGGCGCGGTTGGCGCAGGGTCGTCCCATCTCCCCACCCCCGCCAAATCATCGAGAGCGCACTCATCGAATCGATGGTTCGCGCTGGCGTCGTCGTCATCAGCACTGGCGGCGGCGGCATTCCTGTGATCGCCGACCAAAACGGTGACCTGGTTGGCATCGAGGCTGTCATCGACAAAGACTTCGCCTCAAGCCTCCTGGCCAGCACGCTGCACGCCGACTTGCTGCTAATCTCTACAGGTGTAGAAAAAATCGCGCTCAACTACCGCCAGCCCGACCAGCAGGACCTGGACAAGTTAACGCTCAGTGAAGCTCAACATTACCTGGACGAAGGACACTTCGCCAAAGGCAGTATGGAGCCAAAAATCCGCGCAGCCATCGAGTACATTCAGCATGGGGGCAAAGCCGTCCTCATCACCAGGCCAGAGACTATCACCCGAGCCCTGGCAGGCGAGACCGGCACCTGGATCCTTCCCGATGGCGTGTCTCGTCCGCTTCGAGTAGGGGCAGGCGGGGTAGAGTAGAGCGGGGTGGGCCCTTGCGGTTACCCTGGTTTGGTAGGAGAATCGGCAAATCGGCACCATCCCTTATGGTGTTTCTCTCATTTTCATGGTATACTGTTGGCATAATCCTCTCATCCTTCACTCCTGACTTTCAGCTAGCTACAGAAAGGAGGACGCTCACAGACATTACCTCATCGGATTCCCAGACTCAATTCATTCCGTCCATCATTCGTCATCATCCAAGGAGTTCAATCGGCTAATGGAAATGGTAGAACTGGAGCAAGTCCGCCGTCTCGTGATTGCACATCGAGATCGTCTCTAGCGCTTTGGCTATGGCTACTTTGAAACCTTCTGCCAGAGACACAACACTGAGATGATCATGATGAACAGTGAGGCGATGTCACCAGAGCAAGAGCTGGTACAGGACTTGATAGCCATTATTACCGTCTTTGCATAAAGGTTGTATGGAATGAGATCGTACGAGAAAGTGCTGAAAGATGCTGCTCTCCAAAAAGATCAAACTTGAGGTCTCTGAACAAGATGCCGCTAGCCTAGAATTCATGCAGGGCAAGTGTCGTGGATTGTACAACTGGTGGGTGATGCGCTTGCGGAATGGCGTAAAGTGGAACTTTGCTGAAGCCAAGCAAGCTTTGCAGCAGAGTAAGCAGCATGATCCTGAACTCGAGTACGTCTACGGCAAACTCTTGCATGAGGTCTACTACCGCTTGGATGCGGCCATGAAGGCTTTCTTCAGACGTGTAGCATCTGGTGAGACCCCTGGTTTCCCGCGAGTGCGTCCACGTCATATCTTCTTCACGCTCTGCTACCCTGCAATATATCTCAAGATAGTTGGCGACAACCTCATCTTGCCCACAGGTGGCGGCGGTAAACATGGTCCCAAACGATTCCCCAACATTGCTGCCAAACTGACTGAGGTCCCGCCTGCTGGTTTCCGAGAGGTTGCCATTAGCAGGGATGCCAGGGGCAACTACTATGCGTCCTTCAGCTATAAGCAGCAAGAAGCCGAACCGCAACAAGGTGAAGTGGTGGCTTTTGATCTAGGTATCAAGACGTTGGCAGTGGGCGTCAACGAACAAGGTAGGGTCTACACTGTGGGTGGCTTCAAAGGGTCCCGATGGTATAATAGGCAACTCGACAAAATCAGATCAAAGCGGGATAAGTGCAAGAAGAAGTCGAGACGGTATATCCGCTTGAGCAAAGTCTACAAGCGGATCTCGGAAAAGAAGCGCAACAAACAGAAAGATAGTCACCATAAGGCGTCCCATCTCATCGCGCACAAACTGGTTGAGAGAACTGTTGTGATCGGTGATCTTTCCCAACGCCAGATGGTCACGAAAGAGCATGCAGAGCACAATAAGCACAAGAACCGTGCCGTGTTCAATGACTGGGGTCTTTACGGTTTCGTACAGATGTTGGTCTACAAGTGCCTACTGTATGGGAAAGAACTGGTCTTCCTAGATGAACGCGATACGAGTAAGACGTGTCATGTCTGTGGCAACAAGCAGGATATGCCCCTCTACAAGCGAACGTATCGCTGTGACTGTGGACTCATCATGGATCGAGATGAGAATAGTGCTCACAATATCCTGATGAGGTACCTTGCCCGGCTAGGGCCACACACGGGTGATCCCGTGCGGTGTGCGGATGTATTCACCGCAATCAATACGTTTGACCACGTTTAGAAAGGCAGGACAATTCATGGCAACTGTAACAGAGAAACCAGGATACTTCACGGGCTGGACCCTCAAACGCGAGGGCATAATCGCACCCGATGAGCGACTTCCCTGGGGACAAACCATCTTTGTTGGCTTGCAACATGTACTCGCCATGTTTGGAGCCACCGTCTTAGCTCCCATCATCATGGGCTTTAATCCAAACACCGCCATTTTCTTCTCGGGTATTGGCACACTCATCTTCTTCCTCGTTGTAGGGGGCCGCGTGCCCAGCTACCTCGGTTCGAGCTTCTCGTTCATCGCCGTCGTGATTGCTGCAAGTATGTACACGGGCAAAGGCCTCAATCCGCATGTTGATGTGGCCCTGGGAGGCATCATCGCCGCTGGTGTCGTTTATGCCATCATCGGTCTTATCGTCATATTCACCGGCTACAAGTGGATCGAATACTTGATGCCACCCGCAGTCACCGGTGCCGTCGTGGCCGTCATTGGCCTCAATCTCGCTCCGGTTGCGATCGGTGACGTCAGTACCAGCCAGTTTGATACATGGATGGGCATCATCACCGTACTCGCCGTTGTACTGGTGGCCGTCTACGCTCCTGGATCACTGCGGCGTTTACCCATTCTCATTGGTGGCATCATTGGCTACCTCATCTATCTGCTGTTTGCCAACGCTTTTGGTCTCGGCAAACCCATCAACTTCACTGCCTTGGGGCAAGCCCCGTGGATTGGCCCGCCAAGCTTGACCCTACCGAGCTTTCACGCAAATGCGATGTTCCTGATTGCTCCCGTCGCTATCATCCTCGTCGCGGAGAACCTGGGTCATGTCAAAGCAGTGGGAGCGATCACCGGGCGTAACCTGGATCCATACCTGGGACGCGCTTTTCTTGGTGATGGACTGGCGACCATTGTCGCAGGTTTAGGTGGGGGTACCGGCGTGACCACTTATGCTGAGAATATCGGCGTGATGGCGGTTACGCGCATCTACTCGACGCTCATCTTCATCATTGCCGCAGCCGTCGCCATTCTGCTAGGCTTCTCACCCAAGTTTGGCGCCTTGATCGCAACCATTCCTCAGGGCGTAATTGGTGGTCTAGCCATCGTGCTCTTCGGCCTGATTGCTGCGACAGCTGGACGCATCTGGGTACAAAATGGCGTGGACTTCTCGAAGAGTCGCAACCTGCTAACCATAGGCGTTGCCCTTACCCTTGGTGCAGGCAATCTGACCCTCAACATCGGCAACTTCGCCCTCGGTGGCATCGGTACTGCTGCCTTTGGCGCGATCATCATGTACCAACTATTGCGAGGGCGCGAACCTCAAACCGAGGAAATCGTTCCCGCTGATGCTGCGGTTGTAGAGACACCCAGCAGTGAAGTGGAACCAGGAGCCGGCGAATAGGTATATGTCCTAGAGGTAGGTTCCTCTACCATTATCAGGTAGGATGAGCTATATCGAGTAGGGGCGACCCTTGCGGTCGCCCATGAGGAGCGGGTCATCAACCTAACCCGCCTCAGTATCCTCATACTCCAGCACAGTCAGCCCGACACGCTTCTTGGCCGAGAGTTGACCACGGTAGGAAGCGCGAAAGGTGCCCGAGGTTGGAGCAACATCGCGATAGTCGCGTCCAACAGCGATAGTGAGGTAGCTCAAGTCGGCCTCGCGCCCATGGGTTGGGTCAAAGGGCAAAGCGACAGCAGTATCGGACCCATCTGCAGAAGGTACAAGCGCCTCCACCCAGGCATGCGTACCACCCTCGCCCAACAGGTGACCGGAGATATAGCGAGCCGGTAATCCGCACAGGCGACAGAGAGCAAGCATGACATGAGCGTAGTCCTGGCATACCCCCTTTCCAAGGGCAAGCGCCTGCGACGCAGTAGTGTGAATATCAGTTACACCACGCACATACTCTAGAGCATGATACACCCAGTCGTTGACGCGTTGAGCCAGCGCCATATCCCGATGTCCCTCAGCCATCAGCATTGCCGCTACCTGTCGTAGCATGTCATCCGGCTCTGTGAGATCAGAAGGTTCTAGCAAACGGGGATCAGCGAGCAAGGAGGTAGAGATATGGTGAGGTCCTTTACCTGCGTATCGTTCGACCACGATCCAGGCTTCAAAGTCAATGGCTTTTTCGACACGTGGAACATACAGGTTGAGCACCATATTCTCGAAAGCGTCATGCTGCTGGGCAATCTCAACACCAGGTGCGGAAACCTCCAGGTGATGGAAGACAAGACGCTGGTCACCATGGTAATCCGGTGGAATGATCATCAGGCATTGTCGCAAATCATCGATGGGGCCAGGATATTCGTAACGCAGATGTTGATGAATCAGGTAGGCCGTCCGCTGCACTCGTCCCCAATCCACTCCCCGGTGATCAAGAAGATCGAGTGCAGCGAGGCGGGTTTCAATGTCCGGTAATCCTTGATTCATGCCGTAATGTCATCCTCTTTTCCAGCAGGCTCCATGCCTATGTTCACTATAGTCGACGGCGTTGCTGCAACAGATTCGCCAGGTACCTCATCTGCCCACACCGTCATACTCTGTAAACGTGGCGATCCATAAGTCGTAACCATCGCCACATCCAGCGCATCACGTCCACGGCCGATCAGGACACGTCCAATGCGCGGCATATTGTTACGCGGATCGAAAGTCCACCAACGGTCGGCGAGGTAGACTTCCATCCAAGCACAGAAATCCATCGGTTCATCTGGTGGCGGGACTCCGATATCTGGCAAATAACCAAAGACATAGCGGGCAGGAATATTGAGAGCACGGCAGAAGGTAACAGCCAGGTGAGCGAAGTCACGGCACACCCCGACACGCCGCTCAAACACATCGACAGCAGAAGTCAGCGGAGTGCTCGTGCCATACTGGAAACCGATGTTGCTATGCACCCAATCGCAGATAGCCTGAACCCGTGCCCACCCTGGATCGGTTGCGCCAAAGAGTTGCCACGCCGTATCCGAGAGTACGTCAGAGAGGCAGAAACGACTCGGCAAGGTGTAGTGGAGTACGTCATCAGGCAGAGCCTCAACCGGCAACTGAACAGCGTCGAGTGCGACCTCATCCTGTTCTCCAGAAACTTCGACAAGCGCATCGTAGCGCAAGACGTGCTCGCCAACAGGCATCAGCAGACGCTGGCAGATGTTGTTGTAGATATCCCGGTAGGCATGCAAAGGCACATGCGGAGTTATTTTCCACGTTTCCTGGAGCACATGGTGCTCTACATCTCCACGCGGTTGTACCTGCATGATTGTTGGCGTGGGCCATGTCGCCTCATAACGGATTTCGCATCCTACGCGTATTTGCATGCTTGCCTCTCATCCTAGCTCGTCGATACCTTCTTGGAACTGCATGGTTTTCATAACTATTGTCCCTATTATACTATACGAGGTCCACACGCTCCTGGAATATCCACAAGATACAAAGACAACAGCCAAACTTTACATTGGGCTCTCTACCACCATATAATAGATGTGACAATATTTAATGAGATTAGTTGTAACCGCCTGGGATACCACCGTGATACGATCCGACACCACAGGCCGGCCTACATTGCCGCCGCCTTTCACGCACTATTACCTCGACGTGGCATACGACGAAATGTTCGACGCCTCAGGTAGTCCCCGTGCTAAATACGAAGAATTGTACCAACGACTACTCGACATGCCCGCCGAGACATTGTTTGAGCGCCAGCAAGCGGCTAATTTGATGTTCCTCAACCAGGGCATCACATTTACAGTCTATGGTGAAGAGGAGGGAACCGAACGTATCTGGCCCTATGACCTGCTACCGCGCATCATTACGGGTGCCGAGTGGGCCATCATCGAGCGCGGTTTAACGCAGCGTATCACTGCCCTCAATTTGTTCCTCAAGGACATTTATAACGAAGGGCGCATCTTGTCCGCCGGTGTGATACCGCGTGCCCTCGTCTACAGTTGTCGACACTTTCGCCGCGAAATGCGCGGGCTGAAGGTGCCACACGATATCTATGTGTCCATCGTCGGCACCGACCTCGTACGACTTCCTGGTGGAGGATTCGCAGTATTGGAGGACAATTTGCGTGTGCCAAGCGGCGTTTCCTACATGCTTGCCAATCGCCAGGTGATGAAGCGGGTATTCCCTTCGTTGTTTGGTAGTTATGGCGTGCGCCCAATCGATCACTACGGACAGGCACTCTTGAGCACACTGCGAGCTCTTACGCCTGCCGGTCGCCCGGACCCGACGATTGTCCTACTTACACCAGGAGTCTACAACTCAGCCTACTTTGAGCATACCTTCTTGGCACGACAAATGGGTATAGAGTTGGTAGAAGGGCGCGATCTGCTCATTCATGACAACATTGTATACATGCGCACCACGGGAGGACTACGCCGCGTAGATGTCATCTATCGACGTATCGACGATGACTTCCTTGATCCACTGGCTTTCCGTCCCGACTCTACACTCGGTGTTCCAGGATTGTTGAACGCTTATCGCGCGGGCAATGTAGCCCTCGCCAATGCCATTGGAACGGGCATTGCCGATGACAAGGCCCTGTACGCCTACGTCCCTGCCATCATTTCCTACTACCTGGGCGAGGAGCCAATACTACCAAATGTGGAGACATACTTGCTCACCGAGGACTCACAACGACTTTATGTACTCGAGCACTTGCAAGAACTGGTCGTAAAGGCTGTCGGGGAATCAGGAGGTTATGGCATGTTAATCGGCCCCTACAGTACCGCTGCACAACGTGAAGAGTTCCGCGAGTCTATCACCGCCAATCCACGCGACTACATTGCGCAACCCACGCTGGCACTTTCACGCGCCCCTTGCGTCATCGACGGTCATATCGAGCCACGCCATATCGATCTCCGGCCATTCATTTTGCACGGCGATCGTGTGACCATCGTTCCCGGTGGACTGACACGTGTAGCGCTCAAGCGCGGCTCCCTCGTCGTCAATTCATCCCAAGGCGGCGGCAGTAAGGACACCTGGGTGTTACATCAATGATGAATTCAGGACTAGAATACCCGAGCGTAGTATGGTAGGGGCGAGCGGGGAGTGGATGTGTGGGGAGGGCCCTTGCGGTCGCCCTGCCTGGGTGTTGCATCAATAAGGAAGAAATCTATGCTCTCACGAGTCGCCGATAGTCTCTACTGGATGAGTCGCTACCTGGAACGGGCAGAGCATACTGCCCGTCTCATCGACGTCAACCTCCACCAAATGCTCGATCAGAGCAGCCGGGATGCCCCATTAAGCTGGGTGCGGCTACTGGATAACCTGCACGTCCCACTTCCGGCAAACGAAACAAACACTGCATACAGCATTATCCAGGCACTAACATTCGACACATCAAACAACGCTTCAATTATGGCGTATATCGCAGCCGCACGCGAAAATGCCCGCCTGGTACGTGAACTAATCAGTTCGGAAATGTGGGAGCAACTCAATCGACTCTTTTTACAAGTAAAAAGCACAAGCATGGAAGAGGTTTGGTACACAGAACCGCACGTGTTTCTTGCCAGCGTCAAAGAGGGCATACATCTCTTTCAAGGCATCACCGATGCGACCATGAACCACAGCGAGGGCTGGCACTTTATTCGCGTCGGCTGCTTTATCGAGCGTGCCGTTGCAACCGCGACGTTGCTCGACGTTCATTTCCGTGACCTGCTGGAAGTTGAACAGAACGATGCAAACGAACCACTCAACTACCTGGGCTGGGTTGGTTTGTTAAAATCATGTGCAGCATTTGAAGCCTACTGCAAAGTCTACACAGCCACTATTTCACCCCGCAACATCGCTGAGTTTCTGCTCTTGAGTGCCGAATCTCCGCGTTCTGTACACTTTGCCGCCGCTATGATGCAGGTGGCATTGCAGGCAATTGCCAGGTCGACCAATACGCGCCATGCCGGACGTGCTGAACGTCTTGCCGGGCGCTTGCGAGCGGCGCTCGATTATGACCAGATCGAAGAGATTATGAGCAGCAATTTGCACGCCTACCTGGAGAATATCCAACGCCAATGTGGGCAGATACACAGCGCAATCTACCAGGTGTATATTGCGTATCCGATCGACGTTGCCATTTCTGCTCGCGGAGCATCCCAAGCATGATTATGAACGTATCATCCCGTTACACCATCCACCACGTCACCAGGTTCCGCTACAGCGCACCGATCAGCGAGAGTATCATGGAGGTGCGTATACAGCCACGTAGCGAGGGTATACAACGCTGCCTCGACTTCCGCCTCCATACTAACCCGCGAGCACATATCATGAACTACCGTGGTGGAAATGGCAACCGGGTGCATCACTTTGACGTGCCCAATCGTCACAGCCAACTCACCATCACTGCCCAGGCGCTTGTCGAATTGACAGCACCGCCACCGCTTCCTCAGTCGCTTCGTCCACAGGCCTGGGACGAACTGGAAGCGCTGACCGCTACAGACGAGCACTGGGACATGCTCATGCCAAGCCACTTTGCGTGTCCTAGTGATCTCTTACATGACTTTGCCCGCGAACTGGATGTACGGCGGCGTGATGACCCGCTCACAGTGCTACGCGATTTGAATACCGCCATGCACGAGCATCTGGAGTATGCACAGAAAAATACGCGAGTCGACTCACCGATTGAAGATGCATTGAGTGCGCGCCGGGGTGTTTGCCAGGATTTCGCACACATTATGATCACCCTGGTGCGGGAGTTACACATACCCTGTCGTTACGTCAGTGGCTACCTGTTCCAGCAGAGCAGATCGCGAGATCGCTCGGCAGAAGATGCGACGCATGCCTGGGTCGAGGCGTTGCTGCCAGGCCTGGGCTGGGTCGGCTTCGATCCCACAAATAGTAGCATTGCTGCTGAACGTCACATTCGCGTCGCGATTGGTCGCGATTATGCCGATGTTCCACCGACACGCGGAGTATTTCGTGGTAGCGCCGAAAGTGAGTTGGCTGTGGCTGTAAAGGTTCTACCGTCCGATACATTCCGCAGCGATGATTTGCCACTAGAGGCAGATTGGACGCAATCCACCATTGATGGATACGAGTACGAGCAGGGGCCGCAACAGCAACAACCACAACAGCAATAGCAATAGCAATAGCATTGATAGCCTCTTCAGTTCACACCCCTTTATCGCATGTCATGTAAATCTGGCTTCACACGCCGCACAACCGACCACGTTGTCGGCAAAAGCGCAGCCGCGATCACCAGCTTGAGAAGATCGCCCGGAATGAAGGGCAACATCCCTAGTTTGATGGCTGTACCGGCATCGAGATGCAACGCGAAAGCCAACCAGGAGACACCGATGAGATAGGTGATCAGCGTGCCGGGGAGCATCGCCAGCGCTGAGGTCAAGATGCTGCGATCCAGCTGTCGCTCACAGAGCCAGCCGGTGACAAAGGCAGCGATGGGAAAGGACCAGAGATAACCCGCCGTGATGCCAAGGAGTGCAGCGATGCCGCCGGGACTGCTCGGAATGGGCGAGAAGACAGGCAAACCGGCTGCGCCCTCGGCGAGATAGAGCAGCAGCGCTAGCCCGCCGCGCCGACTGCCAAGCGCTGCGCCCGTCAACAGCACGGCCAGTGTTTGCAGTGTGACCGGCACAGGCGTAAAAGGCAGGGGAAACGAGATATGGGCGCACAGGGCAGTAAAGAGACTGAAGCCGAACACGAGTAATCCGTCTCGCAACAGATTGAGACTACGCGAGACACGCCTGGGAACAAGATAATCGACAAGCGTTAAGTCTGATGCAGCTGCCATACAATACTCCTTCTTGCTTGGTCGGAAACAGTCCTATTGTGCAGATCGTAAAATATTGCCGACGTATTATTTATAACGTAGAAAAAGGTTAAGACGCAACTACTCAGGAATTCCTAGCAACGGGCAAGGGGCGGCTAGCAAACCAGAATCGTTTGCTCACCCCAAACCGATCATTCAGATGAATCCGCTTCCAGTATTTTCTTTCGAACGTCGTATAGGCCCCGAGCAAACCCACATTGATGAACAGCCGATGTGTCGGTCCTATGAGGAAGGTGGCATCAGCCAACGTTGTCACAAAGGCCAGGAGCAATGCACCTCTCAATTGACAGGCACGGCCATGTGTGGCATATTACCATTAGACCTTTGGCCTGTCCTGGCAGCATAAGCGATCTTCTCTTCATTAGGAGCGTGAGTGATGGCTGAGCGTATCGGACAACGACTGGGGAACTATCGCCTCGTTCGCCTGTTAGGAACTGGTGGTTTTGCAGAAGTCTACCTTGGTGAGCACATATATCTCAAGAGCCAGGCCGCTATCAAAGTGCTCTATACGCATCTGGCACACGAGGAGGTCGCAGGTTTCCTCTCCGAGGCGCAGACTCTCGTCCGCTTGATTCACCCGCATATCGTGCGCCTCTTAGACTTTGGTGTCCAAGGCAACACGCCGTTTCTTGTGATGGACTACGCGCCTAACGGGACCTTGCGTCAATGTTACCCCAAAGGGGAACGGCTCCCTCTCGCCACCATCGTGGGCTATGTGAAACAAGTTGCTGACGCCCTGCAGTATGCCCACGATGAGAAACTGATCCATCGCGACATCAAGCCGGAGAATATGTTGCTGGGACGACGAAACGAGGTCGTGCTCAGTGACTTTGGCATCGCCGTTGTGGCCCAGAGTTCGCGCTATGACAGGACGCAGGATGCCGGAGGCACTATTGCCTATATGGCTCCTGAACAGATTCAGGCCCATCCGCGTCCGGCCAGCGATCAGTATGCGCTGGGAGTAGTCGTCTACGAGTGGTTGAGCGGAGAACGCCCCTTTCGCGGCTCATTTACCGAGATCGCCGCCAAACATGTGCTCGCTCCTCCTCCATCCTTGCGCGAAATGGTATCGGCGATTCCATCGGCGATCGAACAGGTAGTGATGACGGCGCTAGCCAAAGACCCCAAGCAGCGCTTCGGCAGTGTCCAGGCCTTTGCCACTGCTTTAGAGCAAGCTGCTCAGTCACCATCAGACTCTCCATCTATCCTTCCCACAGCGATCGCACCATCAAACGAGTTGTCACGGCCTCCCGAGTTAGGTACGCCATCGAATCAGGCACTGCAACCAACTCACGCAAATACCTCACTGAGCTGATCATGCGACCACAGTCGACAGCGCAGCCCACCCAAATGAGCCCTTCGCCAAACCAAACATCAGGGCCACCCGAATTATGGACACCAGCCGGTCAGGCATTCCAACCAACCAATGCAGCTCCTCCGCCAGATCTGTTGGCACGGCCACCTGTCATCGCCACACCACTGAGCCAATACATTCCACAGCCCATTCCTCTCCAACCAGCAATACCTTATACGCCCAAACGAGGTGTCTCTCGGCGCACTATCATCCTTGGTTTGGCCGGACTGGTTGTGGCAGGTGGGGGGATTGCCTGGTTCTCAGCATCACATGGCCTGGTATCATCTCCCGCTAACAATTCTAGTGCCAGTAGTAGTCCAGGCGGCATCAAAGCTGGTCCAGGGGTCGATCTTGCAACCAAGACGATCAATCTCGGTATTTTGTCGCCGTTTTCCGGGCCGGTGGCAGCCCCAATCGGCGACCCCCTGGCGCGCGGTGTCGAGGTCTTTTTCAAGTCTGTCAACGACCACGGTGGTATCGACGGCTTTAAGGTCAAACCTGATTGAGAAGGACACGCAGTACAACCCGCAGATCCAGGTTGAACTGTACAACCAGATCCATAACCAGGTCTTAATGATTGCCGATAGCCTGGGTTCGGCCCCGACTTTTGCGGTAAAAGACCTGACCGCACAAGATCATATGTTGGTATCTGGTGCTTCGCTGTCCTCGGCGCTAAGGTCGAGAATGCCTTCGACTATGTCGTCAACAAGCTGGGTGTCAAGAATCCATCCACAGGCATCATCTATCAAAACGATGATTACGGCCAGGATGGCCTGACAGGGTACAAAGAAGCTGTCAGCGTCTATGGGTTGCATGATGTAGGGCAGGCCAGCTACGCGGTCACCGATACGGACTTTACTGCACAAGTCTCACAGATGAAGGCCGCGGGCGCAAAGTATGTCTTCCTGACGACTGTGACGGCAAAAATCATCGGGACTGCCGCCGCCCTGGGCTATAATCCGCAGTGGATTCTGCAAAGCCCGGCGTTCTCAACCCTGTTGCTCGGAGTCCCTAGCCTGGTACCATTATTGTCAAAGGCCTGGATCGTGAACCAGGGCGCAACCTGGGGCGATAAGAGCAAACCTGGGATGGCCCAGATGCTGGCTGACGTCGCCAAGTATGCCCCAGATCAGAAGCCGGGCGCGTTCTTCGAGTTCGGCTACACGGAGTCAAAGATCACCTACGCTATCCTGAAGAAGGCGGCCGATAACGGTGACCTGACCCGCGACGGAGTATTCAACGCCTTCGAGTCGCTGAAGAATGTCGATCTCGGTGGGCTGCTGCCTCCCGTGACCTATGGCTCCTCCTCCAGTGGCAATAATCGGGTTCCAACCCGCGATTCGGTGGTCTACCAGATCGATCCATCCCAGCCGACGTCAATCAGAGCACTGAGTGACGATTTCGTCGGAACAGCTGCAATGAAATCACAGTTCTGATCAGACTCCCGTTAGCAAGCTTCCCCCTGGTCGCACCTCGGCCAGGGGGAATACTCACCACTACATCGCCTTCTTCCTCCTGTGAAGACCTGGTGGCTGACTGTATCACCTTCTGCTCCGACATCCCGCCTGCCGAGTTTCCCTCCTCACTCGAACAGAACTGTGTCGTGTTGACCAGGCGCGAGAAGCCCAGGGAGATCGAGGCTTTGAACTTCACTCCAGCGTTCGAGACCGCCGTGCGCTTATAACACCAGGTCGAGAAGTTCATTCATAGGCAACTCCTCAATTACGGTTTGACCGCGCGCGCCGAACTCCAGAGCGCGCCCGGATTGACCCGATCCGGATAGAGCGAGAGCATCCTGTCGTACAGCTCTCGCGCAGTCGTCGTCGTCCCGGCTACCCGGTCGAAATCGCGGATGTACTGCCGGGTCTCTTCAATGATCCTGGGGCTGTCGTCCTTCCCAGGTCGCTTATGGCCGGCGATCACCGCGCGTGGGTTGAGCGACTCGATGGTGTCGAGCGCAGCGATCCACTCGCGGCGGGTTTGCGCGTTTGACTCGGCGAGGTAGAGGTGAACGTCGTTGTACGCGGCGTCACCCGCTACGACCAAGCCAATTGACGGAACATGCAGGCAGGTTGTGTTGTCAGTATCGGTATGTCCGAGCGGCACAACGACCAAATCGTGCCCCTCGAGGTCAATCACGTTTTCGGTCAGTTCTTCGGCAAGCACAAGATGATCAGAAATTTGACCGGGAAAACGCGGATTCCAAAACGACGCGAGGGACTGCAGCGATGCCTGCTGGCGCATAGTCTTGACTACATCCGGCGTCGCAACAAAGCGGGTGCCCGGAAATCGCTCTAGAACTGTATTGGCGCCGAAGAAATGGTCGCCGTGGCCGTGCGTAGCGTAGATCGTCGTCACGTTCTTGCCGTGCGCTTCGACCCACTCCACCAGGGCTCCTGCCTGCTCGACGGTGAGGAAGGCGTCGACGAGGACGGCATCCCGCTTGCCGTAAATGAGAGTCGACGATGTCGGCGAGAACATCCGCTGTTTCGTGCCCGGAGGCAGGTCGCTGGTGACAGTGGGGATGCCAGGCGTCACAAACACGTCCCAGTGAAGCTCAATGTCTCGAGTTTCGATGTCAGTCATACGTTTGTCTCCCTTGTTGGCTCGGCTCCGCGTGCGGCGGATAACGGCGAGGCGTGCTGAACAGAACCCTGCCGGAGAAGTCCACCCAGCCAGGCTGCATCAGTTTGAGATAGGAAACAAGAAGGTGAGAGAACGTCTGTGATGTCCACTCCAGGGATGGGCATTGGGAAATTCGACACACTTCTTGGATCGTTCACGCTCTCAGAAACGGTTGATGATGCTGTGTTGTGACAGGCATCGTCATCACGACACGTTCAGGAGTGGCCTCGATCACCTGCATCTGTAAGGTGTATGCTAATCCTTGCACCGGTGTCTCCATCTCTCCTCCTTTCTATGCTCCCACACTCAACCGGATGTATTCCAGCTTCTTTCGTATTCACCTGAATGCTCCATTGGTATACGGCTTGAGTGCCGCATAAATGGCGTAATTGAACGGTAGGGACATGCCGTGCTCTTGCCCCAGGCGCACCATCGTCCCATTGAGGGCCTCGATTTCCAACCGACGCCCGGCCAGCAGATCAAAGGCCATCGACCCCATCGCCTCCGGTTCCAACGCCTGCAACGTCGCATAGCTCCGCTCAACGATATCAACAGGCAGAGCATGCCACTCGCTCGCGACACTGCCTCTCCTTCCTTCATGACGGCTTTGAGCAACTCGCTCGTTTCTGGATACGCCAACACCTGTCCCAGCGGGAGGCGCGTGAGGGCAGTGATGCCGCTGAAGGCGCAGATGAAGAGAAACTTCTCCCAGAGCGTCACCCGAATATCAGGAGGCAACTGCGCACTGATACCCGCGTGTCGCAACACCTGTTGCAATCGCTCTGTACGTTCGCTCTGCCCTCCAGCCAGTTCTCCCAGCTCGATACTGCGTGCTCCCGCTGTTTGAGCAATAACTCCTGGTGACTCAATGTGTGAGGTGACATAGGCCACCCCGCCAACGAGGTGCTGCATTCCCACTTCCCCACTGAGTTGCTCGGCGGCATCAATCCCGTTCTGGATTGGGAGAACAACTGTCTGCGGTCCCATGAAGAGATGAAGTCCTTCACTGGCTGCCTGGGTGTCATACGTTTTGACGCAGAACAGCACCAGGTCGACTGGTCCGATCTCCTGCGGATCGCTCGTCGCATGGACTGGAAGCGAAAACGTTCCGGCATGGTGAGACTTCACCGTGAGACCGCGTGTGCGAAGGGCCTCCAACTGTGTCCCGCGTGCCAGGAAGCTGACATCCTCTCCAGCCCTGGCAAGAAGCCCGCCAAAGTACCCACCTGTTCCTCCGGCTCCTATGACAACAATACGCATCTGCTCTCTCCTTCAAAAGGTGGTAGCTGCTCTTTTTTTCCTTCCCTCTGAACAAGTATACCTTGTGGAAAGTTACCAGTCAATATATTTTGATAGTAATTTTGGGTCGTTATCTCCTTGAAAAGTTACCGTCATATCTATTATACTAGTGATATCGATCAAAAAGGAGGACCAGGGTGACGACCATGAATGAAGAGCAGAGCAAAGCTGCGCCGGGGCCGCTGGCTTTGGTTCAAGCTCTCGTGAATACACAGTATGGACAAGGGCGACATGCGCATGTTGAACTGACGAGTCCTGAACAGCTTCACGCCTGGCTGGTTGCGCATCGGTTGCTGGCAGATGGCACACCGGTCACTGAGGGAGATTTTCGGCGCGTCTTACTGCTGCGCGAGGCGCTGCGCAGCCTCTTGCGTGCTAACAATGAGACAGGAATGCTTGCTTCGCGGATCGAAGTATTCAATCGTCTTGCCAGCGACGCCCCGCTCACGGTTCGCTTGCACCACGACGGATTACCCACCCTCGAACCGGATATTTCCGGAGTGGATGGAGCGATTGCCCGTCTAGTCGGTATGGTGTTCACCGCCATGACGGACGGCACCTGGGCAAGGCTTAAAGCTTGTCGCAATGACCGGTGCCAGAAAGCGTTCTACGATACTTCCAAGAATCGTTCAGGGGCGTGGTGTTCGATGGCAGGGTGCGGGGGTCGTCTCAAGGCACGTGCGTATCGACATCGGCGCGCAGCACAACTGGAGGGATAACGAGAAAAGAGAGCCAAAGTGCTGATGCGGAAGAACCAGGATAGGCTAGAAGTCACAGGAATATCGGCCAGTGGTGTGAGCGTTGTCATTCATGTGTAGACGCGTTCAAGTCCACACAATCTAGACAAGCATGAAGAGGCCCGCGAGGTGTGGGCCACGCTTGCCTATGCGAGGAATGAGCGTGCCGCCCAGGCTGTGGCCCAGCACAAAGATGCGCTGCAGGTCAATGGTGGTCACCTGGCAAAGCCTCGCGACAGCGGCGAGCGCGTCATCAACCACCTCTTCCTTGACGGTCAGGCGTTCCCGTTGGGCGGCCATCTGCCCGGCATGAGCTTTCGTGCGTTTCTCATAGCGCAGCACAGCCACGTTGCGCGAGGCCAGTCCCCAGGCCAGGTCACGGAAGGGTTTGAGCTGCCCAACGGTTTCATCACGATCATTGGGACCGGAGCCATGCACCAGCACGACTGCTGGAAAGGGGCCAGCGCCCACCGGCAGGCTGAGCGTGGCGGGCAGCGCCCAGTCACCCGTGCCCACGTGCGTCTCTTGTTCCCGAAATGCCTCCAGGTTGACGTAGCTGGGCGGGATATAGGCTGCGTCCTCCTGCACGGGCGTAAAGAAGAGGCCTGCAATTTGCCGGTCGGCGTTGAACACAATCCGCACCTGCAGAGGAGCCCTTGCAAACTCGCAGCGCACGACGATTCGATCGTACTGTCCGATCTTTTCGTGCTGCGCGCCTGCCTGCGTCTTCAGTGGTCCCACCTGAGCAATGAGCGCTTGCCATGTCTGTTGAAGCTGCTCAAGCGGGAGGGCCTGCTGCATCGTCTGAGTAAACTGCGCCTCGGCCTGGGTGAAGTCCTCTTTTGTCAGCGTCTCGACGAAGCCCTGCGCCAGGGCGATCAGGTCGTCCAATACATTGCTCCTTGCGTTTGCAAGTTGTTCGACTTCCATCACTCACTCCTTGCGGGTTGCTCGGTCGAACAGCGTTACGAGTTCCCGTGCATAGGAAGCCACATCAAGGTTCGGATTGGCTGCGAAGAGGGGAGGTACTGCATCAATGGCCCGTCTGATGGTCACTGCCATCACACGGAGGTCGAATGCCCTGAAATCGCCCTCTTGTTGCCCCTTGCGTAACAGGGCCTCTAAAGCCGCCAGAACCGGCTCTTCTGTGGCTCCACTGTAACGAAGCTTTCCGTCCTCCGTGCGATAGTTGATCATGATTTCGATGAGCGCCATCATCTGCATGCGGTGGGTTCCAATGTACTCGACTGCCGCGCTGATGTAGACCTGCAACATCAGCGCGGCAGTCGGTTGCGCGGCGATCTTCGGCGCCACGACATGCATGGCAGCCGTGTAGATCTCCGTGACGACGTGTTCGAGCAACTCCTCCTTGCTGGTGAAGTAATAAGAGATCACTCCTTTGCTGATCCCCGCCCGCTTGGCGATTTGAGCTAACGATGCCTGCGCATAGCCCAGGGTGGCGATCGTCTCGATCGTGCATTCGATGATCTGTGCCCGCCGGGCAGCTTCGATGAAGGAAGGGCGGTTCTGTCCGTTCGATATATTTTTTGTCCGCATGGCTAAAATATAGCACATATGGGCAGTAGAAGTCAACCGTTTGCTCAGTGTCGCTATTGAAAGGCCCTACGCAACGCGGAGTCGCCCACACGTATGTTTGAGCGTTTTCGCTCCTCGTGTCACAAAGGAGCGTTTGTTCTGATAATTTGAAGAGTACACCAATTCACTGATAAAATGAGTGGCAAGCGTTTTGATCGACCAGAGTTCCTGAAGATGCTCGATATGGCCCGAAAGGCGGATGTGATTGTGGTCTGGAGGCTCGACCGCCTCGGACGCTCACTCAAAGAATTGATCGAAACGGTGACGGGGCTTTCGAAGCGCGGCATTGAACTGAGAAGCTTGAAGGAAAATATCGACACCACCACGCCCACGGGGAAGCTGATGTTCCATATTATCGCCGCCCTGGCCGAGTTCGAGCGCGATATCATCAGCGAACGCACCATCGCAGGGCTAGAAGCAGCTCGCGCCAGAGGGCGAAAGGGAGGAAGACGCAAGGCCATCGAAACGCTCCGTCCAGACCAGGTAGAGCGAGCGAAAGAATTGTATGCAGCCAGGAACAATACCATCGCCGAGATTATGGCACTGACCGGCTTTAAGAGCCGAAACACCTTTTATAAATATGTGGTCAATGGAGAGAGGCAAGAGTAAAGCAAGCCATCAACGCTTAGCGGGGAATTTCTGGTTCAACACGAAAGAAGTAGTTGAAACGTACGTGTAAGGAACAACGAGATGAGTGAGATACTGATGCCCAAGAGATGCGCCTGGGCCTTAGCCAGCCAACAATACACCGATTACCATGATAGAGAATGGGGCGTACCCGTCCACGATGACCGCAAGCTCTTTGAGATGCTGATCCTCGAAGGAGTCCAGGCAGGATTGAGCTGGTCGTTGATCCTCAAAAAGCGGGCCGGATACTTCCAGGCGTTTGATGGCTTTGACGCGAGCAAGATCGCCTACTATGATGAGCGGAAATACCAGGAGTTGCTCGCGAACCCCGCGATTGTGAGAAACGGGCTGAAAATCCGGGCTACAATTCAGAATGCGCGCGCCTTTCTTCGGGTCCAATCCGACGCAGGGAGTTTCGCTGCATTTCTCTGGCAATTTGTAGATGGATGCCCTCAACAGCATGCCTGGCGAACCATGCAGGACGTTCCTGCGAAGACCAGGGAATCGGATGCCATGAGCAAAGCGTTAAAGCAGCGCGGCTTTACCTTTGTGGGGTCTACCATTTGCTATGCCTTTATGCAGGCAGTTGGCATAGTGAACGATCACATCGTGGAGTGTTTCCGCTGGCAAGAAGTGAAAGCCCTGGCTCAATAGTCTTCACCTGTCTCGGCACCCAACTCCGTCCGCCCTACCATGCGGTACAGGGCCGCCGCTCCCTCCAACATCTGAGGGGGTTTCATCATCATCGACATTGGTCATCCCCGCTTGCGCGGCCAGGGCCACTGTCCGCGCGCTCCGACCTTGCAAGTTGGTGAGGACGCGTAGGCCGTGCTGCCGTAAGACCGCGCCGATGGCGTGGCCCATATCTCCCGGGCTGATAATTCCAACAGTCGGTTGAGGACTCATCACTTTGCTTTTCGTCTAGTAGTTCCGGGCTTATTAGGGAGCAACCCACACCTGGATCATTGGGTCACCACCGCCAGAGGCAATAAACTTTCCATTGGGGGACCAGGCCATCACCTGCACGGGAGCTGTCTGTTGGAAGGTGAAGAGCTTCTGATTCGTGATCGTGTCCCACACTTGTACGGTCTGATCAGCACTCGCAAAGGCAAAACGCCTTCCATCTGGTGACCACGCCACCACCTGCACGGGAGCAGCATAGCGATAGGTCACTACTTCCCGATCAGTGGCCGTATCCCACATCTGCACTGTCCCATCTTCTCTTCCACACGCAATACGCGAGCCACTTCGCACATCTGCGGGAGGGTCAAGTCCGAAGGGGGATGGAGGCACATACGGCGACCAGGCGGTACTCAATACCTTCGCCGATTGACCGCGGTAGGTCGACAGGTTCCTTCCTGTGAACGCTTGCCAGATCTGCACTGATGCATCAGAGCCACCGGAGACGATGCTCTTGCCATCAAATGACCATGCCAGGCAGTACACACTGTCGGCATGACCACGATAGATCGTGATGGGTTGCCCCGCAGCAATATTCCATACATGTACCATGCCATCATTGCCAGCAGAAGCGAGGAGCTGTTGTTCTGGAGACCAGGCCAATGCGTTGACTGCATCCCCTCCATGACCACCATAGATGACGAGCAGGCGATTTGTCGCACCATCCCAGACCCGCACCAGTGCATCGACACCGGCTGTGGCAATATACGAGCCATCGGGTGACCAGGCCACAACCCGCACCGCCTCAGATGCATCCTGATACAGATGAAGGGTGTTTCCCGTCATGGCATCCCAGACATGCACCATCTTCTCGTCACCCGCAGAAACAATGCGCGTCCCCTTGGGCGACCATGAGAGGGAACGTACCGAAGTAAGGTGGCCACGATAGCTACAGCAGATCGTTCCCGCAGGTTCTGTCTGCGCACTGGACGCAGAAAATGGTGGAGGAAGAGCTGGTTCGCTTCCCACCGGTACGGTGGACCGTTTCAGCGTGGGCGATCGAGCCGACTGTGCCGATGATGATAGCTCATCAATCTGTGGCACCGGAGGGGTGCCAGCTTTTTGGGGGGGGAGAGCCTCTGCTTGACTGGCCTGCTCCAGGACACGAGCAAACTCTCGTACACTTGCAAAACGCTTGTTGGGATCCTTCTCCAGTGCTCTCATGACCACCTGCTCAACAGCGGGCGAAACTGTTGGGATCTTTTCACGCAAAGGGAGAGGAAGGGCAGCAAGGTGTTGAGAGATGATCTCAGTGAGCGAGCCGTGAAAGGGAACCTCTCCGCTCAACCATTCGTAGACGACGACCCCCAATGCATACTGGTCACTCGCCAGGCGCGGTTTGCCTTGAATTTGTTCAGGTGCCATATAGGATAACGTGCCAGCCACATTCTCCAAGCTCTGTAAACGGGTACTCTGGGCTATAAGCGCCAGCCCGAAGTCGCTGAGCAGGACCTCGTTGCGTCTTCCCAGCAACATATTTTCTGGCTTCACGTCTCGGTGGATCAACTTTTCGTCGTGCGCGTACTGTAAAGCCTCGGACACTTGCTTGACGTAGGCGACGAGAGTGGGTAAGGGGAGAGGCTGTCCCTCAGAATGATGTTGACGGAGCGAACCGTTGGGCGCGTAGTCCAGCACCAGAAAAGGAATCAGGTTCTCAACACCAAAATCCAGGACGCGCACAATATGAGGATGCACGAGGCGGGCAATGGTACGCGCCTCGGTAAGGAACCACTCCACAGTATCGCTGGTCAACTGAGTATCGAGGACCTTGATGGCTGCTTGAGTACCGAGATAGATATGCTCTCCAAGGTACACCTGGGCAAAGCCACCCGCTCCTAAAAGACGAGTAAGCTGGTAATTGCCTAGCCGTTGCCCAACCTGATCCCCCATCTTCTCCTCCGTGTTCTACACGCGGCATTTGCTCCGCGTATCTGTATAGCGACAATTGTAGAGTAGCGAGTGGGAGTATGTCAAGCCGAGTCAGATAGGGGTATCTCCCTCGAAGGTTTTGCCCCGTTCGTCTACTTAATGATCCCATATTGCAGCTTCATAAGCAAAATGCGCTGCACCGATTGATCGATACGGTCGATGGTCAAGCGTCCCTGTCGTATCGCCTGCTTGAAGGCAGTAACTACAGAGGCCACCTCTCCGGGGCTGGCTGGACCTTCTATGATGTCGTCGCCCGCAATAATAGAGAGAACTGCGGCTTCACTGAGTGTCCATTTATCACTGATGCCCGCCATATAGAGGCCATCGGTCATGACGACTCCGTCGTAGCCCAACTGCCCCCGCAAGATGCCATCAATGGCCTTAGGTGACACTTCAGCAGGGAGTGTTGGATCGATGGCAGGCACGAGCACATCGGTAGCCATGATCATGCCAGGTTGATACCTTTGGATCATCATCTTGTAGGGAGCAAGATCAATAGCTTCCAGATCCGTTAAGTTCCGCATGACGATGGGCAAACTCTTATGCGGATCAGAGGTGACAGCTCCCAGGCCCGGAAAATGCTTGAGGCAGGCTATAATACCATTTTTCTGCAAGCCGCTGAGAAATGCACCTGCATAGACGGCAACCGTTTGGGGATTGCGTCCGAACATGCGTGTCACGAGCACAGGTGGATCGACAGTCTGCACATCAACAACGGGAGCAAGATCAACATTCATACCCAGTTGCAGCATCCACTCTGCGGTCTGGCTCCCTTGTGTAAGTGCGACATGTGGGTCGCCTGTAGCAGCCATCTCCTCCGCAGAGGGCAGGTAGCCATGGAATGTGAGCAACCGATTGACCTCACCGCCTTCTTGATCGGTGGCAATGAGCAGCGGGATGGGTGCGTCTCGCATAGCACGACGCGAGAAGTCATCGACAAGGTTGATTGTGTCGTAAGGTGGGTCAAAGTTATGGTTACTGGCCTGGTACATGAACCCGCCGACAAATTGCTGAGTAATCATATACTGCAGGTTACTATCCTGGTAGTTATTACCTATATATTCAACGATAATCAACTGACCTAGTTTCTGGTCGAGCGACATCCCCGCCATAATCTTCTGCACCTTTGCCACCTGAGCACGTAGAATGTTGCTCTCGGTAGCGATTTCGTCAGCCTTTGGTCTTGCCGGTAGTGATGTTGGAGAAGGTTTGAGAACGGTCGGAGTTGGTAGGACAGTGCTATCGTAGGTGAGATGAGCACAACCCGTAAGTACGAGCAGCAAAGAACACATAAGGATAGCAAAACCAGCATGAAGTCTGTGTCCCCGAGCTGAATGTTGCGTCTCCATACAGTAGACCCCCATGCGGTGCATACGATTTAGCCAGCCGGGCACCCACAAATAATGACAGTTCAGGTATTTTCCCCATAGGTTGGACGCCTGGGCTATGCCTTGAGTAACGTGACTTGCCACATTGTAGGACCTTTTTACCGTTTTGTGAAGGCAATCCCGGGGCCAGGTTAATTTGTTCAGATTGTGATAAGATAGAAGAACTGAACTATAGCAATCTTAAGGGCATCTATATTATGAGTATTCAGGGCACTGAGAGACAAATTGTACATACACCTCTTCAGCCAACGAGCATAGCACGGATTGCTCTCACCATAACCCTGATGATTACCCTTGGTTTTTCTGGCCTACTCACAATGACGTTTGCCAGCCGGATAAGTAATGAGCCGACTCAGCACGCACTCACTGATCCGAATTTTAGCTCAACATCGCGTCTTGGTTCAACATCGCATCTCGGCTCACAGCCAACACCCCCTCCTCTCCTGCTCCCCAGTCCATCGCCCACAGGGCCATTGCCTCCTGCGTTGCCGCAAGCAATAGCAATTCTGCAGGCGCAGAACCGTCTTCTTTATAACGGTAATACCTCCCTGCCTGAAATTGCATTGACCTTTGACGATGGCCCAAATCCTTACTACACCCCGCAGATTCTCACCATTCTTCAACAATACAATGTAAAGGCTACTTTTTTCTGCATTGGGCGCCTGGTCGCAGACTATCCTGCTCTCGTGAAACAGGAGTATACTGCAGGGCATACTATCGGTAATCATAGTTGGTCACATCCAAACCTGGCTTTACTCACACCTGCCTCTATCCAATTTCAACTTTCCAGGGCATCCGACGCTATTGAAACTGCGATAGGGGTGCGACCGGCATTCTTCCGTCCACCCTATGGACGAATGAGCGTCCAGGAATTGACGCAGGTCTATTACGACGGTTTAATAACAGTAGTCTGGAACGATGAAGGAGAAGATTGGGCTAGACCCGGTGTGAATGCAATCATCCAGCGTATCTTGGGGCTCGCTCGCAATGGTGCGATTATCCTAATGCACGACGGTGGAGGAGATCGCTCGCAGACGGTAGCAGCACTTCCCTTCATCATCAATGGATTACGGCAGCGCGGCTTTCACTTCGTGACCATCCAGCAAATGCTCATGGATTTGCAGCATCACACAAACGTTCCTGGCAGAGACAATACCCTGCCCGATGTGCGCCGTGAGGCGCGTTGTGATATTCCTGCCGGAGGCAGGAGGAATGGGAAAAGATATTCCTGGGTTATCAGTCTACCTGAATGTGAAAGCTGAAGGGGACAAAAGCAGACTGAGCAAGCGGTGCATACCTGAAAGCGTTGTAAGGTAGGGCATCCGTAGGACCCACTCGCTATGGGTAGAGCTAGACTGTCCGAACTCTAATCCTGACGGGGTGCATGGGACCACCCATCGGAACAACGGTACAGCCGACTCTTCTATATGATGTTATACTATCAGCATATTATTGGACCACTCTAGAGTACCTTCCGAAGGGAGCTACAGCTACATGGCGAATGCAAGTGGACAGATCGACGCCATCATCATTGGAGCGGGCCACAACGGCCTCGTCGCAGCAGGTTACCTGGCCCGTGCAGGGAAAAAAGTAGTCGTGCTGGAGCGGCGGGATCGTGTCGGGGGCGCTTGTACGCTTGAAGAGCCGTTCCCTGGATTCACCATGTCTCCCTGTGCCTATGTGGTGAGCCTGCTACGACCCGAGATCATCCGTGATCTGGAACTGCATCGCTATGGCTTTGAGGCTTATGTCAAAGACCCACAGATGTTCGTCCCATTCCCAGATGGCAACTACCTTTTCATCCGCGCCAAAACGCAGCAAACCATTGAAGGCATTGCCCGTTTCTCGCAGCATGATGCTCAGGCTTATCCAGAATTTTTACGCTTTTTTGATCGCGCTTCGGAGATTCTTAAGCCTATCCTCTTAGAAGAGCCGCCATCGGTAGCCGACCTGGCTGCTCGTTTTCGTGGTGAGGATGAAGAAATCTACCGTCGTCTGATGTTCGGTAGCTTCCATGATATGCTCACCGACTACTTCGAGTCAGACTATGTTCGTGCCGCCTTCGCAGGCCAGGGGGTGATCGGCTCCTTCATTGGGCCAAAAACACCTGGTTCAGTGTACGTGGTGTGGCATCACATGCTTGGTGAGGTCAACGGCGTGCATGGCGTGTGGGGCTATGTACGCGGAGGCATGGGACGCATTAGTTTTGCCATGGCCGCCTCTGCCGAGGCCCACGGTGCAATCATTCGTACCAATGCGCCCGTGCAGAAAATCCTCGTCCACAATGCACGTGCCGAGGGTGTGCGCCTGGAGAATGGCGAAGAACTGCGTGCTGCCGCAGTGCTTGCAAACACTGATCCCAAGCGTACTTTCCTGCAGTTTTGCGCTGATGCGGGACTTGATCAGAAATTCCTTAAGCGCATCTCGCAGTTTAAGACGGAGAGCGCCGTCATAAAAATCAACGTTGCGTTAAAAGAGTTGCCAAGCTTTACGTGTCTGCCCGGCACCAGCCCAGGGCTGCAACACAGCGGGTCATTAGAGATCAGTCCAACCCCAGACTATGTACAAGAGGCATTTGAAGACGCAGCACACGGTGAACTCTCGAAAAAACCCTATGTAGAGGGTTATATGCAATCTGCCACTGACCCATCGGTTGCACCGCCAGGACGGCACACCATCTCGATGTTCACCCAGTATGCTCCATACCATCTCAAAGGTCGTACGTGGAGTGAGGAAGTGAAAAACGAGATGGCAGACCGCGCCATTGCGGCAGTCACCGAGTTCGCGCCAAATTTTGCGGACGCAGTTATTGATCGCCAGGTGCTCAGTCCAGTAGATATTGAGCAGCGTTATGGTTTACCCAACGGCAACATCTTTCAGGGCGAGATCACGCCGGACCAAATCTTTTCCCTGCGTCCTGCACCCGAGTGCGCACGTTATCGTACTCCCATTGAAGGGCTCTACCTCTGTGGCTCGGGTGCGCATCCCGGCGGAGGCGTAATGGGTGCACCAGGGCATAATGCAGCCAAGGCTCTGCTAAGAGACTGGGCACGATGAGATATTCTTCCATTGACGTTCGTATATCTGTATATTAGAGAAATTAACGTAGGATGAATCTTGTGATTAACCGTCACCTTGGCAAAGGGCATGCGTATACTTTTTACACTACGGTAATATTACTACTGATACTTGTTCTTCCTGTGCTCATCATGCACCGGGCTTTGGCTCGCGGTGCGCTTCATTCTGATCTTGATCTCGCATCCCATGTCAATCCTTTCATCGGTACAGACGATTCGACGACCAATCCTCCAGTCGGTATAGGCGCTACCGGTGGGAATGTGTTTCCCGGAGCTGCCTATCCGCATGGCATGGTGCAGTGGAGTCCCGATACGACCATCCTGCCAGGCGGGTACCGCTACAAGGAATCGACCATTCACGGTTTCAGTCTCACACACTTCAGTGGTCGCGGATGCATTTCTTACCAGGATATTCCTTTCATGCCGATCACCGAACCCATCGTCAGCTCGCCCGTTCATAGCAAAACCTATGCCGCGAAGTTCTCGCATCGCAACGAGGTTGCTTCCCCCGGCTACTATAGCGTGCATCTGGACAGCAGCAATATCAATGTTGCACTCACGGTGACAGCGCGCAGTGGTTTTGGGCGTTTTACCTACCCCAGTTCACCGGCCGCAACGATGCTCATCAATGTTGCTGACAGCGCCTCAGGCAACGATAATGCAGGAACAGGAGAGCAAATCGTTGGCAACAACCAGGTCGTTGGCTCAGCCTCTGGCGGGCACTTTTGTGGGAAAACAAACACCTACACTGTCTACTTTGCCGCAACCTTCGACCATCCTTTTTCCAGCTTCGGCACCTGGCATGGTGAAACCGTGACTCCCAATTCGCGCAGCAGTGATGGCCAACACTCTGGGGCCTATCTCACTTTCGACACGCAGCATAATCCGGTAATACAGGTCAAGGTCGGCCTCTCGTTCGTAAGCACCGCCAATGCGCAAGCCAACGTAGAGCAAGAAAACCCAGGCTGGAACTTCGAGGCTGTACACCAGAGCGCCCGCTCAGTATGGAACGCCTACCTCAACGCCATCCAGGTCGCAGGGGGCAGGAAGGAAGAACGACAGATCTTCTATACCGCTCTGTACCATACACTCTTCCATCCCAACGTGTTCAGCGATGTGAATGGACAATACCGGGGTTTTGATCAGAAGGTGCATACCGCCTATGGCTATACACAATATGAGAACTTCCCTGGCTGGGATATGTATCGCTCCTTGATCCGCCTACTAGCAATGTTAGACACGCAAACCACCAGTGATATGATGCAGTCCCTGGTAGCCGATGCTCAGCAGGGCGGCGGTGGCCTGCCCCGCTGGGAGGCAGCCAATGATAACTCCGGGGGCATGGTAGGCGATTCACAGGATGTGGTAATCGCGACGAGCTACGCATTTGGGGCCAGGCACTTTGATACAAAGACAGCATTCGCAGCGATGGTTGCCGGAGCGTCTCAGCCGGAGACTCATTCAGGTCGCTACGAAGTGCGCGAGGGTCTCAGCGACTACCTCAGCCTTGGCTACGTTTCGACCAATACACTTCCGTATGGCTCTGCGTCGATTACATTAGAGTACGCCATAGACGATTTTGCCATCGCGCAGTTCGCCAAAGCATTGGGCAAGATGGATGCATACCAGACGTACCTCAAGCGGTCGCAAAACTGGCGACACGTCTTTAATCGCGCCACAGGCTACATCGAGCCACGTAATGCCGATGGGACGTTCGTATCCAACTTCGATCCAACCAGCGACACAGGGTTCGTAGAAGGTGATTCAGCAGACTACTCCTGGATGGTGCCTCAGGACCTGGATGGCCTATTCGATAAGATGGGCGGCAATGCGCACGTGATCAAGCGGCTTGACGAACATTTTACACAGTTGAATGCAGGATCCAGCAGCCTCTATGCCTACATGGGCAACGAGCCAGAGTTCGAGGTACCCTGGGAGTACGACGCAGCCGGAGCTGCGTACCGGACGCAGGACGTGGTGCGCCGCATTGAGACGCAGCTTTTCAATGCCACTCCTGGTGGGCTGCCGGGCAACGATGATGGTGGGGCGATGTCGTCGTGGTATGTGTTTGCTGCAATGGGGCTGTATCCCGAAATTCCCGGCGTGGCAGGCTTCTTCCTGGGTAGTCCGCTCTTCAATTCGATAACGCTGCATTTGGGCAACGGCAATCAAGTACATATCACCGGTCAGGCGGCCAGCGGCTCCGCAGATAGCATGTCCTACGTCCAAAGTCTATCCTTCAACGGTCAGGACTACGAAAACTCATGGATGCCGTTTGATGCGCTGTCGAATGGAGCTGCCTTGCAGTTTACGCTTGGGAGTAGCCCGAATCTGGTCTGGGGGAGCCACTTTAGTATGGGATGAGGAAATATAGGACATTATTGAGCATCCAGCATCGCCCGTATAAACCCCACTGCAATGGCAAGCCAATCGAAAGAATTTGCCCATTTCACCCACAGCTGCTGTGTCGGCCAGGCTGGTCTATAACGCGGGATCATCTCCTTCGGCATCACCGTAGCCCACCTGGTTCCTTCCCCCAATCCGCCGGGTGTAATGCGTACCATGATATTGAAAACGTTCTCCTTAGGAAGGTGGATTTTCCAGTCCGGCATGCCCTTCAGCAATGGATCGCGCCGCCAGATAGTGAATAATGCCGGGCCGCCGAAAGCGTCGAGCGGTGCCCCGCTCTGTGATGGCCTCAACGCGATAACCTGGCCCACAACGGCAGAGCGTTCCCATTCGGGGAAACGTAGCCAGACGGAGTAACGGTACTCGTCCAGCCCCGCCGCAACAATGAACGTGCGATACCCCTCGCGTTCAATGCGGCGTTCGGTGTCGCTTTGCCAAATCCTGACCATCGCATCGAGGCGCTTTTTCTTCTCCTCCTCACTCAGGTTAGCAAAAGGACCGGTGTTCGCTGGATATTGCATCATTCACCACCTCAGCCCTAATCTATCCAGCAGGTAGTCTCGACAGATAGCAAGGCTCTCTTTCGGCGTCGTCAGAGAGACGTCGATCTCAACGGTGATCCAATCATTGTAGCCTACGTCGTGTAAGGCATCCATGATAGGGTTATAGTTGATGATGCCACGCCCCAACTCGCAAAAAATGGGGAGACGTTCGGTGCCGGTCACCATCTGGACACCAGCCTTCTGGCCTCTGCGCTCTTCAATAACGCCAGCGCGCAAGTCCTTGATATGCATATAGCGCATGCGCTCACCATAGCGTCGAATCATGCGGGGTACATCGATCTCTGCGCCAGTGAGGTGCGCGGTATCGGGACAAAAGAAGACGTAGCGTGGATCGGTAAGCTCCATGATGGTATCTACCTCAGACTCAATCTCAATCTCGGTGCCCAGGTGAGGATGCACACACGCCAGCACACCCATATCATAGCAAGCCTGTGCTGCTTCGTTGATGGTCTTGGCGGCTTCACGCAACTCCTCGTCCGTGCTGCCACCAGAAGTACGAGGACCACCTGGGCCGAAGACCAGGCGATCAACACCAATGGAGGAGAGGAAACGTGCCAGGCGAGTATTGAAAGCGATAATTGATTCTCTCTGTGCGGGGTCACCGAAGCGTCCACCACCATAGAGGGCTGAGAGACGCAGGTGGTGTGACGCGAGCAATGCCCGAAACTCTTCAGGATGCTGCTCATACACCAGCGCATCTTTAGGGAATGGTTCGCAGGCGTGAAATCCCAACTCCTCTACCTCTTGTAGTGCCTGATCAAAATGTTGTCCCCATGTGATCAGGTGACATGATATGGGATTGCTTAACATGTTCTCTCCTCTACTCCTGGATCTAGTGGAGCTGGACGATTACAGGTGCTGGTAAGTTCAAGATGCCGACCTTCAGACGAAGCCTCGTGAAACGACTGCATGATGTCGAGCACATGATAGGCCATTTCGCCGTTGGCTCGATGTGGCCGTCCAGAACGCATGCCATACACCATGTCTGCCACACCAATCCCGCGAGAGTTATGTGCATAGTCATGAGTAAGTTGCACCTCGCTCCATTCCCTGGCACGCGCCTGCCGTATGTATACTGGGCCACCAAATGTATTAGGATCTGGTACACTTAATGAACCTTCGGAGCCATAAATTTCGATGGGTGGCAAGCGATGATGCCATGTATCGAAGCTCGTAATGATAGTACCCACTGCACCACTGGCAAAGTCCATCACACCGGCCACGTGGGTCGGGACATTGACCATAATCCTGGTCCCGTACTTTGGTTGGCTGGTAATTATCCGTTCCGCGAAACCGGAGTTTGTTGTGCCTGTGACGCGGCGTATAGGTCCCATCAGCGCGATTAACGCTGTCAAGTAGTAGGGACCCATATCGAACATCGGTCCAGCTCCAGGTTGATAGTAAAAGTCGGGGTCCGGATGCCAGTGTTCGACGCCATGATGCATCATAAAGGCTGTAGCAGCAATAGGAGTGCCAATCAGCCCATCATTGACCAGCTTGATGCAGGTCTGTATGCCGCCCCCAAGAAAGGTATCCGGCGCATTACCAACGTAGAGATTTTTCATATGTGCTGTATTGAGTACCGCCTGCCCTTGTTCGCGATTAATTGCGAGGGGTTTTTCACTATAAACCGATTTGCCTGCCTCGATAGCAGCCAGGGCGACCTCAGCATGTGCATTGGGAACGGTCAGGTTCACCACTAGTTCGATCTCCGGGTCCGCTAATAGTTCCTCGACCGTGCACGCTCTGGGAATGCCATAGCGTTTAGCCTGCTCCTGCGCTCGTTCTATGTAAATATCTGCACAGGCGAGAACGTTCAGGATGTCAAAGGTACGTAAGGTTTCGAAGTAGTTGGAGCTGATTTTGCCGCAGCCTATGATGCCCAGGTTGGTTTTCGTTTTCATCTTCAGAATATGTTCTTCTTGTTTGGTGGTCTTCAATGCGCTTCTCTATTCGTATTATCTCATATTATTGTACATTCATGCCCGCCATTGTTCATTCCTGCTGCACTGCCCTCTCAAGTTCGATCATGATCATGACCCTTACACCTTACCGTAATCTCTTCCTTGATTAGGAATAGATATATAGCTGGTAACTCTGACCTGCCTGTAGGAAACCCAGAAACCTCACGCTGGTCTCGTACGTATATATATGGAACATACGTTCTTTCAATACGTTACTAACGAGATCTTTCTCGTCCAGGATAATCTATGATCGAGGTCATCTCACAACAAGGCAGACACATACAAATAATTTCCCAGAGCGAGCTGCGTGATCCTCTCTCCGGAGGAGATTACATCCGAGCCTATTGCCACATCCACGGTAGCGATCATCAACGCTCTTTGTCAATCAACCGGCGTACTGGTTGGGGACACTGTTTCAACGCCACCTGTGAAGCCACCGTACTGGTGGCTGAATGGAACCCGGAGGTGACAGAGCATTTGCTGTCCGTTCAAGACCAGGGATTCCTCCCTGCCTCACACTCAATCGCGCGATACTCTCAAAAGCGAGAACCGTTTGTCGTTCAGCCAGTGTTACTCCTCCCTTCTCCCATTCCTCCTCAATGGCAACGGGAGGAACGGCATGCGCTGCTAGCCTTGGATAAACCGATGCGTAAGGCGCTCATGCAGTCCGAACGAGCACGCGCCTACCTGTACGAACGTAGTATCCCCCTGCAAGTTGCACAAGCTGTGGGTGTAGGCTATCTGCCAGCAGAGTTCCTGCGCTTGCCAGAGGCACGAGAGCACCGAGCTCTGCTACGCCGGTGGACGGAAAGGCTGCTGTTTCCTCTACACACGCCTGATGGTCAGGGGTATATCGGACGATCCCTGTGGCGCTGGGTTCCGGGGATGGATGAGCACATGCATAAAGCCCTCCTGGATCAATCGAGAGCGCCTCGTCGCTGGATCAAGACTAATCAGGCGGGCTGGTTCGGCTACGATCCGGATCGCCACCCACGAAGCATCATCCTGGTCGAAGGAGCCTTTGACCGACTCGCACTCTTAGCTGCTGGCATGGCACCACGAGAGGTGGTGGCCCTCGCCGGAACGGCAATCCGCCCCGATTGGTTTCCCGCGCACGTGAGCACGGTTATCCTGGCACTAGATGCCGATACAGGGGGTAAGCATGCTACAGGTCGACTTGTGGAGCGGTTGGAGCTGGCAGGCATTGGCGTTGAGGTCTGCCCACCTCTCCAGGATAGATGGGGCAAGGATTGGAGTGAACGCTGGCGCAAGTTAGGGCCTGCGAGTGTCCAGCCGCTCTTTGAGGTCCATTCTGCCCTCGCCCCACAGATGGCCGTGAAGAAAAAAGGCGCGTAAGTCTTCATTGACCAGGCTGGGTCGTCATTGGAATGCATTGTCAGGAAAATACCTTCCCATCCACAATATCAGATCGTCCGGTAGGGGTGCAACAAATTTACATTGCACATTATCAGGGTAACGCCGTAGTTCGAGGCTATGAGCGTGCAGAAACTGCCGCTTCAATGCTGCCTGGGGTGTATCATCCTCGGCGATTGGGGCATACGTTTGGTCTCCTACGACGGCATACCCCAATGCGGCAAGGTGAGCACGAATCTGGTGGGTGCGTCCAGTGAAAGGGTGCACTTCTAACAGTGCAAAGTCACCTACAAGTGCCAGTATTCTTAAGGTTGTGATCGCGGACTGTCCCTCCGGGCCGACGATGCAACGACGACGGTCGTCGGGGTCGCGTTGAAGCGGGCCATCAAGGAGGAGTTCGTCATTATCGAGAGACGAAAGATCGAAAGGGAGGTCCAGTTGGATCTCGTGCTCCTCCCCTTTTCGTCTCTTTATTATGAAAGTCGTTCGAGGATAGGACCAATCAGGAGCCCCTTTCTGCACAACGACCAGATAGCGTTTGACGATAGTGCGTTGCTCGAATTGACGAATGATGTGGCGGCGCGAGCGTTCGGTACGGGCTAATGCGACGACGCCGGACGTGTCTTTGTCCAGGCGATGCAGTAAACATGGGCGTGCCAGCAGGCCATCTTCCTTCCAGAGACGTTGATTACGTTTCTCGCGCAACATAATTCTTACATGTTCGGGTGCACCCTCCCATTGCGATTCGTCGGGCAAGTCAGGTGGCCGCCAGTCGTCACCACCTTGCTGCGCAAGGTATGCTAGCAGGCCATCCCACATGGTTCCGTCGGCATGTTTATACGTAGGATGAATGACAACCCCTGCCGGTTTGTTGACGATGAGTAGGTGGTGATCCTGGTAGATGATTGGAATATTTATTGGCTGCATGATGAGAGTATAGGGGTGATAGTTTTCGTCGTCAAGAGTTCATGGCTATAAGAAGGATGTACGAGTGATCACCGCTTTGATGGCCTACGAGAAGCCTGGAATCACGCTTCGTTCTCTTGCGAAAGAGATGTAATTCAGATATCATTAGAAAACCATCTCAGACGAGGAGGTAACTGATGCTGAGAATACAACCTCGCAGGCTGGTCCTGGTTGGCAGTGTGCTTGTGGACATTCTCATGTATATCGATCACCTGCCGGAGCGGGGCGGCGACTTTATTGCACGACAAGCGCTACTGACCTCTGGTGGAGGGTTCAATGTGCTGGTAGGAGCGGCACGTCTGGGGATGGCGGTTGCCTATGCCGGGCGTGTGGGCGATGGTCCCATGGGAACTCAAATTATGACCGACCTGGCTGCTGCTGGGATTCCGCTCGTCCTGCCACGCTCCACCGGCGAGGATAGTGGTTTTGATATCGGGCTTGTCGAGCCGGATGCCGAGCGAACGTTCGTCACTGCCCCAGGAGTCGAGGCACGCCTCAGTCTGGCCGACTTGAACGCGATACCACTGCTGCCTGATGACGCAATCTACGTTTCCGGGTATGATCTGTGCTACCCAATCTCAGGCGCAGCGCTCGAGGAGTGGCTCCCCAAGCTTGGTTCCCAGTACATATTGGTCATAGACCCTGGACCGCTTGTCGCCGAGATCCCCCGGGTGCGATTTGAACAAGTGCTTCGGCGCACCGACATCGTGAGTCTGAATGCTCGTGAGATATGCTTGCTCACAGGCACTACGAATCTACCAGATGCAGCAAAACGTCTTGTGCCACGGCTAGCGCCGGATGGATGGGTTGTAGCGCGAGCAGGTGCGCAGGGGTGCTGGATTGCCAGCGAGACTCAGCATCCCTTGCACCTACCTGCGAGGCCGACGCGAGCGGTTGATACGACCGGTGCAGGCGATGCGCATATTGCCGCCATATTAGCACGGCTTGCTACAGGTGAAGATATGCGCACAGCAACTCAAGTAGCAAACGTCGCTGCCTCCATCTCAATTGAAAGAAGTGGACCGGCCACCGGTCCAACAGCTCAGGAACTGGAAGAAGCCCTCCTAAATCGAAATGCCTAATGGTTTATGAGGTATATCTGGAAGGTGTGCTCCGTGACCCAAAGGGAGTACAAATATAAGCACTCACCCTTATCCTGGTACCAGCAGGGAGCGGAAACGGGTACAGGGCACAACACGGCAAAGGTTGCTTATCCCCTCTTTGTACGTGATACAATGGTGCCATGCCCACCAGGTAGCTAGTGGGTCCGGCAGATGAGGAGGTGATAGCATGCCGTTGATACAGTATTATAGACAACCGAAGTTACGCAGTCCCGTTGTCGTCGCAGCCTTTGCTGGCTGGAATGATGCAGCGGATTCGGCAACGACAGCGGTAAAATTTTTAAACGAGCGATGGAAACCTATCAAGCTCGCAGAGATAGACCCTGAGGAGTTTTTTGTCTTTACTGAAACCCGGCCATCTATTCGACTTATCGAAGGACAGCGTTCCATCATCTGGCCTACGAACCAATTCCTGTATTATGATGCCCCTGGCCTGGATCACGACGTTATCTTGCATATTGGTGTTGAACCGCAACTCAAATGGAAGAAGTTCACTCAGATCTTTCTTGAAGTATGCAAGCAATTCACTGTTTCAGAGGTATTGTTACTGGGCGCACTCCTGGCCGACATACCGCATTCAGTGGCAGTGCCCATAACCGGGTTCTCATCATACCCTGACCTGGCAGAACGCCTTGGTGAGTTAGACGTGAGTGGTCCACGCTACGAAGGTCCTACCGGGATGGTTGGTGTGTTGTATGATGCATGTCTGCAAGCAAACATCCCTACAGCAAGTATGTGGGCTGCTGCTCCACACTACCTGGCGGCTACACCAAATTTTAAGGTGACAGCGGCGCTACTCACCCATGTAAACACATTTTTATCGCTTGGTTTGGACCTGAGCGATATCCAGGCGGATGCACTTCGTTTTGAAGAGCAAATCAACGCACTGGTGGCACGCGATCCAGAAGCAAGTGCCTATGTCCGCAAACTGGAAGAGCAGGTTGCTAGCATGGCCGACGAGGACGAAGACGAGGACGAGGAAAATCAGGACAAGCGTGTCATCGGGGAGGCTAGCTCTAATCCTGATAGGATAGCAGGTACGGGACCACTGCCAAGTGCAGATGACTTGATTCGCGGCGTTGAAGAGTTGCTAAGGAAGGAACGCGAAAACGGCGACCAGCAAACCAATGACGACAAGGATGAGGCATGAGTACAGCTCCCCATACCCTCGAGGAGGTGTTACATCCGCGCTCTGTCGCTATATTGGGCGCGTCGCGTGCTCCCCGCAAATGGGGACATGTGGCAGGGAAACAACTGCTGAGCGGAGGCTTTCCTGGTGACATCTATCTCGTCAATCCGTCCGTTCCCGAGATACTAGGCCACGCCACATATACCAGCTTGCGTGCAATATCTGCTCCAGTCGATCTGGCAGTTATTGCTACCTCGCTCGATCAGGTCCCTCAAGCAATAGATGACTGTATCGCACATGGCGTCAAGGGCATTGTCATCATCACCGCCGGGTTCAGTGAAACAGGGCAAGCGGGTCGTGCATTGGAAGAGCAGATGGTAGCTCGCTGCCGTGAGCATGGTATCCGTGTCATTGGTAGCAACTGCATGGGGCTATACGTACGGCGAGCCCAGCTCAACACGCTCGGAATGGCTTTCCCATTGCCGGCAGGGCCCATTGGCCTGGTCTCGCAGAGCGGTAATCTGGGCATGTACTTTTTTGCCCAGGCCCACCTGGATGGTCTTGGATTCACTACATTTTTGAGCGTGGGAAACGCCATTGATGTCTCTTTTCCTGAGTGTATGCAATACCTGGCAAATGACCCGGAAACAGGTGTCATTGCTGGCTATGTAGAGGCGATCCAAGAGGAAACGTTACGCCAGGTCACCCAGAGCATGCGCGATCGCGGCAAGTACAAACCCGTTGTTATACTGCTCAGTGGTGCGACCGAGGTAGGTGTGCGTGCCGCCCTTGCCCACACAGGAACGCTGGCAACAGTGCGCCCCGATGATGATAAGAGCCTGGTCGGTAGTGGAGTGGTGCGTGTCTTGCGCTCAGATGAACTCTTTCCGGTGGCAATGGCGCTGGCGACCCAACCCCCAACGCCCAGAGGCGGGCGGCGCGTGGCGATTATCGGTGACGGTGGAGGTAGTGTAGTTGCTACCGGCGACGCCGCCGCACGGGCCGGGCTATCTATTCCCGTACTCTGCGCGGAAACGCAACAACGTTTGCGGGCTCTGATGCCCGTTCGCGCTACCCCCACGAATCCGGTCGATGTCGCCGGGGCAGCAGACGAAGACCCGATGGCCTTTGCCTGGTTGGCGGAAGTTTGCTTCAAAGACCCCGAAGTTGATGGTGTGATTCTCACCGGTCTTTTCGGCGGCTATCGCGGGTTATTGTCTGAAGAATTCGGTCCGCGTGAAGAAGCTGCCGCGCACGAATTGGGCAACCTGGTCCGACGATACAAAAAACCACTGCTGGTACAGACGATTTATGCACGCCACGCAATTCCTGCCCTGCACATTCTACGGGAAGAAGGCGTGCCATACTATGAATCGGTCGAAATTACGTGTCGTGCTATGGTAGCTCTGGCAGAGATTGGACAGTTTCTGCATTCCTAAATCTTTTACAACCGTTAGGCTACAATCAGACTGTCCAACCTGTAATGTGAAACACATGAATCGACCTGCCTGGATCCGGGCAGGTCGATCAATCCAGAAGTGGGATAGCCCTGTTCGTCCTAACGCAGAAGACCATTGACAATGCTGGCAACGACCAGAGCAGCAACGACAAGGCCAAACAGCAATATCACCACTCCGTTACGGACATAGCGCGACATCGTATCATCGGCTGCGCTGACCCGCATAGAGGTAGAATGACTAACTCTCGACAAATTCCGAGTATACAGGAACAGACTTACAGCAGTACCTCCAACAACAAGCGTAGTAGCGAGCGCTACAACAAGGAGCAATGACACCATATTGAGATACCCCTTTTCTGAGCAATTCGGCCCTGATTGTGTGAGTGTAAACTTTCTCACTCCATAGTGATAGACGTCTCACACGGGCATATCTCAAATTTGGTATCTTCGGTTTACAGTACCACGGTCACCCTACGCTGTTTACCTCCCCTCAAGAAGCTAATTGCTATTTTCTCGCCTCTGCGATGACGGCGCACGATGCGCTGCAGGTCGCGTGGCTCTGTCACGGGTTCATCCTCAGCAGCAACAATCACATCCAGCCGTTTCAGCTCGGCACGATCAGCAGGTCCGTCACGACGAATCTCCAACAACTCCATGCCAAACTGTTGCACCAGATTCAAGCTTCGTCGAAGGGCAGCATCAAGCTGTACGCGCATACCCCCTACGCCTAGCGAGACGCCGGCCGGACTTGCTTCGCGCTTCTGGTTAATGCGTGCAATAGCAGATTTGACAGTATCCAATGGGATTGAGAACCCAAGTCCCTGAGCCATGGGCATCATGGCAGTGGTGATACCGACTACTCGCCCGGCACTGTCAACAAGGGGACCACCGGAGTTTCCAGGGTTGATGGGGGTATCGGTTTGGATCAAATGGGTCATCTTACGTATACCAGGGGCACTTAATGTGCGATCCAATGCGCTGACGACCCCGGCAGTCACTGTCCAGTTCAAGCCGTACGGGTTCCCTACGGCAAGCACCAGTTGGCCCACCTTCAGCGGCGCACGTCCTAACTCTGCCACCGGCAGATGGTCCGCACCAATACGCAGGATGGCAATATCAACGTCTGGCTCACTCCCTACCAGCCCAGCATCGAAGGTACGTCCATCGGCCAGGGTGACTTTGATACGCAGCGCCTGCCCGACAACGTGCGCGTTGGTAAGGATCTGGCCATCGGAGGCAAAGATGAAGCCAGAGCCAAGACCTCCACCAAAGTCTGGACCAGCGCCGTTGGATCGACTAAAGCGCCAGCCTTCGCGTTCTATGTCAATACGGACCACTGCTGGTCCAACTCGCTCCGCCGCCGTAGTCACTGCATGCGAGTAGGCATCTAACGCCTCTATATCATTCTCGTTTGTGCTCATAATGTGGCGTTGTACTTTCCCGTGGAACCCACTCAATGTAACGTGCGTGCGAGGCTACGAATCAATGAGATTGATAGATATTGTATCACATCCGACAAAATATTGTGTCAACCAAAGTGCTTTACACATCGTCTGGCGCGCTGTTTGGCCCTAACTGCTCACTCTTTTGTGGACAATGGTTTTTGGCGGGAAGGAATAAGAACTGCAGCGAGTTCTTCACGGGTGACCTCAGCTTTTGGCTGGAGGAGCACAACATGTGTAATCATCTCAATCTCGCTTTAATTTGTTGCTGATGCAGATTTCAATGCTTTGGTAATTGCCGAGATCAGGACTTCGAGCTTGAAAGGTTTCTCGACAAAACCCGCATGAGGAACAATACTCAATGCACGGGTCACGTCGGGATCAGGCGCGGCAGTGCAGAGTATGAGAGGCAAATTCTGGGTATGCGGGTAGGATTGCAGACGGCGCAATACCTCTATGCCAGAGATATCAGGGAGATAAAGATCAAGGATGAGAATTTCAACCGGCAAAGGTTTCAGCGGTGCACGCTGGAAGCGTATGCTGCCAAATGACGTCGCTTCTGGTAGGAGGGCATGCAGACATTGCTGTGGATGTTCATATATAGTGACCTGGTGGCCGGCGTAGTGCAGCATGGTGGCACAAAGCTTCGCGATACGGGCATTATCTTCTAGCAGACCTACCTGGGCCATGAACTTACGCTGCTCCTTACTTCCTAATTCTCAATGATTGTTTCCTGAATTGTAATGTCTTAACGCAAACTCTGTCAAGCCCTCTAGAGGTTCTGGCCAGGTAACCCTCGACGCATGGCCACAGATACTGTACAATCTAGAGCGTCAGAAGTAAGCGTACTAGCCAGGTATATTCGAGTTGAGGGATGAGCAGTAACAACACCGAAATGAGCAAAAAACTGCCTATTAGTACTGTCCGTTTTGGCATAGGCAAAAAGATACAGCTTTATACTGATGAGCTGGTAGTCACAAGCCCGGAGGAAGACAAGGAAATACGTCTGGAGTTGAGTGCACTCAAAGGGCTCACGTTGCTGCCGGGCGACCCCAACCCGGCCAAATTGATATTAATGGCAGACCTGGACGACGATACCACTGTCATTCTGGCAGAAGGTATGAGCAATGCGCGTGATTTTCGCGCTATGCTTCCCCACCTGACCGAACTCCGCCCTGATCTGCAATTGGACCCCCCAGATATGAGCGAGCAGTTGCGTCAAGCTCTAAACAATCGACGAGCCTGGGCGCTGACCTGCTACGGTTCTATTATCCTCCTCTGTATCTTGCTGTATGCCCTTTACCTCGTCGTGGCCTATCTAGGAGTACACCACATTCGGTAACCTCAACAAAAGGATCACCATCATGACACCACAAGAAGGCGTATTTTTCGTCCCTGCAATGAGCACCGATAGACGTGTGCGCGTCTTCCGACGAACACTGGATGCAATTGAAGATTTTAGCGGCATGGAGGTAGATGCGTATGTCATTATCACCGAGCGTTATGTGGTAGTGCTTGATACGATGCTTTGCCCAGAAGATGCAGCGGCGATAATGCAGATGGTGCAGGATGAATTAGCTGGGAGAACCCTATTGGTTGTCAATAGCCATGTCGACTGGGACCACTTCTGGGGTAACTCCTACTTTAGAGAGGAGCACGCAGCTCCCATCATTGCTCACGTACACAGCCTGACTCGTCTCCAATCAGACGAGGCCAGCAAAGATCTGGCAGACTACCAGCACCGTTACCCGCTCTTTCGTTCTGTGGTATTGGTGCCACCGACCATCACATTTGCCCATGGGCTGACCATTCACGGTGGGGATCTGACCATTGAACTGATTCCTGCTCCCGGCCATCATCTCGATCATATCGCTGCCTGGATTCCTCAACTGCGCCTCCTACTGGCATTCGATGCGGTAGAGAGACCCCTGCCGATCATAGAGGATTCTGCTGCCGCACCCCTTATGTTCGCTACCCTGGAACGTTTGATAGCATTACAGCCTGAACGCGTACTCTGTTCCCACGGCAAGACAACCAGCCCAGAACAGATCAGGGAGAATCTGGCATATCTACGCGAAATCGAACGTCGTTGCCGTGCTTTGCTATCGACACACCACCCAACTACCGCAGAAATTGAGCAAGGGGCTTTGCTGATGGGTTATCCTTTCGAGGAAGTGGTGCCCGCTGCAACAGAGGATGTTGACCGCAAATTTTATGCATGGGCACACGACAATAATGTGCGTTGCATTATGCAGTGGCTGATAAGCTAAGCCAGCTACATCATTTCAAGTCAAGGGCGGAGGCAAGCTCACGCCCTTACGAGGGATTGTTCCCGTTCATCTTGGAAGATGGAGGCGATTGAGGCGATTGAGGCGATTCAATGATACGCTCGGGCTTAAGCACTTCGCGTCGACGATTCCTACCGTGCAGAGTGAGGCGATACAGAAAATAGAAGAAAACCAGTATTAGCAGTATAGGAAAGAGATGTGTGAAGCTGAAGCCGCCACTGCTGCCAGGGTAGAGGTAGACATCGTCCGCAGCAGCATACAGTTGAGAGTAGTTGTTCGCACCCAATGTGAGCGCATATACTGATTTTCCTCTGGGCAAACCCGTAGCGATTTCCCTCCAGTCTTGCCCGTTATCATCACTGCGCAGAGCTCCGATGTCGGTACCAATATAGATTGTGGTCGCACTGCGAAAATCGATGAGAATAGCATGGATACTTGTTCCGTAGAGCGATTCTTCAGTACTCATCCAGTGCGCGCCAGAGTCTTGCGAACGGTAGATGCCATGGTTAGTTCCCGCAAAAACAAGGCCTTGTACCCCTCTGCTCAGGAATGCCACTTGTACAGTATTGACGATAACATTCGTTGACAGACCGTTATTGAAGGCTCGCCATGTTGCTCCCTTATCATCAGAGCGGTAGATACCCATGTTGGTCGCAGCCCAGAGCTGATGCTGGACAGAATCGAAGATTAAGCTGTTTACGGCGTCGTCTGTGGGAAGACCAGTATTGCTTGCGGACCAGCTAGCACCATCATTTGTACTGACGTATACTCCATGGTGGGCAGTGGCGGCATAGATGGTATGCGGTGCATTCGAGTCAAATGCTAGTGCAGTATACCTATCGGTGGGCAGATCACGTCCAACGGTACCAACAGCCTGCCAGCGCTGTGCGGCATCGGTGCTGACGAAGATACCTTTATCGGTGGCGGCATAGAGTTTTTTGCCGGTGGTCTCGAAAGAGAGGACATTTATAGCAATTGGCAAAGGTAGGCCAATGCTCCGTTGTGTCCAGTGCTGTCCGCTGTCGGTGCTCACAAAGACACCTTGCTGCGTATCACCGGCGTAGAGCAACTGTGTGTTGTTAAAGTCCACCTCAAGGACACGAATATGCTGATGTTGTAACCTGCTCAATTGCCAGTTGCCGCCAGCTAAAAGCCCAGTGCCAGGAGCACATGCTGAAAGAAACAGCGACAAAAGGAAAAGTAGAGCAACAGATGAGCTCAACTGGTAACGTCGTACCGATGTCATGAATGCCTTTCCCTGCCTCAATGTTCCCTACGAATTACCCTACGCATGTAGACGATGGTCTCGTGTACCTCGTAGCCCCTTGGCAGGTTTTTGTTAACCTTCGGCATCAGCAGGTCTTGCACCCCTTCGAGTGTCGGCAGTGACTTCGCAACTGGCCGGGAAGGTTTTGCCAGGCGGGCGAGGAGAGTACGACGTAGCAGTTCCAAACCCGCGCTCGCGGCTACGACCCCTACGCCTGCTGCAAGGCGTTGCAAACGTAGATTTGTCAGTACCGCTGGTAGATGTCTACGTGTCGGAATCAAGCTCGTTGAAGGTTTCGCCAGGTCTGCTCCGCAGTTGCGACAGTAGAGATCATCTTCTGAACATGCGGCACGACAGTTTGGGCATAGCATGGTGTTTCTCCTTATTTCCCCTGGTACCCGCAAGGGGCACCAGTACATTTGCAAATGTACTGGTGCCCCTTGCGGGTACCAGGTCATTACTTTCTGCTCTCTAATATCTCAGAAATTGCGTCGACTACGATGGCATTTTCTTCAATTGTATTGTAGAAGTAGGGTGAGATACGTAATAAGCCAGGACGCGAGTCAGTAATAATATTGCGTGCAACCAGCGCTTTCACAATATCTTCAGGGTGCTCCAGTTCCAACATCACGATAGAACTACGACATTCCGGTTCCTGCGGAGCACGAACCCTCCAACCATGTTCACGAGCACGGGCAATCAAGTCATTGGTGAGGTAGCGAGTGCGTTCGCAGATGCGCTCAACGCTGATCTCTTGCACAATGTCCATTCCGCCATTCGCCGCGTACACTGCTGCGACCGCCGGGGTTCCCATTTCAACCCTGGTTGCTTCAGGACGAAATTCAAACTCGCGTGTTTTAAACTGAAACTGGTCACGATGACCAAACCAGCCCGCGATGGTTGGCTGCAGGTGCGGTAACAATCCCTCGCGAATGTAGACAAGCGCCAGTCCAGGCCCACCCATCAGCCATTTGAGTGTACCGGTGACAAGGAAGTCAATGTCCATGGCGACTACGTCGATGGGAATCTGGCCGGTGCCCTGGTAGTCATCGATCAACACATGGGCGCCATGCTTGTGCGCAATATCAGCCACGGCACGCAGGTGCTGAATATAGCCACTTGTGAAGAACACATGCGAGGTCGCTACCAGGGCAGTCTTGTCATCGACTACCTGCTCAAATAACTCCGGCTGCACATAGATATGGTCCTGGCTCTCGACAAAACTACATTTGACACCCAGGCGCTCTTTAACTAGCCACTGGTAGGCTAGCGTCGGGAAGTCCATGTCGGCCATTACAACGTTGTTACGCTTGCTGTAGTCCAGGGCTGTAGCGATAGAACTGAGTGCGGCCGAAACGCTTGGAGCAATTGCAACCTCGTGAAGTTGTGCACCTATGATGGTTGCAAATTTCCTGCGCACGTTGGCAATTTGGCCCATCCAGATTTCATACCAGGCATGCGCTCCCCATTCGTTCCATAGTTCCATAAACTGTGCCATGCCCTGCATCGAACGCTGCGAGAGCGCACCCAACGAGCAACTGTTCATGTAGGTCTTCCGTTGCAGAATAGGAAACTCTGCCCGATACGAAACAAGATCTGGATGTTCGATGGCGATTGGGACTGGCTGTTGCATTCTGGAATCGTCAGTAATCATGTTGACGCATCACTCCTCAGTTAAATTGGCCGACGAACATCACCCATGCCTTTGTTACCGATACCTGACATTGTACTCTCTATTTTAGCGATTTACCATAGACGGGTCTATATTTCGTGCTAACAAGAATGCAGCTCGCTCTATTTCTTCCCCTGTAGACCAGCGACCCAGGGTCAGGCGTAAGGCACCCAGAGCTCGTTCGCGTGATAGTCCCATCGCCATCAGCACCGGCGAAGGATCTGTACTGTCCTCATGACAGGCCGAGCCGGTAGAACTGGCTATTTGCGGCGTAGCGGCTAGCACTTCTTCGCCCAAGATACCCTCTGCACTTATATTCAGCGTATTAGGCAAACGTTCGGTTTGATGCCCATTCACGTGTACAATACGTGGGAGATAGAGTTCAAGTTGTCTTTGCAGTTGATCGCGCAGCCGTTGCAGGCGCGATTGGCTCTCCGCAAGTTGCTGCTGTGCCAACACACAGGCTGCCCCCAATGCTACCATGTTGGCAACATTCTCTGTCCCCGCTCTCAGTCCCGCCTCTTGTCCACCACCGTATATCACTGGTTCGAGTTGTATACCACGCCGGATGTATAGTGCACCGATACCTTTGGGAGCATAGAGCTTATGTCCTGCCACGGTCAGTAAATCTACACCCAACTCGGCCACACGCGTTGGAATCTTGCCTACCGACTGCGCAGCGTCTGTATGCATCAGCACACCATGCCGTCGTGCAATCTGTGCTATCTCCGCGATGGGTTGGAGTGTGCCAGTTTCATTGTTAGCGTGCATAATGGTAATCAATACCGTTTTTTCGCCAATCGCTGTCTCTACATCCACAGGATTGACACGTCCAGTCTCATCCACCGGCAAATAGGTGACGCGGAACCCGTGCAGTTGTGCAAGAGCACGGCAGGTATTGAGTACAGCAGGGTGCTCGGTTACTTGCGTAATGATGTGGCACCCTGTCTGGGGGACAGGTATGCCACGATTGCGCTGTGTCAGTGCTGCTCCTCGAATGGCCAGATTATCACTTTCTGAGCCACCACCGGTAAAGATGACCTCGGTATGCATACAACCCAATAATTGGGAAACCTGGGCACGCGCCGTGTCTACAGCTCGGTGAGCTGCCTGTCCATAGCGGTGCGTGCTCGATGGGTTGCCGAAGTGATGTGAAAGATACGGCAGCATGGCCTCAACGACTGCCGGGTCAACCGGTGTAGTGGCATTGTAATCGAGGTAGATAGGGCCATCTTCCAGGCCAGGATGTTCATTCATATGTGCTCTCCTGGCGGGGGCAAGCTCCGCCACTACATTTTTTCTATCACAGAGGCGCATCGTGCGAGATGTAGTGGCGGAGCTTGCCCCCACCAGGTCTTCCCCATGCTACCTCGCCGACGAAACGAATGTGGATGCCTTCATCATTGTAACACACTAAAAACCGTCTTGAAACACGTTTATCATTGTACTGAAAGGTGAGGTCAGCTACCTTTCTTTGTGACTTAAATCACAGCATTGTAGTAGAGAATATGTTACACTTGAGTATATCGATATCTCCCCACACGATGCCCGTATCTTGTTGTGTTTTAGAGCGTAAACCAGTATAGAAATGTAACCTTTTTTCGTCCACATATTCTCTTGCGATCTATCCCAACAAGGAGGACCATTAAGTATGATCCAGTGCCCATTCTGTAAGTATGACTTACCAGACGGTTCTCGCTTCTGTGGTCGTTGTGGAAGAGTGATCGGAGAGACGACTTACGCCGATGAACAACAGCCGACAGTAGTCTCTGAATCAGGTCTAACGTTACCCCCTACCCTGCGTGAACCACCCGAAACCATTGGCCCCGATCAGGAGTTCGCAAACACTGTGGGCGGGCCCGGTGTTGAGATTCCCCCTACTCTTAGCGAACCCGTCGACCCCAATCAAACATTTGAGCCTACCCTAGGCGGATCAATCGACCCAAATCTAGGGTTCGTGACGCTCCTAGGTGATTCTATAAACCCACCGCACGGAAACGTGCCGATGGTACATGGTACCCCACAAGTGGGTGGAGTTCCATCTGTGCAAGGAACTCCACAGACATTTGGCAGTTCGGCCGGATATGATTCGCCACATCAGCAGCAGCAACCTCAACCTTCGCAACTTCGCCCGGATCCTCACCAGCAGGGCTTTCATCACCAGCAGCAGCAACCTCAACCTTCGCAACTTCAGCCCCAGCATCTACAGCAGCCGCTTCATCTTCGCCCCCATGGTTCATATCAGCAGGCTGCTTCTGCTCCAGCACACCATGCGTCAGTATTCACTCGTGCATCACGTCTCGCTCAACACGGGGTCCGTCCGTCCTTTTTGACAACTGCGATCACCAGTGC
>WNFB01000106.1_pt1 | contig 53111 bp, 48 predicted proteins | sample 5400501 | NCBI WGS metagenome assembly WNFB01 (sample SAMN13153341, study PRJNA577476) | soil metagenome | isolation source: 200 cm saprolite under Douglas fir tree site 2 hole 1 | place: USA:California | collected 2015-04-18 | reverse complement strand
CCCGCCACTGCGCTCACGGCGCAGAATCCGATCCCGGTTTCCGAAATGTCACGCACCATACCACCGTTATCCGCACCCAGCTCGACATACACCAGTTGCGTCGGTCTTATTCTTGTCCATTGGCGCCGTTCTTGCCTCATTTCTCGCTTCTTACCACCCAGGCATCTGACTTTGGACAAAACGCGCAACGAGCGGACAAAAAATCCCGGGGGTCACACCCCTACCCCTCTTCGACACAGATTCTATCCCTGTTCGCGATGCCAGATGCCACATATAAGCCGGAATTTCCGTTCTGCGCTTCCCCTTCGCCCGAAAGCCTAACCCTCCTGCCCCGTCGTCTCGGCTTATATACCTCATCCTCACCGAACTCGTGGAGCAGGAATTATTCAGCCCCAAAAACCGCGTTTCCGAACCCTAGCCGCGTTCTCCTTGGGCCACAAACAGCCGAAAGCTTGCCCCAGAGTTGGTACAAAAAACCCGGCCCGATCAAGCTCGCGGGTTGACTTCGACGTCTATGCTTCAGTCGCTTCACCCACACTGAAGTATGTGCAATCCGGATGGTGAAACACCAGCGCGCTGACACTGGCCTCAGGATCCATCATCATCCCTTCGGTGAGTTGTACGCCGATTTCCTCCGGGCGCAACAGTTTCCAAAGTCCCGTTTGATCCTCGAGGTTCGGGCAGGCCGGATACCCAAAGCTGTACCGTTTTCCGCGGTAGCGCGATGTAAATCTCTGGGCCATGGTCATCTCTGGCGGGTCAGGGAAGCCCCAATCCTCTCGGATGCGCCGGTGCAGCCATTCCGCGCAACCTTCCGCCGCCTCAATCGCCAGGGCTTGCAAGCCGTGCGACTTGAAATAGTAGCCGTCGTTCTTCGCCTTTTCCGCGCGATCGCGTATCCCCTCGCCTGCCGTCACTACAAACAGCGCCACGTGGTCGCGCTGCCCGTTTTGCGCTGGCAACACATAGTCGCTCAGGCACAAATAGCCGCCTTGCCCCTGTCTCGGAAATCGAAACGTGTGCAACGGTTCCCCGTCGCCCGGCGCGAACAGGCGCAGCGAATCGCCCGCCGCCTCTGCCTCGAAGAATTGCCAAACCGCGCGAATCTTCATGAATTCCGCGGCTTCCTTCTTCACTTCTTCCATGCTCTCAAACAGTTCCACGGCCTTTGGGTCTCGTTCTTCGAGGCGTTTCTCAAAGTCGCCGCGGAATCCCATGTGCCGCCCGTAGAGCATGAACGGATTGATGTAACTCCAGACCTCTCGCAAATCCGGCACCAGCCGCACTTTGCGCTCCAGCGTCGCCCCGTGCGGAATCGGCAGGTCCGTTCGAACGCGCGGCGAGCGGCTCACCTTCGGAATTTCCGTTACGCTCACCGTCGTCGTTACTCCAAATCCGTTTCCCGAAGCCGTGTGCGCCTGCACCACGGTTTCCCGTGTCGCCGGGTCCATCAATTCATTCATCAACCGAAGCCCGGTCATCGCGTCTTTCGCGTAGCACACCGCCTTGCCATAGCTCGGCGCAATCTTCGTCTGTGTGAACTTTGCGGAAAGCGCCGCCCCGCCCACCAGCAACGGGATCTTGATGCCCGCATCCTTCAAGTCGCTGGCGGTGATCACCATCTGCTGCGCGCTCTTCACCAGCAGCCCGGACAGTCCAATCGCATCCGGGTGATGCTCCTGGTATGCCTTGATCAAATCCTCCGGCGGCACCTTGATGCCCAGGTTTACAACGTCATACCCGTTATTCTTCAAAATAATTTCGACGAGATTTTTTCCAATGTCATGCACGTCGCCCTTCACCGTCGCCAGCACCACCTTGCCGCGCTTCGCCGTATCCGCCTTCTCCATGAACTGTTCCAGGTGGCTCACCGCCGCCTTCATGGCTTCCGCCGATTGCAGCACTTCGGCCACGATCAATTCGTTCGCATTGAAAAGCCGTCCGACTTCCGCCATCCCCGCCATCAGTGGTCCATTTACGATATCCAGCGGTGGCGTACCTTCCCCGCGTTTCCGCTCCAGATCAACAACCAGCCCGTCTCGCGTGCCCTCGATAATGTAGTTCGCCAGCCGCTCGTCCAGCGGCAGATCCGCCGCGCGTGCTTTATCTTTCTTTTTCGCGGTGCGGAAATGCTCGGTGATCGCCGCGATGTGAAATTGATTGACGGCCGCACGCTGCTCTTTTGCTTGTTGGCGCCAGTCCGCCGGAACATTCCGCAGCAGCGCGGCGTTCGAATATTCCGCCGGGACTTCCTTCGGCGAATGCGAAAAAAGCAGATTCTCCGCCAACTCTCGCTCATGTGACGGAATGGACGCAAAGCGCTCGAGTTTTTCTGTATTCACGATCGCCAGGTCCAGACCCGCCTTCGTGCAGTAATACAGAAAAACCGAGTTCACCACCTCGCGCGCGCCTGCCGGCAATCCAAACGACACGTTGGAAATCCCCAGGATGGTCCGCGCATCCGGCAAGGCCTGTTTAATGAGCCGGATTCCCTCTATCGTCTCCACTGCGCCGCCAATGTAATTTTCGTCGCCCGTCGCGCAAGGAAATACCAACGGGTCGAAAATAATGTCTTCCGGAGCCAGTCCGTACTTCGCCGTCAGCAATTTGTAAGAACGCTGTGCAATCGCCAGCTTTCGTTCGCGCGTAAATGCCTGCGCCTGCAGTTTGTCCTCGTCAATGCACCCCACCACAACCGCTGCCCCGAACTCATGCGCGATCGGCACAACCCGTTCGAATTTCTCTTCGCCATCCTCCAGATTGATGGAATTGAGAATCGCCTTGCCCTGACAATACGTCAGCGCCAGCTCGATCGCCGTGGGATCGGTCGTGTCAATCATCACCGGCGCTTTCACTTTGCGGATCAGCTTTTCATAAAACGGCGGAATATCCTGCTTCTCGTCGCGCTCCGTGCTCTGCAGGCACACGTCCACGATATGCGCCCCGCCACGCACTTGTCGTCGCGCAATCTCGCTCGCCTCTTCCCACTTTTCCTCGGCCACCAGATTCTTGAATAGCCGCGACCCGATCACGTTCGTCCGCTCTCCCACCAACAGCGGCCGCGTGCTCTCTTCCGCTTCGATCGTCTCGATCCCCGAATACACCGCGCGATGCGCTTCCGCCGGTCGCACCCGCGGCTTCTTGCCTTCCACCATCTGCGCGATCGCCCGAATGTGCTTTTCCGTCGTTCCGCAACATCCACCGATGAAATTCAACCACCCATGGTCCACAAACTTTTCAAGCTGCGCTGCTAGCGTTGTTGGCGTCTCCAGATACTTGCCTTCTTCATCCGGCAAGCCCGCGTTCGGATAACACGAGACATACTCACCGGTGAGCTGGCTCAGCGTTCGAATGTGGTCCGTCATGAATTCCGGCCCGGTCGCGCAATTCATCCCAAACGCCAGAGGCTTCGCGTGCCGCAGCGAAGCCCACATTGCCTCCACGGTCTGCCCCGCGAGCATCGAGCCCATCGGTTCAATCGTCACCGAAATGACGAACGGCACCTCGCTCCCGATTTCCTTCGAAAGCCTCTGGATCGCGAGGATCGCCGCCTTGATGTTCCGCGTGTCCTGGCAGGTCTCCACCAGCAGCAAATCCACGCCGCCCTCAACCAGCCCTTTCGCCTGTGTGTAATAAGCCTCACGCAACTCGTGGAACGTCACGCCGCCCGTCACCGTAATCGCCTTCGTCGTAGGCCCCATCGACCCGGCCACAAATCGCGGCCTGCTCGCAGTGCTGAACTCATCCGCCGCCTGCCGCGCCAACTCCCCCGCGCGCTTGTTCAGCAAATGCGCGTCTGCCGCCAGTCCATATTCCGCCAGCACAATCGGTGCCCCGCCAAAGCTATTGGTCTCGACGATGTCCGATCCCGCTTCAAAATATTTTCGGTGGATATCCAGCACCACGTCCGGCCGCGTTCGAACCAGGTTCTCGTTGCAGCCTTCGAGCGCAGCTCCGCCAAAGTCCGCCGCACTCAGCTCCCGCTGTTGCAGCATCGTCCCCATCGCGCCGTCCAGCACGAGGATTCGCTGTGAGATCAGCTCCCGCAAGGCTTTCGCCGATTCGTTTAAGTCACGCATCCGCTGGAAGGCAATGCTCCTTCTGGGGTTCCCTGGTGAAAAGCGGAAAGTGGCAGTAATAGCCGACTTTTGCTAACCCCTCTATCTTACGGGGTTTTCTCCGGGAAGCGAACTTCCCAGCATTGAACTAGTACTTTTCTCGCGCGAACGGCAATTAGGTCCTGCGGAATGCCCAATACCCCGGTGTTATACTGCGTTTCGAAGCCGGTTGCGAACGCCTCATGAGCCAACGCCTGAAAATCTTGAATATTGTCGGCGCCCGCCCCAACCTGCCGAAAATCGCGCCGCTCATGCACGAAATGCAGCGTCATCCGGAGATTGAGCCCATCCTCGTCCACACGGGCCAGCACTACGACGAAAAGCTTTCCGACATTTTCTTCCGCCAGATGGGCATCCCCGTGCCCCATGTAAACCTCGAAGTCGGCTCCGGCTCCCACGCCGCGCAGACCGCCGAGATCCTGAAACGCATCGAGCCCGTTCTTTTGGACCACAAGCCCGACCTCGTCCTCGTCGTCGGCGACGTCAATTCCACTATCGCGGTTTCGCTCGCCGCCGTGAAGCTCGGCATTCGTGTCGCTCACGTCGAAGCGGGCCTCCGCAGTTTTGACCGCACCATGCCCGAAGAGATCAACCGCGTCCTCACCGACGCCATCGCCGACTATCTTTTCGTCACCGAAGAAGACGGTGTGAAGCATCTTCTCCAGGAAGGCCGCTCCCGCGAGTGCATCTTTCTGGTTGGCAACGTGATGATCGATTCACTGCGCCATTTCCTACCCGTCGCCCAGCAATCTGGGATTGGAGACGAGCTCGGTCTGAAAAACGGCACTGGCTGGCGCCGTTTCGGCGTCTTGACCTTGCATCGGCCCTCGAACGTCGACTCCACAGAAAAGTTGGGCCAGCTCCTGGGCGCCATCGACGCCGTCGCCGCGGAAATGCCCGTCATCTTTCCCGTCCATCCCCGCACCCGGCAGCGCCTGACTGAAGACGGCACTCGTCATCACCCGCAGCTGCGTCTCGTCCCGCCGGTGGGCTATCTCGATTTTCTCTGTCTCTTGAGCAAATCCACCCTCGTCCTCACCGACTCCGGCGGCATCCAGGAGGAGACCACCGCTCTGGGCGTCCCTTGCCTCACTCTGCGGGAGAACACCGAACGTCCCATTACCATCTCCGAAGGCACAAACCTTCTCGTCGGCACCGATCCCGCCAAGATCATTGCCGCCGCCCGCGACACCTTGGCTGGCAAAGGCAAGACCGGCCGCATCCCACCTCTCTGGGATGGCCAGGCCGCCAAGCGTATCGTTGAGATTCTCCTGAAAGTGGTACCCTGGGCAAAAGCATCGTAGGCGTCAGTAACAATTCGAGTACAGGCCCATCAAAGGGACTTGCCCCTTTGGCCAGTTTTCTTTACGCTGGCAAATAATGGCTACGAAACGCGGTGCTTCCAAATTGACCGTTTGCGTCCTCTCGCCGCACCCCCTGGTGCTGAGCGAGTTCGAGCGCATTTTGGCCAAAGCCCAATACAAGGTTGTCGTCAAGCAGTTGGAATCTACCCTGGCGCCCGATCTCCGAAATCTGGAGCCGCCTCGCGCCCAGGTCTACGTCATCGACGCCCACGCCGCCAAGCCCGCCACCGGCGCTCTCTTGGCTAATATTCTCGAACGCCATCCCGAAGCTCGCCTGATCGTCGTCGGCGAGCAGCACAACGATGCCAACAGTTTTTCGCTTCTCCGTCTCGGTGTGAAGGGCCTGCTCACCTACGTCGAAGCACGTGAGCAATTGATCCGGGCGTTGCCCTTGGTCGCCAACGGAGGTTTCTGGGTCCCGCGCCAGCTCCTGTCCGGTTTCGTCGATTCTATCCTCACGAGCCAGGGCCGCCGCCTGAAGACCGATTCCGTCACGAATCTCAGTCGCCGCGAACAGGAAGTTCTTGATTCGCTCCTCGAGAATCTTTCGAACAAGGAAATCGCCAGCAAGCTCAACATCGCCGAACGCACCGTCAAGTTCCATGTTTCGAACCTCCTCAACAAGTTCGGCGTCCGTCGCCGCGCTGACCTGATTCTTCTCACCTTCCAGCGCCGTTTGTCCCAAGTTTAGTCTTTGTCGAATTTGCAGATTTGGTGTCCAATACTTGGGCACGCATCTTGCCGTCATCGTCCGCGGTCTTGAGCGTGACCGGCCTTAGCAGGGCTAACTTCTGGAGAACCTACCGATGAATATTCTTGTTACTGGAGCGGCGGGATACGTCGGCAGCATCTGCGCCGAAGTCCTGCTCGCGCGCGGCATGCGCGTCATCGCCATGGACAGCCTCGTCGAAGGCCATCGCCCCGCCGTGCCTTCGGGCGCAACCTTTCTCCAGGTGGACCTCGCGAATCGTCCTCAGCTCGACAACGTCTTCTCCCAGCACAAGATTGACGCCGTGATGCACTTCGCCGCCGAAGCCTTGGTCGCCAAGTCCGTCAGCGAACCCAGCATCTTCTACGCTACCAACGTAGCCGGCGGCGTAAACTTGCTGGACGCCGTCACACGCCACGGCGTGAAGAAATTCGTCTTTTCTTCCACCGCCGCCACCTACGGCGAACCTGAAATCGTCCCCATTCCCGAGGATCATCGCAAAGCCCCCATTAATCCTTACGGCAAATCCAAGCTCGTGTTCGAACAGATTCTCGCGGACTATCGCGCCTATACCGGCCTGCAATACGCCGTGCTCCGCTATTTCAATGCCGCCGGTGCCTCGAAGGAGCTCGGCGAGAATCATCGCATCGAGACGCATCTCATCCCGCGCGTCCTGGACGCCGCCGCCGGCAATCTGCCTCACATCGATGTTTTCGGCACGGACTATCCCACCCCCGACGGCACTTGCGTCCGCGATTACATCCACGTCCTCGACATCGCCGATTCCCACGTCCGCGCGCTAGAAGCCATCGATCGCGTTTCCGGCGAAGCCTTCAACGTCGGCAACGGCCGCGGCTATTCCATTCTCGAAGTGATTGACGTCGCCGAGCGCATCACCGGCCGCAAGATTCCCCGCAAGCTCGGCCCACGCCGCCCCGGCGATCCCGCCGTTCTGATAGCCAGCAAGGAAAAACTCAAGAAAGCCCTCGGCTGGGAGGCCTCCCATTCTTCGCTCGAAGAAATTATTCAGTCCGCCTGGGCGTGGAAGCAAAAACACCCCCACGGCTACGCGGACAACGCCACCGCCCACGTTTAGACTTGTCTCACAACTGTCTTGGAGGTCGAAGCTTCAGAGTCAGTGTGGCAACTCCCGTTCTTCGTCAGGGCACGGCGTCAGCCGTGCCGTTAGTCTTATTCATCCGGCTTTAGCCGCTGAGGGTGCGAGTTTCTAGTCGCTGAATTTATACCGGATGATGCACCACAGCGCTTGCACGCCGTCTTTCCACGTAATCTTCTTTCCTTCTTCGTACGTGCGCCCCGCATAGCTGATTGGCACTTCGTAGATGCGCCACCTGTGCTTGGCGATCTTCGCCGTAATTTCTGGTTCGAATCCGAATCGGTTGGACTTGATCTCGATTCCCTTCAGCACTTCTTTGCGGAACACCTTGTAGCACGTCTCCATGTCCGTCAGTTTCAAGTTCGTGGAAATATCCGAGAGTAGCGTCAGGACCCTGTTCGCCACGTAATGCCAGAAGTAGTGCACGCGCTGCGGCCCGCCCAGAAATCTCGAACCGTACACCACATCCGCGCGGCCCTCGATGAGCGGCTCCAGCAGTTTCGCGTAATCGTGCGGGTCGTATTCCAGGTCCGCGTCCTGCACCAGCACAATTTCGCCCGTTGCTTGCGCAAATCCGCGCCGCAACGCCGCTCCTTTCCCCTGGTTCGGTGCTTGGAAGAAAAACCGCAAATCGCGCAGCTCGATCGCATCATTCCCGTCCTGCCCGGGCGCAGTGGCCTCCCCGTTCGCCTGCCGCGCCGCCATGTTTTCCAGGATTTGCCGCGTTCCGTCGGTCGAGCAATCATCCACGATAATCACTTCTTTGCGTATCTCCGTGTCCACCACGCGCCGCAGGATTTCGTCAATCGTGTTTTTTTCGTTGTAGACAGGAATAACGATTGAAATTCTTGGGTTGTCCAGCGCAGCCGGATTGCGTCGTTGACGGGCCATCGAAGTCGAGAGATTGTAACGGTGCAGCCCGCAACGAGTAAAGGCGCAGTACTCGGCAGAGTCCGCACCTTTCTTCGGACTCCTTGAACAGTTATCATGGCCCTGCGAATGCAGCGTGCAGTGAATCGCGGTTCGGATTATTCCGCTCCGTGATCTCTGTGTTGAATTCTTGTTTTGCTAAGTTTTGAATCAATGGCGACCTTCTATATCCAACAATTCGGCTGCCGCGCCACGCAAGCCGACGGCGCCGCAATCGAGCGCCAATTGCTCGATCGCGGTTGCACCGCCGCATCCGAATCCGCGTCCGCTGACGTCGTCGTCGTGAACACCTGCACGGTCACCGCCTCCGCCGACGCCCAGGCTCGCGACGCCATTCGAAAGCTCCACGCCGCAAACCCCACCGCTCGTGTCATCGTCACCGGCTGCTACGCCCAGCGCGCTCCCGAAGAGCTCGCCGCGCTCCCCGGTGTCTCCTGGGTTGTCGGCAATTCCCACAAGCCCCAAATCCCCGATCTCTTACACACCCTTTCATCGCATCCGTCAACTTCTGCATCAGATGGCTTTTTCCCAGCCGCCGCTCTGGAAGCGGACTCCATGTCCCTCTTACGCGCGCCTGCAAAAATCCTGACCGGCGATATTTTTGAACAAAATGTTCTGCTCAGCGCCCCCGTCCTCGGCGGGGAAGGGAATCACACCCGCCCCACGCTGAAGATTCAGGACGGCTGCGATTCCCGCTGTTCCTATTGCGTTATCCCCTTTGTCCGCGGAAAAGGCCGCAGCCTCCCGCTCGAAATAGTCCTTCAAGAAATTCAGCGCCTCTGCGAATCCGGCTTCCGCGAAATCGTTCTCAGCGGCATCAACCTCGGCACCTACGGCCGCGACCTCTCGCCCCGCGTCGAATTCGAAACTCTCCTCCGCCGCATCCTCGATGAAACCTCCATCGAACGCCTCCGCATCAGCTCCATCGAGCCGCTCGACATCACCCAGGATCTCGTCGAACTCTTCGCCTCCACCCATCGCATCGCCCAGCACTTCCACATGCCGTTGCAGTCCGGCTCCGACCGCATCCTCGCCGCCATGCACCGCTGGTACCGCGCCGAGCACTACGCCCGCCGCGTCGAACTCATCCGCGAGCGACTTCCCCACGCCGCCATCGGCGCCGACGTCATCACCGGCTTCCCCGGCGAAACCGAAGCCGAACATGCCGCCACGCTCGCCTTCATCGAGCGCCTGCCCTTCACCTATCTCCACGTCTTCTCGTTTTCAAAACGTCCCGGCACCAAAGCCGCCGCTCTTTCGAACGAAGTCCCCGGCGCCATCATCAAGCGCCGAGCCCGCGAACTGCGCGCCCTCAGCGAACTCAAAGCCGCCGCCTTCCGCCGATCCCAGATCGGCCGCACCCTCCGCGTCCTCACCCTCCGTCGCAATGAGGATGCAGAGACGCAAGCTACCCCGGCCATTTCTTCCAACTACCTCACACTTGCCGTCTCGGGCCGTCATTTGCCCAATGCTTGGCTTGATGTCCAAGTTTCCGCTGACGTCTGTTACTGCGCGCCAACAGGCACAATCCCTGCCTTTGACGCTAGCGTGTTAGCCTCGCGATGAACGCCGAAGACCCCCGCGACACTCTCCTGGCCGAATTTGTCAGCGCCTGGGAGAAGCTTGATGGTTTCCGCGTGAACGATAGCCTGGACCTGTTAGCGCAACAATTCGCTGTTAGTAAGGACCTACCAAGCGGAGTCATCAATTGGCGGCCAGTCCATGAGGACACGGACCCTTCCGCGTTGGATCATCTCCACGCCAACCTTCCGGCCCGTTTTCCGCCCCTTTTCGAAAGGCTTCGTCTGACTTACCGATGGCCCGAGGTGGATTTGAGGTCATATCGGCTGCACGGGAATCCTCTTGGTACTGGGCTCTCGGGTTTTCTGGAGAGAATAACGAAAGACAAATTTCTTTCTAGCTTCGCCTTCAAGAACGGATACATATCTTTTGGCAAGGGCGGAGATATGGACTACGATCCTGTTTGTTTTGATCTAAGAGCGCGAAAAAAGAATCGCGAATTTGAGATCGTTAAGCTTGATCACGAGGAAATCTTGTGCAACGAGCGAATACGCGTAGTGGTTACGCTCGCTCCTTCATTTGAACGGCTAGTCAACCAGACCATCGACAACGCCGCGCAGCTTTAGCTCTCGAAAATCACCTGTGCCAAAGCCTGACTCTCCGTATGCGTGATACTCAACGCAATATTTTTCACCCCAAGCTGCGCCGCAATTTTCCCCGCCTCACCCGCCAGCGCCAGCGTCGGCCGCCCGCTCGCCTCCCGCACCACTTCCAGATCCACCCACCGCACCCCGCGCCGCCAACCCGTCCCCAGCGCCTTCATCGCCGCCTCTTTCGCCGCAAACCGTCCCGCATACCGCTCATACTTGTTCTTGAACTGCTCGCAATACGCTCTCTCCCGCGCCGTATAAATCCGCTTTAGAAATACCTCCCCATGCCGCTCAATCGCCCCCTGAATCCGTCCCACCTCCGCAATGTCCACCCCCATCCCTACTATCAAATGGCCCTCTCAGATTCGCCTGTAGCCGCCGGGCTTCAGCCCGGCCTACTGTAGTGGCGGGTCTGTAGACCCGTCAGCTTCTCTCGCAGCTCAATTTCCGCTGCTCACACAACAGAGATTATACTGATATCGCCGTGGCTCCCACGAAAACACGAAAGCCCAAACGCGAGGTCCGCAAAGTAGAACAGGCATTCCTGCCTGTCCCCTCTGCCCAATCCGACTCCAAATGGATCGCCCGCAAATCCCGCGGCCTCCAAATCCTCCAAGTCCCCGCCCTGGACAAACTCCCCTGGCTCATCCACGGATTCAGCACCCGCCCCGGCGGCGTCAGCGAGCTCGAGGCCAAAAAAGTGTTGAATCTTGGCTTCACCGATTGGGACACTCGCGAAAACGTCCTCGAAAATCGCCGCCGCTTCCAATCCACCCTCGGTGCCAACGATCTCCAACTCATCTCCCTCAAGCAGATCCACTCCGACGTAATCCACCTCTTCGAAGCCGCCCCCCACGAGCCATGCAAAGGCCTGCCCGCCTGGGCGGGCGACGCCTCCGCCACCAACCGTCCCGGCCTGCTCCTCGCCGTCCAAACCGCCGACTGCGTCCCCATCCTCCTCGTCGACCCCAAAAACCGCGCCGTAGCCGCCATCCACGCCGGATGGCGTGGCACCCTCACCCGCATCGCCGTCAAAGCCATCGGCCAGATGCAAATGCACTTCAAAACCAAGCCCGCCGACCTGCTCGCCGCCATCGGTCCCGCGATCGGCGGCTGCTGTTACGAAGTCGGCACCGAAGTCGCCATCCAGTTCCATTCCCAATTCGCCGATGCCCCAGAGTGGTTCGACGAATTCCGCACTGGCGACGAACCCAATCCTATCCAGTGGCTCAACATGATGCCCCCAGGCCACCAGCCCCCGCCTAAAAACGTCCTCCTCGACTTGAAAAAAGCCAATCGCGCCCAACTCCTCGCCGCCGGCCTCCGCCCCCAAAACATCTTCGTCAGCGACCTCTGCACCGCCTGCCACCCCGATCTCCTCTTCAGCTACCGCAAACAAGGCCCCCAATCCGGCCGCCTTATGTCCGTAATCGGCATCCGCCCCTCCGCAAGGAAATCATGATAGGCAGAGTTCCTGAACCATTTCATGCTTCCAAAATCACACGAGATTTGTGCACACTAGAGCCGTATGAAAAACGTCACTCTTAGTGCCGACCCCGACCTTATCGAGAAGGCTCGCCAAGTTGCCAAGTCCGAGAACAAAACCCTAAACGCTGCATTCCGCGAATGGCTAAAGGACTACACGTCCCGCGCAGGCGACGTGCGCGCCCATTTGGCCTTAATGGAGCGTCTCAAGCACATCGATTCTGGCGGCCCCTACACGCGCGATGAGATGAATGAACGATAGATTCTTTCTCGATACCAACGTATTCTTCTACGCTTTGAGCAAGGGCGTCCCCTCAAAACAGGTCATCGCTCGTCGGCTTGTCGCAGAAGCCATCGAGTCCGGGAAGGGAACCATCAGCTTTCAAGTCGTGCAGGAATTCTTCAACGTTGCCTTTCGCTGTTTTGCTCCGCCCATGACACCGGCCGAGGCCGAGCAGTGTCTCTCCGTGACCTTCCGTCCCCTTTTGACCGTTCACTCGTCCCCCGTTCTATATGGCGAAGCGCTCCACTTCTTCGGGATACACAGCGTTTCCTGGTGCGATGCATTGATCGTAGCCGCGGCTATCAAAGGCCAATGCGGCATTCTCTACAGCGAGGATTTTCAGTACGGCCAGAAGTTTTCGGACTTGCGTGTCGTCAACCCCTTCCTCTGAAACTCCATCCATTTTCGTACATCGGTCGCCAGCCATCTCCCTCTTCTCTCCGACTTAAATAACATTGCTATTAACACACCTGTTACTCCGTGCTATACTTCTTCCAGTAAGAACTCCGCCTCGCTCCCGCGAGGCGTTTTCTTTCTCTGCCCAAAATCTAAATACTCAATCTGGAGATTTCTATGTCAACAACTCGCTCCAAAGACCGTGCAGGTCTATGTTCTTTCACGTTTGTCAATGGCCATCGGTGCCGCTCCCTTCTTTCGGCCTCTCATCCCCATCTCTGCTATTACCACGCGCGCAAAGAATCGCAGGCCCGCGCCGCCGACCAAATCGGCCGCGATATCTCCTATTTCTTCTCCGGCCGCTATCTTTCTGCCTGCGACGTCAGCGCCGTCCTCGTTCGCCTCTTTTCCGCCGTCGCTTCTGGCAAACTAAAACCCAAAACCGCTTCCATTCTCGCTTACCTCGGCCAGACCTTGCTCCAGACCATCCACCTCGCCCAGCACGAATACATCAACGCTTTCGGCACGAACTCCTGGCGCGACGCCGCCTGTTCCTCCGTCAACGACAATTCCGACTACAGCGCGCCACCCGCGCCCCAGCCCTCAGGCGCTGCCCGACAACCCCTTCCGTCTTCACAGCCCGTCCCAACTCAGCCACAACTTCAGTCCGCCCCTGCCCAGCAACCGCCTGCTGCCCGGCAACCCAACTCGAGCAGCCAACCCGCGCTGGAATCGTCCCTTCCGGGACAGTCATCCTGAAATTCCGGCGAATTTCAGGAATCCAAGGGGATCGCACGGCTCACACTAACACTGCATGACTACCCAACTAGGCGAGCCAGCTTCTTGCTCTCCAGATTGCTTTTCAAAGTGTGCCAGATTGGACAGTGGGCCATGATGTGCAAGTCGTATCATCACAACCTCTAAAGCCAAGTCTCGCTCTTGGAGGCTAAATGTCCGAACAAATCAAGAGTTCGAAAGGCACAGCGCTTATAACGGGCGCTTCTTCCGGCATCGGCGCGATCTATGCCGATCGGTTGGCAAGACGCGGTCATGATCTGATCCTCGTCGCCCGCAATCGAGAACGGCTCGATGCGCTGGCGACACGCCTCACCGATGACAGCGGCCGCTCCGTCGAGGTCATCGTTGCCGACCTGAACAACAAGGCGGATCTCGCGCGGGTCGAACAGGTGCTGCGCACGGACCCCAGTATCACCGTACTCGTCAACAACGCGGGCATCTCCATGAGCGGCGACCTGGCCAGCGCCGATCCGGATCGTCTCGAGAGCATGATCCAACTCAACGTGCTGGTGCCGTCACGGTTGGCGCTAGCGGCGATCCCCAGTTTTCTCGCGCGCGGCAGTGGCACCCTCATCAACATCAGCTCCGTCCTGGCACTCGCGCCGGAGCTGTTCAACGGCAGCTACAGCGGCACCAAAGCCTATCTGCTCCAGCTGAGCTTGAGGTTGCATCAGGAAGTCGCAAGCAAAGGCGTTCGCGTGCAGGTGGTGCTGCCGGGTGCGACCCGGACAGCGATCTGGGAAAAGGCCGGCACGGACATCGCGACCTTGCCGCCAAGCATTCTGATGGACGCAGACGAAATGGTAGACGCTGCGCTCGCGGGACTCGACCGCGGCGAGACCGTAACCATTCCTTCGCTGCCGGATATCGCCGACTGGGAGGCATATGAGGCGGCGCGGCAAAGCATAATACCGAAGCTGTCACTCAGTTCTCCTGCAGCTCGCTATCGCGTTACTGCCGCTTAGGCCAAGGCTACTCATAACCCTTTCAGAATGATAGACTTTCAAAACTCTATCAAAACAAACGACTTCATCTGTCTCTCAAATCATTAGACTTACAAAAAACATAGGGGGGAGGCGTAAATCGTAGTGGCGGGTCTTTAGACCCGTGCTCTTTTCCGCCGCCGGCGCAAACCTCACCTACAGGGAAGATCGAAGTGTGGTCAGCGGCGAACTTTGAACCTGTAGCAGCGCCAGTTGCCCGCAAGCCGCCATGACATCGCGCCCGCGCGAATAGCGCACGAACGCCGGCACGCCCCGGTCCACCAGAATCCTCCGGAACTCTTCAATTCGCTCCGCCGACGATTCCCGGTAGGGAAGTTCTCCCGGATTCCACGGAATCAAATTCACCTTCACGCTCTTGAGCGGCGCCAGCAGCCGTACCACGCGCCGCCCATCCTCGGCTGCATCGTTCAGCCCGCCGAGCATCACGTATTCAAACGTCAGATGCTCCCACGTCCGCAGCGGATAATTCTTGCAAGCCTCCATCAGCACAGAGAGCGGATACTTCTTGTTGATGGGCATCAGCTCGTCGCGCTGCTCGTCGTTCGATGCATTCAGCGAAATCGCCAGCTTCGGCCGCACTTTTTCTTGCGCCAGCCGCTCGATCCCCGGCACGATCCCACTCGTCGAGAGCGTCACGTGCTTCGGCGAAATCCCCATCCCGCCCGGATCGAGCAGAATCCCCACCGCCGCCATCACCGGCTCGAAATTCAGCAGCGGCTCCCCCTGCCCCATCAGCACAATGTTCGTTTGCGGTGCCAGTTGCGTCTTGTGCTCCTCGAGCGGCACCAGCACTTGCGCCAGAATTTCGCCGGCCGTCAAATTGCGGATCAGCCCAAGCTGCGCCGTCAGGCAAAAATGGCAATCCACCGCGCATCCTGCCTGCGTGGAAATACAAATCGTCTGCCGCCCCTCGCTCGGCATGAACACCGCTTCCGCCGCAGCGGGCTTCTGCAAGCGGCCTGCGCCTTCTCTCTCATTTTTCTCTGCGTACTCTGTGCCCTCTGCGTCCTCTGCGTTAAGCTTTTTACTTTCTTCGGCGCTGCCCAAACCAAACAAATACCGCACCGACCCGTCCGCCGACGCAAATCGCTGCTTCACTTCCGGCAGCGTAACGCGCGCTTCTTTCGCGAGCCGCTCCCGCAGCGCCGCCGGAAGATTCGTAATTTGTGCTACATTAAATTTTCTCTCGGAGTACAACGCATGATAAATCTGCGCCCCGCGAAACGCCGGTTCCCCCAGCCCCACGCAATATTCGCGCAACTCTTCTTTCGATTTACCCAGCAGTTCCATAGGTCCTTCGAGCTCTCCGAGAGATGCGGTCAATGCCTCGCCAAGCCGATGTACAGATTACCTTGTTTTCGTACTTCTTTACTTCGTTACCTAATTACTTCGCCTTTGAATCACGCTATAATTCTTAAGCAATCTCTGCCTTTCAGGATTGCCTTCGGAGGCGCACGATGCCACAGAATGTCGCAATCGAGCAGCTCACCATTTCCGATTGGGTGAAGGGCCTCGCCGCCATCCCCGTGCGCGAATTCACGCTCGAAAATGTTCAGGACTACATTATTCGCCACGCCGTGCGCCCCGAAACGCTCGAAAAGTATTGTTATTTTTCAAAAGGCTGCTACACGCGCAATCTGATTTTCAAAAACGATCTCTTCGAGTGCATGACTGTCTGCTGGGAAATCGGCCAGCACAGCCGCATCCACAATCATCGCAACCAAAACTGCTGGATGTCCGCGCCCATCGGCCGCCTCCGCGTACAGAACTACCGCGTCGATCAGCGCGACACCTCTCACGGAACTTGCAAAATCATTCCGACGGACATCTACGATCTCGATGCCACGCACCCCGCCCACGTGAATCCCATCGAGCCCGTCCACGAAGTGATCAATCTCGCGGAATTCAATCAGCGTGCCGTCAGCATTCACGTGTACTCGAAGCCTTTCGACAGTTGCGAAGTCTATCTGCGCGACCAGGGTACGTACTCCGACGTGCCGCTCTTCTACACCAGCGAATACGGCAAGCTCAATCTGTCGGAAAAGCTCTTGTAGGCGCCGGGCTTTAGCCCGGCTCTTTCTTTTTGTTTTTGCTTTTCCTGTTTTTGCAAGCCTTGCATTCAAGCAATTGTTCGCTCGCGTTTATCCTTTCCGCCCGGCCTGTGTCACAATCTAGGTATGGCGACGGAAACGCGCGACATTCAAAAGCACATTTTGCCCAACGGCCTCGTGGTCCTCACCGAGACCATGCCCCACGTCCGTTCCGTCTCCGTCGGCGTTTGGGTCCGCAATGGTTCCCGCTGCGAAGTTCCCGAGGAAAACGGCCTCGCGCACTTCATCGAGCACATGGTTTTCAAGGGCACGGAGCGCCGCTCCGCCGAAGCCATCGCCCGCGAAATGGATTCCATCGGCGGCATGCTCGACGCTTTCACTTCCAAGGAGCAGATCTGCTTCAACGCCAAAGTTCTCGACGAGCACCTGCCCATCGCGTTTGACGTCATCGCGGATCTGGTTCTGCGCCCAAGATTCGATTCCGATGACGTGAAAAAAGAACGCCAGGTGGTCCTCGAAGAAATCAAGATGGACCTGGACAATCCGGAATATCTGCTTCACGATATTTTCACGCGGGGCTTCTGGCCGCAGCATCCGCTGGGCCGTCCGATTCTAGGCACGCCGGAAACGGTCAGAACATTCAACCGCGACGCGCTCTGCGCGCGCTTCGGGAACTGGTTCGCGCCCGATCATCTGGTGGTCACCGCCGCGGGCAACGTCACCCACGAGCAAGTGCTGGATCTCGTTCAGCGCGAGTTCGGCCACATGAAACCCACTGGTCCGCCCCCGAACGACGGTGCGCCGCGCACACAAGCTCCGATCCATTTGGAAACGAAGCGCGACCTCGAGCAAGTCCATCTTTGCATCGGCGTCCCTTCGGTTCCGCTGGGCCATGAGCACCGCTTTGGCATCGCCGTGCTCAACAATCTTCTGGGTGGCGGCATGTCTTCGCGCCTGTTCCAGAATATTCGCGAGAAGCAAGGCCTTGCCTATGCCGTGTTCAGCGAGCTCACGCCGTATTCCGATGCCGGCATGATGACCGTCTACGCCGGCACCGCTACGGACACCGTCGGCCAGGTGATCGATCTCACCATCCAGGAATTTCGCGCGCTGAAGGAATCGCCCGTCACGGAAGAAGAACTCCGCCGCTCGAAGAATCACTTGAAGGGTTCGCTGATGCTCTCGCTCGAATCCACCAGCTCGCGCATGTCCAATCTCGCGCGCCAGGAGCTGTACTTCGGCCGCTTTTATTCGCTCGACGAAATTCTCGCCGGCATCGAAGCCGTCACCCGCGAAGAACTCCAGTCCCTGGCCCGCCAATATTTCCAATCCGACCAGATCGCCGTCACCGTCCTCGGCCCCCTCAACGGCTTCACCCTCGACCGCTCCCGCTTGGCCTGCTGAGGAGCTACGGAGACTTTTTCAAGTCGCTTTGCAATGAGAGAGGGACGGTTCTTCAAGCAATCGCGAGTGCGAATCCATCCGCGATCAGCGCTGATGCCGCGTACTCAATGTGTAGGACGCGTCGTGGATTCTCCACTTGTGACTTCGACGAAGCGTGCACGATCAGCGGACGCATCGCCAATACGCCGCCTCGAGGAACAACGCAGTCCACCGCGGCGATCTGCGTAGATAGATCATGGAGCGCTTCGTCGGTCAACACTCCCAGCGTGTGCGTTCGGGGCAAGACGCGCAACGGCCCATTCTCCGCGGCCGAATCGTCGAGATGAACGCGCAGGGCCAGCACTTGAGCAAGGGCACTCTCGGGAGCGTGAGCGTAGATCACGCCATCTTTGACGGACCAAGGTCCCCAGCCAGGAGCTTCACGCCGCTCCTGCAACGGCAAAGCCGTATCTTGGTGCCACACCACCAGCCAGTTTGTTGCCGGTGATTTGTCGAAGAGCGTCGCGCGAAAGGGAAACGCCTCTGTGCCAAGAGTCTCCTGCGCTATTTCCATGAGTTGCGCATCACGGGCTGCAGCCGCGACGGCTGGAAGGCTCATCGCATGGCGAACACCAGCTCTGCTACGCGGCAAGTCGACGCTCCTAAATACGTCGAGCAGTCCGTCAACTTCTTTTGGCTCCAAGATTCCAGGAATTATCGCGAATCCTTGTGTTTGAATCGGCTCCAGCCAACTCAACGAATTTCTCCTTTGAAGAAGTTCGAAAACTCTCCGAAGCGACGGACGTCTTATTGTTGTGTGGCGCGGTCGGCGTTGACGGCGGCGCCGATGATTCCCATTTCATCGGAGGTTGGGATGACTTCGAAGCGGCTGCCCTGCAGCGGACTCATCTTGACCATTTCGTGCAGCAGCCGGTCCAGCAAGGCGATATCGATGAACTTCACGTCCGGTCCGGTGATGAAGAAGGTTCCGGGGCCTTCCATGTGAATGCTGGTGGCGGTCGCGGCGGTCAAAGCACGATGACAAAGCGTCACAAACTCGGTGCAGCGCGCGTCGCCCGCGCGGGCGTTTTCAAAAACTTCTTCCGGTTCGAGATCCATAAAACGCAAACGCATGGAGCGGCGTCCGAGAATTCCTTCCAGGTGTCCGCGACCGCCGCAACCGCAGAAATTTTCCTTGGGATCCAGAGTGACGACGGAGTGCCCGCCTTCCCAGATTCCTTCGCTCGAAGGATAGCGGCCAAAGCCCACGCCATTCCCGAGCGTCCACACGCGCGTCAGCTCATGCAGCTTGCCTTGCGCCGCCGCGATTCCCGCGGCCATGACGTCCGCGTCATTGAACAAGCGAACCTGCGCACCCGCAGCTTTGCCGCTCAGCGCGGAGGACAAAGCCGCTTGCAACGGGAATCCCTTGGCTTGATGGAGGTTGGGCGAATCCTCCACGACGCCGTTGCGAATGATTCCTGGAAAGCCGATTCCAATGGCTTCGATTTTTTCTCCGCCCGAGACTTTTTCCACTTGCCGGCGAATGCAATCCACGATGCCTTCCGCGGGCATCGATTGCAGCGGGTCGAGCGATTCCACTTTTTCTGGGAAAATGTTGGGCGGACCAAGAACCTTGTGGCCTTCCACCAGGCCAACGGCGATATGTTCCATGACGAGTACACCGACTGTCCTGCGCATCGTGCTCCTGCCAATCTTAGGGAGTCGAAAATGCGAACACGCGACTCCTTACTCGAGCCTGACTAGTTCCTCACCAGCTTGTTGAGCCCATTGAACGCGGCTGCCTTATAGCATTCCGCGAGTGTCGGATAATTGAAAACCGTATCCACGAAATATTCTACCGTGCCCTTCAGCGCGAACACTGCCTGCCCGATGTGCAACAGCTCCGAAGCTCCTTCACCAATGATGTGCACACCCAACAGTTGCTTGGTGGAGGGATCGAAGAGAATTTTCAGCCGGCCGGTAGTGTCGCCGCGGATCTGGCCTCGCGCAATTTCGCGGAAGAAAGCCATACCCACTTCGTAAGCTACGCCTTCGTCCGTCAATTGCTCTTCCGTTTTTCCGATGAAGGAAATTTCGGGGATGGTGTAGATGCCGTAGGGATAATTCGCGCGGTTGGAATTCGTCGGAATGCCAAACGCCCTCGCGGCGGCGATGCGGCCCTGTTCCATGGAGACCGAGCCGAGACTGGGAAACCCAATGACGTCACCGACGGCAAAGATATGCGGCTGCGTGGTCCGGTAATCCTGATCCACGGCAATGCGCCCTCGCGCGTCCGCTTCCAGTCCGCTCGCGGCAAGATTCAATTCATCCACATTGCCCTGGCGGCCCACGGCATACAGCAGCGCCTCGCCGGAAACTTTTTTCTTGCTCTTCAGGTTGGCCACGACCAGGTGCTCCGGAGTTTCTTCGACGCTCTCGACTTCCTCGTTTAGGCGCAGCGTGACGCGGCGGTCCCGCAGATGGTAGCAGAGCGCTTCCACCATCTCGGCGTCGGCAAACTCCAGTAACCGGGGGCGCTTTTCGATCAGCGTCACACGCACGCCCAGCGTGGCAAACATGCAGACATATTCCACACCGATGACTCCACCGCCCACGACAATCATGGACTTGGGAATCTCCGGCATGCGCAGAATCTGATCGCTGTTGATGATGGTCCTGTCGTTGAAAGGGACCAAGGGAGAAACCGCAGGTTTCGTGCCTGTGGCGATGACGATGTTGCCCGCTTCCAGTTCGGATTGTCCGCGCGAACCCGTCACTTGCATGTGGTGAGGATCGATAAAGCTGGCCGTTCCCGTCAGGATGTCGATGCCGTTGCGGGAAAGCTGCGCGCGAAGCACATCGATTTCGGTCTTGATCACGTTGAGCGCGCGGAAGGAGAGATCCGCCATGGTGATCGGTTCCTTGACGCGATAATTGACGCCGTAAATGCTTTGATACTGGTAGCCGGAAAGATGCAGGACCGCTTCGCGGATGGTTTTGCTGGGGATCGTGCCGGTGTTGATGGCGGTCCCGCCGATCACTTCCAGCTTTTCAACGAGCGCGGCCCGTTTTCCAAACTTCGCTGCTTGAATCGCGGCGCGCTGTCCGCCGGGCCCGGAACCGACAACGATGAGATCGTACTTTTCCATGGTTCGCCGCGGGAGTATATCATCGTTGGAATACAGGAGTCTTTGTTGACGCGCGGCCAGCGCTCTGACATGATTCTAAAAATTTGATTCGCAGCGAGATTGCACGGAGAAGTTGAGGAGAGAACGATCGGCTTGCGAGTATCCATTCTGGCGTCCGGCAGCTCGGGCAACCTCACGTTACTCGAGACGGAGCGCACCCGACTCCTCGTGGACGCCGGGCTCGGCAAACGCGAAACGCTCGCGCGGCTCGCCGCCGTCGAAAAAACCGTCGAACATCTCGACGGCATTCTCATCACTCACGAACACACCGATCATTGCAACGGCTTGCCGCAGATGCTCGGAATGTGGAAGGCGCCGCTCTACGTCACCGAACCCACGATGGGCGCTCTGCACCGCGCCCTGCCCGATCGGCTTGCGAAGCGTTTGCGTGGCGTGGAAACTATTCACGGCGGCCAGCGCTTCACCATCGGTGATATTGACGTTCATGCTTTCGCCATTCCCCACGATGCTGTTGACCCGATTGCTTTCACCTTCAAGACAAACGGCACAAAGCTCGCGTTTGTCACAGACCTTGGTTACATGACCGAACTTGTCAAAGATTGCTTGCGCGATTCCGACTGCGTGGTCCTGGAGTCAAATCACGAGCCCGACATGCTTAAGGCTGGCTCATATCCGTGGATCGTCAAGCAGCGCATTCTCTCCCGTCACGGACATCTTTCAAATCATTCGGTAAGCGAATTCCTGTCGGACCCGGCTGGCTTTGATGCCCGCGCGCGCTTTCTTGTTCTCGCGCATCTTTCGGAAGAGAACAACAATCCGGACACGGCGAGAATCTCTGCCGAGGAAGCACTGCGGCGCAGGCCCGCGGAATGCGCCTTCAGCGGCGAACTCCTGGTCGCTTCGCAACACGTCCCGCTCAAGCCCCTTGAGCTGTAGCAGTTTTCTCGATGGATTCCATTTGAAATATGGTTCGCTTTTTAAGGCCCGTTCACGTAAACTTTATTTTTCTTGGTAGAGGTGCGGAGGCCATGAGTAGCCGGGCGAGCTTGTTCGATCAGCTTCGAACGCTTGGGCAAAAGGGGCCATTTTGCTGTTGTCCGCCGAAGTCGCAACGGTAGCTGAAGCCGCTGCGGTTGGGGGATGGGTCTAAGGCCTGTCCACTGTCATCCGTACCATCCGGATGGAGCGCTATCGAGAGGCAGCGGCCCGAGTTATTTCCTCGCGGTTCCTTCCTTTCGTTTTGCTCCTCCAGAAAATTTAGGTGGCAATGAATCTGTTCGAACTGACGCGCGCGCTCGTCGACATCGAGTCGACCACCAACCACGAAAAACACGTGGGCGACTACCTTTTCGCGCAGTTGTCCGCCGTTGCCGCGCGCCACAACGGCCAAATCGAGCGCATCCCCGTCGAACCCAATCGCGACAATGTCTTTGCCTTCTGGGGCGAGCCGACCGTCACGTTTTCTACTCACATGGATACGGTCCCGCCGTTCTTCGCTTCGCATGAGGACAACGAATTCATCTGGGGCCGCGGATCCTGCGATGCGAAAGGCATCATGGCCTCCATGATCGCGGCGGCAGAGAAATTGCTCGCTGCCGGGACGCGGAATTTCGGCGTCCTATTTGTTGTCGGCGAGGAACGCAACAGCGCCGGAGCAAAGGCCGCCGCCGCGAATCCTCGCGGCTCGCGATTTCTCATCAATGGAGAGCCCACCGAGAACCGCCTCGCTCTCGGTTGCAAGGGCGCGCTGCGCTACGAAATTACCGCGCAGGGAAAGCTCGCGCATTCCGCGTATCCGGAACTCGGTCATTCCGCGATTCACACTCTTCTCGATGTCCTCCGCGATATTCGCCAGATTCCACTGCCTGAAGATGCGTTGCTCGGGCGCAGCACGCTGAATATCGGAACGATCGGCGGCGGCCGTGCTCCCAATGTTGTTGCCGATCACGCGGAAGCAGAAATCATGTTTCGCACGGTGGGCGATCCCGCAGATATTCGCACAGCTGTTTCCGCTGCGACTGCGGGCCGCGCCGAAGCTCGCGAAGTCCTGCACACGCCGGCGGTGCAGTTGGCGAAATTCGATGGATTGCCCACGACGATCGTCGCTTTCACCACGGACATACCGACCTTCGGCGGCGCTTGGGGAGAGCCCTTCCTGATCGGACCCGGCAGCATTCACGTGGCGCATACGGCGGAAGAACGCGTGTCGAAGAAAGAATTGTCCGAAGCGGCGGACATCTATGCGCGGATGGCTGCGCAACTCCTTGCCACCGGCCGGAGCACCGCATGAGCCGAGGCCTTGCCATCGTCGGCTGCGGAAGGATGGGGAGGCTCATCGAACAGCTCGCGCCGGAATGCGGCTTCGACGTGCGCGCAAAGTTTACCCGCGCAGACAACCTCCATGTGGCTGGGATCACGAGCGAATCATTGCGTGGCGTGGACGTCGCTCTCGAATTTACCTCGCCCGATGCCGCACCCGACAATCTGCGCCGCCTTGCTTCTCTTGGAATCAATGCCATCTGCGGAACTACAGGCTGGTTCGAGCATCTCCCCGCGATCCGCGAAGCCACTTCCGCTGCCGGCACCGCTCTGGTCTACAGCCCCAATTTCTCCATCGGCGTCAACGTCTTCTTCCAAACTGTCGCACGCGCCGCTTCCTTTTTCGCCAAGTATCCCGAATACGAGGCGTGGGGCTGGGAAATTCACCACTCCGCAAAGAAGGACGCGCCTTCCGGGACGCTCAAGAAACTTGCGGAAGAAATTCGCGCCTCCGGCTATAACCGGACTCTGACGCTCACGGCCAATCGCGCCGGCTCGCATCCCGGTACACACGAAATTGGTTTTGACTCCGCCGGCGACACCATCACGCTGCGCCACACCGCGCGCAGCCGTGAAGGTTTTGCGCGGGGGGCGCTACAGGCCGCGCGCTGGGTCGCCGGCAAGCGCGGTGTATTCGAATTTCGCGAGATCCTCGGTGAAGTGGCTTGACGGGTCTTTCTAAAGGCGGCGTCTTTCTAGGCTCAGGCGAGAGGCAGCATTTCGGTTTTCGGCAGTTGATGTTCAAGCAAGGAGATACACAATGTTTACTGGCACCGGTACCGCTCTTGTCACTCCGTTTCGAGCCGATGGTTCGCTCGACGAAGCAACTCTGCGCAGATTAGTCCAAAGGCAGATCGACGCAGGCATCAACTTCCTGGTTCCATGCGGAACTACGGGAGAGAGTCCCACGCTCACACACGAAGAGCACCTTCGCGTCGTTGAGATCACCGTTGAACTTGCCAAGGGAAAGGTCCCGGTTCTCGCAGGGGCCGGCGGCTATAACACGGCGGAAGTGATCTCCCTTGCACGCGAGCTCACGGATCTCGGCGCCGACGGCATCCTCTCCGTCACGCCCTACTACAACAAGCCGACGCAAGAGGGCCTCTTCCAGCACTATCGCGCTATCGCTGAGGCCATTTCTCTGCCCATCATTCTCTACAGCGTCCAAGGACGCACAGGCGTGAACATTGAGACCGGCACGGTGAACCGCCTCGCCGGAATCGAAAACATCGTCGGCATCAAGGAAGCCTCCGGTAACGTTTCTCAAATGGCTGCGATTCTTAACGCCGTGCCAGATGATTTCATTGTTCTTTCCGGTGATGACGCCATCACGCTGCCGCTCATCGCGCTCGGTGGCCGCGGGGTCATTTCGGTCGTGTCCAACGAAATCCCGCGAGAGATGTCGCAGCTTACGCGGCTCGCGTTGCAGGGCGATTTTCAGGGTGCGCGCGAGATCCACCGCCGCTTCCATCCGCTCATGGAAATCAATTTTGTCGAGTCGAATCCGATCCCGGTGAAGGCTGCGTTGGCGGAGATGGGCTTGCTCAAACCGGTGTGGCGCTTGCCACTCGTCCCGCCGAAGGCGGAGAATCGGGCACGCATCCGCGCCGTTCTCGAATCACTCGAACTTGTGCCGAGGGTTCATGCTGCCTTCGCAAATTGAGCGTCTGTTCGACGAAACCCCGGCTCACTACGAAGAAGAACACTTCCGGCTTTTCCGCGATTTCAAGGCCGGGCTGAATCGCGGGGAAATCCGCGCAGCCGAACCAGACCCCTCCACGAAAACCGGATGGCGGGCAAACCCTTGGGTTAAGAAGGGAATTCTCCTCGGATTTCGCATGGGCGCTATCGCCGACATGTCCATCGATCCCGTGAAGCAGCCGTTCTTTGACAAGTCCACGTATCCCGCGCGCGCGTTCACGGCCGCGGATGGCGTGCGCATCGTTCCCGGCGGCTCCAGCATTCGCGATGGGAGCTACATTGGCCGCGGAGTCATTTGCATGCCGCCCATGTTTGTGAATGTGGGCGCGTACGTGGGAGAAGGCACGATGATTGATTCGCATGCCCTCGTTGGGAGTTGCGCGCAGATCGGCAGCAACTGTCACATTTCCGCCGGCACGCAGATCGGTGGCGTCCTCGAACCCATCGGGGCGCTGCCGGTAATTATTGAAGACGATGTGTTGCTAGGCGGGAATTCCGGTGTCTATGAGGGAACGGTCGTGAAACGCCGCGCCATTCTTGGCACGGGGACGATCCTCAATCGCTCCATTCCAGTTTACGATCTGGTGCGAGACACGGTCTACACCGCCACGGAAATCGAGCCGCTGGTCATTCCCGACGAAGCTGTCGTGGTTCCCGGCTCGCGCGGGGTATCGCATGCCTCCGGCGCAAAATGGGGACTCTCGCTGCAGGCTGCCGTGATCGTGAAATACCGCGATTCAAAAACCGACACGCGCGTGCAGCTCGAAGATCTTCTGCGCTAGCGCTTTACTGCGAGAGTACTTTTTCGAAGAATTGCAGGGCGCGCGGATCGTGGGACTGGCCGAGCCAGAACATGGCTTGCTTTCGAACTTCGCGATTGCGGTTGTTCTGGGCGACTTCGATCAGTTTCGGGACGCCTTCTTCTCTTGGCAGCTGGCTGAGGGCGAATACCGCCTTCTTTTTCACTTCGGTGTCCGGATCGTTGTCAATCGCGCCGGTGATCGTGCCGACGGCTTTTTGCCCGGCTTTCTGTGCGAGCCAGAAAAGGGCCTGGCCGCGGACATGTGCGCTTGTATCGTCGTGCGCCATTCGAATGATTTCGTCGATGGCACCGGTTTCGTGGCTGACGGATAGAGCGAATGCCACGTGAGCGCGCACATCTGGGCTCGGATCGCTCTTTGCCATGCGCTGCAATGCAGCAAATCCGGGTTTGCCGCGTGCGGCGCCTAGCCAGAAAGCGGCCTGGCGGCGCAGGCCCTCGGGCTGGTCGGGCTTGATGAATGATTCGAACGCGCGGTCGGCGGACGGGTCGACATGGAGCGCAATCGCCGTCAAAGCTCCATGGCCGAGGCCGTGGTCTCCATGCTCTTCGAAATGAGCGCCGCGCACGTAGGTCTCAAGAAGCGCGACGCTCTCCGCGGGTTTCACTCCGGTCAGCCAGACAAACGGCAACCCACCGGCATCCAGCGCGCAATCTTCGGACGCGACGCGAATTCGCATCACCTGCTTTGCTTCCAAGCGAAACAACACGACGAGTTGCCGCGCTCCTTCGAGCTTTACGGTTCCGGTCTTCTGCGTTGTGCTCGTCGTTCCATCATGATCTTTTTCGAGGTTGCAGGTGCCGCAGCCTTCGCCGTCATGATAATTTCCGCAGCAGACGCTGCGCTCGCCGGCAATTTGATCGACGCCGTAGCCGATCCACTCCGGCTTCTCGGCCTTTCCCGCGAGATCGCGGACTGTTGCTTCGAGGCTTCCCGTCACTTGCCGCGTTTCGACCTTGGCGTTTTCGAGGCGAGGCATTTCGGAGGGGCGCTGGGCGGCGTGCGCTACGGGTGCGAGGAGCATCGTTCCAAGCAGGAATTGTCCGATTCGAATGGTTCGCAGAGTTTGCATGATAGGCCTCACTTTTGGAGAAGTTCCATCAGGTAATCGGTGCCTTCTTTCGAATGCATGAGGGAGAGTTTCTGCACCGCGGTCTTTTTCAGTTCGGCGTCCTTTTCACTTCTTGCTATCGCCACGAGAGCGGAGGCATTGCCTTGCAGGAAGAAAGCATTCAGCACTTCTTCACGCACTTCGCGGTCTGTTTCTTTGGCATAAATGGCCTGCAGGGCCTTGCCGGAATCGTTCGAATGGACGAGTCCCAGGTTGCGGATGGCGGCGCGGCGCAGCTCCGGGTCCTTCTCCGATTGCGCCGCCTGCAGGAGCTTCGCTGAGTCGCCTGCGAGGAAGAACGCCTGGAGAATTTCCCGGCGGACGTCCGTGGAAGTCTCCGTCTGGTACAACTGCTCCAGTTCGCTCGTACCGTGGACCAGGCCGAGCTGACGGATGGCCTCGCGGCGCAGCGAGTCGTCTTTTTCACCCTTGGCGGCGGCGAAGAGTCGCTCGTGATCGCCGCCGATCATGTAGCTGCGAAGAATGGCGTGCTTCACGGAAGCATCGCTGGTCGAGGCGTACACCTCGGCAAGCGTTTTGCGCGATTCAGAGCCACCGAAGATTCCCAGATATTCGACCGCTTTGCGCTGCAACTCGGGATTGCTCTGCCCGCGCGCGATTCTTCCGAGAATTTCGCGGGACTGCGGCGAGCCGCTTTGCGCCATTACAAAGAGCGCTTTGGACTTTGCCTTTGGCGATGCCGAGCCGTTCAGAACCTTTTCGAGCAATGGCATGGCCCGTTCGGGATCGCTGTTCATCAGGCCCTGAATTGCGAGCATTTTCAGTTCGTCGTCGCTCTGGTTTTCCGGATGTGCGGGGTTATTGGTGGATTGGCGCACTTCGATTTCCAGGGCGCTAGCATCTTTTTGCCAGCGGCTTTGCGGAAAGTGGCGCTTAAGGTCCGCGATGGTTGCCAACGCGGAGTCGCGCTTGCCCATGCGGTTTTGCGCATACGCTTTCCAGTAGAGCGCCGCATCCGTCTGCGGGCCGTTCATGTCCGCGAGTTGCTTGAATTTCGATTCCGCCTGGTCGTAGCGGTCCTCGTCCAGAGCCTCGCGGCCGTCGTCGTACAATTCCTGGAGTCGGTCCAGCCTTTCCTGGGCACGGTCGCGCGCTTCCTCTTCGCGATCCCGTTTCTCCTGCTCGCGGTCGCGCCGCTCCTGCTCCTTATCCTGAAGCTCTTGCGGGTCCTGGAGAGAGTCCGCGGCTTGCCGGTTCGTTTTCATGAGCCGATGCGCGCGTGCGCCTGCCGGCGCCAGCAGCATCGCCGCGATGGCGAGCCAAACCATGCCGCTGGGTCTCGATGAGTTTCCGATGGTCATACTTTATTCCTTTCCTTCTTCGTAGAGTTGTTTTGTGCCGGCGCGGGCCTCGTGGCCTCCTGCCGTTGTTGCAGTTCTTTGCCGACCACCCGGACTTTGAACAAAATTCCTCGCGCTTCAATCTTTTGGCGGATGGCTTCGAGTTGCTTCGGCGTGACTTCCTCCGGACTATGCGCAACGTCCAGGAGCACGCGTTCCAGTTCGTCGAGGGTGCTGGCAAGGCCGGTATCACCCTCTTGCAGCGCGGTCTGGCGATACAGGCGGTTTTCCTGGAGCAAATCTTCCGCGCGCCGCTGCTCGGCGGAGATGTTCACTTCTTTCTGTCGCGGATTGCTGGGCGCCGCGTTGGAAAGCTCGACGAGCATGCGCTCGGAATGACCCAGGTGTTCGCCGACGGCGACGATCAGGATGCGCTCCCGCACCTGCTCCGTGCTGGCGATGTTGTCAGGCCTGGTGGCCCGCCTCGTCATCCGCCCAACGAGAAACGCCGCAACGACCAGCGCTGCAATCGCTCCAGCCGCGGCGAGCCGGCGCGGCTGGAACCACGCCTGCCACCATGCTTCCGGTTTCTCCGGCAACCGCAAAGCAATCTGCTGCCAAACGCGGCGGCCGTAGTCCTCGCCGGGATCCGGGACGGGCAGGGTATCGAGAGCGGCGAGGACCGCTTCGATGCGCTCGAGCTCCTCGCGACATTCGTGGCAGGCGGCGAGATGCGTTGAAATCGTGGCGCGCTGCTCGACGACGCCTTCGCGATAGGCAATCAGTTCTTGTTCGGTCATGTGTTTCATGATTCCGTTCCCATGGCTCGCGCCTGTGTTCTTGTTCCCACCAAGGGTTGCAGCGCAAGCCGCAGCTTCTGCACCGCGCGAAAAACGGTGTTCTTTGCCGCGCTCGAATTCAATTTCAAGACCGCCGCGATTTCCTCAATGCCGCATCCTTCCCAGTGGCGCATCACGAAGGCGGTGCGTTCGGCATGGGAGAGAGCCGCCAGCGCGTGTTCCATTTGTCTGCGCAGCTCGATGCTCTGCGTCAGGCGTTCCGGCGTCGGCGCGGCATCGGGAACGCGGCTCACGGGATCGTCTTCGATACCGTCCGCGTTTTGCGGGCCGGGCGCTTGACGGCGCGCATCTTCTTTTTGCTTCTGGCGCATGCGGTCAATCGCGTAGTTTGCGGCGATGCGGTAGACCCACGTTCCGAAATTGGCGCGTGCCGCGAATTGCCCGAGTTTTTGATAGGCCCGCAAAAAAGCCTCCTGGACAATTTCTTCGGCGTCGTGCTGATTCCTGGTCATGCGAAAGGCCAGCCGGAACGCGTTGTGGCTGTGCCGCTCGACGAGAACGCGAAAGGCATCGCGCTCGCCCGCGAGCGTGCGCTCGACGGCGAGGGCGTCGCTAGCTGCGATGGCCTGGGCGCTCTCGATGCTTTGCTGCATCCGATTCATTAGACAGGATTTGGCGTTTGCGGTTAGGTCGCGCGTAGCGCCTTATGGGTCAACAACATAGCGCAGACAGCGGATTAGACAAGGAGGAACGACGAGGTGGGGCGCGGGCCCTACGGCAAGGTCAAGGAAAGAGGGCACGATGTATCGTGCCCCTACTCGTAGCGCAAGGCTACGATGGGATCGACCTTCATGGCACGCCGCGCGGGTACATAGCAGGCGACAAGCGCAACGAAAGTCAAAACCACGGCCACACCCGCAAAGGTCAGCGGATCGGTGGCGCTCACGCCGAAGAGCAAATTGGCCATCAAGCGGGTGAGTCCGGCGGCCGCGAGTAGCCCGAGGACTACGCCGAGTGCGGTCATCTTCAGGCCCTCGCGCAAGACCAGCCCCATCACATCGCCTTGCTTTGCGCCAAGCGCCATGCGAATGCCAATCTCGTGCGTGCGCTGGCCGACCAGGTAGGAAATCACGCCGTAGGTTCCGATGCTTGCGAGCCCCAAGGCCATCGCTGCGAAGGCGCCCAGCACGATCATGGAGACGCGGCGTTCCGCGAGCGTTTCCGCGATGACCTCTTCCATGGTTTGCACGCTGTACATCACTTGCTCGCCGCTCATTCCTCGCAGCCCGGAGCGGATGGCCGTCGCAACGGCGTGCGCATCTCCTTCGTAGCGCACCACGACTCCCGTGCCGCTCCAGGAGGAAGGTTGCATGGCAGCGTCGGGGAGCTGCATGAAGGGGAAATAGAGTTGTGCGCGAAGCGATTGTTTGTCGTCGGAATCGAGTCCCCACTGCTTTACGTGGCCGACCACGCCGACGATCTCCGCCACGCCTCCTTTATTATTCAGAATCACGCGTTTTCCAACCGGGTCCTGGTCCCCGAAGAATTTCCGGGCGAAGAAGTCATCAATCACGATGACGTGCGACGAGCGTTCATTATCCTGGGCCGTAAGGAAACGTCCGCGCTGCAGCGGAATTTGCATGACCTTCAAGTAGTCTTCTTGCACGACATAACTGATCGCCCAGCTCATGTCGTTCTCGCTCGCGGGCTTGGGCTGACCTTCGAGGTAGAAGAGATCTTCATCGTCGCCCGCGAGCGGCAGCGCTCCCCAGGAGAGCGAAGCGGCCTTCACACCCGGAGTCGATGCCAGCCTGCTTTGGACTTCCCGGAGCTGCGCCCGAACCGCGTCCGGGCTTGTGGCTTTCGTGGAAGGGGCCAGGGCCACGCCAAACGACAAAACATTGTGAGAGTCGAAGCCGGGGTTCACGTTCCACAGGGCGCTCAAGCTGCGGATCATCAATCCCGCTGCGATCAGGAGCACCAGCGCCATAGCCATTTCCGAAACAACAAAAATTCCCTGCGCCCGGTGTTTGCCGCCGCTCGCTCCCCGGCCGCCTTCCTTCAGCGTATCGTGCAGGTTCGGTTTCGAAGTCCTAAGCGCCGGGACCAGTCCGAACAGAATCCCGCAGAGCAGTGAGGCGCCCATGGCGAACAGCAATACGCGGACGTCCAGGCCGATCTCGTTTGCGCGCGGCAACGCTGAAGGTAAATTCCGCAGTGCCAGCTTCATGCCCCAGGCCGCCAGCAATAACCCGAGGCCTCCTCCGGCCAGGGCCAACAACATGCTTTCCGTCAGCAACTGGCGCACGATTCTTCCCCGGGCTGCGCCGAGCGCGGCGCGCACCGCGAATTCGCGTGTTCGTCCCGTTGCGCGGGCCATAAGCAGATTGGCCACGTTCACGCAAGCGATCAGGAGCACAAACCCAACCGCCGCGAGCAGAACGAGCAGAAGCGGGCGCAAGTAGCCAACCATCTGTTCCTTGAGAGGCATAAGGGTCGCGCCGATTCCTGTGTTGGCGTCCGGATACGCGGCAGTTAGATCTCCCGTCACGCGTTTCATGTCGGCGCGCGCCTGCTGGATGGTCACGCCCGGTTTCAGCCGGCCAACCCCGTGAAATCCGAGCCCCGCCGTTCTGAAGTTAAGAATGGGATTGGTCCACTGGCCAATGGGGGCGTACACGTCGCTGGGACGGAAACTCCAGACCTGCAGCTTAACACTTGCGGGGACCACACCAACGATGGTGAAGGTTTTCCCGTCGAGAGTTAGCCCTTGTCCCACAATGTCCGGAGCGGCGCCAAACTTGCGATTCCAGAATCCTTCGCCGATCAGCACGATGGGGCTGGCGCCGATCTCGTCTTCTCCCTCTGCAAACAGGCGCCCTATCACCGGCTTGACGCCGACCACCGCAAGGTAATCAGAAGAAATGAATTCCGCGTTTACCTGCTCCGCTTCGCCTCTGCCCGTAATGCTGTAGGAGTAGCTTCGAGAAATGCCCATCATGGAAAACGTGCGGTTGTCCTTTCGCCAGTCGCGAAAGTTCGGGAAGGAGATGGAGCCGGAGTCGAAGTTCGGTTTGCTCTCGGCCAGCGTCACGAGCTGCTCCGGGTCGGGATAGGGCAGGGGATTAAGGAGTACGCCGCTGACGACGGAAAACAGCGCGGTGTTTGCGCCGATTCCCAGTGCCAAGGTCAGAATCGCCACGGCGGCGAATCCCGGCGATTTCGCCAGCATGCGCACGCCAAAACGAAGGTCCTGCATGAGGCGTTCGAATGAGCCCCATCCCCAAACGTCTCGCGTGACTTCCTTCACCAATCCCACGTTTCCAAATTCACGCCGCACAGCGTGCTCCGCCTCCCTCGCGGCCTCGCCTCGCTCCACGCGGTCCTTTGCTGCCATCTCCAGGTGGGTGCGCACTTCTTCGTCGAGTTCCTTCTCTCGCTCCCGCTTGCCGAAGAGTCTTTTTGTCCAGCTCATCGCGGCGCCCCTTCTTCTGATTTCCAACTTCTGGCTTCCATTTCGAATTTCTATTCGTACCGCAGGGCCACGATTGGATCTACCGACGACGCTCTTCGCGCAGGGATGAGGCATGACAAGCCGGAAGTCACGACCAACAACAGGATCACACCCGCAAGGACCAGCGCATCGAGTGAGCTGCCCTGAATCCAACGCGCGAGCACACGATTGAGAGTGATCGTAAGCACTACTCCCGCTAGAACACCGCCCGCTACGCTCATTGCCGCCGAACGAAACACCATCAGCAGAACATCTTTGCGCCCCGCTCCGAGCGCCATGCGGATGCCGAATTCGCCTGTTCGTTGAGCCACGGTGTAAGAAATCACGCTATAGAGTCCAGTTGCGGCCAGCGCCAGCGCAAGCAAGGCAAACCCGGCAAACAGGGTTGCCACGAGATGTCCCTGCTGCCATTCCTGCTGCGTAGTGATCCAGCCATTGAGATCGCGAACGTCTCTGATTGACTGCTGGTCAGGATCAACCGCATGAATCTGTTCGCGGACAGCGCGGAGCACGGTGAGCGGCGGAACCCTAGTTCGGACGAGGATCTGGGTCCAAACCGGCATCCGGATCGTGTACAGCACATATATGGCGGGCTTGGTGGGATCGCGCAAGCCGTCATTGCGAGAATCGCCGACGATGCCAATCACTTGAAACCAACTATCGCTCCCGGGAACTGCGAGCGCAAACGGAGGCTCGCCTTTCAGTTGGGGCATGCGGAGCTCGCTGCCAATCGCGCCGCCGTTCGGAAAATATTGCCGAGCCAAGGTCTGATTAATCAGAGCGAGCTTGGAGCCGTGCATGGTTTCGGTTTCATCCCAGAATCTTCCTTGCAGCAACGGGATATGAAGTACGGTGAAATACTCGGAGCTGATGAAATTGATGCGCGCCCGCTGTTGTTCGGCCGCTGGCTTTCCGGAAATCTCGAAGCGCTGTTCCCAGCCGCTGCTTGGCGGGGTGGCATTTGTCGAAAGTCCGGCGGAAACGACTTCCGGCATAGCAGCGACCTTCTGCAGGAGCTGGTTGAAGTACGTTCTCCGAGCCTCCCAGGTTGTGTAGGTGTTGTCGTGCACCGGGATTCCCACTGACATGGTGTTGTGCGGGTCATAGCCGAGGTCCACGCGCATCATGCGCACGAAGCCTTGCATCGCAACGCCGGCTCCCGCCAGCAACAGAAGCGTCAGGGCAATCTGGCCGGCGATCAGGACGCTGTGAGTCCGGCGGCCATGAAGTCCGGCGGTGATTTTGCGCGTAGTTGATTGCATCACCTGGGCTATATCCGGACGCGCAGATTGAAGAGCCGGGGAGATGCCGAAGACGATGCCGGTCAGAAGCGCAAGACCTACGCTGAAATACAGAACCGGCAGATTGATGCTGATGGCGGCTTCATGCGGGAATGAGAATTCCGGGAGCCAATTGACGATGAGCTTCACCAGGCTGTTCGCCAGCGCCACGCCAATGACCGCCCCGGTGAACGACAGCATCAGCGCTTCCGTGAGCAACTGCCGCAGGATGCGAGAGCGCTCGGCGCCAATCGCTGAGCGCACCGCCATCTCGTGCTGGCGCCCCGTGGCCCGGGCCAACAGGAGAATCGAAACATTTCCGCAGCCGATCAGCAGCAACAAAGTCACTGCAGCGAGTAGCAGGAACAAGGTGCCGCCAATTCGAGTAACAAACTGGTCGTTCAAACCTTCGAGAGTCACGCGGAAGTGCTCAGGGAAGTGGCTCGGCGTTTGCTTTGCAAATTGTTCGAATAGCGACTGGAACTCCGCATTTGCTGCGGCGCGCGAAACTCCCGGTTTAAGCCGGGTCATGATGAAAAGGGTGCGCACGGGATCGGCCGTGAGCTTGAGCGGCAGATAAACTTCGGCGTCGCCCCAGGTAAAGCGCGGCCGGACTACACCCACGATCTCGTAGTTCTTGCGGACCAGCTGGATTTTCTTGCCGACAATATCGGGATCGCCGTTGTAGTGTCTCTGCCAAAACTGATAACCCAGAACGGCTACATTCTCCGGGTCCTGGCCCTCGGGCGCATCCGATGGCAGCAGCCCGCGCCCCATCAGCATACGCACGCCAAAAAAGTTGAAAGCGTTGGAAGTGAAATACACAGCCTGGACGTCTTCAGGAAGATCGCCTTCAGTGGTGGTGAGGTTCCATCCATCCATGGCAGCGGCGCTCTCGACCGATCTGGCCTGCCGAAGCTGTTGCAATTGCGGTCCGTTGAGGTTTACAAAACGGCGATTGCCGGCGTTGTCGTGGACCGCCAGATGCACCATGCGGTCTGAATTGGCATATGGATATGGGTTCACCAAGACGCCGTAGACCACGCTGAAGACCGCTGTAGTTGCCCCGATGCCAAGCGTCAGTGACAGAATCGCAACGATCGTGAATCCCGGATTCTTGAGCAAGATCCTCAAGCCGTAACGCGCGTCAGCAGCGACGTCTCTCAACCATCTCCGCCCCCAAACGTCCCGCGTGACTTCCTTCACCAATCCCACGTTTCCAAATTCGCGCCGCGCGGCGCGCTCGGCTTCGCGCTTGTCTTCGCCGCGATCCACGCGCTCTTTCGCGGCCATCTCCAGATGTCTCCGCACTTCCTCTTCCAGCTCGCGCTCTTGCTGTTTGCGTCTCCACCAGAGAAAGTTCATGGTGCGTACTACCTTTCAAAGGGATTTAGTACACCTGCAATCGCATCGGAGAGCTGCGCCCACCTGGAGCGTTCCTTGCTCAATTGTTTCTTGCCGGTGGCCGTCAGCCGGTAGAATTTCGCCCGCTGATTATTTTCGGAGGTCTTCCATTCCGCTTTGATCCACTTCTGCTTTTCCAGTCGGTGCAATGCGGGATAGAGCGAACCCGTATCCACCTGGAGAGTTTCGCCGGAGCGATTGCGGATGGCCACGCTAATGCCGTAGCCGTGCTGCGCGCCCCATTGCAGCGTTTGCAGGATTAGGAGATCCAACGTCCCCTGCAGTAGCTCGATCCGGTTCTGGTACCGCTCTCTCTTCTCAGCCATCGTTGCTCCCCACGGCGGCGCGTTTGCTCCTGCTGTCCCTTTGACGTCGCGACCCCGCCGAAAGTCTTGAACAAAAGGATGTCGGCATTCTACACCCAGCCAGTAGACGTTCTACACCCTTGCTCCGTGCAACTTCGGTGCCGCCCAGTGAGCGCCTTCAACCCCTTTTTCACCAACGGTTTATCGCCGCTTTTCAGGCGCTCTTCCATCCACCTGCGCCCGCTTACGCGACTCCGCATCCCAAATCCGGACACCCGCGGGGGCTTCCGGAGTCCCCGCCAACACCCTCATCTGCGGTATCATGGAGAGAGCAACGACCTGGAATTCCGCGATTTTCCGTTCTTGCGCTTGAGGAGATGGCATTGATTCCACGCTACACGCGCCCGGAGATGGGCCACGTTTGGAGCGACGAAAATAAATTCGGCAAGTGGCTGGAGGTGGAGCTCGCCGCCACGGAAGCGCTGGCCGAGAATGGCCATGTACCGAATGACGCGGGGTCTACAATTCGCTCCCGCGCGAAGGTCGACGTGGCGCGGATCCAGGAACTTGAAGCGCGCGTGAAGCACGATGTGATTGCGTTCACCATGGCGGTGGGTGAATCGATCGGCGATCCTGCTGCGGCCCGGTGGCTGCACTATGGAATGACGTCGAACGACGTCGTGGACACGGCGCAGGCTCTCCAGATTCGCGAAGCTTCCAAGCTGATCGAGCGCAATCTCGTGCTGTTCGGCGAAGCGCTCGATCTGCGCGCGCACGAATTTCGCCACACACCGCAAATCGGACGTACGCATGGCGTGCACGCCGAGCCGATTACGTTCGGCCTGAAAATCGCCAACTGGTTTGCGGAAAATCAGCGTAACATCGCGCGCTTCCGTGAGGCTGCCGACCAAATGGCGGTCGGAAAAATTTCCGGCGCCGTCGGCAATGCCTCCCACTTGGGCCCGGAGATGGAAGAGCGCATCTGCAAGAGGCTCGGGCTGAAAGTTGCGCCCGTGTCCTCGCAGGTGATTCAGCGCGACCGCCACGCGCACTACCTCAGCACGCTGGCGCTGATCGCTGCCACGCTGGAAAAAATCGCGCTGGAAATCCGGCATCTGCAGCGTACCGAAGTCCGCGAGGCCGAAGAGCCGTTCAGCGAAGAGCAACGAGGCAGTTCGGCCATGCCACACAAGCGCAATCCCGTCACGTGCGAACAGATCTGCGGACTCGCGCGCCTGGTGCGTTCCAACATGTTAGCGGCGTACGAAAACATCGGTCTCTGGCACGAGCGGGATATTTCCCACAGCTCCGTGGAACGAATTATTCTTCCGGACTCCACGATTCTTGTGGACTACATGCTTGAGAAGATGTCCGGCGTCCTTTTCAACATGCGGGTTTTCCCGGAGCGCATGTTGCGCAATCTGGAATCCACGCACGGCCTGGTGTTCTCGGGGCAGCTGCTGCAGGACCTGGTAGAGAAGGGCATGCCTCGCGACGATGCGTACAAGGCGGTGCAGGAAAATGCCATGGCCGCGTGGGAATCGGAGAGCAGCTTCCGCGAACGAGTCGCGGCGGACGCGCGCATCTCCAAATATCTCGATGCCAAGGCGCTTGCTCACACTTTCGATTTGCAGCGGCAATTGCGGTATGTGGACGCCATCTTCGACCGGGTCTTCGGCGCGCATCCTGCCGGGGAAAAAACCAGGACGGGGTGGGCGGGAAAACACTAGCCAGCGCTGACTGAAGAATTTCGAGCTGCTTATACCGTAAAAAAAACGCCCCGGTTTTACCCGGGGCGCCGTCCTGCCTCTTCTAATTCCGGCTTGCGCTGAAATTAGCTGCGGAGGCGGAAATGAAAATCACACAATAGAAGTCAGAAAGCAGAAAGTCGCAACACAACAGTAGCACTCGAAACCGAAAACCAAAACTAAAAACCAAGAGCTATTCGACGCGTTGCACGTAACGCGCTTCCGAGGTGTCGACCTTGATCCGGTCGCCTTCGTTCACGAACGGAGGCACCTGGACCACGAGCCCGGTCTCGAGCGTCGCGGGCTTCATCACCGCGCTGGCCGTGGCCTTCTGCAGCGTTGGCTCGGTTTGGATCACTTTCATGTCCATAGTATCGGGCAAGTCCACGCCGATGGCTTTTTCCTCGAAGAATTCGACCTTCACGATGGTGCTGGGAATCAGGTAATAGACGGTTTCGCCCAGCTCTTCGCGGCTCATCTGCATCTGTTCATAGTTCTTCGTGTTCATGAAGTGGAAATCGTCGCCTTCGCTGTACAGGTACTCGAATTCGACTTCGTCAAGGATGGCGCGGTCCACGAATTCTTCGGCGCGGAACCGGTAATCAATGATGGAGCCGGTGCGGAGGTTTCTCATGCGCGTCTGCATGGAGCCGCGCTTGTTGCCCGGCGTGCGGTGATCGACGCTGAAGATAGTGAAAAGCTGGCCCTCGTGCTGGATGACCATGCCGGGGCGGAGTTGTGTCGCTTTGACGCTGCTCATTTTTGTTTCGGCCTCGACAGGGTCGGGACCGATGGCTCCCTAGAGAATTGGCTGATTTCGGAAATTCCGGAGGGCTGGAGTTTGCCCCTGCACTGCTCGCGGAATGACTCGAGGCACACTGGGAAGAAATTCAAGCCCAGCGGGAACATACAGTATAAGGGCGCTCCGTGAAGCCGGTCAATCGTCGCCTTTCTTGGATTCTTTGGCGCGCTGTTTCGCGGCGGCGGCCATGATTTTTTCGATTTCGTCGGGGTCGCGGGTGAGGCGCTCGCTCAGAAATTTGAAGCCGGATTCAGTGATCAGGACGTCGTCTTCGATTCGAACGCCGAGATTTTCTTCGGGGATGTAGATGCCGGGCTCCACAGTGATGACCATGCCCGGCCGCAATGGCGCACAATACTCGCCCGGGTCATGAACATCCAGGCCGATGTGATGACTCAGTCCGTGAATGTAATATTGGCCCAGCGGCTTGCCGTGCAGATCTTTGCCGTGCGAGTTGATGTAGTCGTAGGAAACCTTATAGGCGCTATTGTCGCCCTTCTTGCAGACGGTATTGCCCGGCTTGAGCATGGCGAGCGCGGCATTCTGCGCGCCGAGCACAATAGAATAGATTTCACGCTGGCGCGGCGTGAATTTGCCGTTCGCGGGAATCGTGCGTGTAATGTCCGCGGTGTAACCGGAATACTGCGCGCCCACGTCGAGAACCACGATGTCTCCGTCCGCGATCTTGCGCTCGAGCTTGTCGTAGTGCAGCACCGTGGAATTGGGGCCGGCGCCGATGATGGGCGCGTAGCCCTCCGCTTCTGAACCGCCCCAGGCGTGCACTTCCACCATTTTTGCGCCGACCTGATATTCGTACAGGTCCGGCCGCATCATTTTCATCGCTTCGAGATGCGCATCGAGGGATAGATCGATGGCCTTCTGCAAGAAAGCAAGTTCGCCGGGGGACTTAATCTGCCGCAACGCGTTGATGTGCTGCCGAACGTCTTTCAACTTGGCTTGCGGGATAGCGAGCTGAAGCCATTCAACCACGGCCTTTTCGTGCGGGTAGCCACCGTTTTCTTTTTCGTACGGCAGGGTCGTGAACAAAGTTGGATACAGTTTCGCGAGCCGCTCCACGGTCGCGCGCATCTCCGGAAAAGCTTCGACCACAGCGAAGCCGGTCCGTGCTTGAATGCCCGGATCGGAAGGAGACATGCGAATGCCGTTCCATTTTTCCTTGGCGGGATCCTTCGGCGGGAGGAACAACATCTCTCGCGGGCCGGTCCAGTTATCGTTCGTGGAGCCGTTCTTTGCGGCCGGCAGGAAAATCAGGCCGGCGCCTTCTTCATTGTGGCCGGTCAAGTAGTAGAAGCCATCTTCCTGGTGAAAAACGTAGGTCTGAGCCGATTCTTCGCGGCCCGTGTAACCCCAAAGAATGACCGGCCCGTCCACCTCTGCGGCAATCTTGGCGCGGCGCTCGGCGTAGACGCTATTGGGTTCGCGCTCGCGGCGCTCCTGGGCCTGGGCGACGGAGAGGAGGAAGACCGTGCAAAGCAGTCCAGAAAGGATTAGTGGCGCGGAGGCGAGCCGAACACGCGACCAGACATGCCATGGGTGACCACTCATTTGCTCACCTCGAAACCACGATTTTGGTGCTCCACCCACAGGGCAAGTGGGTTCGCCGGATCCAATGCAGCCCCGCGATTGTAGCTGAAATGAGGCGCCGACCGAAATTTTCGCGCGACCCCGGGGAGCACGAAATCAGAGGGCTCGTGGATTTCAATACTGTGAATCTATTCCTCGTAGCAGACCGCCCCGCTGAGCCTTGAATTTGCAGATGACCTTTTGGGTGCTTTGCGAATCTAAATACACATGCGAATACCAGCGCGCTTCATCGGCTTTCTGGCCATTTTTCAGTCCATTCTGTTTCTGGTTCACGTTTTTCTTTACGAGACGTGGACATTTTCGACGGCGGGGAACAATCTCCCTTCGACCCCATTGCTGAAGATTGTCCTGGCAGCGTTGTCCGTGAGTTTCCTGGCGGCGTCGGTTTTGGCGTTTCGTCACACCAACGCTGTGCTGCGGGTCTTTTACCGAATCGCTGCGGTGTGGCTCGGACTCGTCAGTTTCCTGTTCTTTGCCGCTGCTTTGTCCTGGATCATCTTGGGGATCGCGCTGGTGGCGGGATGGCACCCGGACTTTCACCGGGTTGTAGAAGTGCTCTTCGGCGCGGCGCTGCTGAGCGGCTCCTTCGGCGTCCTCAATGCCAGTTTGACGAGGGTTCGGCGAATTACGGTCCGGTTGGAGAACTTGCCGGAAGCCTGGCGCGGGCGCAAAGCCGCGCTCATCAGCGACTTGCATTTGGGGCACGTGAGGAACGGAGGTTTCTTGCGGCGGATCGTGGCAAAGGTGATGAAGGAGAAGCCGGACGCCGTGTTCGTCGCGGGCGATTTGTACGATGGCACGGCAATCGACGCTGCGCAGGCGGCCGAGCCGCTGCGTGGTTTGCGCGCACCGCAGGGGACGTACTTTGTGGCGGGGAATCATGAGCAGTTCGGAGACGATTCGAGGTTTCTGCGAGCGGTCACTGGCGCGGGAGTTCACATCCTGCACAATGAAAAAGTAGAGGCGGACGATTTGCAGATCGTGGGCGTGCCCTACAACCACGCCACCCATGACGGACATCTGCGCTCCGTGTTGCAAGGAATCGGTGTGGATCGAAGCCGCGCGAGCATTTTGGTGACCCATGCGCCTGATCGTCCGCACGTCGCGGAGGAAGCCGGAATTTCCTTGCAGGTTTCGGGTCACACGCACGTCGGCCAGTTTTTCCCCTGGACGTGGGTGGCGCGGCGAATCTACCGGCAGTTTGCTTACGGCCTCAGCCGGATCGGAAAGATGCAGGTGTACACCTCCAGCGGGGCGGGGACGTGGGGGCCGCCGCTGCGCTTTGGATCGAGTCCGGAAATCGTGCTGCTCCAGTTTGAATAAAAACCCGGAACTCTGACGAGCTAAACGGCCGGGAGCGCACCCCCTAATTTCGGAAAAACTCAATCAGATGTTCTGAGACGCGAGCGGATTCTTCGTGCTGGAGCCAGTGGCCGGCGTTTGCGAAGGTATAGAGCTCTGCGTCGGCGCAGTAGCGCAGGCTTTCGTGCGCCATTTCGGAAACCAGAAACGCATCGCGTTCGCCCCACAGGATGCGCGTGGGAACGCGAACGGTGCGGTCGGGGAACTTGGTGGGATAGCGAAATAGCGCGCGATACCAATGAATCATGCTCGTTAGAGCGCCAGGTTGCGACCAGGCCGCGCGGTACTGAGCAAGATCTTCGGTGGAGAAAGTGCCGGGGCGACTGGAGAGGAGAAGCGAGCGGGAGCCCGCACGGAAATGAAAGGCTGAGAAAAGGGCCTCCGGCAGCCAGGGGAGTTGAAAAAAGAAGATATACCAGCTTCGGAGCACCTGGCGCAGGCGCGTCTTCATGAATTTGCGCATCACCGAAGGGTGCGGGACATTGAGGACCACGAGCTTGGCGACGCGCTGCGGATGGAGCAGCGCTGCGCTCCATGCCACGGCAGCGCCCCAATCGTGACCTACCAGGAAGATTTTCTGCTGGCCGAGCTGATTCGCAATAGCAATCAGATCTGATACGAGTTGGGTGAGTGCGTAGGCCGCGATGCCGGAGGGTTTGCTGCTGAGGTTGTAGCCGCGCTGGTCTGGCACGATGACGCGAAAGCCAGCAGCGGCCAGCGGCTCGATCTGTTTGTGCCAGCCATACCAAAACTCGGGGAAGCCGTGAAGAAGAACTACGACCGGACCATCCTTCGGACCTGCGGCGACGGCGTGCAACGCAATTTCGCCATTTTGGAAGGCAAGTGTTTCCAGAGAGTTCAACCTCACAGCAGATTCTACCTGCCCGAGCGGCATCACGTCTCAGAGCAAAAAAGTATCAAAAGCCTGGTGCGCCGGAAGTGGCGGGACGCATTTCCGGTGCGTTGACGCCGAAGCGCAGGCGCGCGAAGTAAGTTTGGCCGAGCGACATGAAGCCGGTGTAGAGATAGCCCCAAACGAAGAGCAGCAGAAACGGCACCGTGGCGTAATTTTCGTTGATGATCGCGTAGACGACGGTTATGGAAAAATAGAGCCCGAGAGCAATTTCCGCGTAGGGTAGCCAGCCGGCTTTGTTCCTGTAGGATTTTTTCGCGAAGGTGCCCTGCTTGCCTTCGATATTGAATTTTGGCGTGCGTGCGAATTCGCTTTTCTTCCCAACGATGGCTTCCAGGACCGCTTGAGCGTTGCGCACGGAAATGCCGATGCCGGTGGCCATGACAAAGGGCAGATAGAAAAATGTGCGCTGCCAGGTCTTCGGGCGAAGCTCTCTTTGCGCAACGAGATAGAAGCTGGAGATCGAGCACGTGGAAGCAAGAAACAAAGGCAAGTCGATCAGCAGCATCTGAAACCAGCCTTGCTGGAAGCGAACGATCATTACCGGCAGCAACATCGTCGAGAGCAGCACCATGAGTGGGTAGCTGATGTTGGCGGTCAGGTGAAAAAAGGCCTCGGCTTTGACGTGCCAGGGAGCATCGGACTTCAAAACCTTCGGCAGGATTTTCTTCGCGGTCTGCATCAGGCCCTTGGCCCAGCGCGCTTGCTGCGCTTTGAAGCCGTTCATGTCCACAGGAAGCTCGGAAGCGCACTCGATTTGAGGAAGGTACAGGAATTTCCAGCCTTTGAGCTGCGAGCGATAGGAAAGATCCGTGTCTTCGGTGAGCGTGTCATGCTCCCAGCCACCGGCTTCATCGATCGCTTTGCGGCGCCATACACCGGCTGTCCCGTTGAAATTGAAAAAAGTGCCGCGGCGGGAGCGCGCGCCATGTTCCACGACGAAGTGGCCGTCGAGCAAGATCGTTTCCACATTCGTGAGCAAGGAGTAGTCGCTGTTGAGATACGTCCAGCGTGTCTGCACCATGCCGATTTTTTCGCCGCCGTCCGGATTCATGAAATACGGAATCGTGCGGCGGAGGAAATCGGGCTCCGGGAGAAAGTCCGCGTCGAAGATGGCGACGAACTCGCCTGCTGCGGTCTTCAGCCCATTTTCCAGCGCACCGGCTTTATAGCCTTCGCGGTTGGTGCGATGGATATAGACGATGGGCATGCCCTGCGCGGCATGGCGGTCGACGCAGGCGCGCGCGACTTGTTGCGTTTCATCCGTGGAATCGTCCAATACCTGCACGTCCAGCAGCTCGGCGGGGTAATCGAAATGCGAGACCGCTTCGACGAGCCGCTCGATCACGTAGCGCTCGTTAAATATCGGGAGCTGAATAGTGACGCGCGGCCATTCCTTGACCTCGGGCGGGGACGGGGGAACATTCTTCGCATAAGCAAAGTAGTCGTAGACCAGCCAGTAGCGATGCAGACCATAAACCGCCAGGACAAAGAGCACGATGAAGTAGGGAATCATCATCGCGAGGTCGAAGGCGTTTGCGTGATAGATGCCTCGGAACGTAGGGTCGGTAACCTTGTGCCAGTAATGGCTGATCGTATTCTGTGCAGCGAGAAATATCGTGAGTAGGAGTGTAGTGTTCACGTCGCTGAGCTGATCCAGAGACCGCGCGTGATACCCCGCGCGGCATGCGGAGACAACGATTATAAGGCGGAGATGCTGACAGTCAATGCGTCTGAACCAGCCGGACCAGGCTGCAGTCCCTTAGGGAACGAGGACGATTTTTCCCGCGGCGCCCGGTTCAAGAATTTCCTTGTGGGCGCGGGCTGCTTCGGCCAGCGGCAATTCCTTGCCCACGACGGGACGCAGTGTGCCGTTTTCGAGACCAGCGATGAGTCCGGCATGGATTTCTTTTTCTTCTCCCGGCGTAATGGCCCACAGCGTGAAGCCGCGGGCGGAGGCGCGCCGGAGCATGAGGTCGCGTGGATTGATGCTGATCTCGCCGCGGTTGCCGATGATGATCACGCGGCCGTTCGTTGCGAGCAGCTTCAGGTCGGCCGCGAGGTTCATGTTCGCGAGCACTTCGAGAATGACGTCCGCGCCGCGTCCACCAGTGGCTTTCATGATCTCTTCCTGGTAACCGTTTTTACTGTGATCAAAAACCTGGTGCGCGCCTTCGCGCTTTACGAGATCGACGCCTTTCTGCGTTCCCGCCGTTCCGAACACGGTCAGGCCCATGGCCTGCGCCATTTGGACCGCAGCGCTTCCGACTCCGCCACTTGCGCCGTGCACTAAGACGGTTTCCGAGGCCCGTGCTTGGGCGGAGTGGTGCAGCGCGTGATAGGCCGTCCCGTAAGGAACCCAAACGCCAGCGCCTTGGCTGAAACTAATTTTTTCCGGCAGCGCGTGCACTTGCTCTTCCAGCGCCAGCGCGTACTCCGCGTAAGCGCCGGTCAGCGTGTTGGTGGTGTAGACGCGGCCGCCCTTCTTGACTTTCTTCACGCCATCGCCGACCGCTTCGATGACTCCCGCGCCATCGGAACCTGGGGTATACGGAAGCGGGGGCTTCACAGCGTAGGTGCCGGCGCGCATATAGGTGTCATACGGATTCACTCCCGCGGCGTGGATGCGCACGAGAACTTGCCCGGCCGCGGGCTTGGGTGTGGGGATTTCTTCCAGTTTGAGGGCTTCAGGGCCTCCAAATTCATGGACGACAATAGCTTTCATTTGCTTGATCTCCCAATTGCCGAACGGCGTCGCTTGTGACGCTAGAAATGTTCGTCAGCCGCTATGGCCGACGGTTCCTTCTCGACCAAGCCGGCGGAGCGGCCCCAGGCGGTCGTTTGCCAGTTGTCTTTCCCCTTCTTCGCGGGGATCCACGGCGGCAGCGACTGGATTAAATACTCCGCCAGTGCGTAAAGATAGGGCTCGTACATGTGGCGCAGCTCGGTCAATTTGCGATCCGCTTCCGGCCCATCCTGCAGTTTCACGCCGTGCTGCGCCAGGATGTCGCGAATGCGGCGTAGATCCTCGGCGGGCAACCGGTCGTGCGGAAGGGCACGAGGCGGAGTCTTGAACACTTGCGACAAATCCACCGCGGCATGCCGCGCGATGGCGAATGTCAGCTCGGCTTGCCGCTGGCAGGCATCTTCGACGCCGACCTTGACCAGCGCGCACGTGTCCAGAATTGCCGTGAGCGCGGCGATCCAGGACTGGTTGTCGTGTTGCGAGCGGAAGAATGCCAGCACCGGATACGAGAGATGGCTCTCCATGAGTTCGGCGGCCCAAAACTCCCAGTCCTTGAGGAGGTGACGCAACGCCTCGCTGCCTCCCGGGTAAGCGTGGCGCCGAAGCAGCTCGCCCGCAGTGGGGGGCGTGCCAGCACGCGAGTCCAGCAGCGAAATATTTACCTCGCGCTTCGAGAACGAACCGTAGATGAATGGCAAGTAGCCAATAACGGCGGCAAGAAAACCAAACCCAAAGCCCCCTTCGGCGACTACCAGCGCACGCGCCAGCGGCGAGTGCGGGACGACATCGCCGAGTCCCAGCGTGAAAAATGTCGTGCCGCTAAGATACAGATCGGTCACAAAGCCGGGCTGCGCTCCGGTCATGACCACGGCCGAGCCGGCTCCGAATTGCATCAGCCCAAAACTGAGTACGAGTCCCACGGCCCACACGCCAACCAAAATCAGCAGCGAGATCGGGCCGAAGAAACCCAGCAACGTCTCGCGGCCCTTCCGCGACGATACGAGCCCAATGATGAATTTCCAGGTGGTCCACGTCGTTTTGTAAAACAAACGGGTCAGCCGGAATCGTCGCGTCACGCGTCGCGGAAGGATGATGGCTTCGAACGCGTCCCAAATGACGATCAGGAAGATCGCGACACCCGCGGCGAAAGCGCCCGGAGCTGGAATCATGTGCGGCATTGTACCTGTTCGGCGGGTTTGAAGAGAATGTGCGAAGTGTACGCCCAGTCCATCAGGATTCGAGGCGCGCGCTGACGCTGATTTCGGCCTTGAAGAGTTTTGAAACCGGACAGCCCGTTTCCGCGGCTTTTACCGCAGCGTCGAATTTGCTTTTGTCCGCGCCAGGAATTTTCGCGACGAGGTCGAGATGACTCTTGGTGATGGCGAAACCGTCCGCGAGTTTCTCGAGCGAAATGGTAGCCGTCGTCTCCAGTTTCTGCGCGGTCAACCCGGCGTTACCAAGCTGTGCGGAGAGCGCCATGGTGAAACACCCGGCATGCGCTGCTGCAAGAAGTTCCTCGGGATTGGTACCCACCCCATTTTCAAACCGCGTGCTAAACGAATATTGCGCCTGCTTCAGGACGCCGCTGTCCGTGGAAATCGTGCCCTTGCCATCCTTCAAACCACCCTGCCAGACTGCTGATGCCTTGCGCTGCATGTTTCTCTCCTTTTGCGTATTTCGTCTGTTTCGTAATCAGAGAATTCGATTCTCCGGCAAGCAGGAAGGGTATATTCACAAAATGAAACTGTCGAGCAGCAAGTGAAAGCAATGCTGAAGGAAATATTGGGCGACGTTGCGCACCGCCCGTGGCCTCTGCCTGCGAGGCCGTGGGTGATGACGCAAACTTGGCACGATCTCCTTTTTGCGCACTGGCCTGTCGATGCCGAAAAACTGCGAGCGCTGATTCCTGAACGGCTGGAAATTGACACGTTTGATGGCCGAGCGTGGCTCGCCGTCGTCCCGTTTCGAATGACGAATGTTCGCTTGCGCGGGATACCAGCGGTGCCGTGGCTCTCGGCATTTCCCGAACTGAACGTACGCACGTATGTGGTCTGCGATGGGAAGCCGGGTGTCTGGTTTTTCAGCCTCGACGCGGGTAACTCGCTAGCCGTGGCGATCGCGCGCACTTGGTTCAACTTGCCGTACTTCCGCGCTCGGATGCGCTGCTCCGAACGCAATGACTGGATCCATTACGCCAGCCAAAGAAACCACTCCGGCGCCGCTCCAGCAGCATTGCAAGGGCGCTACCGTCCGTGTGCTCCTCCATTTTTTCCGCAGAGAGGCACAATTGAATACTTTTTGACGGAACGCTATTGCCTCTATGCGCTCGACGGCAGTCACCGGCTCATTCGAGGCGAAATTCATCATCGCCCCTGGCCGCTGCAGCAGGCTCAAGCGGAGCTTCCGCGCAACACCATGGCCGAGCCGATTGGAATTGCGCTGGAGCCGCCGCTCTTGCATTTCGCGCGGAGGCAAGACGTACTCGTCTGGCCGCCCGTGCGCGTGACCTGAATCGCAGCCGCTACTTCTCACCACTTGTGAAAGATGAAAAACGCCGCGGCCACGATAAATGCGAACCCCGCGCCGTGGTTCCATTTGAACTTGTCGCCGAGATAGAAAATCGAGAACACCGGGAAGATCGAGAGCGTGATGATCTCTTGAATTGTCTTCAATTGCGCGGCGTTGAATTGATAGGAGCCGATGCGGTTTGCCGGCACCTGAAAACAGTATTCAAAGAAGGCGATGCCCCAGCTTGCCAGGATCGCTTTCCAGAGTGCCTCGTTCCGGCATTTCAAGTGCTCATACTAGGCGAAGGTCATGAAGATGTTGGAAATCGTAAGCAATACGACGGTTCTCGTTCGATTCGGTTGCTCCTCATGGATTGCCGGACTGAGCCGGCATTGGGACGGGAAAGCATTCACCGGTGTTGCAATTTCGTCAAATGTTTAATGCCGGATTCCACACAAGGCCATTCCTGCCCCTTCTCCGGCATTGACCACTCCCGTACTCTGGGTGCATACCCTGTAGCACTTAGATTCCATATTCCTGGATTGGACGAAGAACGCTTGAATCGAAGAGAGGCTTGCGTGCTATCGAGATTGCACAGGTTTTTTGTTGCTTTTTTTGTATTGAGTTTTTTTCTTTCTGCCATTGCCGAGGGCCAGGAAAAAACCGTGCTGGTGGCCACCGGCTCCAGTATGCCGGAGCCGCTCTATAAGAGCTGGATCGAGGCGTATCACCAACAGCAGCCCTCGACCGATATTCGCTACATGGCCTCGGGAACCTCGGAGAGCGCCCGCAACATCCTTGCCGGTTCCGGCGATTTCGGCGGCGGAGATGCGCCCATCCCCGAAGCACAGCTCCGCGCCGCGAAGAGACCAGTTCTCGAATTGCCAGCTGTGCTGATCGGAATTGTAGTGATCTTCGAACTGCCCGATGTGAAGGGCGAGCTCAAACTCACCGGGCCCGTAGTGGCGAATATTTTTCTCGGGAAAATCAAAGCCTGGAACGATCCGGCCATCACGAAACTCAATCCAGAAATGAAACTCCCCGAACTTCCGATTCACGTCCTCCACCGCGCTGACGGCAAGGGTTCCAATTACATCCTCTCGGACTATCTCGCGAAGGTCAGCCCTGAGTTTCTTGCCACGGCCGGCCGCGGCGAATCCCCAAAGTGGCCGGTGGGCCAGGCCTTCCAGCGTTCGCAGGACCTGGTGGCCAAGTTGCGAAACACGCCCGGCGCAATCGGATACACCGAATTAAATCTTGCCGCCGGCGCCGGCATCCGCTTTGCCAGCATCAAGAACGCGGCGGGTGAGTTCATCAAGCCTTCCACGAAGTCGATCGACGCGGCGGCATCCTCCAGCGGCAGCAAGATGACTCATGATTTTCGGATCTCACTGACGAACGCGCCCGGAAAAAATAGCTATCCGATCAGCAGTTTCACCTGGCTCTATGTTCCCGCGGTTGCCAAGGATCCCGTGCGCGGCCGCGCCGTGGCCGACTACCTGAAGTGGGTCTACACCAGCGGCCAGAGAATCGCCCAGGATGAGGGCTACGCCACCTTGCCCGAAGACGTCCTCGAGAAAGTAGCAGCCAAGGCCGCAACTGTCCGCTGAACCAGGACCGCAATCGGCTCAACAGTTTCAGCCAAGCTCGGCGAAAATGGGTGACTTGTCGCAGAGGGTCGCCCGCCGTGCCGGCACAGCGATCAAGGGATCCGCGCGGGCCAAAGGCCTCGAATGTATACCGTGTTGTCCACCACTCGATAATAGACCAGCCAATTGCCCGTATTAAACCAGCGGTGGCGACGAAAGCGGCGTCCCTTGGTCCTCACGGGATACATGTGCGGAAAAAATGAAAGCGCGGGTATTTTCTCGAGCATCTGTTCCCGGTCTCGATCCGGAAGTTCTTCAAACAATTCCCAGGCTGTGCGGGTCCAGACGACCCCGTGTTTCACCGTTTTCTTCTCTTTGCGCTTCTTGTACGGGACATTCTAACAACTTCGCCATGCGGTATGACGCGGCCCGCTTTGATATCCGCGTCGGATTTCGCCATCATTTCTCGAAAGGCAGGGTCGGCTTCGATCCTGTCGAGGCGCTCTTCCATGTCCGCATAAAGCTGGATAGCTTCGCGTACGATTACACTTCGATTGCCATCGCGGTAGGATGCAAGTTCTTCGAGTAGTTTATTTGTCCGCTTGTCGAGAACGAATTGGTGGCGCATGGCGCGGACCTCCAGAGACCACCATAGACAGAAAGTGTGGAGCAGTCAACACCATTCATGAATAGTGTTGAATGGGTTTCGGGACAGGATCACACTAGACGTTTAAGGTCAGGCTGACGAGGTCCGGTCGCGTCGGCGGAGGGAGCGGCGGCAGCTTAGAGCGGTCCACCGGACGATAAAGCGTGTCGCGTTCGACGGGGACGCGCCCGGCGGCGCGGATCAAGCGCTCGAGTTCATTGCGCGGAGTAAACTCGGAAGTCTTCGCGCCGGCGTCGTGATAAATCTTTTCCTCCACCACCGTTCCGTCCAGATCGTTTGCGCCGAACCGCAGCGCAATCTGTGCGATGCTCGGCGAGAGCATGATCCAGTACGCCTTGATGTGCTCGAGATTATCGAGCAGCAGGCGCGACACTGCGATGTTGCGCAAATCCGCGTAACCGGTGGGCTTCGGAATATGCGAGAGCGCCGTGTTGTCCGGATGAAACGCCAGCGGGATGAACGCTACGAAGCCGTGCGACTCATCCTGCAATTCGCGCAGCTGGACGAGGTGATCCACGCGCTCTTCCTCCGTTTCCACATGCCCATACAGCATGGTGGCGTTGGAATGCAGTCCAATTTCATGCGCTTGCCGGGCGATGTTCAGCCACATCTGCCCGCTGACCTTGTGGTCGCAAATGATCCGACGCACGCGCGGATGAAAAATCTCCGCGCCTCCGCCGGGCAGCGAATCAACGCCGGCTTCTTTCAACTTCAGCAATGTTTCTTTCGTGGATAGCTTCGCGATGCGCGCGAAGTACCCCACCTCCACCATCGTGAATGCTTTCAAATGCACGCCCGGGCAGCGCTGTTTGAGCCCGCGGATCATTTCCAGAAAATATTCGAACGGCAGGTCCGGGTGCAGGCCGCCGACAATGTGAAATTCCAGCGCGCCTTCGCGCACACCCTGTTCGGCACGGGCGTAGATCTCATCCAGCGCAAAATTGTAGGCGCCGGGCGCATCGGGATCGCGGCCAAACGCGCAAAGTTTGCAGTGCGCCACACAGATATTCGTCGGATTGATGTGCCGGTTGACGTTGTAATACGTCACATTGCCGTGCTTCTTCTCGCGTACGTGATTCGCCAGCCAGCCCACAGCAAGCAAGTCCGGCGAACGATATAGCGTGATGCCATCGTCGAAGCTCAGCCGTTCGCCGGCCAGGACTTTGTCCGCAATCGGCTTCAACCGAAGATCGCTAATCGTCAGTTCGCTCATTTCGAATCCGTCGAAAATTTCAAACGCGCCAAACCGCCGCCGCCGCGCCCCAGAACAGCAAGAACAACATACTAATATAGCCGTTCACGGTGAAAAACGCAGCGTCCAGCTTGCTCAGGTCGTTCGCTTTGACAAGGGAATGCTCGTACGCAAGCAGCGCCGCCACAACCGCGATTCCTATCCAAGCCGGCCACGGCAAACCAAAGCTGAACGCCAGCCATCCGAGCAGCCCGATCACGCCGGCGTGCATCGCGCGCGCGATCAACAGCGCATTCGCGATCCCAAACCTTTTCGGGACGGAAAAAAGCCCGGCTTGTTGATCAAAATCCACGTCCTGGCAGGCATAGAGCACGTCAAAGCCTCCGACCCACAACGTGACCGCCCCGCAAAGAATCAGCATGCGCGAGTCGAGCCCGCCGGTGATGGCGATCCACGCCGCCGCCGGTGAAATGCCCAGTGCGAAGCCAAGAAAAAGATGCGACCAGCTCGTGAAGCGCTTCGTGAACGAGTAGAAAAATAGAATCGCGATCGCCAACGGCGCAAGTTTCAGCGCAAGGAGGTTCAACTGCCAGGCCGCCACAAAAAACAGGGCGACTGCAACCACGGTGAAAAACCACGCAAACTGCAGGGAGAGAACGCCTGTCGCCAGCGCGCGCTGCTTCGTTCGCGGGTTCTCGCGATCGTAGCGAAGATCGGCGATACGGTTCATGGTCATGGCCGCGGACCGCGCCGCAACCATGGCAATCACGATCCACAAAATTTGCCGCAACGTGGGCCATCCGTGTTGGGTAGCGCGCGCGGCGAGCAACGCTCCGGTCAACGCAAATGGCAACGCAAACACGGAGTGCTCGAACTTAATCATCTCCAGCACCGTCTTGATGCGGCCCACCATTTCTAGTTCATGCCTCGGCTTTCTTCGACGCCGGGGTACCTGCCCAGCGGTACATTTTTTCTTGAGGCAGGTCGATCTGCGCGAGCACGCGGCAGACATACTGCGTCACCACATCGTCGATCGTTTTCGGATGGTGGTAGAACGCCGGAACAGCCGGCATGATCACCGCGCCTGCCTGCTGTGCACGCAGCATATTTTCCAGATGCACGCGGTTGAATGGCGTGTCGCGCACACAGAGCACAAGCTTGCGGCCTTCCTTGAGCATGACGTCCGCCGCACGCGCCACAAGATCGTCGCTGATGCCGTTGGCAATCGCCCCAAGCGTTCCCATCGAGCAGGGAATCACGGCCATCGCATCGACCACGTAGCTGCCCGAAGCAATACAAGCGCCGACGTCTTTGTTCGGTAGAATTTCTGTTTTTGTTGCCGGGCGCCCGAGAATCCGGTTCGGAAGTTGCTTCAGATCGCCTGCGGAAAGACCGAGCTCTTCGGCGAACAGCCGCTGGCCCGCTTCCGTGACCACCAGGTGCACACGCGCGACGCGCGCATCTTCTTCGAGCAAAGCCAGCGCCTTTTGCGCGAGAATGGCCCCGCTGGCCCCGGTCACACCTACGGTTACAATCTGCTTTTGCGTGTCAGCCATGTTTTCCGCGAGGATACATTCAGTCTCGCAGCGCCCTCCGGGCAAGTCAAGCTGAGGGGTTGACCGCGTGCAGTGTTAGAATTCGCATCGGCCGGAGCATATGAATCAAATTGAATTGTTGAAAATTCTGGAATCCGTGAAATCTGGCGAGCTCGCGCCCGCCGAGGCCATCGAGCGCCTCAAGCATCTGCCCTTCGAAGATCTGGGTTTTGCAAAGGTCGATCATCATCGCGCGCTGCGCCAGGGTTTCGCCGAAGTCATTTTCGGCAAAGGAAAAACGCCGCAGCAGGTTGCTGCCATCGTGAAGGCCATGCTGCGCAGGAAAGATTCGCGGCACAACATTTTAGTGACGCGCGCGGACGCGAAATTGTTCGCGCCGGTGAAGAAGTTGAATCGCACGGCGAAATTCCACGCGCTGTCTGGCGTCATTACCATCGAGCGCAGCCCCGAAATCATCGGGAAAGGAAAAATCCTTGTTGTGTCTGCCGGCACCAGCGACATTCCCGTCGCGGAAGAGGCCTTGCTCACCGCTCGCATGATGGGCAATCGTGCCGAGCCTCTCTATGACGTCGGCATTGCCGGCATCCATCGCCTGCTCGATCATCGCGGCAAACTCGCCGAAGCCCGCGTCATCATCTGTGTCGCAGGAATGGAAGGGGCATTGCCGAGCGTCGTCGGCGGCCTCGTCGCCGTGCCGGTAATCGCCGTTCCCACCAGCGTCGGCTACGGCGCCAGCTTCGGCGGCGTCGCCGCGCTGCTCGGTATGCTCAATAGTTGCGCCTCGAATGTAACCGTCGTCAACATCGACAACGGCTTCGGCGCCGCTTGCGTCGCTTCCTGTATAAACCGGCTTTAGGAGTTCGCACCGGGCCTACGAGGCTTTAGAGTCGCAAAGTCGCCAAATTA
>WNFB01000839.1_pt1 | contig 53345 bp, 54 predicted proteins | sample 5400501 | NCBI WGS metagenome assembly WNFB01 (sample SAMN13153341, study PRJNA577476) | soil metagenome | isolation source: 200 cm saprolite under Douglas fir tree site 2 hole 1 | place: USA:California | collected 2015-04-18 | reverse complement strand
AAGCGGCGCAATTCATCAACGCGTATTTCACACGCTACCGCGGCGTGAAGGAGTACCTGGACAAGATCCTTGCGGAAACGCGCAAGACCAGCGCGGCGAAAACACTTTTCGGAAGAATCAGGCCGATCCCGGAAATCAATTCGCCGCAGGTGCAGCTCCGCAACTTCGCGGAGCGCACGGCGCTGAATTCGCCGTTGCAAGGGACGGCTGCCGACCTGATCAAGCTGGCGATGATCCATATTGACCGCCGGCTGACGGCGGAAAAACTGGAAACGAAAATGATCCTGCAGGTCCACGACGAATTGTTGTTTGAGGTTTCTGCGAGGGAGCGCAAAGCGGTAGAAACCCTTGTGGGCGAGGAAATGGAAGGCGTCTACAAGCTGGCGGTTCCGCTGGTGGTCGAGATCGGCGCGGGCCCCAACTGGAGAGACCTTGACTGATTGTTTCCCTCTGCCGCAACAGGCAGGCATCCCTTTGCCGCGACATCCTATTCCAATTTAGGGTACGGGACGCGGGGTTCCTGGCGAGGTCCATGCGTCGCGGACTTTTGCTGATAGCCTGCGTCTCGCTCGCTCCGTTCCTGTTCGCCTGCGGGAGCAGCAGCTCGCCGCCTCCTCCGGTGATTATGGTAAGCGTGTTGCCGGCGAGCGTGAATCTGAATACTAACCAAACGCAGACGTTTACGGCGACGGTGACGGGGACGACCAACGTGGCAGTAAATTGGCAGGTCAACGGCGTCGCGGGAGGAAACGCGACGGCCGGGACGATCACCGCTACGGGCCTCTATACAGCGCCTGCTACCGTTCCCACACCTGCGACCGTTACGGTGAGCGCTGTGTCCCAGGCCGATGCCACGAAATCGGGAACTGCTTCGGCGACGATTGCGCGGGCCGTCAACGTCATAGTGAACCCTAGCCCCGCATTCGTGGAGGTTTTCACATCGCAGCAGTTCAACGCCACTGTGAATGGTGTTCTAAACAACAGTCTCGTGAACTGGCAGGTGAACGGAGTGACCGGCGGAAGCGCGAGCACCGGCACGATCTCCGCGACGGGCCTTTTCACGGCCCCGAATTCCGTACCAGTCACGACCGCTGGCGGCGCGAGCCAGACCACGACGGTAACTGTAACGGCAGTTTCCCAAGCGAACGCGAATTCAAGCGGCTCGTCCGTGGTGACGGTGACGCCGCCGCCTAAAGTACAAGGTTTTCAGGGTAATCCGATAGTTCTTGGGACATCTGGAGGGAACAGGAACGATTCCAGTACGAGTGGCTCAACGATCACGTGCTGCGGGGGCACGCTCGGGTCGCTGGTGACGCGCGGCGGAACCCAGTTTATTCTCAGCAACAATCACGTTCTGGCGCGCAGTGATCTCGGAACCAAGACCAACGGAACGACGCAAGGCGATGCAATTATCCAGCCGGGTTTGATTGATGCCCGATGCGGTCAGGGCCCAGTAACAATCATTGCAAACCTAACGGATTTCTTCAATCTTGAGACCGGCACAGGAACAAAAATCGATGCAGCGATCGCCCAAGCCGCGCCAAACGGCGTTGATCCCAACGGCACGATTCTTGAGCTGGGTGCCACGGCTACGAGCGGAATTCCAGACCCTGGGCCGCCTCACGCTGGCTCGGGTGTCGCGCCAGCGATGAACATGCCCGTCGCAAAGGCTGGTCGTTCCACTGGCCTCACCTGTTCGACTATCCTTGCTACGGGTATGACCGCTACCGTTACCTACAGCAAGGGCTGTGGAACGGGTAATCCCACTTTTACGGAGACTTTTACGGGTCAGATCGCGGTCAACGGAGGCGATTTCAGCGCCCAGGGGGATTCCGGTTCGCTAATTGTTTCGCAAACAACCGCTGATCCTGTTGCGCTGCTTTTCGCTGGGTCGAGCTCAGATACAGTGGGCAATCCGGTTTCGGATGTGCTCAACTTTTTCTCGACGGCGGGTAGTCCGATGACGTTTGTCGGCGATACGACGCCGGGGGGACATGCTGTGAAAGGGTGCACAGGGCCGTTTCCGCTGGCGGGAGTGACCACGGTGCCGAATTCGCTGGGGGGGCAAGTTTCCACCGCGACCGCTGAACAAATGCTGCGAGCGACGGCGGTGCGGGACGCGCACGCGCCGGAACTTTTCGCGCATCCGGAGGTGCAAGCGATTGGGGTGGGCGCCAGCTACGACAATCCCGAGGAGCCTGCGATTCTCTTTTTTGTGACCAAAGGCGCGCCGCGCTCGAACATTCCTTTGCAAATCGATGGAATTCGCACGCGCATCATCGAGGGCGATCTCTTCACGCGCCGCGGCTCTCTTTCCGCGGCAGACAGCGCGACGCTGGAACAAGTGGCCCCGCCGCCGCAGGCCGTTTATTCCATCCCGGACGCGGAAGTGGAGCGCGCGAAAGTGGTGCACGCCGCGCATGTGGATGAATTGATGAACGCGCCCGGCGTGCAAGGCGTGGGCATCAGCTCGAGCGTGGACTCGCCGGGGGAAGCAGCGCTGATGATTTTTCTCGTTCGCGGAGAGACGCACGATCCGATTTCGCCGGTCGTCGATGGACTGCGCACGCGGGTGCGCGTGTCGAGCCGGTTCCGCGCCGGCTTTGGAGATAAGGACCGACAGGCACAGCGCGGCTGCGCGGTGCTACCAACCAGGAAGTCTCAGGCCAGCGTCACACCGGGCCGGCGACCCAGGCAAGCCCGTTCCCACTGATTGAAGCGGGGTTGCGCAGTTGGACGGCCGACGCAGGACCGCCCCCACCCCCTCCCCCCATGTTTTTTGTAAGAATGTGATAATGGGGGAGTTGAAGTTCTTTGTTTTGATACACTTTTGCAAGTGTTGATTCTAAAGAGGTTAGAACGAAACATAATTCGCCGGGCAAGACTGGGGTTTGCGCTGTGTTGCTTTCTCTCGGAGCCGAATGGGGCGGTGCGTTGATTCCCGCGGCGCGGCCGACTTCCCAGAAAAGAAAAAAGCTGCAACAGAGTTGCCGCACAAGAGACGAAATATTGCCAAACAGTATATTAAGGGAACCAGAACTCGTTGTCAAGGAAAAATTGGAAAGTTTCCTAATTTGAAAACGGCCATGCGCCAATGGCGGTGGAGAGCACGTTTGAACATTATTTCGAGTTTGAAACGCGCGGGGTTCGCCCTGATTTTGTTTGCGGCGGTCTATGCACCCGCCTTTGCAATGGTGACGTGGCTGCACCCGAGCGTCCAAATCACGATACTGCTCATCATCATCGTGTCGGCCGGACTGGCTGTGTTGTTCATGGCTTTTCTTACGCGCGGCACAAAAGGAATCGCCGAATTCGGCATTGCAAAGTCTCCGGCGTCATACGTCATTGCAGCGACGCTGGCGGGTATTGTCGTGGGCGGTGCACTTGCCTATCTCGCCGCCCTCTATCCCGCGCCGTCTCCGCTCGATCTTTCAAAGCTGCCGCCCTGGATGATTTTCGTCTATTTCGCCCTCGCGGCGCCCGTCCAGGAAGAACTCATCTTTCGCGGTCTGTTGCAGACCGTGATGGCGCGAGCCGTATCCGAGCCGGGAGGCTTTTGGGCCGTCCATTTCCCGATCGTTTTCGTAGCCGCCCTTTTCGGGGTTATTCATTTGGACTCCGGCATCGTTGTCGCGGCCAGTGCCGTTCTGCTAGGCCTGATCGCAGGCGGGTTGCGGCGGATGAGCGGTAGCCTGGTGCCCGCGATCCTGTTTCACGCTCTCCTCAACGCCGCATCAGCGCTGTGGCCGGCTTGATGAACCCAACTAATGCCGCGCTTCAATTCAAATTAGGACACTACCAAAAATTGGCCGGTGGGAGGGCCAAGGTTCCGGAGGGACGCTTTCTTTGTGGCCGCAGCGGGCGTAGAATCCACTCGCCTGCTCGCTTGATGCGCTCTACCGGTCGGCTCTTCCAGTCAGGAGGAAGTTATGCGGAAAGCTCTCCTTGTCCTGGGTCCGTTGTTCCTCGCAGGTTTCGCCGCGCTAGCCGCGAAGCAGAACACCACGCAGGAAAAAGCGAAAGATTCCCAAGCCGGCTCCGAAGACTACAAGATTACTCAGGAAGACATCGAGAAGAAAAATCCGGTAAAACCCACGCCGGAAGGCCTGGCGGAAGCCCGCCGCATGTACGGGTACGATTGCGCAATGTGCCACGGAGCGCAGGGCGAGGGCAAAGGGGACCTGGTCGAGCCCATGAAGCTGAAGATGAACGACTGGCGCGATCCCGCATCGCTTGCCGGCAAGACGGATGGTGAAATCTTCTACATCATCACCAAAGGAAAAGGAAAGATGATGGGCGAGAACGATCGCTTGAAGGAGACCGTGCGGTGGAACCTGGTAACCCTGGTGCGCACCTTCGCCAAGAAAGAAGCGGGAGACAAGCCCGCTTCCTGACGCGCGGAAATCATTGAGGAGGTTTTCATGGCCCACGCACCGCAATTCCTGAAGCTCGTCCAGGATGCCAAGAAGCGCATCAAAGAGACCAACGTTCCGGAAGTGAAGCGCCGCCGCGACGCGGGAGAAAAATTAATTCTGGTGGATGTCCGGGAAGATAACGAATGGGCCAAAGGGCATCTTCCCGGAGCCGTACATCTCGGAAAGGGCATCATCGAGCGCGACATCGAACAGGCGGTGCCGGACACCAGCGCAAAGGTGATTCTCTATTGCGGCGGTGGGTTTCGGTCGGCACTCGTCGCCGACAATTTGCAGAAGATGGGCTACACCAACGTGGAGTCGATGGACGGCGGGTGGAAGGGCTGGCTGGAAGCGGGCTTGCCCACGGCAAAGGACTGACGCCTGTCGAGGCTGTTCCACAGAAGAGATTGGCTGGGGCGGGAGGATTCGAAAATTAACCGCTACCTGCGCCAAGCCCTCTAAAACAGTGCCTATTCAATATTTCCAACCATTTACGCTGGCTTTGCCGTAAGTAGTTTTAAGTCGTGGTGAGCCGTAGTATACCTAAAACTACCTTTTGAAAAGGTAGTCTTAAGGTCGGGCAGAAAATATTCTACAAACCAGCTCATGATTGTGAGAGAAACGCTATAAGCAGGAATAATTCGGAGGAGGACGCCATGAAACGAGGCATGGAAAAGGAAACTCCGCCAGACCGCAATCTTAGCCGACGGGACCTAATCGGGCTCATTGGGGTGACAGCAGCCGCTTCGCTCGTTGGAGGCGCAAGCGAACAATCCGCCTCAGCAGAACAGATGAGTGCACCGACTCAGAGCAAGCACAGCCGGGTTTTCAGAATCGATGCGAAGCCCGAACCGATTGCGATTGATATCGCAAAGACTGCGGTAATCGTCGTTGACATGCAGAACGATTTTGGTGCCAAGGGCGGCATGTTCGACCTAGCTGGAATTGATATTTCCGGCATTCAAAAGGCCATCGGCCCCACCGCAAAAGTATTGGTGTCGGCTCGTCAGGCGGGCGTCAAGATCATTTATCTTAAAATGGGGTTTCGTCCGGACCTCTCGGACCTGGGTGCTCCCGATTCTCCTAACCGTTTGCGACACCTGCCGTTCGGCGTCGGGAAGAGTATCCATGCCCCTGACGGCAGAGAAAGTCGGATTCTGATCCGCGACACCTGGGACACGGATATCGTGGACGAGCTCAAGCCGCAAGCCGACGACTTTGTCATCTACAAACATAGATTCAGCGGTTTCTATCAAACCGACTTGGATGCCACCCTAAAAAGGCTGGGGATCAAACACCTCATCATCACTGGCTGTACTACGAGTGTGTGTGTGGAGGCGACGGTCAGAGACGCTATGTTCAGAGACTACTCGTGTGTGTTGCTAAAGGATTGTATGACCCAACCGACGCTCGGCAATAGTTCGCCCGGAAGTAATCACGACGCCTCGCTCGTGCTCGCCGAAGTGTTCTTCGGCTGGGTCGCAAACTCAGACCAATTCATGAAAGCCCTCCAGGCGCAACCAATTGCTGCGGCGCAAGAGTAGCGGTAGAGAACAGCACAGTACTGACCTAGGGATCTGGATCTGCCGTCTGGCCCAACTACGGCATGCAAGCAAGGTAGTGCAATCGGTATAAAAACAACCGACGCCACCCATACCATCATTTTTAGAGGGGAAAATTGGCTGGGGCGGGAGGATTCGAACCTCCACCGTCCTCATTAACAGTGAGGTGTCCTACCGATTGGACCACGCCCCAGCGGTATTCCGGGTAGGCTCCGCCGTCCATTTAAAAGACAGCGAAGATTATATCTACGATAGCACGAGTGCGGTTGCGGCGCTGCTTCCTCGAAAAAGAATCTTCCGCGAGACATGCGTGGCGCCTCTGAGACGCGAATGGAGCGCGGCGTGCTGGGGGCTTGCGGATTCAGAATGTACGTGACGCTTCGAATTCTCCGGAAGTCTCGGCGCTTTCGCCAGATATAGACCTGCAAAAACGAAACAAAGAAAATTGTGTCCGGAGGTTGCATTCCAGCATCTAATTAGCGTTTCGAATTCTTCAGAAGTCTCGGTGGTTTCACCAGATGTAACTGCAAAAACGAAACAAAGAAAACTGCGTCCGGAGGTTGCATTCCAGAAAGTTTTGTCGGAAACTATGCGGTCAATTACGACCCGGGTGTGTACTTCCCGGCTAAACGTGGTGGAGTCTCCCCGCACTCGCGCCCTTCCGGAGAGCTTCCCCGCCAAAGTGCAACCCTGACATGGCTCAGATTTTTCATCGCAGCACGAACTTCATCTCACGGTTCAGTCTGTTCTCGGCCCTGTTTCTGGCGGGACTGGGACTCGCGGGCGTTTTGGGCGTTGCGCGCTCCCCTTACAGGACGAATCAATTTGTATCTCGTGAGCAACCCGTGCAATTCAGCCACAAGCACCACGCGGGCGATGACGGCCTCGATTGCCGCTACTGTCATACCGGGGTTGAAACTTCCGCAGTTGCGGGCATTCCGCCGACAAAAACCTGCATGAATTGCCATTCGGTTCTTTTCAGCGACGCGGGCTATCTGGAGCCCGTTCGCGCGAGTTTCCGCACGGATCAGTCGATTCCCTGGGTCAAAGTGCATCGGCTGCCGGACTTTGTTTATTTCAACCACAGTATTCATATTTCCAAAGGGGTTGGCTGCTCCTCGTGCCATGGAGCGATTAACCAGATGCCGCTGGTGTTTCAAGCGTCGCCGCTGCTCATGGAGTGGTGCATAAACTGCCACCGGAATCCGGAGCAGGCGCTGCGCCCCATGGACCAGGTATTCAACATGGATTGGAAAGCGCCGGAGGATCAGGCGGAAATTGGCAACAGATTCGCGGTGGAACGCAAGATTCGAACGGTGGCTGAGATGACCGACTGCTCGACCTGTCATCGCTGATGGACGGTATGCGCGATCACAAACACATAGACGGCCATAAGCAACGCCACGACGCACACGAGGATTCCGCGCACGCGGACGATCATTCCGAAGCACAAGCAGCCGGGGATTTGGCCGTGCGCGAGCACACGCTGGATCTCGCTGCGGTGCGCGCGAAGCTGCGGGCCAATACCGGGAAGCAATACTGGCGCACGCTCGAAGAGCTGGCGGACGATCCGCACTTTGAAGAATTGTTGCACCGCGAATTTCCGCGCCAGGCTTCGGAGTGGGATGAATCGGTGGATCGCCGCGACTTCCTGAAGTTGGCGGCCGCGTCGCTGGCGTTCGCGGGGCTTTCCGGGTGCGGGCGAGAACCGGAACAAACCATCGTTCCTTACGTAAAGCAGCCCGATGGCATGACTCTCGGCAGGCCGCTGTTTTATGCCACGGCAATGCCGTTCGGCGCGGACGCGATTGGCCTTCTGGTCGAAAGCCACGAGGGACGGCCCACGCACGTCGCAGGCAATCCGGATCATCCTTCCAGCCTTGGCAGCACGGACGTGATCGCGCAGGCCTCGGTGCTCAATTTATATGACCCCGATCGCGCGCAGACCGTCACCAACCTCGGGGAAATTCGCACTTGGTCGGCGTTCATGGAAGCGGCGCAGGCCGCCGGTACTGTTATTAGGTCCGTTAATGGCGAGGGTTTCCGCATTCTGACTGGCACGATCACTTCGCCGACGCTTGCCGGGCAGATCCAATCGCTTTTGAAACTTTATCCGCAGGCGAAGTGGCATCAGTGGGAGCCTGCCGGGAGCGACGGCACACGCGAAGGCGCCAAGCTGGCTTTCGGCCGCAATGTGAACACCGTTTATCGCCCGGAAAACGCCGAGGTGATTCTGTCGCTCGATTCCGATTTTCTCGCCAGCGGGCCCGGCCACATTCGCTACATGAAAGAGTTTTACCGCCGGCGCAAGCTGGACCAATTCGTAGAGGCCGATCGCCTGGGCTTGAAGATGAATCGGCTTTACGTGGTCGAGCCTACGCCTTCGGTTACCGGCGCTACTGCCGATCACCGCCTGCCGCTGCGGGCCTCGGAAGTCGAGCAGTTTGCCCGCGCGCTGGCGGCCAAGCTGGGTCTCGGCGGCGGCGCCACGCTTGCCCCTGCGGCGGAGAGGTGGCTCGAGGCCGTTGCGAAGGACCTCCAGAAGTACAGGAGGAATTCGCTGGTCGTGGCCGGCGAGTATCAGCCCGCGGAAGTCCATGCTTTGGCGCACGCAATTAACGCCGCCCTCGGAAGCGTGGGCACGACGCTTTACTACACAGAGCCGGTGGAGGCGAATCCCGTCAACCAACTTGCATCGTTCACCGAGCTTTGCGCCGACATGCACGCAGGCAAAGTGGACACGCTCGTGATCCTCGGCGGGAACCCGGTTTACGACGCTCCGCACGATTTCGATTTCACCAGCAAGCTGAAAAAAGTGCGGATGACGGTCGGTGTGAGTCCCTATTTTGATGAGACCGCCGAATACTGCCAGTGGCATATTGCGGAGTCGCACTACCTGGAATCGTGGGGTGATGTGCGCGCCTTCGACGGCACCGTCAGCGTGATTCAGCCGCTGATCGCGCCGCTGTATCACACGCGCTCGGCGTTTGAAGTTCTTGCGGCTTTCAGCGATAAGCCCGGCCAGACGGCTATGGATGCGGTGCGCGACAGCCTCAAATCGTCCGCGCCTGCTGGGGATTTTGAGAAGTTCTGGCGCAAGACCTTGAACGACGGTGTTGTGGCCAACACATCGTTCGCGCCGGTTTCCGTTGCGGTGAAGTTCAATCCTGCGAGCTTGCCGCTGGCGGCGGTCACTTCTTCTAGCGAACTTGAATTTATATTCCGGCCCGATCCCAACGTTTTCGACGGGCGCTATGCCAACAACGGCTGGCTACAGGAACTGGCGCGGCCGGTCACCAAGCTCACCTGGGACAACGCCGCGCTGGTCAGTCCGAAGACCGCGGAGAAACTCCAACTCACCCATCGCGCTGCCGCTCGTGGCGGCGAACACGGGCAGATTCTTTCCAATGTGATCGACATTTCAATTTCAAACAGCAAGGTGACCGCGGCCGCCTGGATCCTTCCCGGGCAGGCGGATGACGTCGTCGTGCTCCCTCTCGGTTATGGCCGCAGGAATGCCGGATACACGGGCTCGAACAAAGGGTTCAACGCGTACGCCGTGCGTACCTCTAAGGCTTTTTGGATTGCAACGGCGCCGCCGGGCGCAATCAAGAAGACCGGTGACGAATATCCGCTGGCCTGCACGCAGTATCACTTCAATATGGAAGGGCGCAAGATTCTCAGCACCGCCACGCTTGAGGAGTATCGCAAGAATCCTGCGTTTGCCCACGAAGGCGATGAGCAGCCGCCCAGTGACATGTCGCTGTACAAGGGAGAGAAGGAGTTCCCCTACCACGGCAATAAATGGGCGATGGCTATCGATTTGAACAGTTGCAACGGCTGCAACGCGTGTGTCATTGCCTGCCAGTCGGAGAACAACATTCCCGTCGTCGGCAAGGACCAGGTGATGCGCGGCCGCGAGATGCACTGGATTCGCATCGACCGTTACTATACAAATGCAAAATCGAGGACCAACGATCCCGCGAGCTACGACGAATCGTTAGATAATCCCGAGACGTTCTTCCAGCCGGTGCCGTGCCAGCAGTGCGAAAACGCCCCTTGCGAGCAGGTCTGCCCTGTCGGAGCCACCGTACACAGCGCCGAAGGCCTGAACGACATGGTCTATAACCGCTGCGTCGGCACGCGCTACTGCTCGAACAACTGCCCGTACAAAGTGCGGCGCTTCAATTTCCTACGTTTCCAGGACTGGGAAACGCCCTCGCTGAAACTCCTGCGCAATCCGGAAGTCACGGTGCGCAGCCGCGGCGTCATGGAAAAGTGCACCTACTGCGTGCAGCGCATCAACAACGCCCGCATCGACGCAGAAAAGCAGAACCGGCCCATCCGCGACGGCGAAATCATCACCGCATGCGAATCCGCGTGTCCCGCCCAAGCGATCGTCTTCGGCAACGCCAACGATCCGAACAGCCGCGTCTCCAAGCGGAAGGCCCAGCAGCGCAACTACACCATTCTCGGCGAACTGAACGCGCGTCCCCGCACTACCTATCTCGCAGCGGTGCGCAATCCGAATCCTGAACTGGAGAAGGCATGAGCTCCGGGCAGCCGCCAGTCAATTCTCCGGAAATTCGGCGTCTCACGCAGGTGCTGGAGCCGGGGTATACCTACGCATCGGTCACGGACAAGATCAGCGCCATCGTTCTCACACGGCCCACTTCGCTGGGCTGGCTCGTGGGATTCGGCCTGGCCTTCAGCATCGTGATGCTTCTTACGGTTTCGATCGCCTGGCTGATCATCAAGGGCGTCGGAATCTGGGGCATCAACATTCCCATCGGCTGGGGCTTCGCCATCGTCAATTTCGTCTGGTGGATCGGTATCGGCCACGCCGGGACGCTGATTTCCGCCATTTTGTTTTTGCTCAATCAAAAGTGGCGTACTTCCATCAACCGCTTCGCGGAAGCGATGACACTCTTCGCCGTGGCTTGCGCCGGCATCTTTCCGCTGATCCATACCGGGCGCCCTTGGTACGCGTATTGGATGTTTCCCTACCCCAGTACCATGGGCATCTGGCCGCAATTCCGCAGCCCGCTCATCTGGGACGTTTTCGCCGTTTCCACGTATGGAACAGTTTCCTTGTTGTTCTGGTTTGTCGGCCTGATTCCCGATCTGGCCACGCTCCGCGACCGTGCCGTCACCAAACCCAAACAAATTATCTACGGCATGCTGGCGATGGGCTGGCGCGGCTCCGCGCGTCACTGGCACGGCTACCAGTCGGCTTATTTGCTGCTCGCGGGCCTGGCCACGCCTCTCGTGCTCTCCGTGCACACCGTCGTGAGCTTTGACTTCGCGATCGCCATCGTTCCCGGCTGGCACACGACGATCTTCCCGCCCTACTTCGTTGCCGGCGCCATTTATTCCGGTTTTGCGATGGTGATCACGATTGCGGTTCCGCTGCGCAAAGCGTACGGCCTCGAAGATTTCATCACCATGCGCCATCTCGAAAACATGGCCAAGGTGATGCTCGCCACCGGCCTCATCGTGGCTTACGGTTACTTTTTCGAATTCTTCATGGCGGAGTATAGCGGAAACAAGTTTGATGTTTATCTCGTCCAGCAGCGGCTGCACGGCCCGTATTCGCATTACTACTTGGCGCTGATTCTCTGCAATATCGTCACGCCGCAATTGCTCTGGTTTCAGAAGGTGCGCACGAACGTTCCGCTGCTGTTTGTGATGTCGCTGATCATCAACCTCGGCATGTGGCTCGAGCGCTTCGTGATCGTGGTCATCAGCCTGACGCGCGACTTCATGCCCTCCGCCTGGGGCCGCTACTCCGCCACGTTCTGGGATTACGCCACGTTGCTCGGCACGATGGGTCTGTTTACCGCGCTGTTGTTCCTGTTTGTCCGCGGACTGCCCGCGATCTCGATTGCCGAAATGCGCGAACTCGTCGCGGATACGTCTGAGGAACACGAGTGATGGAGCAACGCTCACACATTTACGGTGTCGTGGGTGAGTTTGAGACGCCGGGCCAGATCATTCAGGCGGCGGCCAAGGTCCGCGAAGCCGGCTATCGCGACGTCGAGGCCTACACGCCCTTCCCCGTCGAAGGACTCTCTGAGGCGCTGCGTTTGAAGCGTTCCCTGGTGCCGCTGATCACCCTGACGGGTGGATTGATCGGCGGCCTCGGCGGATTTGGCTTCCAGTACTGGGTGGCTGCCATTACTTATCCCATGAACATCGGTGGCCGCCCGCTGAACAGTTGGCCCGCTTTCATCCCCGTCACGTTCGAATTGACGGTCCTTTTCGCCTCGCTCTCCGCCGTGTTGGGAATGCTCGCGCTCAACAAACTGCCGCAGCCGCATCACCCGCTCTTCAACGTGGACCGCTTCCAGAAGCACGCTTCCAACGACCGGTTTTTCCTGTGCATCGAAGCCACTGACCCGAAATTCAGCGTGGCGGAAGCGACCCGCTTCCTCAAGAGCGTCAAGGCACAGAACGTCAGCGAAGTGGAAGATGATTAACTCCTCGCGAGCGCGGGTCATTTTGCATTTCCTAAGCGCGTTGTCCGCAACGGCCTGCCTCACTTTTCTCGCCGGCTGCCGCCAGGACATGGCCGATCAGCCGAAGGCCCGTCCGCTTGCGCCCTCCACTTTTTTTGGCGATGGCCGCTCGGAGCGCCCGCTGATTGAAAATACCGTGGCGCGCGGCTCGATTGCCGATGACGAGCTATTCGTTCCCAAAGAATCGAATGCGTTTCCGCTTCCGATTTCGCTTGAACTGCTGCAGCGCGGCGAGGATCGGTACAAGATTTTCTGCGCTCCGTGCCACGGCTTGCAGGGCGACGGCAACGGCATGATCGCCATGCGCGGCATGAAGCACCCGCCGACCTATCATCAAGACCGTTTGCAGCAGGTTCCCAACGGCTACCTCTACGACGTGGTTACCAACGGTTTTGGCGCCATGCTCGGCTACTCCGCGCAGATTCCGCCGCGTGACCGCTGGGCCGTTATCGCTTATCTCCGCGCGCTCCAGCTCAGCCGCAACGCGCCCGTATCCGAGCTTCCCCCCGATTTGCGGCAAAAGCTGAATGCCGGAGGCTCCACGAAATGAGCGCACAGGACTACACGGCGCCTGAGAGCGTCAGCCGCCTGCAGCAACGTGCGCTCATCGCGGGCGTGGTCGGTTTAGCTGCCTGCATTTTTGGCGCGATCAAGACCCCCGCGGATTTCTTTCATTCTTATCTCGTCGCCTTCATGTTCATTCTCGGCTTGACCCTTGGCTCGCTTGGCTTGTTGATGCTGCAGCACCTTACTGGGGGCCAGTGGGGAATCGTCATTCGCCGTCCTCTTGAATCCGCAACTCGCGTGATTCCCGTCGTCTTGCTCCTGTTTGCTCCCATCGTCATTGGCATGAAACATCTCTACGGAGCCTGGCTCAACGCACCGGCAACGGGCGAAGGGGCCCTCTCGGAATTTCAGAAGACCTACCTCACCTCCAATGGCTTCTTGATCCGCGCGGTGATTTACTTCGCCATCTGGATGCTTTTGGTCTTCCTCTTCAATCGCTGGTCGAAGGAACAAGACGTAAATCGCGAAGACCGCGCCCTTCGCCGCCGCCTGAAAATGGTTGCGGGTCCCGGCATCATCCTCTACGTTTTCATCATGACGCTTGCGGCTGTCGACTGGGTGATGTCCCTCTCTCCCCACTGGGCTTCCACTATTTACGGTTTTCTTTTTGTCGTTGGCCAGCTCATCTCGGCGATGTCGCTGATGATCGCCGTCATCGTTTTGCTTTCCCGGACCGCGCCGATGGCCGGCCTCATCCACCAGCGTCATCTCCATGACCTTGGCAAGCTTCTCCTGGCTTTTGTTATGCTCTGGGCCTATTTCGGTTTCTCGCAGCTCCTGATCATCTGGTCCGGCAACCTGCCCGAAGAGATTGTTTTCTTTCGCAGCCGTTTGTATGGGAGCTGGGGCGTCGTTTCCGTGATTGTTCTGGTCTTCCACTTCTTCGTGCCCTTCTTCCTGCTCCTCTCACGGGACCTGAAGCGCAACGCACGGCTCCTGCCCAAAGTTGCTATGTGGCTCATTTTTATGCGCATAGTGGACCTGTTCTGGTTGAGCCGCCCGGAATTCACGTCCAATGCCGTCCCCAGCTGGCTTGATTTTGCCGCTATCATCGCTCTTGGCGGAATATGGCTCGCCGTCTTTGCGGCCAACTTGAAGAGCCAGCCGCTTCTTCCTCTGGGTGACCCGAAAGTGATGGAGGCCATCGCGAATAATGAGCACTGAGCATCACACCCCCGGCCGCGGCTCCAGAGAGACGCCCAGGCACACGGACGTTTCCTTCGAAACGAAGGACGTCACCATCGGCACAATCCTGGCGTATCTCGTCTATCTGGCGCTTGCGGTTGCTGCCACGTTCATCGTCTGCGTTTACATCCTGCGCTTTACCACCAATCTCGCTACCAAGTCCGAGACGCCCGTGCCCCCTTCGCACCAGGGCGTGGAAGCCACCATGCCTCCTGAGCCGCGCCTCCAGGGCGTTCCCGGGCATGACACCGACCCACAGCAGGATCTGCGGAACAAAAGGGAAGCAGACGAAGAGGCGAACAAAAAACTAGCGTGGATCGACCAGCAAGCGGGTATCGCTCAGATTCCCGTGGAAGAGGCGATGAAGATCATCGCCGCAAAGGGTTTACCGGGTGTGCAAGCGCCTCCGGCGGAGAAGAAAAAATAAGATCATGAACCAAATTCGCATCATCTTCGGGATTGCCGCTCTGCTGCTCGCCGTAGCCGCAAGCGCGCAGACCATTCCCGACAACGTGGGTCAATCATCGCAGAAGCTGCCTCCCGTGTTGCAAAACATCGGCTTTGAGCCGCCGCTCAACGGCCAGTTGCCTCTGGACCTTTCCTTCCGTGATGAGGCTGGCCGCGCCGTGCAGCTCCGCGACTATTTCGGACCGCGGCCCGTTCTCCTCGCGCTTGTCTATTACGGCTGCCCCATGCTCTGCAATCAAGTCGAGCAGGGTGTTGTCGGGGCGCTGCGCATGCTTTCCTTCACTCCCGGCCGCGATTACGATGTCGTCTTCGTCAGTTTCGATCCGCGGGAAGCCCCGGACATGGCGGCGCAGAAAAAAGAAACGGCTATGTCCCACTTCCGCCGCCCGCAGACGGCCGCTGGCTGGCACTTCCTCACCGGGACGAAGGAATCTATCGGCGCGCTCACCAAAGCCGCCAATTTCCGCTTTTCCTTCGACCAGAAGGCCAATCTCTTCGTCCATGCCAGCGGCATCATGCTGCTCACGCCTGACGGCCGTATCTCCCGCTATTTTTACGGCGTGGAGTACCCTTCACGCGACGTGCGCCTTGGCCTCGTGGACGCCTCCGCCGGCAAGATCGGCACGCCCATCGATCACGTTCTGCTCTATTGCTATCAGTACGACCCCACGTCCGCGCGGTACAGCGCCTCGGTCCTCAAAATCATGCGTCTCGGCGCGGGCTTGACGGTGCTGACGCTCATCATCGGCTTTGTGGTTTTCCGCCGGCGTGAATCGGCCGCTGCGCGGGCCAGGATTGGTCCACCGCTTCGCGGTTACCCAGAAAGAGGGGCGCGCTAACCCGTGCAGTCGCAATTGCCATTGTATCCGGAGCAGGCGTCCAATTTCGCCGGCCCCGTCGACGCCTTGATGATCTTCATCACCCTGGTGTGCCTCTTTTTCGCCGTCGGGATTACTGCCGCGGTCGTTTATTTCTTCTTCCGCTACCGCCGCAGGACCGCGAATGAAGTCGGCGTTCCCATCCACGGCGACATGCGTCTCGAGATGACCTGGATCGTCATTCCTCTCGTACTGGCGATGGCCATGTTTGGCTGGGGCGCGGTCGTCTTCGTCGACTTCCGCCACATGCCCCAGGACACCTTGAACATCTACGTCATCGGCAAGCAATGGATGTGGAAGGTACAGCAACCCAACGGCCGGAAAGAAATCAACGAGCTGCATGTTCCGGTGGGCCGCGACGTCAAACTGGTCCTCGCCAGCGAGGACGTGATCCACGACTTTTTCGTCCCTGCTTTCCGCGTCAAGATGGACGTCGTCCCCGGGCGCTACAACTCCATGTGGTTCCGTCCCACCAAGGCCGGCCGCTACCATTTCTTCTGCGCGCAGTATTGCGGCACCAATCACGCGGTGATGGGCGGATGGGTCACCGTCATGGAGCCTTCGGATTATGCCGCCTGGCTTTCCGGGTCCTCGGGCACCGAGGAAAATTCTGTTGCCGTGGGCGAAAGACTTTTCACCCAATTCGCCTGTGTCACCTGTCATCTCGGCAACGGCAAGGGCCGCGCTCCCTCCTTGAACGGCGTCTATGGCGCGAAAGTGCTTCTGGCGGATGGTTCGACCGTTACTGCGGATGACGCGTACATCCGCGAATCCATCCTCGCTCCCAAAGCAAAAATCGTGGCTGGGTATCAGCCGCTGATGCCCGCCTTCCAGGGCTTGGTGTCCGAGGAGCAGGTTATCGCTCTGACTGAGTACATCAGGTCTTTGCAGGGGCAGCCGGTTCCCGCCACCGGCGCCGGCATGGCTCCGGCCACGGGGAAGAAATAAGTTATGCGTACGCCGCTACAATCGCCCGGCCTTCAACTGCCGCGCGAGCATTATCTGAATGCAACCTACGGCCTCCGCTCCTGGCTGCTGACCACGGACCACAAGCGCATCGCCTTGCTCTACCTAGGCGCGGTCACCTTCTTTTTCTTCGTGGGCGGCACCTTTGCCGGTATGATCCGTCTTCACCTCCTCACGCCGAATGGCTACCTGGTCTCGCCGGAGAATTACAACAAGCTCTTCACCATGCACGGCGTGGCCATGATTTTCTTTTTCTTGATCCCCTCGATTCCGGCAGTGCTGGGGAATTTCCTCGTTCCCATGATGATCGGGGCCAAGGACGTCGCCTTTCCCAAGATCAATCTCCTCAGCTATTACATCTACCTTCTCGGCGGCTGCTTCGTTCTGTATTCCTTCTCGACCGGCGGTTTGGACACCGGCTGGACCTTTTACACGCCCCTCAGCAGCGTCTATTCGAATTCCGCGGTAACTCCCGCCGTCATCGGCATCTTCATCAACGGTTTTTCCTCCATCCTTACGGGAATGAATTTCGTCGTCACCATCCACACTATGCGCGCACCGGGCATGACCTGGTTCCGCCTCCCGCTCTTCATCTGGGCCCAGTACGCCACCAGCATCATTTTCATTCTGGGCACGCCGGTTATTGCTATCACGCTGCTCCTCGCCGGCCTGGAGCGCATGTTTCATCTCGGCTTCTTCAATCCCGCCCTCGGCGGTGACCCCATCCTTTTCCAGCACCTGTTCTGGTTTTATTCGCATCCGGCTGTGTACATCATGATTCTCCCGGCCATGGGCGTGGTCAGCGAAATTATCCCCACCTTCGCTCGCAAGCCCATTTTCGGCTATTCGTTCATCGCCGCCTCCAGCATCGGCATTGCCGTCATCGGCTTTGTCGTCTGGGCGCACCACATGTTCCTGACGGGACAGTCTACCTACTCCGCGCTGGCTTTCTCGCTTCTCAGCTACCTGGTGGCCATTCCTTCGGCCATCAAAGTCTTCAACTGGACGGCGACCCTATACAAAGGCTCCATCTCTTACGATACGCCGATGCTTTACGCGCTCGGTTTTATCGGCCTCTTCTTGATCGGCGGCCTCACAGGCCTGTTCCTCGCTTGCCTAGGCCTCGATGTGCATATCCACGACACCTACTTTGTCGTCGCTCACTTCCACTACATTATGGTGGGTGGCGCGGTCATGGGTTACGTCGGCGGATTGCACTTCTGGTGGCCGAAAATTACCGGCAAGCTTTATCCGGAATTTCTCGCGCGCGTCGCAGCGGTGGTTCTCTTTGTGGGATTCAACCTCACCTTTTTCCCGCAATTTATTCTTGGCTATCTCGGCATGCCGCGCCGCTACCACAACTATCCGCCGGAATTCCAGGTGCTCAACGTGATGTCCACAGCAGGGGCCTCCATCCTCGCGCTGGGCTACCTGCTGCCCATGATTTATCTAACGTGGTCCATGCGCTACGGCAAGGTTGCGGGCCCCAATCCGTGGCCCGCAACGGGCCTTGAGTGGCGCACCGCGTCGCCGCCACCGACGGAGAATTTCCCAGCGACGCCGGAAGTGGAGTGGGAGCCGTACGACTATAACAACCGGCCGGATCTGGGTCTTGCAACTCCGAGTGCGCCGAAGCTTGCGCCGGCTCACGGGGACGATTAATTTTTGATTTGGGTTGCAGGGGCGGGGCTTGTTCACGCTGAGGTTCGCTAGAGGCCCTGCAGGAGCAGTGGCAGGTTGTACGCCACAAACTGATTGAAGAGGAGTACCGCGTGCATCGCACCGGAGAACTGTACGGGCATTTTCAGACGATGGAGCAGCAGAAGGAGTCTGCTACCCTCGGCATGTGGATTTTCCTGGCCACCGAAATTCTCTTCTTCGGCGGCATGTTCCTGACCTATACCATCAACCGTCACACCTATTCCGCTGTCTTCGCGGAATGTAGCAAGAGCCTTGACTTGAAACTCGGCGGTTTTAACACCGTTGTCCTCATCGCCAGCAGCTTGACCATGGCCATGTCGGTCTGGTCCGCCCAGGTGGGAAAGAAAAAGCTGGTCACACTCTTTCTTGTCCTGACTTTGCTTCTTGGCTCCATTTTCCTCGGTGTCAAGGCCATCGAATACCACGCCAAGTATGAAGAGCACCACATTCCCGGCGCGAGCTTTAATTTCGAACAAGGTTCTGACGTGGCCACCAACGCCCACGCGCAGCTCTTCTTCTCGCTTTATTTCGCGATGACCGGCCTGCACGCCACGCACATGGTTGTTGGCGCCGGCCTGCTCCTCTGGCTGATTAGGGAATCGCTCAAGGGGCGTTTTACACCGGACTACAACACGCCGGTCGAAAACATAGGGTTGTATTGGCACTTCGTCGATATTGTGTGGATTTATCTTTTCCCGTTGTTATATCTGATTGACCGGCACTAACAGGTGTAATCGAGAGGCACGCGTGTCCGAGCACATTGTTTCACCGAAACTCTACGTCCTCATCTTCGCCATCTTGATGGTTCTCACTTTCACCACATGGCAAGCCGCTCTGGTCGATCTGAACCATTACTTTCCGGGTCTAAACGTGATCGTCGCCCTCGTCATCGCTACCTGCAAGGCCACTCTCGTGGTGCTCTTCTTCATGCACGCCTACTACAGCACGAAACGCACCCAGCTCATTATCGTCTGCGGCGTATTTTGGCTCTCCATCATGCTCTTAATGACCCTGGGCGATTACGGGAGCCGCGCCTGGGACTCCCATTAGGACTGCTGACAGTCTCTTGCGTTTCCCCTCACGGCTAGTCCGGTTGTTCGCTTTTACAAAGGGGGGAGTAGCGAACCGGCCCAGCCCTCAATCCCCTAAAGGGATCCTCGGCTCGCCTCCCCCACTGGCTCCTGAAGTGCAAGCCGTAAGCCAGTCTTAACTCTTTTATTTTCTTAGTCTTGTCAATCTATTGCCGGGTAAAAAAGCTCTACCCCCCGCGAAAAATTACCCGTCCACCCCCCCTCCTGCCCCTCCAATAAAGGATTTACCTGGTGCATTCACCGGGGCCGCGTGGAATCATTCCCACTTTCTTGACCCCAGCGATTCAGGCCTGCTATTGTGAGAAGTTATTCTGGCCTCAGTATACCCATTGAGCGCCAGAGCTCCTGTGGAGGGAGCGCTCTCATCTCATGGGCCTGACCAAACTCGTCATTCGAGGCGCGCGGCAGCACAACCTGAAGAACATCAGCCTTGAGATCCCCCGCAACACCTTGACGGTAATCACCGGCCTCTCCGGCTCCGGCAAGTCTTCTCTGGCTTTCGACACTATCTACGCCGAAGGCCAGCGCCGCTACGTCGAGTCTCTCTCCGCCTACGCCCGCCAATTCCTCGACCAGATGGAGCGGCCCGAAGTCGACGTCATCGAGGGCCTGTCCCCAGCCATCGCTATCGAGCAGAAAACCACTACACGCTCTCCGCGCTCCACCGTCGGCACCATCACCGAAATCTATGATTACCTTCGCGTGATCTACGCCTCCGTTGGTATCCCCCATTGTCCCCAGTGCGGGAAGCCCATCACCCGCCAGTCCAGCGAACAGATTGTTCAAGCCATTCTCAACGGCGAGATCTGCAGGCCCGGCGACCGCGTCATGATTCTCGCGCCCATCGTTCGCGGGCGAAAGGGCGCCTACCGCAAGGAGCTGGAAAAACTCGCGCAGGACGGTTACGTGCGCGTGCGTATCAATGGCGAGCTTTATCCGCTCGACGCTCCGCCCAGTCTTGACAAGCGCAAGAATCACACCATCGAAGTCGTCGTCGATCGCCTCCTCGTCAAGCCAGGCATCGCCGCGCGCCTCGAACAATCCATCGCCGCCGCGCTCAAGCTCGCCGGCGGTCTGGTCACCGTCGCCATCGTCGGTGGCAAAGAGCGTGTCTTCTCCGAAAAACTTGCCTGCCCCGATTGCGGCATTTCCGTGCCGCAGCTTGAGCCGCGCTCCTTCAGCTTCAATTCACCCTACGGCGCGTGCCCTGCTTGCAACGGCCTGGGCTCGAAATACGATTTTGATCCCGCCAAAGTCATCTCCGATTGGACCCGCCCACTCTTCGATGGCGGCCTTGGCCCAGGCTCTGGTTCCGCAAACCTCAAGCACACGTTGGAGATCGCCGCCTACACCTATGGCTTCGATCTCGAGACGCCTTTCGAGAAATTTCCCGCCCGCATCCAGAATCTCTTGCTCTACGGCTACCCGCCTTCGAACGGCCGCAGCGCTTCGAATGAGGCGGAACCCTCGACCAGGAAGGCCAGCGCAGAAAAAGGCTTCCGCTTCCAGGGCGTCCTCAAATTCCTCGAGCGCAATTTCGAGGAATCCAATTCCGACTCTTACCGCGAGTGGATGACGCAGTACATGTCCGCGACGCTGTGCGGTGTGTGTAACGGCAAGCGTCTGCGCCCCGAATCGCTCGCCGTCAAGCTCGCCGGAAAGTCCATCGCCGATTTCACCGCCTTGTCTCTTGGCGCGGCGCGCCCCGCCGTGGATAAAATCCTCGCCGGGCTCACTCCACGCCAGCGTGAAATCGCCGGCCGTCCGCTCGAAGAGGTTTCCGAGCGTATCGATTTTCTCCTCGCCGTGGGACTCGGTTATTTGAGTCTCGATCGCTCGGCCGCCACGCTCTCCGGCGGCGAGGCCCAGCGCATCCGCCTCGCGACGCAAATCGGCTCGCGCCTCCGCGGCGTTCTCTACGTTCTCGACGAGCCCAGCATCGGCCTGCACGCCCGCGACAACGAGCGCCTCCTCGGCTCGCTCGAAAATCTGCGGAACCTCGGCAACACTGTCCTCGTCGTCGAGCACGACGAAGATACCATCCGCCGCGCCGATTTCGTCGTCGACCTCGGCCCCGGCGCGGGCAATGCCGGCGGCTACCTCGTTGCCCAGGGCAAGCCCGAGCAGATCGCTGCCAGCGCTGATTCTCTCACGGGGCGCTATCTCAGCGGCGCCGCGAAAATCCCCGTCCCAGAAAAACGCCGCAGCCCCAACGGAAAGGCCATCCAGATTTTCGGCGCCAGCGCCAACAACCTGAAGGACGTCGATGTCGCTTTTCCTCTCGGCATGCTCACGGTCATCACCGGCGTCTCCGGCTCCGGCAAATCCACGCTTGTCAATGACATTCTTTATCGCGCTCTCGCGCAAAAACTCTATCGCTCCATGGAGCCTCCCGGCGCGCACCGCGAAATCCTCGGCGCCGAGCACATCGACAAAGTCATTGAAATCGACCAGGCGCCCATCGGACGCACCCCGCGTTCGAACCCTGCCACTTACACCGGCGTCTTCGCCCCCATCCGCGAGCTTTTTGCCATGCTTCCGGAATCGCGCGAGCGCGGCTATCGCCCCGGCCGTTTTAGCTTCAACGTGAAGGGCGGCCGCTGCGAAGCCTGTCAGGGCGATGGCCTTCGCCGCATCGAAATGAATTTTCTTCCGGACGTCTACGTCACCTGCGAAGTCTGCCGCGCCCGCCGCTACAATTCAGAAACACTCGCGGTCCGCTACAAAGGCCATTCCATCAGCGACGTTCTCAACCTGCCTTCTTCCGACGCGCTGAAACTCCTCGAAAACATTCCGCAAATCCAGCAAAAACTCTCGACCCTCGTCGAAGTCGGCCTCGGCTACGTCCAACTCGGCCAGTCCGCCACCACGCTCTCCGGCGGCGAAGCCCAGCGCATCAAGCTGGCCCGCGAGCTTTCGAAACGCCAGACCGGCCGTACTCTATACATCCTCGACGAGCCCACCACCGGCCTTCACTTCGACGACGTGCGCAAGTTGCTCGACGTTCTCCAGCGCCTCGTCGGCCTCGGCAACACCGTCCTCATCATCGAGCACCACCTCGACGTCATCAAGCAAGCTGACTGGATCATCGACCTCGGCCCCGAAGGCGGCGACGCCGGCGGGCGCATCGTCGCCCAGGGCCCGCCCGAAGTCGTCGCCCGCACCAAGAAGTCCTACACCGGCCAGGCTCTTACTCGCGTGCTCTCGCTCAATGGCAACTCCAGCGGCAGCGGTTCAAACACTTTGCGCAATTCATCTTGATGCTATAAATTCACCCTCACATGGCGTTCCTTGCTATCGTGATTTTTTACTTCGTGCTGAAGTACGTCGCATACGTTACCTGGTGTAATTTTGGTTTGGAGAAGTTTCGCCCCCCCGCTGACGATCGTGAGTCGGTTGCGTTTCGCTTCGGCTTTTACCGCCTATTAATTGGAGTTGTCTTTGGTTTCGCTGTTGGTTTGAGTGTTTTTGCGGTCGCTCCCGGTTTGACAAACGGAGCCGATGGCGGCATTTTCCTCTATCTCTGCACTTACATTCCGGTCCGGTGGGTAGAGTGGACGATTATGTCCTTCTTAATCATCCGCGGATCGAACCCTCCGGGCCAATGGTTGTTCGGTCTAAGTGAGGCAGACCGCCTCTGCCGCCTGGGTGGAATTGGAGTTTCCTTTCTAGCCGATATACCCATATTTATCGCAGCGGCTGGATTTCCCGTAGGTAGAATCCTATGCTGAGCATCGTGATGGTGGCTGCGCTCTGCCGGACTCCGCAGCGAGTTTCTGTTGCGCTTGCAAGCGCGAATGCTTGACCGTAGAGTGAATCCCTTGCCATGAGCGTCTATTCCATTCAGCCCCTCACTCTCGCCGGGGTTCACACTTATCCGCTCGCTTCGCGTCAGAGCAAGGTCAGTGTCCGCGACTTCGCCAAACGTCCTGCCGCCGGCAATACCTCGCTTACAAGATTCCTCGACTCACTTCCCAACATCCTCGCCGCCCAAGACCTCCGCCAGGTCCTCGCGGCCATTCACCGCGCGCGCAAGCAGCGCCATGCCATTCTTTGGGGTATCGGCGGTCACGTCATCAAGGTCGGCCTCGGACCCGTTCTCATCGATCTCATCCGCCGCGGCTTCATCTCCGGCATCGCCATGAACGGCGCGGCCCTCATTCACGATTTCGAAATCGCTCTCGTCGGCAGCACCTCCGAAGACGTCGAAGCCGCCCTCGGCGCAGGCCAGTTTGGCATGGCCGCCGAAACCGGCGAATACGTCAACGAAATCGCAAAGCTCGCCGCCCGCACCCGCGTCGGCTACGGTGAAGCTGCTGGCCAGTTCCTCTCGAGCGGCATCCTTGACACGAAGTTCTCGGAGTTCAGCGTTCTCATCGCCGCCTACAAACATCGCATTCCCGTCACCATTCATCTCGCCATCGGCACGGATATCCCTCACATGCATCCCGCCGCTGATGGCTCCGCACTCGGCGCCGCCACCCATCGCGACTTCCGCCTTTTCTCCGCACTCGTGCAACAAATGCATCCCGGCGGTGTCTATCTCAACTGGGGTTCTGCCGTGCTGCTCCCGGAGGTTTTTCTCAAAGCCGTTTCTGTCGTCCGCAATCTCGGCGTCCCGCTTCGCCCCATCACCACTGCGAACTTCGACTTTATCCAACACTATCGCCCGTCGCAGAATGTGGTGAAGCGTCCCACCGCCTCCGCCCGCGGCCAACGCGTGGCGGAATCGCGCGGCTACGCCATCACCGGCCACCACGAGCTGCTCTTGCCCATAGTCGCCGCCGCGCTGGCCGCCGGCTGGCCAAAAACTTCGCCCCAGGGAAAACGATGACTTTCTTCGACGACGACTCTTCCAATCCTCCGGATCCCGGATTTCCCGCGCAGCCTCTTGCGGAAGCCGGCGCAGAGCAGCCGTCCCCGCACTCGCCGCCCGTTTCTCTCCCCGGCGATCCTATCAGCTACGCCGCTGCCGTTCCCCCCGCGGCGCTCCCGTCCAGGCCCGTGCTCCCGGAGGATTTGCGCATCTCATGGTCCTGGCCGCATTTCCTCGTCTTTCTTCTCTTCGGTGCCGTCAGTCAAATCGCGATTGGCGTTCTGCTTGTCATCTACTATTCCGGGTACCGCCACTTCACACAAAAGCAGCTTCAACGGATCATGGAGTCGAACCCGCAGGTCCTTGTCACCATCAATGTCCTCTGGTTTGCCTTGATTATTCTGTTCCTCTACGTCACTCTCTCCGTTCTGCGCGACGCGCCCTTCTGGCGCTCCCTCGGCTGGAAAAAGTTGAATCCCAATCCGCTTGCCGGCAACGGCAAACCCTGGATGTACTTCTTGTCCGGCTCCGGCCTTGCCCTTTTCGTAGCCATGGCCTCTTCGCGTGTCCACACTCCGGACCATCTTCCGATCCAGGATATGTTTAAGAACCCCAACGCTGCTTTGATGTTTACGGCGATGGCGGTTCTTGTTGCACCCCTCGTCGAAGAAACGGTATTTCGGGGCTATCTCTATCCTCTTCTCGCTGGCAAGTTTTCTAATCTGGCCGGGTCTTTTGGGCTTGCGCCCGGCCAGGCGCTGCGCTTCGGCACCGCCGCCGGAATTGTGGTGACAGGATTCCTTTTTGGCCTGATGCACGGCGCGCAGCTCGGCTGGACCTGGGGCATTGTCGCTCTTCTCATTCTCGTGGGTGTCGTCTTCACTTTCGCCCGCGCCATCACCGGCACAGTCCTCGCCAGCTTCCTTCTCCATCTCGGCTACAACTCCATGCTTGCCGCCGCTTCCCTCATCTCCACCAAGGGCTTCACGCACATCCCTCCGGGCCACTGACTCATTCGTCTTCTGCGGCCCCGTTCGTTAGAATAGTTTGTCCGGGTGCCTCATTCACCGCCTTGTTTGTAGGGGCGCAGCATGCTGCGCCCCAGTTGAGGATGGCGTAAAGTACTCAGATTTCTTGCGAGAATTCCGAATTCGTTTCGAGGGCAGCCAGAGAATGTACGTCGCTCAACCCATCACATGGACCGACCGCGGCGTGGTTGTGCTCGACCAGCGCCGCCTTCCCGCCGAGGAAATCTCCTACACCTACACCGACTACCGCGACGTTGCCAAAGCCATCCGCGAAATGGTCATTCGCGGCGCTCCGGCCATTGGCGTTGCCGCTGCTATGGGCGCGGCTCTAGGCGTTCTTCATTCTTCCGCGAAATCAGTGGAGGCGCTGCGCGCGGAATTCACTGAAATCTGCGACACCCTCGCCAAAACTCGTCCCACAGCCGTCGATCTTTTCTGGGCTCTCGAGCGCATGAGGCGCCGCTTCGCCGGCCTCACTGTGGGAGACGCCGGCCTTCCGAAGATCCGCCAGGAAATGGTCGCCGAAGCCCGGCAAATCCATCTCGAAAAGAAAGCCACCGACGAAGCCATCGGCCGCTTTGGCGCGGAATTCATGCCCCGAGAAGGCCAGGTCATGACCCAGTGCAACGCCGGCGCGCTCGCCACCGGCGGCATTGGAACTGCCCTCGGCGTTATCCGTGTCGCAATAGAACAGGGAAAGAAGCTCCACGTCCTTGTGCCCGAAACCCGCCCCTATTTGCAGGGCGCGCGTCTCACCGCCTGGGAGCTTCACAAAGGCGGCATCCCCCTCACCCTTATCACCGACAACATGGTCGGACACTTCCTCAAGACCGGCAAAGTCGGCGCCATCGTCACCGGCGCCGATCGCATCGCCGCCAACGGCGACTCCGCCAATAAAATCGGCACCTACCAGATCGCCGTGCTCGCCAAGGAAAACAACGTGCCTTTCTACATCGCCGCGCCCGTCTCCACTTTCGATCTCTCGATCCTCGATGGCGAGCACATCCCCATCGAAGAACGTTCCGCCGCCGAAGTCACGCATCTCCAGGGCGTCCGCATCGCTCCCGACGTCCCCGCCGCGCATCCCGCCTTTGACGTCACCCCCGCCCGCTACATCGCCGCCATCATCACCGAACGCGGCGTCGCCCGCGCTCCCTACGCACAATCCCTCGCCGCCCTCGCCTCCGCGGCCACACAGCCCGCCTCTGCCGCCCTATAGCTCAGGCTGACTGCTTCAGCCCATGTAGCCGCCCTTTTTCTCGCCGTTTGCGACCCGTCGCCTTGTGCCAGGAAGAGAGCGGCCCTTTCCACGTAGGAAGCGCTCGCTTGTCCGCCCGTTGCGGCGCGGTTATACTATTGGTATGAAAACCGCTGTGTCCATTCCTGACGAAGTGTTCGAGGGAGCAGAACGCCTTGCGCGGCGCACCAAGAGGTCGCGGAGCCGCCTGTTCAGCGACGCCCTAAAGGAGTACTTGGCCCGTCACGCACCCGATAAGGTCACGGAGGCGATGAACAAGGCCTGCGCCGAGATCGGCGATGCAAAAGACGAGTTCGTTTCCCCCGCTTCCCGTCGCGCTCTCGAGAGAAGCGAGTGGTAATCTCGCAGGGCGAGATCTGGTGGGCGGATTTGCCCGCGCCGGCAGGCTCCGGTCCCGGGTTCCGGCGGCCCGTGGTTGTCGTCCAGTCGGATCCGCTGAACCGCAGCCGCATTGCCACGGTCGTCTGCGTCCCGTTGACTAGAGCGTATTAGAGCGTATCTCATAAATGCCTCAGGAGGACGACGAGGCAGCCGAGTTGGAGCATGCCGAGGAAATTGGCCTCGTGATACTCCCAGCGGGTGACCAGTCGGCGGAAGTTGTGAAGCCAAGCGAAGAGCCGCTCGATTTTCCAGCGGCGGCAGTAGCGGCGTAGTTCGCGGCCGTCCTGGGTGCTCTTCCGGTAGCGATTGTACTTGTGGGGTGCGATGAGTCGGATGCGGTGTTTTTGCCGCAGGCGCTGGTCGCTATCGTAGGCACGGTCACCGATCATTCGTTTTGGCTTGGCTTGCGTGAAACGCTGCTCGATGGTGGCTTCGACGAGTTTCGTTTCATGCGGCGAAGCGCTGGCGATGCTGCAGGCGATAGGAAGACCATGGCGGTCTGCGATCGCCATGATTTTACTGCCTTTTCCGCGGCGAGTCGGGCCGACAGCAGCGCCCCTTTTTTCGCCGAGCTGAAGCTGGCGTCGATGAAGGTTTCTGACAGATCGAGTTTGCCACGCGCCCGTAGGTCCTCGGCCAGCGCGTACAACAGCCGCGTCAGCGTGCCATCGCGCTGCCACTGCTGAAAACGGCGATGACAGGTTTGATAGGGCGGATAACGGTCGGGCAGATCGTGCCAAGGAGCCATCGCGCCAAGGCCGACCACGACCATCGGGGCGTCGCTTCGGAACAAGCAGGGGCTTGAGTTTCTCCCACTGCGCCTCGGTCTCAGGTCCATGCTCCTGATTTACGCTAGTTTGCATAACTCGCAACCATCGAACGACCTAAATGTGTTTATGAGATAATTAATAGTTACTTAGTTATCTACCTCAGGCAGATCTGATCACGAGGACCACTCGCTTGTTTCGCCCGAACATCGCAAAGAAATCCAGCAACTGCTTCCACGGCGCGTACTTCTTGTTCAGCAAGCGCATTCCATATTCAGCTTCCGCGCCGGTCACAATCTCCGCGCGTCCCTCGACCCACTCCCCCAGCAACTTGCCCCGCGCCGTGCATGGCGCGATTCTCACCCGCGGATTATTCCGAATCCGTTTCACTTTGCCCGAGTCCGCCGTCGAGTACGCGTACAACTTCGCTCCGGCCGAATCCAGATCGGTGGCTGGGTCGGCGGCAAACCACACCGGCGTCTTCACTCCCTCGCCATTCTTCTTGAACGTTTCAAGATTCAGGTACTTGTGCCGTTTGAATTGCGCGAATCCCATCAGAGCGCTCCTGGCGTGTTGGATGCGCTTTATTCTATGCCGGGCGCAAACAAAAAGCGGGACAGGCCCTCTGGCCTGTCCCGCCAATCTGTACATGAAACGAAAAGAAGCCTCTGCTTGGTGCGGAGCCTACTTCCGGACGTACATCACGTCTTCCGTGAACGCGTCCTTCTGGTCTTTGCGGAACGTCCAGGTGGTTTTGAAGTGATCGCTGTCGATGAACGTGTACACCGCGTGATGCATGTGCCCGTCATTCGGGCTCTTCAGGTTCGTGGCGCTCACGAAGTCAAACTTGATCGTCTTCGTCGCCGGATCGTACGTGCCCGCCATCGTCGGCTGGTTCTTCGCTTCGCAATAATGCGTCAGTTTGATTTGATCGCCATCCAGGTAGTAAAGGGTGATCATCTCAACTGGCTTGCCGTCGTCCACCATGTGAAACTTCTCCATCAAGGCCGAGCCTCCGCTGGTGAGCTCGATGTCCAGCGTGGCTTTGTGTTCGCTGGGTTTTTCCTCTTGCCAGTGCCCCACCAGCGATTTCAGTTTCTCGAACGCCTCCGCTCCGCTGCCTCCCGCCGATACACGCTGCACTCCAATCGCCATCGCGAGCATCGTCGCTGCCACCATCACGATTTTCCCCATGCCTTTCATCGTTCTTGCTCCTTTGCTAAAGTGAATTTGTTCATTGCGAGATTGCCGTCTTGTTGCTCAAACCGAAAATCAGTGTCTTGCCATCGCTGGCGCCCCGGCTTTGCCGAATTTCTGTGTGGCGTAGCCCACGATCATGCCCACGATGCTTCCTGGCAGAATGATCTCAAAGTAGTAGCCGTGCTGCATGTACGCCACGAGATAGGCGAGGAGGAATCCGACCGCCAATCCGAAGAGAATCCCCAACGGCACAGAATTCACTTTGCGCGCAAAGATTCCGGCGGCAACTCCGGCGATCAGCCCCTTGATCGTCGATCCGAAAATGATCCCGACCATCATCGAGCGGACCGCCGGCGTGAACCATGCCGTCCCTCCGTCGATCGCCCCCAACACGGCCCCGAGAAGCAACCCCAGCAGGATTTTGTTCATGCTTTGCCTCCTTTGCCACTGTGTTTTATTTCCCTGCGGTCCTATACAACAGAATTGGAATTTCCTTTAACCCTATCTGTGCATGAAGAAGACCAGGAGCATCCTCATCACCAGATACGCCGCGATCAACAAGATAAAGAAGCGGTATTTGCGGTAGAACCGCGCGGCCTTTTCTAGCAGCGACTCGCGGTGTGCGTCGACCGCCAGCCCATCCAGATAGCGGGACACATCGAGCGCCATCTCCGGCACGCTCGGATAGCGCGCGGCTTGGTCTTGCGCCGTGGCTTTCGCGCAAATCGCTTCCAGCGCGCGGTCCAGACGCCGGCCGTTCTGGAAAGATTTGCCATCCGCTTGCCCGGTCAGCAAAAAGCGCAACAAGGCGCCCAGGGAAAAAATATCGCTTCGCGCGTCGAGGCGTTGCACATCGCCGCGGGCTTGTTCCGGCGACATGTAGCCCGGCGTGCCCATCACCATGCCGTGGCCGGTGATCACCGAAATCTCTGTGGAACTCCCATCCGCGGGAGACGGCGGTTTGCTGCACAGGATCGTTGCTTCGGCGTCGTGCTCTTCGTCGGCCTTGTTCGCACCGCGCAGAATCTTAGCGAGGCCCCAGTCCATCACCAGCACTTCGCCGAATGGGCCGACCATGATGTTCGCGGGTTTCAAGTCGCGGTGCAGCACGCCGCGCGCGTGGGCGAAAGCCACCGCGTCGCAGATGCGCAGGAACACCCGCAGCCGGTCCGACACGGACGTAAGCGATTCGACGTGCTTGTCGAGCCGCTGCCCCTCGACAAACTTCATGGTGTAGAAGACGCGCCCATCCGCCAGCGTTCCCACGTCGTGCACGGGAACAATGCCCGGGTGTTCGAGTTTCGCCAGCACGCGCGCTTCGCGCATCAACCGATTTGCAAGTTCGCCGTCCGTGCCCGGTACATCGAGGACTTTCAGCGCAACGCGCCGTTCGAGTTTTTCGTCCTCGGCGGCGTAGACAACGCCCATCCCGCCGCGGGCCACGCGCTCGAGCAAGCGGTAACGTGTGCCTGCGAGGTCCGGCTCGTCCGTTCCCGCGCGCAAACGCTCCAGCGCTTTGTCCGAAAGAAATTTCATTTGGCGTCCCAGCCGAACACGGCGCGCGCCTCGCGATGGAATTCCTCTTCGCTTCCGCAGATTTCGCGGAGGCGTTCGAGCGCGATGCGCTTGAATTCGCGTCGCGCCCAGGAGAGCGCGTTCGTCACGTCCGTGACGGCAATTCCGTACTCTTGCGCGAGGCGTTCGTAGGAAACCGTTTCATCGCCCGCTAGATCGTATTCTTCGAGGAGACGAAAAGTCCGTTCGCGCTCGAGCTCTTCACAATGCTTGCGCAAGTCTTCCACCGCCAAACTGAATAGCCCGCGCACCCACTCCTTTTCAAAAAACTCTTCAAGCGATTCCGGCGAAGCAATCGAGGCCGGATCAATCACCGCATGGCCCATTTCCTCCTCCGCTCCGGCAAAACCCAGCGCCACGTGGGAAAAGTTGCCGCCTCGCTTCTGCCGCTTCGCGGCCTTTTCCTGGTTTTGCACGAAGCTGTCCGTGCACACGCGCAGGTAAGTGCGCAGCCTGCTCTTTGCCGGATTGAATTTTTCAAGTAGTCCGCGCTCGATCGCTTCCACGAAGAAACCTTGCGTCAAATCCTGCGCGTCTTCCGCCGGCCGGTTCCAGCGCAGCCGCACGTACTTGTACACCGGTTTCCAGTACGCCGCGCACAGCGTCTCCATCGCCCGCGCCCGCTCTACCGCATCTGCGCTCCGCGCGGCGTCAATCACCGACCACCGGGTGGCCGGAAAGCGATCTCCGCCTTCCTCTATCTGTTCGTGACTCATTCCATGCGCCTGGCGGAACAGCGTGATTCTCAGTCAAGGAGTTTATGCAGGATGGCGGAGGCTGACAAGCAGGCGAAAACGGGGGAATCTGTCTCGATGAGTTGGTCCGGAAAGAAGCCGATCACAAGAGAAGCCGGGAATCCGGAGGGGGAGGCGAGGATCCGGATTCCCGGCAGTCGTACTGCGCGCGACGCGGGCGTGCGTCACGGTTTGGCGGAGAAGAGGCGCGCAACGAGGGTGACTTGGCCCTGCGTCTCGAAACGTGCGCTCTTCGCGATTTCCTTTTCCCGGTCGGATTTGAAGAGCTGTTTCCCTTCACGGTATCCCGCTGTCCAGATCTGCGAGAGGAAATAGTGCTCGCCATAGCGGTTGAAGACCAGCTTTGTATCCCATCGCACGTCCCCTCCGCCGGCTGGTATCGTGGGTACAATCGCCGCGACGGACCGATCCGTGCGCTGAGTCAAAATCACTAATGGTCCGGTTCCCACACTCTCGACGATATATTCACCGGCGGGAAACGTGGCCGTACCGGCAACAAATTCGAATGGAATGTTCACCACCAAGGGCTCGGAGGCTCGCGCGACTTGAGCCGCCACGATGATGGAGAAAAGCATCAAACTTACCATCACAACAGACCGCTTTTTCATGGGATCCTCCTCTTTCTTCTTTGTCAGCGCCCTGGTAGCTGACGTGTCTTTATTTCGGCTCACGGGCTCGATCCATCGCCATGAGACGGGCCGCACTTTCGCGCATTCTTGTGCGGACTGCAATGCACGGCGGATGAACTCGACGGAAACTCTGGGTGAACACGGAGCCCCTTAAGAGGACGGGACTTACTCCGGCGCCCGGACCTCAATCGCGGTTGCAGCGGGCGGTGGTATATTCATCGCAGACTTGGATACCGCTATGCCGCCAACGGATCGCCCTCTCCATGTCGTGCGTTTTGACGTTTTCGAGGTGGATCTTCGCGCCGGAGAACTGTACAAAGCAGGCCACAAGATCAAGCTGCAAATCCAACCGTTTGAGGCCCTTGCGATCCTTCTGGAACGGCCTGGCGACGTCGTGATGCGCGAAGAACTTCAGAAAAGACTTTGGCCCACGGACACTTTTGTGGACTTCGAGCACAGCCTCAACACTGCAATCAAGAAGTTGCGCCAGGCACTCGGTGACGACAAGAAGAAGCCGCGTTTCGTGGAAACCCTGCCGAAGCGAGGTTACAGGTTCATTGGCGCCGTGCAACAGAGCGCGGGACTGCCTGCGCGCGCAAAGATTCCGGCACTGTCCTCCTGGGTCGGCCGCGTCGCGAAACTCTCCTCTGACGGCAATCTTTCCTTCGCTTTGGTGTCGGTGGATGAGGAAGCAGCGGCGGAGAGAGAAAAACTGGATGCGGCAAATGACGACGTGGGGCTGTCTCTGTTGATTGCCTCGCAAAAGCTCCTGATCGTGCCCAACGGGACGCAGGTAAGAGTTCTGGAGGTTCAGGAAACAACGTCCCGCTGTCAGGTGCGAATTCTCGATGGTGAGCACTACGGCAAAACTGCCTTGGTGCCGCTGAAGGTTCTCGTGGAGTCGCCATAACTCCGTTCGAACGCTGGCGCACAAGCGCGCGCACCGGCCTGTTGCGCTCCCCCGGCGTCAAAATAGGTGTTATTCGTAGCGGAGGGCTTCGACGGGGTCAAGGCGCGCGGCTTTCCAGGCGGGGTAGACACCGAAGACAATTCCAATCAGCGCGCAGAGAATGAGCGCAGTGAGGACCCAGAAGAGAGACAAAACCGCAGGGAAGTGCGCGGCGTAGCGCGCGAGAAGACTAATGCCGGAGCCGAAGACAACGCCGATCACGCCGCCGACGGCGCTGAGGGTGACGGCTTCAATCAAGAATTGCGCGAGAATGTTGCTGCGTTTCGCGCCGATGGCCTTTCGAACGCCGATTTCGCGCGTTCGCTCCGTGACGGAAACGAGCATGATATTCATCACGCCGATGCCGCCGACGAGCAGTCCGACAGAAGCGACGGCAAACATCAAAATGAAAATAAGGCTGCTGATCTTGTTCCACAGATCGAGAAAATAATCCGAGGTGAAGAGCGCAAAATCGTCCGGCTTGCCGTTCGAAAGGCGCCGCTTGCGCCGAAGCATATCGCGTATTTCTTCGACGGCTTCGCCCACTTTAGCGGGATCTTTGGCCTTCGCGAAAATCACATAGTCTTTCTGGTTCGGATACAGCTTTCGTAACGTGGTTACTGGCATCATAGCGATGTTGTCTTCCGGATTCGAACCGCCGGAGATGCCCTGCCGGCGCTTCTCAAGAGTTCCAATGACGGTGAAGAGCTGTCCATTGAGGGTTACTTCATTTCCGGCGGCGTCCGCGGGAGCGCCGGGGAAAAGGGTTCTAGTGGTATCGTAGCCGAGCAGCACGACCGGCGAGCGGTGCTCGGTATCCGTATCGTTGAAGGGCCTGCCGAATTCCACCTTCAAGTCGAAGATCTGGCTGATCGAGGGCGTATTCCCCTGCAGGATTACGTTTTTCGCGCGGTACGCTCCGCGGCGAACGTCGGCAGTACCGGAGCCGAATTGCGGCATGAAAATGCGCATCGAGGGCGACGCGGCGGAAACATGAGGAAGCTTGGCGATATCTTCCGCCCATTCCGGCTGCAACTCCTTGCGCGTAAACCATTCGCTTGGCGGGCGGGAGAGCGAGGCCCAGGGAAAGCGGTAGGCGATGATGGTGTCCGAGCCCAGCTCGCGGATGCCGCCAAGCACATTTTCATTGAGGCCGTTGATCACCGCGCTCACGGTTATCACCGTCATGATGCCGATGACGATGCCAAGAATGGTGAGGCCAGAGCGGAGCGGATTTCTGCGCAGGGTATCGAGCGCGAGCAAAACTTCTTCGCGCACATTCATGGCGCTTTCTTTCACGGCCCGCGAGCGCAGCGGGAGCGTGGTTGTTTGCGAAAGAGTTTTTCCGAGAGTAGCCATTGCCTAATCTATCGTCGATCCATGTTCGACGCCGATTCCATGTTCATTCAAGCGCCCTATAGGCTAGAAAGCCTCGCGGTCCGACCCTTCGACTCCGCTGAGGGCAAGTGACCGCGGCTACAGGTTACTCCGATCGGAGCGCGACGACGGGATCGAGCCGGGCGGCTTTCGACGCGGGATAAGTTCCAAAGAACAAGCCAACGCTCAGCGCCACGAGCAGGCCGCCCATCACGGACCAGAGCTGCACAGAGCTCGGCAGCGGGGATACCCAGGAAACAAGTTTGGCAACGAGGACGCCAAAAAATACGCCGAGAGCTCCGCCGAAGAGCGCAATCGTGGATGATTCAATCAAGAACTGCCGCAAAATATCTCCACTGCGAGCGCCCATGGCTTTGCGCAAGCCAATCTCGCGGGTCCGTTCGGTGACCGAGACGAGCATGATGTTCATGATGACGATACCGCCGACGACGAGGGAGATGGAAGCAATCGCGATGGTGACCAAGAAAAATGTTCCGCTAATGTCCTTCCAGAGGGCGAGAAACGAGTCACTGGTTTCGACGGCGAAGTCGTCTTTCTTTCCGTAGGCCAAGTGACGGCGTCCGCGCATAATCTGGCGCACCTCGTCGACACTGTCCTGGATTTTCGCGGCGGACGCCGCACGAGCCGTGATGCGGAGCGAATCCTGCTGCGTGCCATATTCCTTCTTGTAAGTGCTGAGCGGGAGGATGATCCAATTGTCCAGCGAAGTGCCAAGCGAGGTTCCTTCTTTTTTCCCGATGCCGATCACCTGGCAGGGGATGTTTCTCCAGCGGATTTCCTTCCCGATGGCATCGACGCCCGGGAGGAGGTTTTCCACGAGGTCATGGCCGATGACGCAGACCGAAGCGGCTTCCTGCAGATCGGTATCAGTGATGTGGCGTCCTGCGACGAGGTCAACGTCGTACAGCTCCGCCATTTGCGGGGTCCAGGCGCGGAGGTTGGTGTCTTTCAGGGAATTCAGCCCGCTCTTGGTCTCTACGCGCCCGCCGAGGGATGCGCCGATTTCCTTGCAGGATTTGCACAATTCGCGGACGGCAACAAAATCGTCGATAGTGAGGCGCTTGCGTTTTTGAAATTCGAGGAAATCGTCGACATTGGTAATGATGGAGGGCTGACGCGAGACGCCGAAGACGTCCGCACCGAGGCGAAAAACGCGCGTGGCGACATACTGATTGGCGCCATTGATCAGACTGACCACGGCGATGACCGCGGCCACGCCGATAACTACGCCAATGAGCGTGAGGACGCTGCGCAGCTTGTGCGCCCAGAGGCTGGAGGTGGCAATCGTCACCGCCTCCTTGAGATTCATCGTAGAGGTATTCGCCATGAAGCGTTGTCAGGTTGCCTCATCCTAACATACGCGCTAGAGGGCTTCGAAATTGCAGGCTTTGAGCAAGAGTTTGTTAGATTGAGATTCTCTGCAAATGAAAAACCTGAATGGTTTACCGGGATCTCCGGAATGGAAGAAGAACCTGGATTCCGCGCAAAAAAAGGGCGGGGAGCCGGAGAGCTGCCCGCCGTCCTACGAAGGCGTTCTTGTTAGAAGGTGAGTTTCACGCCGAACTCCGCCTGGCGCGGGACGGCGTACCAGTTAACGCCCGACGAAGAGCCGGGAGGCAGAGGCTCTTTGCAGGCAACGCATGGGTAGTTCAGAGGAGGAGGGAGTGATGGCCCAACTTAGGTGAAGCCGCCGGTCAATTCAACTATTCAACTAGCCTTGGTGGCGGATGCGCTCGGCGAGGGCGCGAGCGCGCTGGCGGCCAATTTCGACAATGCGGGAATCACCGGCGATTTGGTCGAGGGTGGGAAGGGCGCGCTTGGGCTCGGGAAGGAGCTTGCGGTTGAAGTCGGATTCGAATTGCAGCAGGGCGTCGTTGATGCCCAGGCGGTCGTACTTCAATCTCCGTTCGAGCAGCACAAGCAATTCCTGCTGGCGCGCCAAGCCTTCGAAGATCTGAAGCAGCTGGTTGGCAGCGGAGTTCAGCGTGTAATTGAATTTCGTGGCGTGAACTTCCGCGCCGCGCTCCCAACGAAATGTTTTCTCGCCGAGATTTGCGATTTTACGGTGGACGTCGAGGTCCTGCCCCTGAAAATGATTCATTTGTGCGGCAAGTTCGAACATCTTTGCGCGCAGGGGTGCGCTCACTTCGAACGGCAAAGCGCCGGGGTCCTCGTCGAGCTGGCGGATCTCAAAGGAGGCGGCGTCGGAATCCTCACGCACGGAGATTTCGATGAATTCCGGGGAGCTGGACTTGAACACGCGGCGGAAAGTAAGTTTGGCGGCCGAAGAAGCGGGGGCGGCCAAACCGGCGCAGGCCGGCAGGCAGATCAAACAAAATAAAAACAGAAACCGCAGAAGGCTAGTCTTCATCGCGTCGTTACGATGCGCGGTGCGCCGCTTCGCGTTCTGTGGTTACGCGCTGGCGCTGCCAAATGAGGCGATAAACCTGCGCGCAACTTGGGTCTTAAAGGCGGATCCGGCAAACCAAAGCGCCGCCGCGCTCTCTCGGCCTGCAAATGACAGAGCGCCACTGCCAAAGCGTCCGCGGCATCTGATGGCTCCGGAGTTTCATCCATGGCAAGCAGCGCGCGAACCATCAATTGCATCTGCTTCTTGTCCGCCTGGCCGTAGCCCGCTACGGAGGCCTTCACTTCGCGCGGCGAATAGCTGTGCACCGCAACGCCGCGCTGGGCTGCGGCCAGGAGCACCACCCCGCGGACTTCTGCCAGCCGCAGGGCAGTGCGCATATTCAGGGCCGTGAACACGGATTCGACGGCCAGCGCGTCGGGAGAAAACTGATCGAGCAGTGCGCACATCAGTGCGTGGACGTCCTGTAGCGTGGCCCCGGAGCATTCCTTCTGGCGCCTGGCTGACACCTTGAATGCTCCATAATGCAGCATGCGGCAGCGCCGGCCGTCGCTCTCGACAATTCCGTAGCCCGTGGGTCCCGCGGCCGCGGGATCCACACCGAGCACGCGGATGAATCCGTTCTTTTCGCTCGAGGAGTGCGTTGCGGCCATGGCCAACAGTCTACGGCGTTCGCCGCGCCGCTGCCAGAGCTTTATCTGAACGATATTCAGCCCGAAAAGAAAGACGCCCATCCCTGCTAACCGGGATGGCCGTTCGTCATGGCAATGCACGAAAGACATCTTCGTCTGCCCGATGAAGCGCGGCTCAGTTTGCGCCAACGGCCGCTTGAATCTCCGACTCATCGATATCGAAGTTCGCATAGACGTGCTGCACATCGTCATGTTCTTCGAGCGCTTCGACGAGTCTCACCATCAGGGTCGCTTGCTGGCCGGTCAGCTTGATGTAATTCTGCGGCACCATGCCGATTTCCGCCGAGGCTGGGGTGATGCCAGCTTTGGTCAAGGCCTCTTTTACTTTTTCGAGGGCCTCGGGCGGGGTCACGACGTACCAGCCGGAACCGTCGTCCTTCAAGTCTTCCGCGCCGGCATCAAGCACAAGGTCAAGCATTTTCTCTTCGCTGGCCTGCTCCTTGGGCACGACAATCTCGCCTTTGCGATGGAACATCCATCCCACGGCTCCTGCTTCCGCCAAGTTTCCGCCGTTCTTGCTCATGAGGTGACGGAATTCACCCACCACGCGGTTGCGGTTCGTGGTCACCGCCTGGATCAGCAGGCCGACTCCGCCGGGACCATATCCTTCGAAGGTGACTTCCTCATATTGCTCGCCCTCGAGCTGCCCGGTGCCGCGCAAAATGGCGCGCTCGATGTTCTCGTTGGGCATGTTGTCGTTCTTCGCCGCTAGAATCGCGGTGCGCAGGCGCGGATTCGAATTCGGATCGCCGCCGCCGATACGCGCGGCAATAGAGATTTCGCGGATGATTCTGGTGAAGACGCGGCCGCGCTTCGCGTCGGTGGCCGCCTTCTTGTGTTTAATGGTGGCCCATTTTGAATGCCCGGACATGACAGACCTCTTTTGTTTACCGTGACTCCGACCCCGCCGGAGTTCACGTTAGGTAAATTTTCGTGCAGCCGCGCGCCCTTTTCCGGGCGTTATGGCTGGATGACCCCGCATGGCGGGGCTCAACTGTGCGGAGACACTTACGGTGAACCGCAAACCGCTGCGGAACTGAGCCAGTCTAGCACAGCCGTACGACCCGGGAAACCGGGTATACTCCCCATCGGGGCATCTCCTTGCGAGCAATGGAGTTCCGCATCTCGGCCGGTCGCTGCGTTCAAAACACGGGGATTTGCCATGCCTGACCGCCGCTACCGCGTCCTCGCTGTTGCCTCTCACCCTGTGCAGTACATGGCGCCGATTTTTCGCAGAATGGCCGTTCATCCGCTGATTGACTTGCACGTGGCTTATTGCAGTCTGCGCGGCGCAGAGACCGCTCACGACCCGGAATTTGGCGCAAGCGTCCGATGGGATGTCCCACTGCTCGATGGTTATTCGTGGACGCACGTGCCCAACCGCGGCTCGGGCGCGGAATCCTTCCTTGGCTTGCGCAATCCCGGGTTATGGAAACTGATTCGTCAGGGCAATTACGAGGCGGTGCTCTGCTTTATCGGCTACGTTCGCGCGACTTTCTGGATTGCCTGCCTCGGCGTCAAAATATCAAACACCGCATTTCTATTCGGCACGGACGCGACCACGCTCGCGCCCCGCGACAGCCGCGCCTGGAAAGGCGCTCTTAAGAGGATTTTTTGGCCGCAGTTGTTCAGCCTTGCCGATCAGGTGATTGTTCCCTCTTCGGGCTCGCGTGATCTGATGCTTTCGCTGGGCTTATCGGGAGATTGCGTGACGCTGACGCCCTATAGTGTTGACAACGACTGGTGGATGCAGCGATCGGCAGCGGTAGACCGTTCGGCCGTGCGCGAATCCTGGGGCATTTCAGTTTCTGACGCGGTCATCCTTTTCTGCGGCAAGCTCCAGCCCTGGAAGCGCCCGCTGGACCTTCTTCGCGCTTTTGCAAAAGCGAATTTTTCGAACGCGCTTCTTGTATTTGCCGGTGAGGGCCCGCTGCGCCCACAACTCGAATGCGAAGCGGCCGCCCTAGGGATCACGCCGCGGGTTCGCTTTCTCGGCTTCGTCAATCAGTCGCAGCTTCCTGCCGTTTACGCTTCATCCGACCTCATGGTTCTCCCCTCGGAATACGAACCCTTCGCCGTGGCGGTGAATGAAGCGATGTGCTGTGGATGTCCCGTCGTCGCCAGTGATCGCGTCGGCGCGGGGCGCGATCTCGTCGCTCCTGTTGGCCCCGAATTCATTTATTCTTGTGGAGATATCTCGGCCCTGACTATCGTGTTGCAGGACGCGCTCGCCGATCGGGCGCGGCTGGAGTCGCTAAGGCAGGCTTTTGCGGCGCGGATGAATTCCTGGTCGCCGGAACAAAACATCGCCGCAACTGTGGAGGCCATCCAAACCGCCGTCTCCCGGAAAGGCCACCGGTCGAAGGAAATGACCGACGGTCCTCCCGCTGCGCAAACCTCTTCCGCGACGCCTCACAAACTTCGCGAATGAAACTCCTTCTTTACTCCCATTACTTCACACCTAGCGTCGGCGGTGTCGAGACGATCGTCCTTTCTCTCGCGCGTGGCCTCGCCGAGCTGCGCGATACGAATGGCCAGCCAGAATTCGAAGTCACTCTTGCAACGCAAACGCGAGCGGAAAAGTTCGACGATGCGGCGCTGCCATTTCGCGTCATTCGCCAGCCAAGTCTCCCGCGGCTCTGGCAGATCGTCCGCGCGGCCCACGTCGTTCACGTGGCGGGCCCGGCGCTTGCCCCCCTCATCCTTGGTCTTCTCGCACGCAAGCCAGTCGTGGTGGAGCATCATGGATTTCAGACGATTTGTCCCAACGGCCAACTGCTCATCGAGCCCAGTGACACGCCGTGTCCCGGCCATTTTATGGCGGGACGCCATCGCGAATGTCTGCGCTGCAATGCAGGGCAGGGCTGGCTGGCGTCGCGCAAGCTGTGGCTGCTCACTTTTGTTCGCCGATTTCTTTGCGCGCGCGCCGCGGCAAACATCGCGCCGACCGCATGGCTGGGGGGTCTATTGCGTCTACCGAGGATCATCGTGATTCCTCACGGCCTCGAAACCAGCGAGTTGGTTGCGCGAACCATTCCATCTTCCGGGCCACCGGTCATCGCGTTTCAAGGGCGTCTCGTCACCACCAAGGGGGTGAAGCTCCTTCTGGAGGCGGCACGCATTCTGCGTGAGCAGAGTCGCTCGTTTGAGCTGCTCATTATTGGGGACGGCCCCGAGCGCTCCTCTCTCGAGGGCTTTGCACAAGACGCATCACTCGCCGGGCGCGTGCGATTCGCGGGGCGGCTAGCTGCGGCGCAACTCCAAGCCGCGCTAGCGCAAGCCTCCATTGCCGTCGTTCCATCCCTGGGCGGTGAAGTCTTCGGCCTGGTGGTGGCCGAAAACATGCAGCGTAGTTTGCCCGTTGTCGCTTCTGATCTCGGCTCGTTCGCTGAAGTTCTCGGCGAAGCCGGCCTCACTTTCCGCGCAGGCGACGCCGCTGCTCTCGCTCACGAACTGGCGCGCCTGCTTGATGATTCCACTCTTGGCGCCAGCCTTGGCGAACGCGCGCGCCGCCGCGTTCTCGACCAGTGCGACCGCCGCCGCATGCTCGAAGCCCACGCGCGCGTCTACCACGACGCATGCCGCTGACCTGTCCGAAGAGGCAGGTTCGGACTGCGTCACAAGAGATTGAAGACCATGCACGAGCTTGCAGCCCAAGGTCTAAACTGGCCATAGCGAAAGAACGTGGAGCCGCCTGCCTCCCCTTTGGACAAAGAAAGTGAGTCAGCAATCCACGATGCCGGAGAAGAAGCGAATGAGACTTACACTTGTCGTTATAGCAGTTTGCCTGTTAGCACTCACAGCGGCGGCCGGAACGATGGCTGCGCCGCAGGGCAAGAAAAGGTGCACTCTTGGCGGCACAGTGATCGGTCCGGACGACAAACCTGTCGCGCACGCCAGCGTTTCTTATCAATCTTCAGGCGGAAACTCCCCGCACGCCGTGCACAGCAATTCCAGGGGGCAGTTCACGATTTCCAATCTCAAAGCAGACAATTACGATATTCGCGCCTCGGCCAAAGGCATTTTTTCCGAATGGGAAAAGAACGTGAGTTTGCGCCCCGGCCAGACGAAGACCATCGAGCTGCGGCTGATCTACGCCAAAGAAATGCCGACCGCGGACTCGAAAGCCAAACCCAAACCCTGAAATGGCCAAACTCTGAAATGGAAGGTAGCGTTTCCGCAAGGAGCAAGATTGCAGGCTATTGCGCGAAGAGCTGCGCGAGCTCGAGCAAATCCGACGCCGAAACATCAGAGACGGCGCAGAACTCCATTCCCTGGTGGCGCCAGTAGATCCATTGATAGCCCTGCCGCGAGCCGGGAGCTTGAGCCGCCAAGTCCGCTTCATGCGTCGGCCAAACAAATACATTGACGAAATGTTTTCTCCGGCCGTAGACGAGAGCGGCGATGCTCTTTCCTCCAAGCACATCGAGCCGTCCACCGACCAGTGGAAAGCCTTCATCGGTGAAATCCTTCACCGGAGGAGCGAAGTCCAACTTGCCGTCAAACCAGGGCTTGACCGTATGCTGATCCGTTGAAGTAACGTCGGTGAGGTGGCCCGCCTGCAGCGAGCGGATGTGTGCATCGATCAATTCCGCAGCCGCGACAGTGGTTGGGGCACCGGGGCGGAAATTTGACAGAACGAACCAGGAGCTCGTCCCAATTATCAAGATGGACGCGGCGACGGCCAGCCAGCGCCAGGCAGGCGCTCGCTCCACACTCGCGGTGCTCGCGGCGGCCTTGAGATCGGCTTTAATTCTTGTCCGCAGAGCAGCGGGCGCGGTCTCGTAGAGCTGTGCGCGTTGCAGCGACGAGCGCAGAGACTCCGCGGCTCCAAGAGCCGCCGCGCATTCGCGGCAGGATTCCAGATGCTGCTCGAATTCCGCGGCGCGCACGGCATCCAATTCGCCATCCAGGTAGCCGTGCAGGATGGAATTGGCGAGTTCACAGCTCACGGGGCGCCTCCTGGGAAAGGGGCTGCGTGAGCGCGCGCTGGAGGCGCTGGCGCGCGCGGGCCAGCGCGGACATCACGGTTCCGATCGGAATAGCCGTGATTGCCGCAATCTCCTTGTAGGAGCAGCCTTCCAGCTCGCGGAGCACCAGAACTTCGCGGAAACGCGGGGGCAGCGTCTCTAGCGCGCGAGCCAGCCGCTCGCGGTCGTCACCGGCGATGGCCAGGGCCTCCGGTGAATCCGAGGGCTGCTGGTGCACTTCTTCGTTGAATTCCGTCATCAATTCCATGGGGCGATTTTTCTCCATCCATGAATAGCAAGTATTCCGGACGATCTGCAGAAGCCAGGCCCGTGCGTCGCCGCCGTTGAAGCCGCGGAAAAACCGGAACGCTCGGAGCAAGGCTTCCTGCGCCACGTCTTCCGCGTCGCTGCGGCTCCTCAGGAGCCAGCGCGCCAAATTGAAGGCCGCATCCAAGTGCGGCAGCACGAGCTGCTCGAAGCGCGCCCGGTCCTGCGAATCCAACACGTCCAAACCTTTCCCCTGGCCACTATTGCTCATAACCAAGAACCGCCCGGCGTGCGATTTTATTCCCGATTGGCTTTCCCCGATTGTGACGAAAGATTCGCAAATCAGAAAGCCACAAAAAGGCGGAATAAGCCGGGGCCTATTGTAGTCTGCTCAGATGAAACACGTCCCATGGCGGCGCGGGCACCCTGGACTCTCTCTCCCGCGCCGCTCCTCCTGAAAGCATGCGCGGAAGCGCGCGACGTGTGAATGAGCGCTCAAACATAAGATGTCAAAATGACGGAGGAAAGAGTGATGACAAGAAAAATAAAAGACGAGATTCTCCACGATCACAACGACGATGGAATCGATCGCCGAGGCTTTTTGAAGTGCATGGCCTGGGCAGGAACGGGAGCATTCTGCGTGATGAGGGGCGGCGTGCTGAATTCTTACAGCCTGAGCCGCCTTTCGGAGATGAATCCAGCCGATGCAAAGGGCGAGCTAAGCTTCGTGCAGATCAGCGACAGCCACATGGGATTCAACAAGCCCGCGAATCCAGATGTCGCCGCAACTCTAAAGGCGGCCGTGGACAAGATCAACGCGCTCGCTACGCCGCCGGAATTTCTGCTGCACACCGGGGACATCAGCCATCTCTCGAAGCCCGAGGAATTCGACACTGTCGACCAGATTCTGAAGAGTGCCAGCGCCAAGGATGTGTTTTTCGTTCCCGGCGAGCACGACGTTTTGAACGACGACGGCCAGCAGTACCGTGAGCGCTACGCAAAAGGCTCCAAAGGGTCGGGCTGGTACAGTTTCGACAGGAAGGGCGTGCACTTTATCGGTCTCGTCAACGTGATGAATCTCAAGGCCGGTGGCCTCGGTACCCTGGGCCACGATCAGCTCGAGTGGCTGGAAGACGACGTCAAACATCTGAAGTCGAGCACGCCCATCGTTGTTTTCGCGCACATTCCGCTGTGGGCGGTATACCCCGAGTGGGGCTGGGGAACGGAAGATAGCGGGCAGGCGCTGGCCTACCTGAAAAAATTTGGTTCGGTGACCGTGCTGAACGGCCACATTCATCAAACCATGCAGAAGATCGAAGGCAAGGTTACGTTTCACACCGCGGCGTCGACGGCCTTCCCACAGCCGCAACCCGGCAAAGCTGATTCGCCGGGACCCATGAAGGTGCCGGCCGAGCAACTGCGCGGCCTGCTCGGAATTACCGACGTGAACTACGTGCGTGGCCAGCAGGCGCTGGCGGTCGTTGACTCGACCTTGGCGTGACCTGAGAGAGAAGCCGCAGACAAACAAGGAATTTCGATTCTCAAAACCGAGTGAAAGGGAGAAAAGCATGAGGAGAAGTGTGTTCATCGCAAGTTTAGTGGCAGCAGCAGTCATGGGCTTCGGCGGATTCGTGACGCGGCAGAGTAGCTTTGCCGCGAGCGCGCAGGAAAAAGCCGCAACCAGCGCTGACGTAAAAATCGACAACTTCAGTTTTGGTCCGGCAACCCTGAGCGTTACGGTGGGGACGACGGTCACCTGGACCAACCGCGATGACATTCCCCATACCGTCGTGAGCACGGATAAAGTGTTCAAGTCCAAGGTGCTTGATACCGACGAGAAGTTCTCTTACACGTTCACAAAGGCCGGCACGTATCCCTACTTTTGCTCGATCCATCCGAAGATGACCGGGCAAGTTGTGGTGCAATAAAAGAGGGGCAAACTTGAACCCGTTCGATATCAAAGCAGCATTGTTTGCCAAGCACGCGCAACATGTTGTGCTGATCCATTTCCCCATCGCGCTGTTCATCGCCGGCGTGGCGTTTGACTACCTCGCGCAGGCCACCAAGAAGCGCGTTTTTGAAGCAGTGGCCTATTACAACGTCATTGGGGCGGCGATTTCGGCCCTGCCGGTGGTGGCCACAGGTCTCCTTGCCTGGCAATGGCAGCTCGAAGGCCAAAAACTCAAGGGAATCCTGCTCATGCACCTGGTGCTGGGCTGTACTTCGACGATTCTCATTTGGCTGGTGCTGTGGTCTCACGTTCGCGCACGGCGGCAGGCGCAACAGTCTTTTCCGCTCTTCCGTCTGGCCGTTGAAACGCTGGGCGTTGGAATCGTGGGCCTCACAGGACATCTCGGCGGATTCCTCAGCGGTGTAAACGCCCCAGGCTAGGGACCGTGGCGCTTGGCGTGCCCGTTCGGAAGAGAAGGCGTGGACCCCTGCGGAGGACGCAAACCTTTCCCTTTCGTGGGGCCAGATTAGGCGCTGGGAAGCAGAAACGCCGTCCCGGATTGAACCCCTAAAGCCAATGAATAGAATAATTTAGCTAACGACGACGTGTGCCGAAATGGTGCTGCGGTAGTACTACGACCCGCGTACCCCATTTCGTGGCTCTGGTGGCCCATTGAGGCCCGCAGACCCTTCCCTTAACTTCTGAGGAACGGGTTGGGGGCCGCGCGGGGACAGCGGCCCCGCAAGGGGCCGTGTGCGAGCTACCCAACCCGCCATCTTCCTTTCCCTCTCTCCATCGCTCAGCGCCTCCCAGATAATATTGGCAATAGCTATCGGAGCCTCCTGTGCGGATCGGAGCTTACCGTGCATTTCGACAGATGCCTGATGAGCTTCCTTTTCGCAAGTCGCTGCAACATCATAGACTTGGGGTGGCGTCAATTCGAATGAATGGCCGAAACAAGCGACTAGTGACGAGATTGTCTGACAGATTCCTGAAGAGCTGGCTCTTATTGCTGGCGCTGTCCACATCGTCGGGCTTTGCCACACAAGCCTCGGTCGACGCTACCCCGGAACCTGCAAAACTTAGAGCAGTGACCGCGGAGGCGTTCGAACGCTACCTGCGGCTGACCGAGGCTCGAAACGAGGCAGAGCTTCGACGGGGAACGTCCCTCTTGTGGATAGATGCCCTGCCGGAGGCCGAACGCGCCACGGCCTACGAGGCGCTGAAGCGCGGCGAAGTAAAGATGCAGAAACTCAGCACGCTCGAAGGCGGCCAAACAATCAAATGTCCCGGGGGAATGATCCATCACTGGGTGGGCTTGATTTTCATTCCCGGAGTGAAACTCGACAATGTACTTGCCGTCCTCCAGGACTACGATCATCATTCCATCTATTACGCCCCGGATGTCGAGCGTTCGAAAATCGAATCCCGGGATGGCGACCACTTCCGCGCGTTCCTCCGCTTTCGCAGGCACAAGGTGATCACCGTGGCGCTGAACACCAATCACGACGTGCGCTATTTTCGCGACGCGCCCGATCGCGCGCACAGCCGCAACTCGGCCGTGCGCATCGCGGAAGTCGAAAACGCCGGCAGGGGCGACGAGCGAGAGAAAACGCCAGGCGAAGATGGCGGCTTCCTATGGCGGATGGAAACCTGGTGGCGGATGCAAGAGCGTGACGGGGGCGTCTATGTCCAAAGCGAAGTCGCCTCGCTGACGCGTGACATTCCCACGGGACTTGGCTGGTTGATCGGGCCGTTCGTGACCAGCATTCCCAGAGAGTCGCTGACTTTCACTCTACAGGCTACCCGCAAGGCAGTGGGCGCTCATCAGACAAAAGGCGTGGCCGGCAAGGCCCATTAGGGATTGCGCTTCGAGGTATGGGATTCTTTTTTCCGCGCCGTTGCCTCTCCCAGAAGTTGCCACAGAGCTTCCGCGTTTTTTCCCCAGGTCCACTCAGCTGCTCTTGCGGTCGCGGCCTGGCCGACCTTGCGCCTCAGGGCTGGGTCTTCATGCAGCCGGCGAAGAAGATGTGCGAGGGACTTTGCGTCGCGTGCATCCCGCAGAACATACCCTTCCGCGCCATCGCGAATGAACTCGGAGACACCCGCGAAGACCGAGGTAATCACCGGCAAGCCGCAGGCCATCGCTTCCGCCACGGGAAGACCGAAAGAATCCTCCTGGCTCGGGCTGACGTAAACATCCGCAGCAGCGTAGAGATCGAGAACATCGCGGCGCGGCAGCTCCCAGCGGCACCGCTCCACGACCCCAAGTTGTCTTGCTCTTTCACGGAAAAATTCGGGCGCATCACTTCCGGCGGTGATGAGTTGCAGGGACAGATCCGGGAGGGACGCCATGGTTTCGAGAATGGTGGTCAATCCTTTCACGCGCCAGTCATTGCCGATCAAGAGCAGCACGAAATCGTCATCGCGAAAACGCCTGCGCCCTCGAGCTTCCGCGCGGCGGGCGAGCCGAGCGGCGGGCGAGAATTGCGCCGTGTCCACACCATTGGGAATAACGCGAACGTCCTGCCTCCGGAAATACTGCGTGAGAAATCCGGCCGTGCGCTGCGAAACCGCTGCAAGCGTAACTCTCGGGTCCGCGTAAATGTGGCGTTCCAGCCGCGTGAGCAGCCCATAATAAAAACGGCGATGCAGCCCACGAAAGATGCCGCTCTCTGCTTGCGAAGCATTCCCTTGCTCGCGCGATAGTTCCTGCAACCGATGAAACAGCGCGTGAACGATCACTACGTCGGCATGAAAGCAATTGATCCCCGGGGACAACACCAGATCGAATCGCAATCCCCGGAAATTCGAATCAAACCACCGCAACATTCCATTGAAAAAAATCCAGGCGAGAAACTGCACGAGATGCGGGCCGGGAACCCGCGGCACCTTGTGCCAGATGATGCCGCCGGATTTAGAAACGCCCTTTGCTTCCGGTTCGCGCAGGGTTAGATCCCCGACGCGCTGTGAGTAAAGATGAACCTCACAACCATAATCGCGGGCCAGCCGCTCCAGCGATTCCGCAAGCGCGCGCTCCGTGCCATGCTGGCGGTCCACGAACGGCGAGACAACGACGAGGCGCAAGTCAGCGCATCCAGCGGCGCGAGGTTTCTGCGGCAGGAGCCGTCGCCGCGAATTGCGCCGAGAGCGCGAGGGTAGGCAGACGGAACAATATCCCAAGCAGAAGCCACAAATAGGCGTTCAAAACGAAGTCCTCGTACGCCTGCATGCTGGCAAAGGTAAATGGAACCAGCAGAATGAAGGCGAACCAAAATATGACAAAGCCCAGCGGAAACCAGGACGAGCCTCTCAGCTTTTTGACGACTCGCCATGCGGAAAACGACACGGCCACACTCATGACGATCCAAAGAAACAGGCCGACGATTCCCATTTCTACGACGAGCGTTCCGTATCCGCTCTCGACTCCGGCGCCAACTGGCTTGACGTTGAAAATCCGGGCAACATATTGTGTGCCGAGCGCGGTGGTGCCGATGCCGTAGCCGTACGGCCAGCGGTCATAATTGAACGCGCCGAGAAGATTCTGAAGCGGATAATCCCAGCCGCGGTGCGTCAATTCGCTCGCAGGACTATTGGGCATCAGGGTCTCTTCGTACACCGCCAACCGCGATAAAAGCGCATCAGGGAAAAGAACGAACAGCAGGACGATTCCAAAGCCAATGCCCAGGACAGCTCGATGAAACCCGCGCAAAGCGCGCACGGCCTCGCCCTGACGCCACGGAGCGCCCCAGATAAAAGCAACGCTGGTCACCAGCGCGTTGATGATCGCCAACATGAACGTGCCCCGCGATGCCGTCAGCACGGCGCCCCCGGCCGTCACGGCTGTCGCGAGGAAAGCGAGATTCCTCCCGCGTTTATGGCGCAGGAGCAGGTACCCGCTGTACCCGAGAACCAGGAGCCAGATCACCAGGATGAAATCCGAGAAGCGTCCAGAGCTCACGAACACCGATGTCGGTCGATAAGCGATCGCGCCGGAGATCGGAGCGACCCGATAACTCGAGCTCAGTTCGCGGATGTCTGCCGCCGGGTTCTCAGGATTCAAGAAACCCCTGCCGAGAACGGATTGTGCGATACCGAGTGAAATGATCACGAGGGCGAAAATCAAATTGACGGTAAAGAAGCGCCGCAAATCGAACTCGGAATTAAGAAACGCATACCCGACGAATACCAGTGGCACGTAATAGAAAAAGATCTTTAGACCGAGAAGTCCAAACCAGACGCTCGTGGAAGCTGGATTAAACACCTGCATCAGACCGAACCATATGAAAATCACCAAGGGGATGAAGAAAGGGGGACGAAAGCCTGCCACCTCTTTCCGGCGGTAAGCGGCGAGGAAAGATAAATAGACCACCGTAACGAGAAGATCTTTGGCGAAATAGATCACCATGTTGTTGCCGAGGAATTTCCGGGCGAAGTCCTCGAACAACAGCCAGCCCAGAAAAAAATAGACGCCATTCCGCCAGTTGTTGAGTATCGCAATGACAATCGCTCCTCCCGCGAAAGTCAGTCCGGTGTAGGCCAGACTGGCGTTGTCTCCTGTGAGAACATATTGTGAAGTTAGATATGCAGCAATGGCGCCCACGACGAGAATCCCGAAGAGGACCAGCGGACCTCTCCGAAGCTGGCCTGAAGATAAGGCAGAGGGAATTCTCATGGTCTTGCCGGTGACTCGGCCTCACAATTATCACCGAGTCTGGGGTGTTCAGGAAGAGACATTACGCTATAGATTTGCGAACAGTGAGCGTTTCCGCTTACGCCTTGACACCGGGCAAAGCCAGAATGTGGCTTGTCATCAGACTGCGTTCAATCCACCGGATCTCGTAACCCCACGCGGACAGCAAATCAGGCACTGGATGGCCCGCCAGATTTCCATCAAAGTGATGCAGCTCGATCAGCATTCTTGGACGGTCCCGCGCGATGGTATCTCTCGCGCCCATGAGCACATCGTACTCAGCGCCCTCGACGTCCATCTTGAGCATATCAGGGCGGACCCTGAACGTTAGGCAGAAGTCGTCGAGTGTCGTAGCCGCAACTCGCAGTTGCCGCGTTCCGCTCTGGCGGTACACCGACGCATCGCCGGAGTTTGGCAGCTCATCCGGAACGGTAACCTTGACTTCTCCGTTTTTCGAAAAGACCGCCTGTTGGCGAGTCAGGACGTGAGAAAGATTGTTGAGTGCAACGTTTTTCTGGAGCAACGCGAAATTCTCCGGCAGTGGCTCGAAAGCAATCACTCGCCCGGCGGGCCCCACGCCTTTGGCGCACAGCAGGGAGTAGTAGCCGATGTGCGCGCCGATATCGATGACGCACATCCCGGGCGCGATAACGGAATTGAGAGCTTCAACCACCTCCGGCTCCCAGGTGCCGTAGACAAAACTGCGAAAGCGGTTCCAATCGATGCACATTCGGTAGCCTTGGAGGGCGCCTTGGCAGGCGAATACCTGCGCTTCGTTGTGCGGCAGCCGATTGAGGAGATTGTGAACCCACGTCGCAAATCGTGAGGGATCGTCTGACCGTCCGATGATTGTCCGGCGCCAAGAGACCGGCATGTGTCCCAAAAGGCGCGGAATGACATTCTCGAACATCGTGAGTAATCCTAGCATAGGGTTACGCCGCAAATCGTTCGCAGGGAATTCAAATTGCCTTGGTTAGTCCGTCAGCCGGGTCGATCCAGAGTGCCCGGCGTCTTGGATCGGTATTCAGAACAAAGCTCACTTGACGTGCGCACCACCGCTTGCCTGTTGAGAGCTCTTTTCCCAAATAGATCCGCGCTCTCGGGGACGGAGATTTCTGCTGCCAATCATTGAGCTTGCGCACGCCACGACTTGTATGATCTCCGTTCAAGATTCTATACTCGCCACACCGGAGAGCTCGTTTCCCTGGAAGGCTTTAGCTCACCCCTTCAGGGGTGAGATCGTCCTCAGAAGGAATGCGCATGAAACGTGAGAAGACAAGCCACGCCCGCTCGACTTCCACAAAAAGCGCGAGCAAGTCTGCTGACTTTGCAGCGGTCTTCGCGGCGCTAAAGAATATCTTCACGGCCCACGCGAAACAACTCCAGGTGACCGTGGATAAGCCCGGCCGGTATTATGTGGTCGCGCGCGAGGTCGTCTGGAGGGGTAAGCCGCTCTTCGTCGGGGCCGTAATCTCCGGCAAGGCCTACGTCAGCTTCCACCTCATGCCGCTATACATGAATCCATCGCTGCAAAAGCAAGTATCCCCGGAGCTCAAAAAGCGCATGCAGGGAAAGACCTGCTTCAACTTTACCAAGCTTGACTCCGAGCTCTTCCGCCAGTTGGAACAGCTCACCGCCGCCGGCGTTGCTCTGTTCTGCTCCAAAGATTTCCCGGAGAAGCTCACAAAAATGACGGCCCGCTGACCGCTCCCTGCGCTCCTAAAGTGCCGCCTCGATCTGCAGCGCGCGATATTTCGCTTTGCGTCTTTCGTGCAAGTTCCTCTCCTTCTGTGGAATACTTAGATTTCAACTCTCGTCCCGGAGTTCCGATGCCACGTTACCTCACGCAGCACACACTCGCCTGTCTCACGCGCCAGGGCACTGAGAATCTCGCACAGCGAATGCAAGGTGGCGGGCCCGTGCATGCCGAGCGCGTCCTCGTCAATATGGTCGAAGGAAAAATGTTTGTCGAGTTTCGTTCGGAGTCCCGCGAGTCTCTCGAATCCTGGCTGAAAACCGAGGGCATGCACTTCGATTGGCTCGTCCGCATCGAGTGGGAGATGATCGAGGGCACTCTGCAACCCTCGGGCTGAATCATGCTAACTGATTGGAAAGAAACGCCTAAAACGAGTTTCAGAAGCCGCGCAGAGCTGCTATTCAAATGTCGATAAAAAAGAGGGTGATTTACAATCCTCCCTGCGCTACTCTTTTAGGATTACCTCTCGGCAGAAGGAGAACACCATGTCTGACTATGCTCATCCCGAAGTTCTAGTGACCACCGAATGGGTGGCCGCCCACGCCAAGGATCCGGGAATCCGCGTCGTCGAAGTGGACGTTGACACCACCTCGTACGATCAGGGCCACGTTGACGGCGCCATCGCCTGGAACTGGCAGACGGAATTGCAGGACGCCATCCGCCGCGATCTCGCTCAACCCGCGGCGTTCGAACAGTTGCTCGGCAAAGCCGGCATTTCCCCCGACACGACCGTCGTCCTCTACGGGGACAACAACAATTGGTTCGCCGCCTGGGCCTTCTGGCAATTGAAGTATTACGGCCACGAAAAAATTCTCGTCATGAACGGCGGCCGTAAGAAGTGGCTGGAAGAAAAGCGCCCACTCACCACGGAAAAGCCCGCCATCGCCCCTGCAAACTACAAAGTGAAAACCACGAACGCCGCGATTCGCGCGAAGCGCGACGACATTTTTGCCACCCTCGAGAAGAAATCCCCTTCGCAGCTCGTCGATGTGCGCTCGGTGGATGAATTCACCGGAAAAATCATCGCTCCCCCGGGCATGACCGAAACCGCACAGCGCGCCGGCCACATTCCCGGCGCTGCCAACATCCCCTGGTCGCAAGCCGTCAACGAAGACGGCACTTTCAAGTCCGCCGATGCATTGAAGCAGCTCTACGGCGCGAAAGGCATCTCGGGTGATCGCGAGGTCATCGCCTACTGCCGCATCGGAGAGCGCAGCTCGCACACCTGGTTCGTTCTGAAGTACCTCCTGGGAATCAAGGACGTGCGCAACTACGACGGTTCGTGGACCGAGTGGGGCAACTTAATTGGCGCGCCAATCGAGAAGGAAGTCTCGGCTGCCGCCGCAAACTAAGTCTCAACTCGTTGGCAAGAAGCGAACGGGGCGTGAGAAATCGCGCCCCGTTTGCCTTTCCATAACGAATCCGGGAGTTACTTCCGCGCGACCTGGGGTTTCAGGAAAAGAGCCTCATCCACTGGGGCGTTATTCTTGATCTGGGTGATTCGAACGGTGAACACGTTGCCCTTCTCGACGTGGCGCAGGCGGTACGGAAAATACGTGCCTTCGACCATGCGGTAGTCGTCCATATAGGTTTCCACTTTGTAGTCGCCGTCCTCGCGGTGCATGACTTCATCCGCACGAACGGGGAAGCCGCTTTCCGTGTCGAAATAGGCTCGCGAAGTGGTTTTTTTGTCCGGGGAAAATTCCACCACGTAAGTCGTGTGAACCCCGACTTTCTCCGTACCCACGACGTGCCCCGTTAGAGCCATCAGGATTCCTTGCGCTTGATCGTTGAAATTCGCGTGACGTATGCGGCTCTCCAGCGCCGCGCCAGTGAATTCATGGAAGCGGCCGCTAACGTCCTCCATCCACGCGGATTTTCCATCGCAAACTTCGCGCATAACCAGGCCGTTTGGAAGCGAGATCTTGAAGTAAGCCTTATTCGGTGCTTTGCTGAAGATCTCGATGGCCGCAAACCCGGAGCCGTCTTCCGTCTGGTAAATGCCCTTCATGTAGCGCGTCGTCAGATTTGCGAGAACTTCGTGTCCCCCGGAAGCCTTTTCAAACTTGTCCAGGACTTCCTTTGTGGTCGGCAAAGAGCCTTCGCCGGTGGACGCCGGTGTCACCGCACTGACTTGCTCAACCGCGGGCTGCGCGGGCACGGGATTCTGTGCCGCAACGCTGGGAGCGAAGATCGGAGCCGCGATCACAGCAATAAGGCGGGCGGACAGTCTGCGATCCATGGAAACCTCCCCCCTAAGGAAACGTACGCGAGCACCCTGCTTTAGTATGCGGCACGTTCGAGAGGGGAAGAGTTCCGTCGGAGCTCCGGTTAGCGGATCAAGAAACTGTACGACGGGGCAGGTGCGCCGAGCGACGAGACCGCTGCCCGAGCGAGGCGGAAGTGTCACCGGGCTAATCGTCCTTCTGAATACCGGCCCGTTTGTAGGAGGTTTTCTGTCAAGCATAATAGCAGCGGCTCATTAAACGTGAAATCCTGTGAGCGCCGCGCGAAGCAGATGACCAAACCGGCGAGAAAATC
>WNFB01000102.1_pt1 | contig 53612 bp, 49 predicted proteins | sample 5400501 | NCBI WGS metagenome assembly WNFB01 (sample SAMN13153341, study PRJNA577476) | soil metagenome | isolation source: 200 cm saprolite under Douglas fir tree site 2 hole 1 | place: USA:California | collected 2015-04-18 | reverse complement strand
GGTCCGTGCAGCGCACGACGGCGAGCGTCAGCGCAAGCACGGCAAGGGAACGACGAACGAACATGTTTTCTCCGCGGGCTCCGAGTGGGCGACTTGACGGCAGCGAGCACAGGCGGCAGTTTTGGACCTAATCAGGCCCTTCCGCTCCTGTTTACGACACCGAAAGTAGGCATTCTTTGGCACCTGTCAAGACCGAAAGTGGACCGAAGCGGGTCCCTCTAGGGGACCGGCTGGCGGTTCTCCTCGATGTGTTCAGCCCCTGGGATGGCATCTCCTTGAGCTATCGACAGTTCGCAGCGGCGCTAGGCGGCTCCGTAACTGAAGCTGCCATAAAGAAATGGCCGCATCGGAAGAAATTCCCGGCAGACGTGGCGCGCTTGATCGTGACGAAGGCGAAAGAGCTTGGGATCCCAGACGTTAGCCTCGAGTGGGTCCTGTGGGGGGAAGGAGCAGGTCCCCAAAAGGGAACCAAAAAGGTCCCAGTTGCGGAACTACAGCAACATCGCGAGCTGGCGAACAGCATTGCTGAGGCGCTGCGCTTCGACCTGGCCCATAACGAATTCGGCCAATGGTCGTCCGTCGAGGTTCAGCGAACGGTCATCTGGTCGCTCAAGGATTTGGCGCGGCGGCTCTGGGTGCTGCGGTTTCCGATGAGTGAGACGTTCAAGCTGACGGATGAATGGGGTACGAAGATCGGTTTGCCGAGTCGTTCTCTTGCTTCGACGGCGAGCCCTGATGAGTTTTCCGGGCCCGCGCCAAGCGGTGGCGGGGCGCCGGGCCGATAGCTCAACTGGCAGAGCAACTGACTCTTAATCAGTAGGTTCTCGGTTCGATTCCGAGTCGGCCCATCCTGCGGAATGATCAATGTCCATTGATCAATGTCCATTGATCATTGATTATTGATCATTGTTCACAACCTGGTCTCTCTAATGCCCGTACGCGCGCTCCTCGCCTTCCCGCTGATCCCCGTCCTCGCGGCGGCCCAGCAGCGTCCCATGCCTCCGCTCCCACCGCCGCTGCATGTGCAGGTCGACACGGCGCACCGTCGCGTCCTGATCACGGGCGGTCCCTACCGCGTGCCCGTGAGCCAGGAAATGGCTGGGATGATGATGGACATGGCCGCCACCCCGGTGCAGAAGTTCGTGTTTCCGGTGGACGGCTGGCTCCAGGGCTTCCGCGTCGACCTGTTCGATGATCACGGCCATGAGCTGCCGCATCGCCTGGTGCATCACCTGATCATGGTGAACTTCTCGCGCCGCCAGTTCATCTACCCGGCGCTCGAGCGGCTGCTGGGCATTGCGGAGGAGAGCGACACCGGCGATGTACGCATCCCGCGCACCATTGGTGTGCCCATGCGGTCCGGTCAGGACTTGGGGGTGTACGCGACCTGGCACAACGACTCGGGGCCCGAGATCCCCGCCGCCTATTGGCGGATAGTTCTGTACATGGCAAACCCGAGCCTCAGGCCCCGGCCGATCAACGTCCTCCCCGCCTATATGGATGTGAACATCCAGACGAACCCTGAGGAGAACCGCTTCAACGTCCCCCCGGGCCACTTCGAGATCGGCTACGAGTTCACCCCCCCGCTTTCCGGGCATCTCCTGGTGGTAACCGGCCACCTGCACGACTACGGCGTGCTGGTGAAGCTCGTCGATGCCGCGAGCGGTAAGACGCTCGTGCAGGTCAACGCGAAGCGCGACTCCCTCGGCCATGTGCTCTCGATACCGCGCAAGGCGCTCGCGATCCGCGGTGAGGGCCTACAGCTCAAGGCCGGGCATCGCTACCGGGTGGTGGGGGTGTTTGAGAATCCCACTCGCGACACGTCGTACGGCGCTATGGCGCACATGGTCGGCCTGTTCGCCCCGGACCATTACCGGGAGTGGCCCGCGCTCGACCCCGCCGATCCGTACTATCATCGGGACTTGGTCGCTATGCTGGCGAACGGGGCATCGGACTCGGTGATCGTCGGGGGCGGGGTGCCGGCGCCGGAGCGGCGGCGCTAACCCTCCTGCGGAATGATGAATGATCAATGTTCAATGATCATTGATCATTGATCGTTGATCATTCGCGGCCTAGCGACGCGTCAGGCTCAGCCCCACTTGTAGGAAGCTCACCCGCGCGCTACTCGCCGCCTGTCCCCCATTGTACTTCACGTCGCCGCCGATTACACCCACCGAATAATGGAAGAATGGTCCTACGAGCCAGTCTCGGCTGAACGGGTATTGATAGCCCACGCCCATCTGCGGCCCGATTCCCGATGAGGTGATGACGACGGTGCCGTCGCTGGCGCGGTGCATGACGTACGCGACGCCGCCCTTGAGGTAGAAGCGGCGACGGATGTTCGGATACCAGTAGGCGGCGGCGCCGACCGACATCAATGTCTGTCTGACTGTACCGTCGCGCTCGCGCCACGCGGCGAGCTCTCCCGCGATCCGCAGCACGCGACTCGTGCTCCCACCGATTGCGGCAAAGGCCGAAATCCCCGCCGGACGATTCGCGGCGCAGATGGCGCAGGACACGCGAGCCCAGCCGGGCGCCACGCCGAAACCGTACCACAACCTGGAGCCGTCGCGCGACGTCGCATCGCCGCGCTGGGCTATCGCGCCGCTCGTGCTGCCAAGCGCGACCGTGAATGCGAGCACCGCAATGCGCAGCATATCGCACTATAACTCAATCACACTGGCCCATTTGGGGGTGACCGCGGTCACGGCTGAGGTCGCAGGAGTGGGGCGAACGTGACAGCGAGGGGAAGCTCGATGAAACACGCACTTTGGTTACTGCTGCTGACCGTGTTCGTCGCCGGATGCGAAACGATTCCGGTGGCGCCCGACTACGGTCCCGCCACCGGCAATGCCGTGTCGTTCGGCATCTGGGCGCCCGGGGCGCGCGATGACTGCACCGCGGCGCAGCATGACGCCTACTCCGTCGTCGGCCCCGATCACAAGCGCTACCCGACGTGGCATCCGCCGATCGATCCGGTCACCGGCTGTTCCTTCGGCCACGATCACGGCCGCGATCCGCGTGGCTCGGCGCTATACCGGGAAGTCGGACCGATTCCCTTCGGGTACGCGAACGAACAACTCGATGTCTACGATCCGCTGACCACACGTCACGAGGACCACTTCGGGCACAAGATCGAGTGGGAGAACAACGTCCCGATGCATTTCGGCAGCAACGCCGCGGACGCGATGTTCGACGTGCACTGTGACGTGCTGACCAAGCTGCATCAGGGCACGCATTCCAAAGACGCGTTCACCAACAACCTGCACGAGCTGGTCTATCACATCCGCTGCACCGACGGGACCGAGATGCACATCACGATGCTCGCCGCGATCGGGACGCCGGGGCAGTTCACGCGCAGCTGCGACGGCGCCGCAATCGCTGTGGGTCCAGCGACGCCGGCGAATTCACCAGACGGCGGTGGACAGCGGATCATTGCGGATCGCACCTGCGTGGTCCGGGACATCCTCGTGCCGGCGGGGCAGGTGTCGGACTTCGGCACACTGCACGAAAGCTGGCAGACGTCGAACTCGATCCGCCGCGATGACGGCCATACGCTGGCGTTCTTCAATCCCTATTTCCAGGTGTCGTTGCCGAGCCGGTTCTACGACCCGGCGTTGCCGGGAATCGTCGGCCGGCCGATCGATGTTTGCTATGAAGTGACGCCGGCGGGAAACCGAGCCAGCGGAGGTGCATGCGCTACCTCGACCAGCAACGGCACGATCCTCGGGATCACATTCGACGATCCGCGCTCTATCTTTGACGGAGCGGACCGGGTGGTGGACATCAACTCCAACTTCGTGGACAACGCGAGCGGCCCTGAGGTGTGGTTTACAGACCCGTTCGGAAAGCACGGGCAAGCGCAGCCGTTCCCTGGATCCATTCGGCAGTTCATCGCCCGGATTAACAACGACCGTGGTGGGCTCGAGCTGAATGGTCCGTCACTGGACGGGGATTTCGGCGGGCCGAGGATCCACGCCCCCAACTAGGTTTCTACTTCCTTCGCGACACAGTCCCGATCGCGTTGATCAAATCGCTCAAGTCGTAAGGCTTTGTCACGGACGGCTGCCCGCAGTTCTCCAGGAACGACCGCGTTTCCCCCCGCGCCTGATCCCCCGTTACGAAGACGAACCGCTTGGCCACGAGCGGCCGGCCGTTGACCAGCTGCTCGTACATCGCGCGACCGCCGAGGCGCGGCATCTGGAGATCGGTGACGATGGCGTCGAACATATTGTCGCGGTCGCCGAGGCGCTCCATCGCTTCGAGTCCGTTTTCGACGGCGACCACCTGGTGGCCTTCCCGCTCGAGCAGCAACACCATCGCCTGGCGGTTCACCGCGTCGTCGTCGACGACGAGAATCCGCATGCGCGGCAGGGTTTCCGCGGGCGTCGCGAGCGGCGTTTGGGCGCCCAGCAGACTGCGGGGCAGGGTGACGACCACTTCGGCGCCGGTGCTGCCGCCGCGGGGTCGCAGCCGCAGGCTTCCGCCCGCCGACTGCGCCAGCGCCCGGGCCAGTGCGAACTCGACTTCACCGCCGCCGCCTGACTGGGTAAACCGGAACGGCGACACCAGCCGCTGCTCGGCTTCCACCGCCAGCGGGGTGCCGGAATCCCAAAGGGAAACCACCACGGACGGACCGGTCGCGATCGCTTCCAGCCGCAGCTCGCGCGGCGGCTGAGCCGCGCGCAACCGGCGCAGTGAGAAGTCGAGCAGCTTCGTCAACATCTCTGTGAGCTGGGCCATCGGACACGCGACCATCGGCAGGTCACCAGGGACTGCGCGGATCATCTTGACGCCGAGCTCGCGGAAGGTCGACTCGCGCTCGGCGAGAACGCCGTTGATGACCACGGCCGCGTCGCACGGCTCCGCAGCGCCCGCAGGATGTGCGGCGAGCTCCAGGAAGTGACTCGTGATTTCGGCGGCGCGGCGCACCTCGCCGTGCAACAGGACCAGTGCGCGGGCCCGCTCCGGGTCGAGCGGGCTGCCGTGGAGCAGATCGGCCAGCGCCCCGATGGCCGCCAGCCGGTTGTTCAGCGCGTTGAGTACGTTGGCCGCCCCGTCATCGAGGACGACCGGTTTGACCTCAGATGGGGTGGTGCGAGACTTGGGCGGAGGGGCCGCGCGCGCTGGAGGAGGCGAGGGGGCGTGCTGCCTCTGTCTTCCGAGCAGGTACCCGATCAGCGCCCCGACAGCCGCGCCGAAGCCGAACGCAACCCATAGACCCATGAGGGAAAACTATGCGCGGCGCGGGTTTGCGCGAGCAGCGCCGTATCACGGTGGGTTGGCGACGCCCATCACGGTAGTGCTTGATCATCGGGGGGAGCCTCCCTACGTTTCTTCGCCCGCCCTGGTGGTGGAACTGGTAGACACGCTGTCTTGAGGGGGCAGTGCCGCGAGGCGTCTCGGTTCGAATCCGAGCCAGGGCATCAGTTCTCCGTACTCCAGTTCACTCCGCGGAAGATCGTGTCAGCCAAATCGTCTCGCGGCGCGTTCTCGCGCCTTGCGAGCCTCTTCTTCCCGGTTGCGCGGTGCGGCCTTGGTCGTGATCGAATCGACCAACCGTCTGGCTACCGCTGAAACGTCGTCCACCGCAGCGTTGAAGGCCGCCTCGTTGACGTGCGACGGATGCGTCATGCCGCTCAGCTTTCGCACGAACTGCACCGCCGACGCGCGAATCTCCTCGTCCGTCGCCGGCGGCGCGAAGTTCGCCAGCGTCCTGATATTTCTGCACATCGCTCTCTCCCAGTGTGAAACAGATGAAGAGATCAAATATACCCGGCGTCAACGCATGTCCCGACCAACCCACCCTAAAGGGTGGGCGCGGCCGACGCTGTCCTTAAGGACAGTGCATGCCGAGCACAGGCTTTAGCCTGTGAACTCTGCTGTGACCTAACTGGGTCTACCACAACAAGATTTGCGCTTGTCGATTTCCCGGAGCGTCGTTCGTCGTGCGAATGAAGAGGGGAATCGCAGCCATCCATACCTCAACTGCGAAAGTGAGACCGCCATGAAGTTCATCGTGATGGTCAAGGCGAATAAGGACTCGGAAGCGGGCGTGATGCCCGACGAGCGCATGCTCACGGAAATGGGGAAGTTCAACGACGAGCTGGTGAAGGCGGGGGTGATGCTCGCGGGCGAGGGCCTGCAGCCGTCGTCCAAGGGCACGCGCATCAGCTATTCGGGGAGCAAGCGGACGGTGCGCGACGGGCCGTTCACGGAAACGAAGGAGCTCGTCGCGGGCTTCTGGATCTGGCAGGTGAAGTCGCGGCAGGAAGCGCTGGAATGGGCCAAGCGCATTCCCTTTACGCAGGGCGAGGAAGTGGAAATCCGCCAGGTCTTCGAGGCTGAAGACTTCGGTGAGGCATTCACGCCGGAGCTTCGCAAGCAGGAAGAGCGGCAGCGTGCCGCGATCGAACGCAACAAGAACCGCTAAATCGGAGACGACTCAGCATGCGATTCATGACGATCGTGAAGTCGAAAGAAACGTCCACGCCGCCGCCGCAGTCGCTGTTCGACGCCATTGACAAGCTCGGCCAGGAGGCGACGAAGAAGGGCGTGATGGTTGGGTTTGGAGGACTCATGCCGACGGCGCTGGGAGCACGGGCACGACTTGCTGGTGGGAAGATCTCAGTGACCGACGGTCCCTTCAGCGAGGCAAAAGAAGTGATTGGTGGCTTCGCCATCTACGAGGTGCCAAGCAAGGCAGAGGCGCTCGAGTGGACGCGGCGGTTCCTGCAGCTGCATATCGAGCACTGGAAGGGGTGGGAGGGAGAAGTAGAACTGCGCCAAATGTTCGATGGCATTCCAGAAGGCTGCTGAAGCCATCGATGCAGTCTGGCGGATCGAATCCGCCAGACTCATCGCCGGCCTGGCGCGGCTCGTCGGCGACGTCGGCATTGCGGAAGATCTCGCGCAGGACGCCCTCGTCATCGCGCTGGAGCAATGGCCGAAGACGGGCGTGCCGGACAATCCGGGCGCGTGGCTCATGGCCACCGCGAAACATCGCGCCATCGACCTGCTGCGCCGCCGCAAGATGCAGGACCAGAAGCACGAGCACGTGGCCCGCGAGCTCGACGCGAAGCAAGTCAGTCCGGAGGCCGATCTCGCGGCCGCGATCGATGACGACGTGGGTGATGATCTGCTGAGCCTCATCTTCACGGCGTGTCACCCGGTACTTTCCACCGACGCGCGCGTGGCCCTGACGCTGCGCCTCCTGGGCGGACTGACGACGGAAGAAATCGCGCGCGCCTTTCTGATGCCGAAGGCGACGATTCAGCAACGGATCGTGCGGGCAAAGCGGACGCTCGCCGCGGCGCGCGTACCCTTCGAAGTCCCGCGTGGATCGGAGCTCGCTGTCCGGCTCGGCTCAGTCCTCGAGGTCATCTACCTCGTCTTCAATGAAGGCTACTCGGCTACCGCGGGTGAGGACTGGGTGCGGCCGGCTCTCTGCGAGGACGCCCTGCGGTTGGGTCGCATCCTCGCCGAGCTCGCGCCGATGGAGCCTGAGGTGCACGGCCTCGTCGCGCTGATGGAGATTCAGGCGTCGCGGATTCGGGCGCGCGTTGGGCCGCAGGGTGAGCCGATCCTGTTGTTACAGCAGGACCGCGGCCGCTGGGATCACCTCTTGATTGGTCGTGGCCTTGCGGCACTGGAGCGTGTGGAAGCGCTGGGCGGCGCATATGGGATCTACGCGCTTCAGGCAGCTATCGCCGCCTGTCATGCGCGCGCGCGCGCGCCCGACGAAACCGACTGGACGCGCATCGTCGCCTTGTATGACGCGCTCGGGCAATTGCTGCCGTCCCCGGTGGTGGAGCTCAATCGCGCGGTGGCGCTGGGGATGGCGTTCGGTCCGGCCGCCGGCCTCGAGGTAATCGATACGCTGCGAGCCGATCCCGCGCTCGAGGGTTATCATCTGCTGCCGAGCGTGCGCGGGGATCTCCTTGCGAAGCTCGGCCGTTTCGAGGAAGCGCGCGCGGAGCTCCAGCGCGCCGCAGCCCTTACCCAAAACGTCCGTGAGCGCGACCTGCTGCTCAAGCGATTGGAGGCCTTGTGAAAAAGGAGTGGGCGCCGCAGCTGCTCAGCGTGTTGAGGATGGTCATCGCGTTTCTGTTCGTCCAGGTCGGCTCAGCCAAATGGTTTGCGTTTCCGGCGCCGATCCTGCCCGGCGGCGGGACGGCGCCGGTCGGCTCGTTGATTTGGTTCGCCGGCATCATCGAGGTGATCGGGGGAACGTTCTTCTTTTTTGGGCTGTTCACGCGGCCGGTGGCGTTCATTCTCTCGGGCGAGATGGCTATCGCCTATTTCATCGGGCATGCAGGACACGGCTTCTGGCCCGTCCTCAATCAGGGCGCACCCGCCGTGTTCTACTGTTTCACTTTCCTCTATTACTCGGCGGCCGGCGGCGGAGCGTGGAGCCTCGATGCATACCTGGCGCGACAGAAGAACGTGCTTCCGGTCAGCTAGATGACGGTCGTCGCGGCACCGGCACAGCCTCGCTATGATCGGTCGATCGTCGAAGGCCCACTGCAGCAAGCCGTTTGGAAAATCGCTTGGCCGACGATGCTCACGAATGCCATTGGCGGGCTTCAGGGCATCGTCGATCACGTGCTCGTCGGCAATCTCGTGGGCTACAAGGCGAACGCCGCGATCGGCGTGAGCTGGCAGATCTTTCTCGTTGTCATCGTCTTCGTTTCATCGACCTTCACGGGCATGAGTGTACTGGTGGCCCGGTTCGCCGGCGCCGGAGATGCCGAGAAGGTCGACCGTGTCGTCTACCAGGCGTTTCTCACCGCGATCGGGATCTCGCTCGGCATCATGGCGCCGCTCGGGTATTTCGCGACGCCGTGGTTGCTCGATCTCGTGAACGCCGCTCCGGCCGTGAAAGCCGAAGCGATGCCTTACCTACGCATCATGTTCGGATTCTCGAGCGGCATGTTGATCTTTTTCATGCTGGGCGGAGCGCTCCGCTCGGCGGGAGACGCGCGCACGCCGATGCGGCTGGGCATCGTGATGACCGTCGTGAACCTTGTGCTGAACGTGATGCTGATTCGCGGCCTCGGCCCGATTCCGGCGTTCGGCACGCGCGGCTCGGCGATGGGGACGTGCATCACCTCGGGACTGATCGCCGTCTACGCGCTCTGGAAGTTGTGGACGGGAGGATGGGTCGTGGCGTTCCCGAAAGGACGAGGACTTGGCCCCGATTGGACGATCATCAAAGAGCTGTTCCGGTTCGGACTGCCCACCGGCATTCAGGGCATCGCGATGAACATCGGCGGCGTCTTGATGCTGTCATTCATCGGCTCGTTGGCACAGAGCGCGGCCGCGCAGGGCGCATTCGCCGTTTCGTACACGGAGCTGTTTTCGCTCATCACGTGGACGTCAGTCGGTTTGATGGGATCCGCGGCCGCGGTCGCGGGCCAAAACCTGGGCGCCGGCCATCCGGATCGCTCGGCGCAAGCGGTCCATGTCGCGGCGCGCTACGGATTGTCGGTGGCGGCGTTCGTGGGACTGTTCTTCTTATTCTTGCCACGGCAGTTGCTTGCGGTGTTCGGGATGCACGACCCGGTCGTCGTGAGTATCGGGGTCCAACTTCTGCGGGTCCTCAGCGTTTCCGGGCTGTTCGTCACCGTCGCGCTCGCCTACACGGGGGGGATGCAAGGGACGGGAGATACGAAGAGTCCGCTGTACATCTCGATGATCTCGCAGATCCTGGTGCCGCTCGGCATCTGTTTCGTGATTCAGCAAACGGGGAAGCTCGACACGATCGACATCTGGCTCGCGATTCTCGCCGGGCATGTGACGCGGTGCGTGTTGAGCGTGCTGCGCTTCCGCCAGGGAAAGTGGCGGTCGATTACCGTGAGTATTGCAAGCGGCTAATCTGCGATTGCAAATGCGCAGCGCGGGTTGTCGCCTTCACCGCGCTCGCAGCACTCGGTCACGGCTGCACCGGTGATCTCTTCCACCAGCGCTTTCGCCAACTCACAGACTTCCGGCGTTTCCGCTGACACCGCGGCGAGGGGGCACCCATATCCGCGCAGCCGCCACCCTTCGCTGGTGCGTTGAATGTCGACGTCGGCGCCCAGGCCGCGAAGCGCTGCAGCGGCGGCTTGGACGCGGTGCTTCACGTCGCCGGCGCGTGGTGCGCTCGCCGCGAGGCGACTCCCGATGGCGCGAAGTAGCTCAACTGTCCGCTCGCGTCCATCCCGGCGCATACTTTCCTCCACGAGCGCTTGCAGAACCTGCGCGTAGGCCTTGGGGAACAACTCCTCCCCTTCGCGACTGAGGCCGTAGAGACGGGCCGGTTTGCCACCGGTGTCACGCATCGTCCCGACGTCCTCGACGAACCCGTCGCGTCGCAGCGCCGAGATGTGCAGACGCACGGCGTTGTCGGTGAGTCCCACCGCCTCGGCGAGGCCGGTGATCGTCTGACGGGAACGGCGGAGCAGGCGGAGCAACTTGCCTTGCGTCTCGCCGGTCAGCGTCGCGAGCGACTTCGACATGCCCCAAAATAGCGCTGAATAACTTGATTGTCCAGTAATCACAGTAATTACTTGACAAAGCATGATTCCCTAAGCAGCTTCGTCAGTACCGAAGTCTCCAACCCCTTTTCCGGAGGTAGCGATGTCACGAGCTCGACTTCATCGCATGTCCCTCATCGCCGTTCCGCTAGTGTTCGCCGCAGCGTTGCACGCGCAGGCAGTCCCACCAGCTCCGGCGGCTGCTCCCGATCTCTCCGACCCCGAAGTTGCCCATGTCGCCGTCACCGCCAACAACGTCGATATCGACGCCGCGAAATTCGCGGAGACGCGCACGCACAACGCGGGTGTGAGGCAGTTCGCGGCCACAATGATCACCGATCACTCAGCGGTGAACCAACAGGCCGCCGCGCTGGCCCAGAAGCTCGGTGTCACGCCCAAGGACAATGCCGTCAGCCAGTCCTTGCAGAGTGGGGCGGCCGATGCACGCAAGAAGCTCGAGCCGCTGCATAGCGCCGCTTTCGATCGCGCCTACATCGATCGCGAGATCGCGTACCATCAGGCCGTCCTTGATGCGATCGACAAGGTGTTGATTCCGACGACCGAGAACGCGGAGCTCAAGGCGCTGCTTCAGAATGTGCGCCCCGCCGTGGCCACGCACCTCGAGCACGCGAAAGCTCTTCGCGCGAGACTGAAGTGATCGGCCGTTTCGCCATCGTTCTGCCCCTCGCAGCGTTCGCTGCGGGTGGTGGCGGAGGCGGGAGAGCTCGGCCGTCGCGCGCACACGCGATCGAAATCCATGGAATGGCATTTCACCCGGCATCGCTGAACGTGAGCGTGGGCGACACGGTCGTCTGGATCAACCGCGATATCGTGCCGCACACGGCCACGGGGCGCGGCCGTCGCCAATGGGACAGCGGTCAACTGCAACAGGGTGATTCCGGCCGGTACGTCCCCCGTAGATCCGGTCGAGCCCCGTATACCTGCACGCTGCACCCCACCATGAAAGGCTTACTGATTATCGGAAGGGAGTGACCGTATGCGGTTCTCTGTTGCTGTTGTCGCCTGCCTCGGACTCGGTGTTCTCACAGTTGCTGCCTGGCATGCCGTCGCACGCCCCGCGACCGCATTCGACCGCGTCATCGAAGAGAATGCCGACCGCATGATCGCCGACGGGCGGCAGACTTTTCGCTTCGATACGTTCGGCGACGAGACATTCTGGGGCGATGCGCTGCAGCTTCACAGGGCGATTGCCGGCGAGCGCAATGGCGGCATCGGGCCCGGCGTGAGCCCCAAGACCGCATTGAGCGTCGGCCTCAAAGTCGATCTCGATGCGATTCCTGCTCCGCTTCAGGAGCAGCTCAAAGCCGGGCAGGTCAACCTGGATGATCCCGCAACGACGCTCGCGCTGCTCAAGCTCAATGCGGTCGTCGGTGTGACTGGATTCTTCAACGGCGACGGCACCATCAAGTCGATCGGCATCCAGTGCGCATTCTGTCACGCGAACGTGGACGATGCCTTTGCGCCCGGGATCGGGCACCGGCGGGACGGCTGGGCCAATCGCGACTTGAACGTTGGCGCAATCGTGTCGCTGTCGCCGAACCTCAGACCATTTACGGACCTGCTCGGCGTCGACGTTGCAACGGTCAAGAAAGTGTTCGCGAGCTGGGGTCCGGGTCGGTTCGACGCCGAGCTGGATAAGGACGGTAAGGCGTTCCGCCCCGATGGCAAACAGGCCGGCACGCTGATCCCGCCCGCCTTCGGCCTCGCGGGTGTGAACCTTCACACGTGGACGGGATTCGGCTCGGTGACGTATTGGAACGCGTACGTTGGCGCGACGGAGATGCATGGCTCGGGTACCTATTTCGACGCCCGGCTCAGCCGGCGCGCCCAATACCCGGTCGCCGCGAAGAGCGGATCCTACAACACGCGCGGCACTCCCGACCGGCTGACGTCAAAGCTCGCCGCGCTGCACTTCTATCAGCTGTCGATCCCCGCGCCGATGCCGCCGGACGGGTCGTTCGACCGGGCCGCGTTCGAGCGGGGGAAGATGCTGTTCGATGGCAAGGCGCGCTGCTCCACCTGTCACGTGCCGCCGCTGTTCACAGAGCCGGGCAACAACCTGCATGCGCCGGCAGAAGTCGGTGTCGACGCGTTCCAGGCCAGTCGTTCACCGACGGGAATGTACCGGACGGCGCCGCTCGCGGGTCTCTGGTCTCACCAAAAAGGCGGATTCTATCACGACGGCCGATTCGCTACCCTGATCGACGTGGTCAACCACTATGACACACTGCGCAGGCTCCGGCTTTCCGAGCGTGAGAAGCTCGATCTCGTCGAGTATCTGAAGGGACTGTAGAGTTGCCGCGAGCCTTTGACTATCTGATCGTCGGCGGCGGAATGACGGCCGCCGCCGCCGCCGCCGCACTTCGGAAGTCCGACCCCCGCGGCACGATCGGCCTCATCTCCGCCGAACGGCATCCACCCTACGCGCGTCCCCCACTGTCCAAGGCTCTCTGGAAGGGTGAGCCGGAGTCCAGCATCTGGAAGGGAACGGACAAACTCGGCATCGATCTTCGTCTCGGGCAGCGCGCCACGGCGCTCGATGTGCGAGCCAAGACCGTGACCGACGACAAGGGCGAGGCGATTTCCTACGGCAAGGTGTTGCTAGCTACCGGCGGCACTCCACGCCGCCAGCCGATCGACACCGACGAGATCATCTACTACCGGACATTCGACGACTATCGGGAGCTGCGCGCGCTCGCGAACGACAAGAAGCGATTCGCGGTGCTCGGCGGAGGGTTCATTGGATCCGAAGTCGCGGCGGCGCTGCGGCTCGTGGGTTGTGACGTGGTGATGTTGGTCCCCGAGGACGGCATCGGTGCCCGCGTCTTTCCAGCCGAGCTATCGCAGTTTCTCGTGAGCTATTATCGCGAACAGGGCGTGGACGTGCGGACAGGTCAGGCATTGGCGAGTCTATCCCGCGCGGGCAAAGACCTGGTCTTGAAAACGACGGGTGGGGACGACGTTCGAGTGGATGCTGTCGTCGCCGGCATTGGCATCCAGCCCAACGTCGAGCTTGCTGTTCAGGCCGGCCTGCGTGTGGACAACGGGATCGTGGTAGATGAGCACCTGCAGACCAGCGCGTCCGACGTCTTCGCGGCAGGCGACGTCGCCAACTTCTTCAATCCCGCGCTCGGCACGCGGTTGCGCGTGGAGCATGAAGACAACGCCAATACGATGGGCGCAGCGGCGGGACGCGCGATGGCCGGAGACAAAACGCCGTACACGCATCTGCCATTCTTTTATTCCGATCTGTTCGCCCTGGGTTATGAGGCAGTCGGAGAGCTCGACCCGCGGCTCGAAACGATGAGCGATTGGAAAGAGCCTTTTCGGGAGGGCGTGATCTACTATCTCAAGGGCGGTCGTGTCCGCGGAGTCTTGCTCTGGAATACGTGGGGCCAGGTCGATGCGGCTCGCGCGTTGATCGCGGAGCAGAGCGCGGGAAGACTATCAATGATCAATAATCAATAATCAACGATCATTGTTCATTGATCATTGATCATTGATCATTGATCATTCGTCAGGGAATGCCGAGCAGCTTGTGCGTCTGGAGACTGAGCCGCCATTGGGGATGCGCCAGGCAATAGCGTAGCGCGAGCTCGGTGTTACGCAGTCGGTCTGGCCCATCCATCGGCTGTAGCGAGAAGTGCCGGAAGTCGAGACCTGCAAACGCCTCCGGACGAGCGCCTTCCTGGGGAAAGACCAGCTTCAGCTCATCGCCGGACCGCAGTGTGAGATCGGCCCCTGCTTTGGGGCTCACGCAGATCCAATCGATGTCCGGCGGCGGGAGCAGCGTGCCGTTCGTTTCGATCGCTACCTCGAATCCCGCATCATGGAGTGCTGCGACCAGCGCCGCATCGAGCTGCAGCAGGGGTTCACCGCCGGTACATACGACGAACGGGCGAGACCAGCCGTTTGCTGTATTCGGCCACGCGGCCGAGACAGCATCTGCCAGCTCGGGCGCTGAAGCGAACCGCCCGCCTCCGGGTCCGTCCGTGCCGACGAAATCGGTATCACAGAACCCACACGTCGCGGTCGCGCGGTCGGCTTCGCGACCCGACCAGAGGTTGCAGCCCGCAAACCGCAGAAACACGGCCGGACGTCCTGCCTGCGCGCCCTCGCCCTGGAGTGTGTAGTACAGCTCCTTGACCGCGTAGCTCACCGTGCTGCCGCCTCGGTCCGATAGCGGATGGGGTCGACGAGACCTGCTTCCGCGAACCCCTTCAGGCGCAGGAGACACGCGTCGCAGCGCCCACACGCCTCTCCGCCGGGAGAAGGATCGTAGCAACTCATCGTGAGTCCGTAGTCGACGCCGAGCGAGGTGCCGAGCTCCACGATCTCCTTTTTGGAGAGCGTGATGAGCGGCGCGTGAATGCGCAGCTGCTGGCGACCCTCGACGCCCGCTTTGGTGGCAAGATCTGCTAGATGCTGGAAGGCCGAGATGTATTCGGGCCGGCAATCGGGATAGCCGCTGTAGTCGAGGGCATTGACGCCGATGAAGATGTCTTGCGCGGCGAGCGTCTCAGACCAGGCGAGCGCGAACGCAAGAAAAATGGTGTTCCGCGCCGGTACATACGTGGCCGGAATGTCCCGACCCATCTCCCTTGGCGTGCGATCCTTCGGCACGTCGATAGCGGCGGTAAGCGCCGATCCGCCGAAGCGCCGGAGATCGAAGTCGACGATTTCGTGACCCGCGACGTGAAAGGCGCGCGCGACGCGTCGCGCCGCTTCGATCTCGAGGGCATGCCGCTGCCCATACCGAAACGTCAGCGCGTACGCCGCGAAGCCTTCGCGCTGCGCAATCGCCAGCGTCGTCGTCGAATCGATGCCGCCGCTGAGCAGCACGACGGCTTTCCGTTTACTGTTATGCATGACCGAAAGCTATCATCAGCGGGAACTGCGGCTGCCGCGGACCGGTCCGCTGCCCAGGCCCACGAATCCCGCCGAGGCGCGCGAGTACCTCAAGGCAGAAGCCTTCCCAGCGCCCGACGTGCAGGCGGTGACGTTGACGGCGACGGAGTTCACCGCGATCTGTCCCAAGACCGGCCAGCCGGACTTCGGCAGCGTGGTCATCGAGTACACGCCCGCGGAGCGCTGCATCGAATCGAAGGCGCTCAAGTTCTATCTGTGGTCGTATCGCGATGAAGGTGCCTTCTGCGAGAGCCTGGCTGCGCGGATCGCCGACGACATCGTCTATGCGATCGCACCCAAGACGCTGAAGGTGCAGGTCAATCAGAACGTGCGTGGTGGGATCGCGCTGTTCGCGGTGGCTCTCAGGCCCCAGGAGTAAGCGCGCGCCGGGCGCGATCCCAAAGCCCTGGAACGCCGAGGCGTTTCGCAGTCTGTTCGAAGGCCGCCGCCGGCCCCCGCCAGCGCAACTCCTCCAAGTCGTCGAACACCGGAGCGTCGGTCCGCAGCGTAGCGAGCCTCCGGAAAAGCAGCGCGAGCTCGCGATTCTCCTCGAGGGCCGCTGCAAGTCGGGCGGCGCCGCGTACCGCGACTCCCCATTCCGTTGCCCTCTTCGGAATCGATTCCAGGTGCGGGTACTTGCCCAGCACGACCGACGATGCTTTTTCGCCCCAGCCCGGCACTCCCGGAAACCCGTCCGCGGTATCGCCCACCAACGCGAGGTAGTCAGGGATCGAGGCCGGACCGACGCCGAACCGCGCAACGACACCGCGTTCGTCGCGCAGCTCGCGCTTGCGGCGGTCGAACTGGACGACGCGGTCCCCGATCACGCACTGGCTCAGGTCTTTGTCGGGCGTGCAGATGATGACTTGCTCGACCTCAGTCGACTGTGCCGCCCGCACAGCGGCCGACGCGAGCGCGTCGTCCGCCTCGAACTCCTCCATCGCCCAGACCATGACGCCCATGTCGCGCAGCGCGTCCTCGAGCGGATGGAATTGCGCGAGCAGGTCCGGCTCGATGCCTGCGCTGGTCTTATAGCCCGGCCAGAGATCGTTGCGAAATGATTCAATGACGTGGTCGGTGGCCACGCCGAGGTGCGTCGCGCCGCCCTCGAGCATCCCGAGCACCGAGCTGAGCACGCCGACGATCGCGGCGACTTCGTGGCCATCCCGATCGAGCTGTTTCGGTATCGCGTAGAAATGCCGGAACAGCTCGTAAGTGCCGTCGAGCAGGTGGACTCTCACCCGCGAAAAGTCCGGAGCGGAATCGAGTATCGCAAGTCGCCAAGGCCCCCCGGCCCCCGGCCCCCCCGGCCGCACTTGAAACCTTCCGGGAGCGTGCGAACTTCGAACCCTCTGTACACCGCGGAGGCGAACTGTGCAGTCTCAAAGTTATGATGCGATCGTCGTCGGCTCGGGAATCTCCGGCGGCTGGGCCGCGAAGGAGCTGACCGAGAAAGGGCTCCGCGTCTTGCTGCTCGAGCGCGGCAAGAACATCGAGCACGTCAAAGACTACCCCAATGCCTTCAAGGGTCCTTGGGAATACCCTCATCGCGGAGGACGCACGCGAGCGATGGAGGCGGCGTATCCCGTGCTCAAACGGGACTACCCGCTCAACGAAAAGAACCTGGACTGGTGGGCATCAGACCAGGAGTCGCCGTACACCGAGGTGAAGCGGTTCGATTGGTACCGCGGCTACCACGTGGGCGGCCGCTCGTTGATGTGGGGCCGCCAGAGCTATCGCTGGAGCGACTTCGACTTCGAAGCCAACGCGCGCGAGGGAGTTGGCGTCGATTGGCCGATTCGCTACGCGGAGATCGCGCCCTGGTACGATTACGTCGAACGGCATGCCGGGATTTCCGGATCACAGGAGGGGATGGCGCAACTCCCCGACGGACAGTTCCAGCCGGCCATGCCGCTCAACTGTGGCGAGGAGTTGATCGCCGGCCGACTCAAACAGCATTTCGATGGCCGCCGGCGGATCATCCCGGGCCGCACCGCGAACCTTACGCAGCCGCTGCCGGGACGCGCTCCCTGCCAGTACCGCAACGCGTGTTGGCTGGGCTGCCCCTTCGGTGCCTACTTCAGTACGCAGTCCTCGACGCTGCCGGCAGCGATTGCCACCGGTCGCTTGACGCTCCGGCCCTTCGCGATCGTTACTGAAGTTTTGTACGATCGCAACAAGCAGCGAGCGACGGGTGTGCGTGTGCTCGATGCGGTGACGAATCAGACGACGGATTACACCGCCAAAATCGTCTTCCTCTGCGCGTCCACGTTGAATTCCACCTGGCTGCTGCTTCGCTCGGCGACCCATGTGTGGCCCGGCGGCCTCGGCTCGAGCTCCGACGCGCTGGGTCACAATCTCATGGATCACCACTTCCGCGCGGGGGCGTCCGGCACAATCGAGGGGCTCGACGACAAGTACTACTTCGGGCGGCGCCCGACGGGATTCTACATTCCGCGCTACCGGAATCTGTTCGGCGACAAACGCGATTACCTGCGAGGGTTCGGGTATCAGGGGGGCGCGAGTCGTCAGGGCTGGTCACGCGCGGTCGCCGAGCTCGGCGTGGGCGGTGCATTCAAGGACGCCGCGGCTCAGCCAGGCGAGTGGACCATTGGGGGCACGGCCTTTGGGGAGATGCTTCCCAATCCTGCGAACACGGTCAGTATCGACACATCCAAGAAGGACAAATGGGGACTGCCGGTCCTCGCGATCGATTGCGCCACGGGCGAAAACGAGCGCCTGATGCGCAAGGATATGATGAATGACATGGCGGAGATGCTGGAAGCTGCCGGCGTGAAAAACGTCCACACGTATGACGGCGGTTACTGGCCCGGGATGGGAATACACGAGATGGGGACGGCGCGCATGGGCCGAGATCCCAAGACATCGGTCCTGAACGCCCACAACCAGGTCTGGGACGCCCCGAACGTCTTCGTGACGGACGGGTCCTGCATGGCATCGACGGCGTGTCCCAACCCATCGCTCACCTACATGGCGCTCACGGCCCGTGCGGCGGACTTCGCTGTCAGCGAGCTCAAGCGCAATAATCTTTAGAGGCCTTCATGATGAATCGACGCGAAGCGATCAAACAGGTGACGATGATGCTGGGCGGCGTTGCGTTCACCGGCAGCAGCGGTCTTCTCAGCGCAGTCGAACGAGCGCACGCGCGAGCCGCAACGTCGCGCGCCCAGGTCGGCACCTTTAGCGCACAGGATATCGCGTTGCTCGATGAGGTCGCGGACACGATTCTCCCCGAGACGAAAACGCCCGGCGCGAAGGCTGCGCACGTCGGTCCGTTCATGGCGCTGATGGTGACGGATACATACGAAGACCCCGACCAGACCATCTTTCGTGACGGGATCAGAAAACTGAACGAGGCTTCGTTCATGGCGGCCACGCCTCCGCAGCGTTTAGCGCTGCTCGAGAAGCTGGACCGCGAGCAGAAGGCGTACATGGATACGCGCGCGCGGGGAGCGCCCCCCCATTACTTCCGCTTGATGAAGGAGCTCACGCTGCTCGGCTACTTCACATCGGAGATCGGCTGCACCCAGGTGATGCGCTATCGGGAGACCCCCGGACGGTTCGATCCCTGCACGCCGTACACGCCTGGCGAGACCGCGTGGGCAGGACATGCGTAGTTTGGCCGCGTGAGCAAGGAGAGTAATCCTATGTCCGATTCCAGTCCCAACACCACCGACCGCCGCGGCTTCGTCGGCGCAGTTGCAACCCTTGGCGCGGGCCTTGCTTTGGGCGCGGACACTCGGTTGCAGTCATTAGTCGCTCAGCAGCCCACGGGCGCATCGGTCGTCGCTTCGGATGACTGGCTGGATCATCTCAAGGGGAAGCACCGGCAGCTGTTCGACGTCCCGGAACCGGAGGGCGGTACCGCGCTGCGCCACCTGCGCAACTATCTCGATGCCTGGCGCAATGCGTTCGGGGTAGGGGAGCGGGATGTCAGCGTCGTCGTGACGCTATACGCGCGGACCACGCCGCTCGGGCTTCAGGACGCGATGTGGGAGAAGTACCAGCTCGGCGCCGCACTGAGCTTAACGGATCCCACGACGAACGCGCCGTTGGTCCGCAACTGGTTCGCCCACCCCAAGCCCGGCGACCCCGTCGCGGACGGCGAACCCGATACCTCGATGGAAATCCTTCAGAAGCGCGGCGTGGTATTCGCGCTGTGTAACAATGCGCTGACGCGTTGGGCGGGGCGCCTCGCGAAGAGCGGGGCGGGGGGGGGCGCCGCCGCGGACGTTCACGCCGACTTGGTAGCGCACGCATTGCCAGGCGTGGTCATCGTTCCGGACGTGCTCGTCACGATGACCAAGGCGCACGAACGAGGCTTTGGGTACGTCCGATCCTGACGATCTACCAGCGGTCGAGCTTTCCGGCGTCAGGGACGAAGAGGCTTCGACCAAAGCGCGTCTTGCCGAATTGCCCGATGAGCCGCTGGGTTTCTGTAGCGACGAAGAAGTCCGCGAGGGCCCGACCACCTTGCACGTTGATGCGAGGGGAGGGGGCATTCTTGGAATTCAGCTCCAGCACGTGGTAGACATTGTAGAGTAGAGAGTCCCCTTCAACCATCGGTACGAGCGCGATCTTGTCGCGCCACGTCAAATATGTGGCGTCGTCGGTGAGCGTATACGCGTTCTTCTGACTCGCCAGTTGCAAAGTCGCGCCCATTCCCTGGCCTGACTCGACGTACCAGCCGCCTGGCGTGGGCGGCGTGATGTGGGCCCTCTTCCACAAGGTCAGCTCTTTCTGGTGCGTCCCCGATTTGTCGCCCCTAGAGACGAATGACGCCTGGTGTCCCGCGATGCGTTCGAGGGCGGCGACGGCGTCGCTCAGGCCGCGGACGCCGGCGGGATCCTGTGCCGGCCCCACGATCAAAAACTCGTTGTGCATCACCAGCCGCCGCCGGATAAAGTAGCCGGAGTCGGTGAGTGTTCGCTCCGCCTCGGGGGCGTGCGAGAGGACCACGTCCGCATCGCCGCGCCGGCCCATCTCGAGCGCCTGGCCGCTGCCGACGGCGAGGACTTTGACATGGTACCCGCTCTGTCGCTCGAATAGGGGGAGGAGAGAGTCGAGGAGGCCGGCGTCGCGGGTCGAGGTCGTGGTGGCGAGCAGGATATCCTGTTGTTGAGGCGGAAGGGCGGTCGGTTGCGCTGCGGCCAGCAGCGCAAGCGCTGCCAGCGTCGCGGTGCCCCCGAGCTGTCGCGCGGAGGCGCGCGTCACCACCGCACCTGCATCTGGACGACGCCCCGGTTGTTTTTCACCTGCACAACCTGTTCCCGGAACACCTCGTAGTCGGCGACCACCTTGAAGTTGTCGCCGCGTATGAAGTACTGCATGCCGACCAGGTACCCCGTCGAGCGGTCGGTCCCCACTTTGTCGCTCGGATCGTATTGCTGCATCCGGCCGACCACCTGGAACTGGCGCGGGACCACTTGATACGCCGCAAGCACGTACCAACCTCTTGTGTAGAAAGCCGCTGCCCGGTGGTGGGTGCGGACGTATTCAGCCCGCGCAGTCCAACGCCCTTTCCGGTACATGACTTGGGCATTGCCAATCGTACTGTCGCTGTATCCGGCAGCGGCGCCGCCCACGTCAAGACCGGGAACCGGCGTGACCACCGCTCGCCCGAAGTAGGCCATGCGGTTGTCCGGGTTGGTAGCGCGATTCGGTCCTTCTCCATTGACGACCGCCCCTTGCAGTGTCAGCCGTGGAATGTGCCAGTCCACCTGCACGCCGATGTCGCGCCGGGCGACGTTGACGATGCGTGAGCGCTCCGTGGTCTCAAGCGTCGTCGAGCTGAGCAATGACTCCAGGGAAAGGGGGACGCGAAATTGGCCCACCGTGCCTCCCCACCGCTCGTGACTCAGTCTGACGAAAAGGTCCGTGGCCGAAAGGGTGAGTGGGGAAGCGGGCGGCGTCGCCGGTGCGCCGATGGTGCGGAGCTCAACCTGGGCACGATACGACGCCCATGGAGTGATGGAGCCCTCGATCGCAAAGCGGGCGCGGCGCAGAAAGAAGGAAGCAGAGTCCCCGAGGCTCTGAAACCGCGGCTGCAGGTACCCCGTCACCCTCGGAGCTGTCGATGTTGAGTCGCGCGCTTGCGCACGAAGGGAAGCTGCGAGACTGATGAGAACGATGACGAAGCGGACGACTCGCGCGGCTGGCATATGGGAGTTCTCTCCGTAGAGCAGAGCCAAAAACGTATCGCATCCTCCCACGATAGGCAATGCGATACCTATCGCGCGACCACTCTCCTGAATGTGCGTTCACTGAAGTGCTCGACGTCCCGCTGCCATCGTGCGAACACGTTCACCAACCGGCGGGCCTCAGGCGTCAGTCGCGCTCCACCACCCGCGCGACCACCACGTGTTGTCGCGAGCACGCGGAGCCCGAGCACGCGTTCCATTTGGCGCAGCCGATTCAGGCACGTGCGGTAGCTCCAACCGACTTTCTGCCCAGCGGCTCGAATGGTACCGGCCGTCTCTACCGCAGCCAGGAAGTGGAGCGACGTTGGGCACATCAGAAACACGCCGTCCCAGTTCAGCCATACCTTCTGACGGGCGCTCAGGTGAACGCGAAGAGACGGTAGTGCCGGCATGGGGAACGCTCGCTATGAGTTGGCCAAGTGATAATGCTCTCGATTGCGGGGCAAAGGTGTTAGGGGGTGATTCATCGAGGCGGTGCTCCTACTGTCGGGCAACGGTCTTGCCGGCATAAGTTGTCGCATGACGCTGTCGCATCGCCTGCGCGTGAAGCCGGGAGCCACGCTCCGCCTGGCCGACATCGACCCGGCTGACACGCGCGGCTTTGAGAAGGGCCCGGCGCTCGAAGCGGAGCTCGCGAAACACATTGCCCGGCTCGACGAGCTGCAGTACTTGATGTACGCCGAGCACCAGTGGGCACTGCTTGTCGTGCTGCAGGGGATGGACGCTTCCGGCAAGGACGGCACGATTCGGCACGTCATCACCGGGTTGAATCCCCAAGGGTGCCGCGTCACCCCCTTCAAGGCGCCGACACCGGAAGAACTGGCGCACGACTTCCTGTGGCGAGTGCACCAAGCAGTGCCCGGGAAGGGCGACGTGGCCATCTTCAACCGGTCGCATTACGAAGAGGTCCTCACCGTTCGGGTGCACAAGCTCGTGCCCGCGCACGTGTGGAAGCGGCGCTACCACCAGATCAACGATTTCGAGCGCTATCTGGCAGCGAACGACGTGGTGATCGTGAAGATCTTCCTGCACATCAGCAAGGACGAGCAGAAGCGGCGTCTCGAGCGCCGGCTCGAGGACCCGACGCGGCAGTGGAAAGTGTCGCTGAGCGACTTCGCAGATCGAAAACGGTGGCAGGAGTACGCGCGCGCCTACGAGGACGCCATCACGCAGTGCAACACGAAGGAAGCGCCCTGGTATGTCGTTCCCGCCGATAAGAAGTGGTTTCGGAACCTCGCGGTATCGCAGATCCTCGTGGAGACGCTGGAATCGCTGGACATGCGGTTCCCGAAGCCGACAGTCGACCTCAAGCGTATCAGGCTCGACTAACTGAATCAGGAGTGATATGGAGACATCCGCGCACAGCATCCTCTCGCAGTGGGAAAACTTCTACGTCATCGTCGGCTCGTCGGCAGGCGGGCTCACGGGTTTGATGTTTGTGGTGATCGCATTAGTCGCCGATTCCAGTCTGCCGCGCACGCCGGAGTCGATGAATGCGTTTGGGACTCCCAACGTCATCCATTTTCTGGCAGCGCTGCTCATCGCCGCGATCCTGAGTGTGCCCTGGCAGCGGCTGCAGGATCCCGCGCATGTCATCGGCTTCGGGGCGCTTGCGGGTGTCGCGTATGTCCTCATCGTTCTGCGACGGATGTTGAGACAGAAGTTGTACAAGCCGGTGCTCGAGGACTGGGTATGGCACTTCTTTCTGCCCATGATCGCCTATGCGACGTTATTCGTAGCCGCCGCGGGCCTCTCGCATAACCAGCCTTGGTCGTTGTTCGTCATCGCTGCTGTCGCATTGCTGCTGCTGTTCATCGGGATTCACAACGCCTGGGATACAGTTACCTACGTCGTGATGCATCGCAGCGAAGACTCGAAGCCCCCCCAGCCCCCCCAGCCCACCCGAGTACCGTGAGGCCCCAGGAGGGTCGAGCAGTGATGGAACACGAACACTCTCATCCTCCTGATCACGGCTCGCATCGCCCGCCGATGGCGATGCCGGCGAGCCACCAAGGTCATGCCGGGCACGCCAGCATGGTCGACGATTTCCGACGCCGTTTCTGGATCTCCCTGGCGCTGACGATTCCGGTGCTGGCGACGTCTGAAATGGTCCAGCATCTGGTCGGGCTCGGTGGAGTCATCGCGTTTCCGGGGGCCCAGTACGTCGAGTTCGCCTTCGCGTCAGCCGTCTACTTCTATGGTGGTTGGCCTTTCCTAACCGGCCTCGTCACCGAGCTGCGAAAAAAGTTGCCGGGCATGATGACGCTCGTCGGCCTGGCGATCAGCGTGGCCTATCTCTACAGCGCGGCCGTCGTGTTCGGCCTTCGCGGAACGGTGTTCTTCTGGGAAACCGCGACGCTCATCGACATCATGCTGCTGGGCCACTGGATCGAGATGCGCTCGGTGATGGGTGCATCACGGGCGCTCGAGGAGCTCGTGCGATTGCTTCCCGCCGAGGCGCACCGGCTGCGCCCCGACGGATCAACCGAGGACGTCCCTGTCACGGAGCTTCGGCAGGATGACCTGGTGCTGGTGAAACCCGGTGAGCGGATTCCCGCGGACGGCGCGATCACCGACGGCCGCACGACCGTCAACCAGGCACTGTTGACGGGCGAGTCGCAGCCCGTGGAGAAGGGTGCCGGAGACTCGGTGCTTGGCGGGTCGGTAAACGGAGAAGCGGCGGTCACGCTGCGCATCACTCGCACCGGAGCTGAGACGTATCTCGCGCAGGTAATCGAGCTGGTACGTCGGGCTCAGCAGACGCGCTCGCGTACGCAAGACCTTGCCAATCGCGCAGCGATGTGGCTTACGGTGATCGCGATCGCCGCGGGCGTAACGACGCTGGTAGCATGGCTCGCGGGTGGACGCAGCTTTGATTTCGCGCTTGAGCGGATGGTCACGGTCATGGTGATCACCTGTCCCCACGCACTCGGCCTCGCGGTCCCCCTGGTCGTGGCCGTTTCGACCGCGATCTCGGCACGGAACGGGCTGCTCATCCGCGATCGCGCGGCCTTCGAGCGTGCACGCGCGCTTGACGCCGTCGTATTCGACAAAACGGGCACGCTCACCGAGGGACGATTCGGCGTTACGGACGTGATCTCCCTGGACGGCGGCGGCAGTGAGACCGACATCCTCCGACTCGCCGCCGCACTTGAGAGCCGCTCTGAACACCCCATCGCGGCGGGCATCGTGCGCGCCGCAACGGAACGGGGCATCAGCTATCCGGCGCCGACGGAAGTCAGCGCAATTCCGGGGAAGGGTGCACGAGGAATAGTAGAAGGAGTCGAGGTGAGCGCCGTCAGTCCCGGTTTCCTGAAGGAGCGCAGCCAGACTGTGAGTGACGCACGCGTGGCGCGCGTTGCCGAGCAGGGAAAGACGGTTGTGTACGTAGTGGCAGACTCAAAAGTGGTCGGAGCCATCGCGCTCGCGGATATCATCCGTCCCGAGTCTCGCGAGGCGCTGCAGCGGCTGAAGGAGATGGGCATCCAGACAATGATGCTCACCGGCGATTCTCAGCCAGTGGCGCGGTGGGTCGCGCAGGAGCTGGGACTCGACGACTACTTCGCGGAAGTGCTGCCGGATCAGAAGGCGGCGAAAATCCGGGAGGTCAAAGCGCGCGGCTTCACGGTCGCGATGGTCGGCGATGGCGTAAACGACGCGCCCGCACTGGTGGAAGCCGATGTGGGCATTGCGATCGGCGCGGGTACCGACGTCGCAATCGAATCCGCCGACATTGTGCTCGTCCGCTCCGATCCGCGCGACGTGCCGGCCATTGTTGGCTTAGCGCGCGCGACATACCGCAAGATCGTACAAAATCTGTGGTGGGCCACGGGATACAATGCCGTCGCCGTCCCTCTAGCGGCCGGCGTGCTGTATCGAGCTACCGGCATTTTGCTTTCGCCTGCCCTTGGCGCGGTGTTCATGTCCGTCTCGACCGTGATCGTCGCCCTGAATGCGCAGCTGCTGGGAGGACGTGGAGTACCGCGGGAGTTACCAGGTCGCTAAGTTAGTGACCTTCCGCCACCGTAGCTCAGTGGTAGAGCTCTCGATTCGTAATCCCGCACGGCCAGCGCACACCAGCGCTGGCCGTTGTGTTCTCAAGAAGACAGGCGAGGCGCGCGATTGCCGGCGCTCGTCGGCGATGAGGGGTTTGTCACCGCGATCGGCACCGCGGCCATCGACGCGGCTACAGCTTCAACGTCTTCGGGTCCTGATAGATCATCAGGTGCGCGTACGGCGTTCCCGCGAACATGATGTAGGTCGCCCCTGTGGCCTTCGTTGGGAGGCCGCTCGTGGCAGGATCGATGGGCCAGAGCAGCATCCAGTGCGGCGGCTCCTGCACCATCTTCGTGTTCGCGCCCGGGGCCATTACGATCTCGCCGTCCGGCGTCTCGTGGTGCATCCCGCCCGCCGCCATATAACCAATCCCAGGCGCGGTGCTCGTGGGTTTCGGCTTACCGGTGAACGCGTCGGCGAGAAACTGCCAGCCCTGCGCGTCGGCGCAGAAGGGCGCAGCGGATTCATCCGGGATCAGTGAGCAGGTGAAGCCGTTGGTGCCCTGACGGATGATGTGCACGGCCTTCCCTGCGGCGTCAATGTGGGCGATGGTCGCGTTGGCGCTGATCGCGGCGGGTGCGCCCATCTGCGCCTTGCGGGCGAAGTCCGGCGGAATCTGTGCGACGGCAAGGACCGGCAGCGCGGCGAGCGCGATACCGTTGCCGAGGAGCGAGAGCATTCTCATGGGATTTCCCCGAGGAGGTGAGCGGGATAAGATACGGTCCGCCATCCCGCGCGCGAGAGGAACGCTGAATCAGGCTGTTGACCGCGCTTCATTGGCCGCGCCATTGACCGATAGATCACGCACGGGCGGAGTACCGCGGGGACCAGCACGTCGCTTGACGCCGTGTTCCGGCCGGAGGGACTGCCGGACTTCCTTCTCACGTTCGTACTCGAGGGCGGTCGCGCTACAAGGTTCACGGGCAAGAGACCGGACGGGGTAATCGAAGGCGCGCGGCTCGGGTACGGCGAGGCCGAGCCGCTGCGGTGGCTACCACCCGTTCCGCGCGTTCTTTCGCTGTTCGGTGACGGCTCTCCAACAGTACCACGCAGCCACCGTCCGGTAAGGCCGGAAGCGTTCGCCCGAGGCCTGGAGCTCTTTCGGCGTGGGCAGAGTCGGCAACCCGTAGGCCAGCGCGTACCCTTTGCGAACGCCGTAGTCTCCCACCGGCCACACATCGAGCCGGCGCAACTGAAAGATCAGGAACATCTCGGCGGTCCACCGTCCGATGCCACGGACCACCGACAGCGATTCGATGATCCCCTCGTCGGAAAGCCTCCCGATGCGATGGAGTGGAACGACTCCAGCCGCGACCTTCGCCGCGAGGTCGCGGACGGCGGCGACCTTGGCCTCTGAGACCCCGGCGGCGCGAAGCTTTCGCGCGGGCAGCGCCAGCAGCGTCTCGGGGGAGAGGTCCCCGTCGAACAGGTCGAGAAATCGGCGGTGGATCGCGGCCGCCGCGGCTCCCGCGAGTTGTTGGTACAGGATGCTCTCGGCGAGCGCCGCGAAGTGCCGCGTGGCGCGCCGCGGAAGGTTGAAGGGCGCGCTTCGGTCGATCAGCGTGGCCATGACCGGATCACGGCGTGCCAGCGCTGCTGCCGCGCGGGAAAAGGTGATCATTACAGAAACCTGCCGGCCTTGTCGTTAGCTGCAAGAATTCGATACGGGCTCGACTACATTGCCCTTGAAGGGCTGAATCTCAAGATAGATGCCTTTCATCGGTCGGGGAACGGCGATCCCCGCCTTGCCCAACTCTCAACGCGCTCCCTATGTTCGCACCGTGGACGTACTCAACCCGATCATCGGTCTAGTCGAGAAGGTCTTCAGCGGCTTTCGCCAGGCGGCGCGCGCCGACCTGCGGATCACTGACCAGGCGCTCCTGCTGCGACGTCAGCTCGCGGCGAGCTTTGAGGAGTGGCCGCAGGGACCTAAGACGGACAACGAGCTGCGGACGTGGGGGCATAGGGCAGCCCAGGGATTCAGCGTTACCCAGCCGGGGATCGACGGGCTTGTCGGCCTGCGTGTGGAAGCCTCGCGGCACGTCCGTCGTGCCATCGGTCGCGCGCGGGACGACTACTACCTCGCCGCGGACCTCATCGCCCCCGCGATCACAACGCTGAGTGCGCTCAAGTACGGACAGGCGCCGCCGCTGCGAAAGGCCTTCGCGCACTTCAAGCGGTGCATCGAGGCGCTCGACGTGGTGGCCTCTAAGCGGGACTAAGGCGGACCACGGCACGTGCCGAGCGGCAACCCCACCGACGCTTTTAAGGCGCATTCCAACTACATCCGAGCGTTCGCGCAGCTGGTGGCGCCGCGAATCCACCTGCCGCGCGCGATGCTGCAAGCGGTCGCGACTGCCGTCAAGGCGCTCCCTCCTGGCAAGACGACCGCGCCCAATGTAGATGGCGCCCTGAACAGCCTCAGCATCGCATGGCGGACGGAGTCGCTGCTCGATTGGACAGCGCACGCGCTCCCCGAGGACGCTTTCGCGAAGCTGGCGAACACGTGGGCGGTGATCCAGGTCTACTACGTGTTCTACCACGCCACTCAAGCGCTCGCTCAAGCGAAGGGGTTCGTGCGACCGCATAGTCATCCTAAGACTCGGGACATGTTTTACGACTACTGGGCGGGCCGCTCGCTCGCTCTCGCCCCGTGGTCGTTCGCGGTCGGTCACGACGGCCCCCGCAACGTGGCGCCTGGTGTTGCCATCAACGACGCGATTCACGTGTGGGAACGATGCGACCATACAAGCTGCTGGTCGCTCGCGGCGAAGGCGCTGCGAACAACCCGAGAGGAAGCGATTAGCGACGCGATCAAACGTAAGCGCTTCGGACTTCAACGCGACCGAATGCGCGAGTGGGAGCAGAAAGAGGCTAAGCGCGTTCAAGACGGTCGCAAAGCGCGCATACGACCAACATTCCCAAGACCGATCCTCTCGGCGGGCGTGAAATCGGCGGTCGAGCAGGGCGTCAGACCGTTCACCGTTATGGACTATCTCTACCGGCTGCGCCTAAGGACCAACTACCGGGATGCGGCGATTTTCACCGACGGTCCGGAGGAGCAAGGGGAATCGCTGGCAGTACTGAATGACCTCCGCCGCTTGTGCAGTGCCACGCTTCTCCTGCATGAGATAACTCTCGCGCGGCTCCTGGGCGGCGATGTTCTGCGGCAGCACGCTTCGTCATTCCTCACGAGCACGGCACCGCCCAGCAGCGTCTTCGTGTACCTACGCGAGCGAATTGGATTCATCACGTGAGCTGGAACTATTGGCATAAGATCGCTATGACAATCGGTATGACAATCGGGCGGGCACCGAGGGGAACGAACGGGCACTACGGTCTGGCTAAGTGGCCGCGATCGTGCCCGTTCGCGCCACGGGCGTTCGTTGGTCCCCGCGTGGGCGAGACCCTAAATCCCTTGGATGACCGTTTTAATAGCGACCGTGACCTGCCCGCACTGCGGACAGCAGACGACCGAAACCATGCCAACCAATGCCAGCGTGCATTTCTAGGAATGCTCGGATGCCGAACGATTCTTCCGCCAAAGCCTGGTGATTGCTCCACCTTCTGTTCGTATGGATCGAGCCGATGCCCGCCCCGCCAAACCGAAGGGACGTGACTACGCCGACGGCAGTGCAGTATATTCCCGAACGCGCATGAAGGTCTCTCTCGTCAGACTCGTCGCCACGCTGCTTCTAACCGGCCAAATGTTGCCGGTTGGCTTGCCGCTACTGTGTGACCAAGTCCAACGAGCAACGCCGGCGAACTGCGACCAGCAGATGGCGTCCCACCTGTCTGGGCCGGTCGTCGATGCGGCAACCCACGCTACCCCGTGCGCCAATTCAGCGCTCTGCGCGACCTCCCCGAACGCGGTTGTTGCGCTTGGCGGATCTGCTTCCGCGTCCGCTGCAGAGTCTCACATCGTCGTCTCCGGCGTTTTGACGTTCGCACCAGCCGACCCGCAGCCGCCGCTCCCTCCACCGCCCCAAGCCTAGCCTCTCCCAGGAGTAGTGTGCCCTGACGCGTGGGCAAGTGCCCCGCGTCGGCCCCGGCCTTCTTGCCGGGATCGATTCACGGAGAGAGGCATGAACATCACGCACGTTGTTTCGTTCGCCCTGCTGGCGTGCAGTGCGGTCCCCGCATTCGCCCAGGAGCGCGACTCAGTCTTTGATCAACTCATTGCCGAAGCGCTGAAGAGCAATCCGAGCATCGCGCAGCGACAGGCGGCAGCGCATGGGGCGCAGTTGCGGATTCGTCCCGCTGGCGCGCTGCCTGATCCCATGTTCACGGCCGGAGTGATGGATCTCCTCCTGCCGGGCTTCAAATTCAACCAGAGCGATTTCACGGAAGTCGACGCTGAGTTGAGTCAGGAGCTTCCGTGGCCCGGCCTGCTGGGCGCCCGCACGAACGTTGCGCGAGCTGTCGCTGCGGGCGCCCGCGCCGACGAGCGCACGACGCGGCGCGAGATCACGTTCGCCATGGCCGAGGCGTATTACCGGCTGCAGTACGCGGTGGCGGCGCTGGCGACGATCGAGCGGCAGCTCGCGCTTCTCGATGCCGCGGTGCAGGTGAGCACGACGCGCTATGGCACGGGTAGCGCTCCACAGAGCGATCCATTGCAGGCGAAGCTGGCGCGCGACCGGCTGCAGCTCGAGGCATTCACGCTCGAGAGTGAGCGGGTGAGTGCGCAGGCCGCCGTCAACGCGCTGCGAAATCGCGCGCTGAGTGATTCGGTCGCCCTTCTGCCGATCGACGCGGCGCAAGTGCGTGCGGCGCTTCCGACTTTTCCTTCCGCGGACTCGCTCGTGGGTCTGACGCTGAGAAATCATCCGCGTCTTGCTGCGCGCGAAGCATCGCTGGCGCAGGCGACCCAATTGATTCGTGTCGAACGTCTGGGCGCACGTCCCGACTTTACTCTGACGGCGCGGTACGGGTACCGGCCACCGTTTGTTGGCCTATACCGATGGCCGGGCTTTTTCTCCGCATTCCTCGGTCTGCGTCTGCCGGTCTGGGCTTGGCGGAAGCAAAATCGGCTGGCCGACGCGGCTCGCGCCGATTCTGTGGCTGCCGCCGCCGATTTGCACAACACTGCCTTGGCGCTCAGTCGCGAGGTGACCGAGGCGGTCGCGCGGGTACAAGCCTCGCAGCAACGCTTGACGCTGCTGGAGGATCGGGTACTTCCCGCGGCGCAAGGAACCGTCGAGTCCGTGCTGCGCAGTTATCAAGTCGGCCGTGCTGAGTTTCTAACGTTGATCACGGTCGAGGACGCGCGCTATCGCGCCGAGCTCGAGGCGGCGGCGGTTGCGGCCGAATACCAAACACAACTCGTGATGCTGCGGCAACTCACCGCAGAGGAGTCGTTGCCGTGAGACGCACACTCATTCTATGTGTCAGCCTAGCGGCCGCGCTGAATGGCTGCCGTAAGAAGGCCGCCGATGCCGGCACGGGCAATATGCCGGGCATGTCGGGCATGGCGGGAGCGTCGCAGTCGACAGACACGAGCGGCGTGCCCATCAATCGGGGCGAAGCAGCGCGACTCGGCATCGCGTTCGTGCGGGCGAGCGACCGACCGATCACAACATCCGTGCGCGCCGTGGGCGTGCTGAAGTACGCCGAGCCACGACGTGCCTACGTCAACGCGCGCGTCAACGGCTGGGTAGAAAAGCTGTACGCGGATTACGTCGGCAAAAGCGTGACCGCGGGGGAGCCGTTGCTCGCCCTCTACTCGCCCGATCTCGTCAGCGCGCAAGAAGAGTACCTCCTCGCGCGGCGGTTGCGGGACGACACGCTCGCGGCGAGCGCCCGTCGCCGGCTCACGTTGTGGGACATTCCACCGGATCAGATCGACAGCCTCCAAGCGCGCGGCACAGTCGCGCGGACACTCACGCTGCGGGCTCCTCGTTCGGGCGAGATCGCGGAGAAGAACGTCATCGAGGGTCAGGCAGTGCAGGCGGGGACGAATCTGTTTCTCATCGCCGACCGCAGCGAGTTATGGGTTGACGTCGCGATCTTCGAACAGGATGCGGCCGCGGTGCGCGTGGGCACGCCGGCCACCATCATCGTCGACGCGCTTCCCAGGCGGACATTCCAAGGCCGCGTGACATTCATCTATCCGGAGATCGACGAGAAGACCCGGACGCTCACGGCGCGCGTCGAAGTCGCCAACACCACTGGTGCTTTACGGCCCGGGATGTTCGCCACTGCGGAGCTCTCACGTGCCGGGCGACGCGCGGTCAGCGTCCCGCTCACGGCGGTGCTGCCGACGGGTACGAAGGACCTCGTGTTCGTCAATCGCGGTGACGGCCGCTTCGTGCCGCGGGAAGTACGCGTAGGCGCGCGGGGTGACTCATTGGTGGAAATCGTGGAGGGCTTGAAGCAAGGTGACGAGGTCGTCGCGTCGGCGACGTATCTACTCGATTCGGAGTCCAACCTCGCAGCGGCGATTCAGGGACTCATGTTGCAAATGGGGATGGGACTCAACATGGGCGGCATGGATACGTCGCGGAGACGGCCATGATCCAGAACGTGATCGCCTGGGCGATCCGACGACGCGAGCTCGTCGCGCTCGGCGCGATTTTCGTCCTTGTGGCAGGCCTGTGGTTGCTGCGCACCATGCCGGTAGACGCGATCCCCGACCTCTCCGACACGCAGGTGATCGTCTATAGCGACTACCCGGGACAGGCACCGCAGGTCGTCGAAAACCAGGTGACCTATCCGCTCGTCACACAATTCCTCTCCGTCCCGCGAGTGAAGGCGGTGCGCGGGCAATCGATGTTCAGCTCGTCATTCGTGTACGTGATCTTTCAGGACGGAACCGACCTCTACTGGGCGCGCTCGCGCGTGCTCGAGTATCTGAACGCGATCCAGAGTCGTCTGCCGGCCGCGGCCAAAACACGCCTCGGCCCGGACGCCACGGGCGTCGGATGGGTCTTCCAGTACGCGCTCGAAGGCCCAGGATATGGGCCGGACCGGCTCCGCTCCATTCAGGATTTTCAGGTCCGGTACGCCCTGCAGTCTGTGCCCGGTGTCGCCGACGTCGCGAGTCTCGGCGGCTTCGTGCGACAGTACCAGGTGCTGCTCGACCCCGCGCGGCTGCTCGCCTACGGCGTGGAGGTACGTCAGGTCGTCGAAGCGGTGCGGGGGGCAAACCAGGACGTCGGCGCGCGCACACTGGAAGTGGCCGGCGCGGATTACGCGATCCGTGGGCTCGGCTATTTCCGCGGCGTGGAAGACATCGCGAAGGTGGGAATCGCGGCGGGTACAGAAGGCCGCTCGGTGCGCGTCGGCGATGTCGCGCGCGTCACGATCGGCCCCGATCTGCGGCTCGGCATCGCGGAGCTGAACGGCCAGGGGGAAGCGGTAGGCGGCGTGGTCGTCATGCGCTACGGTGAGAACGCGCTGCGCGTGATCAACGCTGTGAAGCAACGCATCGCCGAAATCACGCCCTCGCTACCGACCGGCGTGAGCATTGTCCCCACCTACGACCGCTCGAACCTGATCCACGGGTCCATCAAGACGTTGTGGCGCACGCTGATCGAGGAGTCGATCATCGTGGGTCTGGTGTGCGCGCTGTTCCTGTTGCACGCACGCAGCGCACTCGTCGCGCTCGCCACTTTGCCGCTCGGCGTACTCATCGCACTAGCCGTGATCCGCTGGCTCGGCATCAACGCCAACATCATGAGCCTGGGCGGGATCGCGATCGCGATCGGCGCGATGATCGATGCGGCCATCGTCATGATCGAGAACCTTCATAAGCACATCGAGCGCGAGCCCGATCGGCCCCACTGGGAGCGCGTGTTCGCCGCGGCGCGCGAAGTCGGGCCGGCGCTGTTCATGTCGCTGCTCATTATCACACTGTCCTTCCTGCCGGTCTTCACGCTCGAGGATCAAGAAGGGCGGCTGTTCCGCCCGCTCGCGCTGACCAAGACGTTCGCGATGGCGGCCGCGGCGCTGCTCTCAGTCACACTCATCCCGGCGCTTATGGGCTGGTTCGTGAGGGGGAGGATTCGCGCCGAGGCGGACAATCCCGTCAATCGCTGGGCGATCCGGGTCTACCGGCCGATTCTGTGCTGGGCCCTTGAGGCGCGGTGGCTGGTGTTGGGAGGATCGGCCGCGATTCTCGTACTGACGCTGCTGCCATTCGCCGGTCTCGGCAGTGAGTTCATGCCGCCGCTGAACGAGGGCTCGCTGATGTACATGCCCAACACGCTGCCTGCTGTGTCCGTCACGACGCAGCGCCGGCTGCTGCACGTCGAGGACAGCATTCTCATGACGTTTCCCGAAGTCGCTTCTGTTTGGGGAAAAGCTGGCCGGGCGAATACGGCGACGGACTGGGCGCCGATGTCCATGGTCGAGACCGTCGTCAATCTCAAGCCCACGTCCGAATGGCGGGCGGGAATGACGCAGGATCGCCTGATCGCCGAAATGGATCGGCGGCTGCGGCTCACCGGCGCGGTGAATACGTGGACGATGCCGATCAAGAATCGCACCGACATGCTGTCCACCGGCGTGCGCACCACCTTGGCCGTGAAGATCTTCGGACCCGATCTCGCGACCATTCAGCGGATCGGACAAGACATCGAGCGCGTGCTGGCGCCACTTCCCGGCACCGCAAGCGTCTACGCCGAGCGGTCGTTCGGCGGCCGCTATCTCGATATCCGGCCGGATGCGGATGCCCTCGCCCGGTACGGGCTCACGACGGGCGACGCCCAGCAGGTGATTAGCCTCGCGCTCGGTGGCGAGGAGATCACGACAACCGTCGAGGGTCGGGAGCGCTACCCTGTCGCCGTTCGCTATGCGCAAGATTTCCGCGACGATCCCGAACAGATCGCGCGGATTCTGGTGGGCAAGCCGGATGGAGCACAAGTGCCGCTCGGTCAAGTCTCCGGTATCCGCTTCAGTCCGGGTGCGGCGATGATCCGCAGCGAGGGCGGATACTTGTACGACCAGGTCTCGATCGATGTGCGTGGCCGCGATGTGGGGAGTTACGTCCGCGATGCCCGCGCGCGGGTGGATCGCGAAGTGCGATTGCCTACGGGCTATTGGCTGCGGTGGAGCGGTCAGTACGAGGCGCTTGCGCGAGTCAAGGCCCGCCTTCAGGTGGTGGTGCCGCTTACGCTCGCGATCATCGCGCTTCTTCTATATCTGACGTTTGGCACCGTCGGCGAGACGGCGATCGTGATGCTGTCGCTGCCATTCGCTCTGGTCGGCGGCGTGTGGATCATGTGGTTGCTGGGCTACAACCTGTCGATCGCGGCCGCCGTCGGATTCATCGCGCTCGCGGGCGTCGCGGCCGAGACGGGGGTCGTCATGCTCGTTTATCTGGACCACGCTTGGAAGGACATCGCGCAGGAGGGGCGGCGTCCCACGCTCGACGAGCTCGTCGGCGCGATCGAGCACGGCGCCGTGAACCGCGTGCGGCCGAAGCTGATGACGGTGCTCGCGATCATGCTCGGCCTCGTGCCAGCGCTGTGGAGTCACGGAACGGGTGCCGATGTCATGAAGCGGATCGCTGCGCCGATGGTCGGAGGGATGGTGAGTTCGACGGTGCTGACGTTGGTCGTGATTCCAGTGCTGTACTTCCTGTGGCGGCGCCGGGAGCTCGAGCAGTGATCAACCACGATCGCTCTCATCATCCTGATCACGGTTCCCATTCCCCCGGGATCCCCTCTTTCTGCAGACCCTCCTCTTGTGGTTCCCGAGCGTCACTCAGAGAGCGTCGCTCGGCACGAGTACGCGGAGCATCGGATGACCGTTCACGCTCGCGAGCGGCAAGTAAACGCGGTGTGTGGTGGGATCGACCGCCACGGAGTGCGCCTTCGGCGCCCGATACCAGCCGAGCTGGTTGAGCGCGCCGTCTCGCTCCTCGAACACCGCCACTATTCCGGACTCGGCGGCAACATAAAGCCGTTTGAGTTCTGGATCGAACGCCAGGACGTCAGGATCGCTCCCGACCGGCAGCACCTGACGTAGCTGCATGCTCCGCAGGTCCAGCACTCCCAGCGTCCCGCTCTCCTCACCAGCGATGAAGGCCAGACGGTTGGGTGCGTCGATGTACACCCCGTGCGGATGGCGAACCGCTTTGTCGAGTGTGATCCGACGAACGATGGTAGAGGTGGCGGGATCGATGATCGCCAGTTGGTTCGCGGTCTGGACCGCGACGATTACGCAGTACGAGCCAGCGTCGTACTGCGTGTTGCCCGCCTCGCCATCGAGCTCGATCTGTGCGGCGACGGTGTTGGTCGTCGCATCGATCACAAAGTTGCGCCCCCCCGATTCGTCCGAGACGAACACTCGCCGCTCCGCGGGAGCATACGCGATCCCGTCCGGAAAGCGCGGCCCCGGAACTCGCGCCACGATCCGAAGCGTCGAATCGTCCACGACCACGACTGCGTGGTCGCCCGCCGCCGAAGCATACGCCCGATGCTCGGCCGGCACGGCGAGGACGCCCGTCACCGTAGGAAATCCGTCCAGATTGCCGATGACCTTTCTGGCGCGTACATCGAAGACCACGAGCTGCCCGGCGCCCATGTGTGAGATGAACAGTCGACCGGATCCCGACTCTAGGCTCTGGTAGTCGAAGCGAGACGCGCTTCCCGGCAGCGGCACATCGGTGATCACGCGCAGGGGCGCCTCGGCCGTCGACGCTGGCGGAATAGCGCCCGACCAATGAGCCTCGACCGCTGGACCGGCGAGCGTGCAGGCAGCTGGCGGCGCCTGCCGAGCGGCGAACAGAATGAACGCGGTGAGCGAGGAGGCAAGCATCAGAATGCCTTTCTCATGGAGCAATGCGGTGGACGATCTTCACCACGAATGCGCCGTTCAAGGGCCGAGAGAGGGATCGTGCCGTGGGGAAGCGGTACGTCGCTGCGCGGTTAGTGGTGTACCCGGAGTTCCAGACCAGGAACACGTCGTCCCCGATCTGGGGAATCCAATGGAATCGTAGGTTGAAGTCCGCCCGCCGCGCGTCGTTGTTGTATTGCACGAAGCCCAGAAAGCTGGTCCGCGCGTTGAAGTCGTATTCGATGCGGCCAGCGGCGAGCAGGGCGGTGAAGCCGCCGCCGGGCAACCGCGCGGCGGTGCGGGACAGGTCGGCCCTCACAATGACGTGTCCGCCTCCGCGCCACGTGCCCTGCAGTTCCACGTCCGCACTGCGGCCGGCGTAGAACGAGCCCCAGTTCACGAACGCGCCGAACGCGAGGGGCCGACCCGGTGACATGAAGTACTGCAGCTCGTAGCGGGACCACCAGTAACGGCCAGGTGGGATCTTCACCGCCTGAAAGATGTCGAACGTGTCGATGGGCGCGTCCAGGAAGCGCTGCACGTTCACCTCGAAGCGGTCTCCGTTCTCCCGGTCGCCGCCGAGGAAGCGCCACTCGAACCATGCGGTCTGCCAGTCCCCCGCGCGGCCGAGCGATCCCGACTCGTTGGCGATGATGTCCCATTCGGGGATCAACTTGAAATCGAGCTGCCGGAGGCCGAGCGCGTGGGGTCGGGGCATGAAGTCCGTGTGGCCCTTGGTCTCCCAGATGCCGGTCCGCCGCACGAAGCCGAGCGGTGGTGCGAACGCGCCGTCGATATGATAGAGCGAGACGAAATTGTCGAACAGATCGTTCGGATTGTCGGTCGAGATCCGCCAGGCGATCGGCGTGCCGGCAACGCCCGGCGTCTGGCTCGCCGCCACATACACTTTCGGCTCGAGGTTCATCTCATGGATGACGAGCGGCAGATCGACATCTACGCCGCCCGCTCGCGCGACGCCCTGGCCGCCGGGGCCCGCGTGCAGCGTGCCGATCGCGCCGACGTATGACCGGTCGAACAGGTCGTGCGTGACGCGCAGGACGGCGTCGTTGGCGCGGTCGCTCCCACCGGTCTGCGCATCGAGGACCCCCAGCTGCCAGGGCCCGAGCCGTCCATAGACTCGGCCACCGGCGATGATCGGCACCGGTGCGCCGCTCGTATCCAGGCCGAGGCGGCGCGAGTAGAACAGCTGCACCATGCCCGGCGTGCCGTAGTCGAGCAGGCCGCTCGATTCGAGGAAGAACTGGCGCTTTTCAGGGAAGAAGAACGGGAACCGGGTGAGGTTGATGACCTGCTGGTCGGCTTCCACTTGCGCGAAGTCCGTGTTCACAGTCACGTCGGCGGTCAACGTCGGTGTGAGGCCGACCTTGGCGTCGACGCCGCCCTTGCCGCCGAGGTAACCTCCGGCGGTTTCCCCGCCGACGCTGTCGTGCTCAGCTTCGACGGCGCGACCGAGCGCATACGGGTACAGCTCGACATCGTGCGGGCGGCGCAGATCACCGAGATCGGTGATCCTTCCTTCATTGTTGAGGTGGTAGAGCCCCTGCGCCCGGCCGTATGAACGCCACAGGTCCTCCTCGTTCTTGCGCCGGATGAAGCGCCGGACGTTGAACCCAAATTCGGTGTTGGTCCCGGCGTGAAACCGCAGCGCCCGGAACGGGATGCGGAACTCTGCCGTCCACCCAGCCGTGTCGCGCGACACGGCGACTTCCCAGATGCCGTTCCAACTCTCGTTCAGATAGTCGACGCCCGAGAACTGCGCATCCCACATGGCGCCGTTCGGATTCGTTCCGAAAAGGAAGGCGCTACGCCGGTCGTCGAAGCTGTCGATCAAGAGTTGGACGTTGTCGTCGCTCGAGAGGTCCGCGTCGCGACGGAGCTGGCTCGCCCGCACACCGCGCGCGTCGGAGTCGTAGCAGCGCACGGCGATGTAGAGGGCCTCAGCATCCCGCAACACCTTGACCACGGTCCGCTCGCTCCCGGGAGCGCCTGCCGAGGGCTCGCGCTGGCGGAAGTCCGTGATCGAGTCCGCTTGGGCCCAAGCCGGGCCGCTCAAGCGACCGTCCAGAGAGATCGGGGCGGTCGCGGCGGCGACGCGCAACGTCGCAGCTCCCTCCGAGTGGTTCCTCGGCCGGCCGCCAGAGTCGACGCCCTGTTGTGCCACCAGTCTGATCGGCAGCAGCACTGCTAGCGCGACAAGGGCCCGCATCAGGGCGCGAGTGCTGTCGCGGTGAGATCGTCGAACAGGGTGTGCGAATCGGCCTTTGTCCACACGCCAACCTTGCCCGGCGTAGTGAACCGTGCGTCGTGGACGTCGATCAATTTCTTGCCGTTGAAGTAGACCTCGACATGATCGCCGCGCATGTCCGCGCGCAGCGAATGCCAGACGCCCGATGCGACGGGCACATGCACGCGCTTCACTTCGACGCGGCGGCGATTCTGCACGTAGTACCAGCAGACGTTGTCCTCGAGAGCATTCGCCCGCGTGAGGTAATAGTTGTTTTCGTCCTGGTAGCGCCACACGATACCGCACGCGCGATCCACCCGACCGCTCACCGGCTTGCACCGGACCGCTACGCTGACGTCCCCGAACGTGGGCCCGTCGGCAACCGCGACCGGGAAGCGGTAGTCCGTCCGATCACTGTCTTCCTGCGCGAGCACGTTGTGCCCGCTAGGGGCGTCGGCCGCGGCGCGGACGACCCAGCGGCCGGGGCGCCCCGATCCGGTCCGGCCGAACGAGAAGCCGGCGGGTGGCTCCCCGATGCTCAAGCTGTCGAATGTCCAGCGGGTGGCGGCTTGCGCGGTACCCGTCGAGGGATTCACCACCGGAGCCGGGTCGTCATCATCATCATCATCCTGGTCGCGACCGCGACTCTTGCTGCATCCTATCGTCCCGATCAAGGCGAGGCTGAGGGCCACGAGCCCTGCTTTCCGAAATGACGTCATGTATCCTCTCAATGCCCGGCATCGACTGCCGCCCTGAGTCCGCGCAACACGTCAGCGAGCGGGCCGTCTGCCCAGAAGTGGATGTAATTCAGGTGCGGGGAATCACCGATCATGTGACTGTGCACCGCGGTCGCCGTGATCCCGTGCGCGGTAAGCGCGTCCACCACACCGACGACGCTGGAGTCTCGCACCGCAAAGTCACCGGTGGCGACGGCGCGCGTGGGGCTCACCATCTGCACGTTCACGGGCGACCCGTAGGCGAGAGCGGGGGTCATCGTGCGACCGCCCATGGTAACCGTGCCTGAGACCAGAACGAACCCGACTTGGGCGACGTTGCCGCGCGCGGTGCCGTGGCGTCCCAGCGCTTGGAAAACGACGGTAGTGTCAATCGTCAGGGGAACAGGTGGCGCCGCCGCGACAGGTCGCGGCGTCCCCGTCTTGGTTAGGGCCCGATCCAACCGAGTTGCCAGGTCGAGCGCGGCCCCCTGGCCGAGGATGTGGACGTAGATGATCTCCGGCTGTTCGCCGACGATGTGATTGTGGATTGCGCTCACCCCGATGCGCTGATGCGCCAACTCGGCGAGTACGGGGCCCAGTTCCGCCGCTGTGAGTACGAGATCACCCATCATCGTCGCGTCGGTGGGCTCACCGCTGAACCCGGCCCAGGCACCAAGAGCGAGCGCCGGCGAGACCGTGACGTCCCCGATCCGGACGGTGAGGTCGCGGCGGGGCAGGTTGTAGCGAACGTAGCCGGCCGCACTCGTTGCAGCCGTTCCGAGAATACGGCCGACCGAATCCCAGGCAGCGGTCGACGGCTGTTGCGCGAACGACGGTCTAGCTGCAGCGCCAACGAGGCACAGGACTAGAGTTGCCTTCAGCACCTTCTTCATGGACAGACTCCTCCGTTTCGTGATGGTGACCGCTGCTTACAATGCATGCTTCAGGACCAAGCCGACGACGCCGGACGCCGCGATAAGCGCGGGTTCAGGCATGCGCTTCATTGTCGTAATGACACCGAGTGTGACTGCGCAGATCAGAACCGTCGGGACGTCGACGAGAGCACGCCGACCGAGCACGATCACCGCGCCGGCGATGGCACCGGTAGCGGCCGCCGTGACGCCGTCGACGAATGCCTTGATGCGTGCGCTCTCGGCAAGACGGCGAAAATGTGGTGCCGCAAGAAGGGTCACGAAATACACCGGCGCGAACACGCCGATAGCCGCGACGGTGGCCCCGACCGGTCCCGCAACGAGATAGCCGATGAACGCCACGGTGATCACGACCGGCCCCGGCGTGATCATCGAGACGGCGACCGCATCGAGGAACTGCCGCTCCGTGAGCCAATGGAACTGCTCGACGACGCCCCCGTGGAGGAACGGCACGATCGCGAGCCCGCTGCCGAACACGAAGAGTCCTGCGGCGGCGAAGTACGCGAATACCTTCCAGAGCACCCCCACGGATGCCGCCCCAGTCAGACCCGACGTGAGCCACGCTGGCCACGGCGCGACAAGCAGCGTCTTGGTCGGCATCGCCGGGCGTGCTCGAGCGCGGGCGAGCAGGGGGATCAATCCCGAAGCCACGAAAACCCAGATGATCTCCCTCGCCGTCCAGGCAGTGACGGCGAGGCTCACAGCGAAAAGTCCCCAGAGCAGTCGATCCCGCCCCAGCGTCGTGCGCGCGAGCCTCGCGGCGCTCCACGCGATAATCGCGATGACCGCGGCCCCGATGCCGTAGAACAGCGCCTGCATCCAGGCGAGCCCACCGAACTCGAGGTACAGCGCGGAGAGGGCGAGCACCATGAGGAACGACGGCGCCACGAACGCGATTCCTACGAGTGTCGCGCCCAGGACGCGGCCGCGCACCCAGCCGAGGTAGATGGCGAGCTGGGCCGCGAGCGGGCCGGGGGCAAGTTGCGCGAGCGCGAGCCCCTGCTTGTAGTCTTCCGCCGCAATCCACCCACGCTCGTCCACGAGATCGCGCTGCATGTAGCCCGCGAGCGCGATCGGTCCACCGAACCCCCACGTGCCGAGCTTGAGGAAGTAGAAGACGAACTCCCGGAGCGTGGCACGAGTCGGCGCGGGCTTCATTGCGATGACTCATAGAGGTTGTCGAAGACGACCGCGCCGAGACGGAGTCGCGTCGCGTCCGTAGCGTGCTTCCGGGCGATTCCGGCGAGCAAGCGCTCGACACCCGTAGCTTCTGCGCGGCCGAACTTCGCGTCCTTGCAATCGATGTCGTGCACGATCTCGCCGATCGCGCGCAGTGCGGGGTCGCGCAGCCGAAACCGCCGGAGCAGCGTCTCGAAGGTGCAGCGGTCCCCTTCGTGCGTGTACTCGGCCTCGAACATGTCGAAGCGCAGCTCGCTCTTACGAGGCAAGTAGCCCTCGGGAGCCACGAATTTGAACCGGGCCGTCGGATCGATGAAGCGCTTGATCAGCCACGCACTCGCGATTCGATCCACGAACACGCCCCGGCGCGTGACCCACGTCCGCCCGCGTATCCGTCCGGCTCGGCGGCCAGCACGGACCCTGCGCTTCTCGGGCAGTTCGGCCCGGCGCGCGCGTGCCTCGAGGCGCGTCACGACCCGCTCCACCGCTTGCCGGTTGGGCGCGTGGAAATAGTCGATCGCTGCGACCTCGGCCAGCCGGTGATCGAGGCGCGCCACCTCGGCGGGAGCTGCCTTGCGCGCCAGGGTCTTCGCCTCGCGCGCGATGGCCCCGTAATCCGCGGCGCGGGCCTTGTGGAACAGTCCTTCGACGTCGCGATCACTCAAGCCGTCCACGAAATCCCCTCGGCACACCGACCCCTCACCACCGCCTGCCTCGATCTCCTGCAAGAGCCAGCGAAAATCTTCGACCGCCTGATCATTGTACGGGAGGACCCACACCGAGTTCTTGACCGGCACCGCGCCGATGCGCTGCAGCCTGCGCCACACCTTCACCCGGAAGTAGTCGGGCTTCGGCGGAATCTGGTGGAACAGCAGGAGCCAACGTCCGGTCGCGGTGCCCTTGGACATCAGACGGGGGCGGGAGAGCGCTGCGGGTTCCAGGTGTGACGCTCCCCCTTGGCGTGCTGGAGCCATGCGTACAGCGCATCGTAGATGACGACCCCGTGGGCGAGTAGCTCGTGATCATCCGGGAACAGCTGCGACAGCCCTAAAGAGATGGCGAGCAGTCCTGCCGCCTGCGGGGCAAGGTCCAGACGATCCGTGTCCGCCCCGCGGACGATAACCGCCAGCTCGTGCAAGGCCGGATCAGTCAAGCGGTACTTCTGCAGGAAGGCATCGAAGCTGCACAAAGGCCCATCGTGAGAAAGCTCCACACCTTCGACATCGTACGGGATCGCATTGAGCTCGGTGGCGCGGGCGCGGACCTCGGCAGGTGGTGCAAAGAGAAACTCTCCCTGCGGGTCGATGAACCGTGTTATTAGCCACGGGCATGCGACGCGATCGATTTTCGGATGCTCACGAGTAATCCATCGCATAGAAGCCTCGGCGCTGCATGAACGCATCGCGGTTGACTATAACAAGTGTATCATCGATCGTTCGAGCGGGCGAGGACATCAATTCACTACACCGAGATCGGGGGCGTTGTATGAAGATGACGATGAAGGAGTGGCTTGTTCCGGTTCTCGCCGTCGCGGCAGTGTGTTGGGGGACCACGCTCGCGGCCCAGGACAAAGAGGCGGCAAAGGCAGCACTGAGCGCTCGCGTGTCCCTCGAGCGTGGTCTGTCGGTGAGCGCGAGTCACGGGCGGCCGATTTCCGCGAAATTCGAGATGGAAGACGGCAAATTACAACTCTCGGTTTATACGGCGACGACTGGAAGATTCTTCGAGGTGGTCGTCGACCCCAGCAGCGGTGCGGTCATCAAGACCGAGCCGATTGGAGAAGGCGAAGATTACACCGCCGCACAGAGCCAGAGTGCGGCGATGGCCAAGGCGAAGGTCTCGCTGCGGGCCGCTGTGCAGAGAGCCTTGCGAGGCAACGCCGGCTTTCGCGCAGTCAGCGTCACCCCATCGTTGAAGGATGGCCGCGCCGTTGCCGAAGTCGCACTCGCGAAGGGCGAGGAGCTCAAGACTGTTTCGGTGCCGTTGTAACGACTGCCAGGTGCGCGATCGAAAACGACGACCGTCGGTCATTCTTGCGGTTCATCGTCGCCGACCCACTCATCGAAGCCGCCGAACTCACGCCCGATCCGCTCGAACTCGCGATCCGTATTCATGCTGCGTAGGGCTGGCGGCAGGAACTCGTGAAGCAGGAATTGGCTCCTGATTTGCAGCAAGCCACTGGACGGTTAGCGGGTCCTTCGCGGCGGTCACCTTCCGCAGCCGTACCATGTCGAACAACACATTGCTAAGTTAGGGACTCGGTTGGAGGCGCTCCGTGGTCTCGGTTTTGGCACCACCATTGGCACCCACGGCGTAGACCTGTCGACCGATGCGGTAACTCGTTGTTGCAGCACTACGCCACCGTAGCTCAGTGGTAGAGCTCTCGATTCGTAATCGAGCGGTCGTCGGTTCAAATCCGACCGGTGGCTCTCTCCCGTGCGATTCTCTCTCCGCCTCGGCGCGCTCACCACTGCATGTTGGTTGTGGGCGCCGCTCGTGCGAGCGCAAGAACCAGCCCAACCGGTCCCACCCTGTCCCCAGCGCTGGATCTACCAACCACCACCGACGACCGCTTTCATCGCTCCGCCGTTCGTGAGCGACTCGGCGGGTGATTTCTTCTGGTGGGAGCAGGCGCGGACTCCCGAGCTCGTCTCGGTGCGTGACGGGAAGACTCGCTGGCGCCGGCAGCTAAGCAAGACCAAATGGCCGGGGCTGTTGAGTCCGGCATTGCTGACCGACGACTTGCTGCTCGTCGTATTCGGATCGACGGTCGAGGGCCGCCGCACATCAGATGGCCGGCTCGTCTGGTCCCGCGATCTCCGAGCCGGAGCGAGGCTGGCGAAGGACGCCGAGCTGGAGTCCGGTCCGGTGGCGCGCGTGGGTCAGGCCATGGTCATCATGACCGGCGTGAGCGCGACGGACGCCTGGCTGTCGGCCATCGACGCGAGCGGTAGACGCCTGCGGAAGACGCACATCAACGGACCGGCTGCGAGGATGGCCGCTCAGGGGCATCGTCTCTACCTGCTTCCCGCCACCTGGAGCGGCAGCGGGCCCCCGGTCATCGCCGTGGACAGCAATGGCAAAGCAGTCCCCGACGCTCGACTTCCGTTCGACATCGGCATGGTCGTGAACGGACCCGGAGAGGTCGTCTTCGATCACGAGCGCGCGGTCACCGCAGCCGTTGCCCCGATGCCGATGAACTGCCCGCCACACTCGCCCTCGTGCCACCCGCCGCCCTTCATGCTCACCGTCACGGGGTTCACGGCGGGCCAGGAACGTTGGCACCTCACATCACCTCCCGGGAGCATGCGGGTGCAGATCCTGCTGCTAAGTGATGGATCCGTACTCCTCGTCGACGACAAACGCGTCGGGAGGATATCGCCCGACGGCGTGCTCAGTCCCTTGTGCACGCTTCCGGTCGAGCGGTACAGGTCCATCGCCGGACTCGTGCACGGCGATTTGGTGGTCGCGTATTTCGACAGTGTGGCTGCGTACACGCTCCCTGGCGCGCCACAGCTGGCAACCACAGGCTGGGTGATGCGGGGCGGGGGGCCGGCGCAGGACTGGGCGGTACGCCCAGCTCCTCCGGCGCCGTTTGTCCCATTTCCAACCGGGATAGCGGATCGAGCCGGACGAGTGGCCTACGTCCAGACCGATGCCGGCGCGACCATGGCGTTGAACCTCGCCGATGGGGCGGTGCGGTGGCGCACACGGACGCCGGCACGACCGGCGGGGATCTGGAATGGTCGGGTTGTTGTCCTCGAGCAGCGCGATACGCTCGCAGGCACACTCCAGGTAATGCAGCTCGATCCGGTGACCGGTGCGGAGTTGGGGACCTCACAGCTCATCCCGCTGAGCCCGTTCCCTGACTGGGCCCGCCCCACGCTGGCGCCTTGGGGTTCGCCCCTGATGACCGACGTGCGCATCGAGGGTGACCGAGCCCGCGTCACCTGGGATATCGCCATCAACGGGTGGCCGGGTGGCGCGACGATACGACCTTACAGCATCTCCGGAGTTGCGGATGTGGACCTGACCAGCGGGGCGGTTTCCCTCGCTCCGACCGAGCGTGTGGAGGGGCCGAAACCTATCTCGAACGGTTGGTATCCGTCTGCGATCGTCCTCGGTGGTCGCAGGTTCAGGCTCTCTTACGCCGCGACCGCCACACTCACCGCTACGGATGCCAGAAACGGCAAGAGGCTTTGGGGAAGGCGACTCTGGAGTATCGCGGTCGCCGAGCGTGTCGGGGTCCCGCCGCCCTAAGCCTCCGCCGTCAGCGTCACCTTGAATCCCTTCGCCTTCAGACTCGCCGCGAGTCCGCTCTTCTCGACCGACTTCATGTAGGCCTCGTCCGGATCGATCACCTTCTTCTCCACGAGCTCGAGCAGGGCATCGTTCAATGTCAGCATACCGAGCTTCTTACTCGTCTGGATGATCGAGGGTATCTGGAACGTCTTGCCCTCGCGGATCAGGTTCGAGATCGCCGGCGTGGTCAACAGGATCTCGCGCGCGGCGATGCGCCCACCGGCGATCTTCTTGCACAACGTCTGCGAAATCACGCCTTTCAGCGACTCCGACAACATCACGCGGATCTGCGCCTGGCGGTCGGCGGGGAACTGATCGATCATCCGGTCTACCGTCGACGCCGCCGTCGTCGTGTGCAGGGTCCCGAACACGAGGTGCCCCGTCTCCGCCGTCTCGATGGCGATGGCGATCGTCTCGAGGTCGCGCATCTCGCCGACCAGTACGATATCGGGATCCTCACGCAGCGCGGCCCGCAACGCCATCTTGAAGCTGTCGGTGTGCACGTGCACCTGGCGCTGCGTGATGAGACACTTCTTGTTCTCATGCACGAACTCGATCGGATCCTCGATCGTGATGATATGATCGGTGCGCGTGCGGTTGATGAGGTCGACCAGCGCGCACAGCGTCGTGGACTTGCCCGATCCCGTCGGTCCCGTGATGAGCACCAGCCCTTTCGTGAGATAACAGAGGCGCTGTACTTCATCGGTCAGGCCCATCTCTTCGACCGTCACGACTTTGGCAGGAATCACGCGGAAGACAGCGACCGGGCCCTTGCGGTCCCGCGCGGCGTTGACGCGGAAGCGCGCGACGCCGGTGATTTCGTAGGCGAAATCGGTGTCGCCCGTCTCCTTCCACTCGCCGCGGTTGCGTTCCGGCATGATCGACAGAACCAGCAACTCCAGATCATTGACGCTCAACGCGGTGCCGTCCTGGCGCCGGATCTCGCCATGCGTGCGGAACAGCGGCGGTTCACCCACACGGAGGTGCAAGTCCGAGCTGCCGGACTGGACCAGCGCACGCAGGAGTTTGCCCAGCCTCTGCTCGGCCGCCTTGTACTCCGACGACGCGAATTCACTGGGGAGGGCGCTGGGCGCACCCCGCGCTTCTGCAGGCGGTGGGCTGTCCACCATGGGCGCGGCCGCGATCACCGAAGCTCGCGGCGGGCGCGGCGGCGGCGCGGCGGGCTTGGCAGCTGGACGGACGGCCGTGACTTCGGTCTGGGCCGCAGGTTCGGAAGGAGCCGTCTGTTCCTGAGAGGCTCGCCGGATCGCGGAAATGACCGCCGTCAGCCGACCTGACTCGGGCACGATTCGCACGCGCACCAGGCCCTTGCTGGCCGCGTAGTCGAACTCGGTCTCCGAGTGCTGGTCGATCTTGTCCGCCGCTTCCGGGGGCGCCACTTCGACCATCAACGCGTAGATGTGCTGGTCAGTGAGCGGCTGTTTGGAGACTTTGCGCGGCTTGCCGTCCTTCACGAGCGTGACAGGCTCATCGGGCAGCAGGTAGAGCTGGTCCGCGCGCTCGCGCAACATCACATCCACGAAGGGGTCCAGCCGTGCCGGCATGAATCAGTCCTCAGGACGCGCGAAGAGCACCTGCGCGCGATTGACCAGGTGAATTTCGTCGGTGGTGCTGACGGCGAAAAACGGCTCGCTCGTCGCGTTCAAATAGTCGAGCAGTCTCGAATGGTGTTCCGGCAGCTCGATCGTGACCCATCCGCTCAAGTGCGAGCCGTCGGCGAGCGTGACCTCGAGCCGGCCGGTCCGCGCCGCGGACATTCGCGCCGGGTCTTCGGACGCGGTCGTGCGAGGAATGGTGAGCGTCACCGTCCGTGCTTTCGTGACGAGGAGAATCGCCCCCCCCGGCCCCCCCGCTCCGTCGTTCTTCGGGCGGAACGGAAAGAATCCCTCCGCGCGATTCAGCATGTCGAGCGGGGTTTCCGAGCCGGCATGCTGCGGCACCCGCTCCATCACGTAGATCTCACCCTCGCGGCGCCCGCCCGCCGTCAACAGCAGCGTTGCAGACACGGCGACGCGCGGCATTGAAAAGCCGCTGCTCACCGGCCCTTACACTGCACGGACAGGGGAGCGTGGTTACCGCACGCAATCGTCTCGTTCATGCCGCTCGCGAGCGGCCCGCACGCGGTGCTGTGGGCGGTCTCTGTCGCCTCCGCAGCGGTATGGCCGGCCGCCGTCGCGCAATTCGAGCGCCCCTGAAACTCCATGCAGACGGTACACTCCTGTGTGGCCCCGGCGACGGACATATAGAAGAAGACGGCGATGATCGCGATTACGACGGCCACGGTCACTAGTGTCGAGCGCTTCATGAGCGGGAAGGATGTAGTGCACCGGAAATTCGCGCCAGAGGCCTGCATCACATAATGTGTAGGGCATGACTGGCATCGTGCGGCTCGTCATGGTCGCGCTCGTCGTGCTGGCCATCGCGCTGTTTTTTGTCGCGGCGTCCGCATGGCGCCAGCGGCGTCACCTCAGCTCGAGCGTCGGCTTTTTGGCAGGCGCCGTGTGCCTCCTGGCGGGGCTCCTCTGCGCCGCGATCACGGTCGGCGTCCGCGGCTACCGCGCGCTTACGCAGGAGGTCGTCGCCGCGACCATCAAGACGGAACCGATCGCGCCGCAGCGCTTCCGCGCGACGGTCACGCTGCCCGACGGCAGCCTGCACATGTTCGATCTCGCGGGCGATGCGGTGTACGTGGACGCGCACGTGCTCAAATGGCGCCCGCTCGCGAACATGCTGGGTTTACAGACAGCCTACGAGCTCGATCGCATCGCCGGACGGTATCACACCCTGAACGATGAACAGAACCGTGAGCGCACGGTCTACTCGCTGGCCGCTGCCAAGCCGTTCGACGCGTTCGACCTCGCACGGCGCTACTGGGTCCTGCGCCCGCTCGTCGATGCCGAATACGGCTCGGCGACGTTCACTGGCGCAACCGCACAGAACGGCGGCACCTACGAAGTCCGCGTCTCCACCACCGGACTCCTGGTGAGGCCGGCCCAGCCTAGGTAACCTTCTCGCCGTGGCGGACAAGAAACCTAAAACGAACTATTCGAACGCCTGGCGCGAAGCGCGGCAGCTCATCTGGCAGCATCGGAGTCGCCTCGCGATCGGCCTGGGGTTGATGCTGGTCAGCAGGCTCGCCGGGCTTGTCCTGCCCTGGTCGTCGCGCTACCTCATCGACCAGGTCGTGGGGCAGAAACGGGCTGACCTGCTGGGCGTGATCGCGGCGGCGGTTGGCGTGGCGGCGATTGTCCAGGCGATCGCCTCGTTCGGGCTGTCGCAGATCCTCGGCGTCGCCGCCCAACGCGCCATCACGGACATGCGGAAGTCCCTACAGGCATTCGTGTTGCGCTTGCCGATCGCGTATTTCGACTCGACCAAGACGGGGATCCTCATCTCGCGCATCATGACCGATGCCGAGGGGGTCCGGAATCTGGTGGGCACCGGGCTGGTGCAGCTCGTCGGGGGACTGGTTACCGCCACGATCGCGTTAGGCGTGCTGTTCTGGTTGAACTGGAAACTGACGACGCTGTCGATTCTCATTCTCGCGCTGTTCGGTGGCGGGATGGCGTATGCGTTCGCCAAACTGCGCCCGCTGTTCCGCGAGCGTGGCAAAATCAACGCCGAGGTCACCGGCCGTCTCGCCGAGACGTTGGGCGGGATTCGGATCGTGAAGGCGTACCGGTCGGAGCGCGGTGAGCGACTGGTGTTCGCGCGCGGGGCGCACCGGCTGTTCCGCAATGTTGCCACGACGATGACCGGCGTCTCAGGCGTCGGCGCCTTCGCTCAGATCGTGATCGGCGCGATAGCGGTCGTCATGATTCTCATCGGCGGACGCTCGGTCCTGGCACAATCGATGACGTTGGGGCAGTTCGTCCAATACGTCTTTTTTGTGGGACTCGTCGCGCTGCCCCTGATCAACATCGCGTCCATCGGCACGCAGATCACCGAAGCGTTCGCGGGACTCGACCGGATTTATGAGCTGCGCCGCATGACCACCGAGGACGCCGACGACGCGAAGCGGGCGCCGCTCGGCGTGTTGCGCGGCGATGTGGCGTTCGATCATGTGATCTTCGCGTACAAGCCGGGCGTGCCTGTCCTCAAGGACGTGTCATTTCGCGCGCCCGCGGGCTCGACGACCGCGCTCGTCGGGTCGTCCGGATCCGGCAAGAGCACACTGATCGGTCTCGTGCTCGCATTCAATCGGCCGGAGCAGGGCCGCGTGCTCGTGGACGGCCGCGACCTGGCGTCCGTGCCGTTGGCGGACTATCGCACGCAGCTCGGTGTGGTGTTGCAGGACAACTTCCTGTTCGACGGCACGATCGCGGAGAACATCGCGTTCGCCCGGCCGCATGCGTCGCGGCAGGAAATCGAGGAAGTGGCGCGCATCGCGCACTGTGACGAGTTCATCGAGCAATTCGATGACAAGTACGACACGATCGTCGGCGAGCGCGGCGTGAAGCTGTCCGGCGGCCAGCGCCAGCGCATCTCTATCGCCCGGGCGATTCTCGCCGATCCGCGGATCCTGGTGCTCGACGAAGCCACCTCGAGTCTCGATTCAGAAAGCGAAGCCAAGATCCAGGACGGATTGCGCGCCTTGCGCCACGGCCGGACGACGTTCGTGATTGCGCACCGGCTGTCGACGATCCGCAGCGCGAATCAGATCCTGGTGCTCGAGGGCGGCAAGATTGTCGAGCGCGGGACGCACGAGGAGCTGCTGGCGGCTAACGGGCGCTACCGCCAGCTCTATGATAAGCAGTACAACTTCGAGCGGGACCGGTTCATTAATCCGGGCGAGGATTTCACGCCGGAGCCAGAGGAAGGGGGAGTTCCGGTGACGCCCATTACACCGCCGACTCGGCTCTAAGCCTCGAGGCTCAAGCCCTCAGAAAAGTTGCAACGCGCCAAGTTGCGAAGTGGCTTCCAGGTTCAAGCTGTAGCCGCAAGGAAAGGCTCTCCGGCGCACGGATTTGGTCCAGCCAAGTGGATCGCGATGGCTAATCTAGGGCGTGGGTCACTTCAAGAAATTGAAAGCCTGGGAGCACGCGCGAGCGCTCGCCATCCTTTCCAAGCCGTTGATTGAGCGCCTGCCAGCCACGGAGCGCAGTGGTCTCGGCGACCAATGGCGCCGTGCGTCGTCGAGTGTCGTCCTCAACATCGCTGAGGGCGCCAGTCGCCGTGGCGCAAAAGAGTTCCGGAAGCACTTAGACATCGCACGATCATCGCTAGATGAAGTCGAAGCGATTATCGATCTCGCCGTTGGTCTCGAATATCTATCGCGCGAGGACGTTGCAAAGGTGGGCGCGGTCCGAGACGAATGCGCTCGTACGGTATTCGGTCTGATTCGGAAGCTCGGTATTCCTATAAACTCGTAGCTTGAGGCGTGTAGCCACTTCGCAACTTGGCGTGTTGCAACTTCTCTTGCGGCTCCTTACTTCCGGCTAGGAGCCCAATTCGCAGTATGGAACTCCGCGGAACGGGGCGCCAACTCGCCTTTTCCCGCGACATAGTCCTTCCAACTTACGGTTCCGTATCCGTTCGGCACCCGCTCCATCGTAATGCAGTCCTGCACCGGACATACGGCGGCGCACAGGTTACACCCCACGCAGGCTTCTTCGATGATCTCCACGACCGGCCCGCCATTATCGCGCGGCAATCGCCGGATCGCCTGATGCGCGCCGTCTTCGCACGCCGTCCAGCACAGCTCGCACTTGATGCACTTGTCCTGATCGATGTGGGCCAGGAGATGGTAGTTGAGATCGAGATCTTCCCATTTCGCGACGCGCGGCAGCGCGCGCCCGCGGATGTCCGCGATGGTCCGGTGGCCGCGCTCGTCCATCCAGTTCGAAAGGCCGTCGATCAGGTCTTCCACAATGCGGAAGCCGTAATGCATGACCGCCGTGCAGACCTGCAGCGTGCCCGCGCCGAGGGCGATGAACTCGGCCGCATCCCGCCAGGACGCAATGCCGCCGATTCCGGAAACCGGCACGGTGACTTTGGGATCGCCCGCGACGGCGGACACGAGGTGCAACGCGATCGGTTTGACCGCCGGGCCGCAATAGCCGCCATGACTCGACTTCCCGGCGACGGAAGGTTGCGGCTCGAATGTCGCAAGATCGACGCCAACGATCGAGTTGATCGTGTTGATCAGCGATAACGCGTCCGCGCCGCCCTTGACGGCCGCGCGCGCGATGTAGGTGATGTCGGTGACATTGGGCGTGAGCTTCACAATGACCGGAATCGTCGCAACCTCCTTCACCCATTCGACGATCTGGCAGGTGTAGTCGGGAACCTGGCCGACCGCGCTGCCCATGCCGCGTTCGCTCATGCCGTGTGGGCACCCGAAGTTGAGCTCGATCCCATCGGCGCCGGTGTCCTGCGTCTGCTTGACCATTTCATGCCACGCTTCGCGTTTGGACTCCACCATCAGCGAGGCAACACATGCGTGCTTCGGATAATTGCGCTTGACCTCGGCGATCTCTTTCAGATTGTCGGCAATCGGCCGGTCGCTGATGAGCTCGATGTTGTTGAAGCCCATCATGCGCGTGGCGCCGAGGTCGACGGAGCCGTAGCGGGAGAAGACGTTGATGATCGGCTCGCCGATCGTCTTCCAGACCGCGCCGCCCCAGCCCTCGTCAAATGCCTTGGCGACCTGGCCGTAGGTGTTCGTCGGCGGGCCGGACGCGAGCCAGAAAGGGTTCGGGCTTCGGATGCCCGCGAAGTTCGTTCGAAGATCAGCCATAGGTCAGCCTTTCGTGAATCTGCTTGGCGGCCTGCACACCTTCTGCCGCCGCATTCACAATCTCCGCTCCCCCATTCGTACAATCTCCGCCGACAAACACCTTCGGATGGTCGCGCGGAATCGCGAGATCATCGCGCTCGCCCTGTCCGATCGCCACGATCACCATATCACACGGGATCACTTCGCTGCCCTGCGGCGTGCGCACCTCCACGCCGGCGGCCGCGCCGTTGCCGTTGCTCACTACGCGCTGCGGCGCCGCCTGGAATCGGAATCCACAGCCATCGCGTTTAGCGAGCTCGTACTCGTAGTGATAGCACGGCATATCGGCCTCGCCACGCCGGTAGACGATTGTCGCCGTCGCGGCGCCGAGCCGTTTGGCCTGCGTGACCGCGTCGATTGCCGTGTTGCCGGCGCCGATTACGACGACGCGTTGGCCGACCGACGTATCGCGATACGGATGCGTCTTCAGGTGCTCGATAAACGTCAACGCATCGATCACGCCGGGCAGGTCCTCGCCCGGAATCCCCAGCCTCTTGGTGCTTCCCAGTCCGACGCCGACGAAGACGGCATCATACTCTGTCAGCAGTTCCTCGATCGACTCCACCGTCACGCCCGTTCTGAGCTCGACGCCGAGATCGAGAATGTCCTGCACCTCGGCGAGCGCGACATCGGCTTTGAGCTTGTACTCGGCGATGCCATAGGTATTGAGGCCGCCCGGTTGTGATTTCGATTCGAACACCGTGACGGCATGGCCAAAGCGCCGCAGCTCGCGTGCGCAGGACAGGCCCGCAGGGCCCGCGCCAACGATGGCGACGGTTTTTCCGGTTGGCGCACCGGGCTCGAACAGCTTGAGCTTATGCTCGAGGACGTAGTCCGTCGCGTGGCGTTGCAGTAAGGCGATCTTGATCGGCTGTTCGTCCCTGTCATTCAGCACGCAGGCTCCCTCGCACAGTACTTCCACCGGACAGGCGCG
>WNFB01000100.1_pt1 | contig 53801 bp, 47 predicted proteins | sample 5400501 | NCBI WGS metagenome assembly WNFB01 (sample SAMN13153341, study PRJNA577476) | soil metagenome | isolation source: 200 cm saprolite under Douglas fir tree site 2 hole 1 | place: USA:California | collected 2015-04-18 | reverse complement strand
ACGAGCCTGTCAGCAGCTCTGCATACCGCGCCGCGAAGTCATCAGCCACGCACTGAACGTGTCACCTTCATCGCTTACCGTCAGGCGAACTGCCCCGAAGGGGCCATTCCTTCCGGGCGAAGTCCCGGACGGAACGTAGTCTTCTTGCCGTTGCGCGCGCCGGATTCAGATACGGTCGGGATTACTATCCCAAGATCAAACTAGAGCATCGGCGAGAAACAGGTGCCCATGGCGCGGGCGGCCGGAGACGCGGATACTGGGACCACCCCGGTCATCCTGCGATTGGCCCCGGGCGACCATTGCGCCGGCCACCGCGGCGGCGCAGGGCCGCCGGCGGGAACGAGACGGGCAGGCAACCGCTGGAGGCGCGGTGAGTGACGAGATCCCTTCGGCACCCGGCGGGTTCACCGTTGGCTCGAAGATTGCCGGCTACCGGCTGGAGGAGCAGATCGGCCACGGCGGGATGGCCGTTGTCTTCCGAGCGCACGACCCCCGGCTGGACCGGATGGTCGCACTCAAGATCCTGGCGCCCGAGCTTGCCCGCGACGACGCATTCCGGCAGCGGTTCATCCGCGAGTCGAGAGCGGCTGCGGCCGTCGACCACCCGCACATCATTCCCGTCTTCGAGGCCGGCGAGGCGGCCGGCGTGCTGTTCATCGCGATGCGCTACGTGCAGGGCAGGGACATCCGGACGCTGCTGGACGAGCAGGGCACGCTGCCCCCGGCCAGGGTAGTCAGCATCGTCACCCAGGTGGCCTCGGCGCTGGATGCCGCGCATGCGTACGGCCTCGTCCACCGGGACGTGAAGCCAGCCAACATGCTGCTCGACGCGACGGCGGGAAGCGGTCGGCCAGACCACGTCTACCTGTCCGACTTCGGGCTCAGCAAGCAGTCACTCTCGTCTTCCGGCCTCACCGGCACCGGCCAGTTCCTCGGCACCCTCGACTATGTCGCGCCGGAGCAGATAGAAGGCAAGGCGGTAGACGGCCGGACCGACCTGTACGCGCTGGCGGGCACCGCATTCGAGATGCTCGGCGGGGCGCCGCCGTTCAAGCGTGATCAGGGCCTGGCCATCCTCTGGGCGCAGATCTCCGAGCAGCCGCCACGCCTCACCCAGCGCCGTCCGGACCTCCCGCCAGCCATCGACCAGGTCATGACGAAGGCACTGGCCAAGGCCCCGGGCGACCGGTACGCCAACTGCCTGGACTTCTCCGCGGCGCTACGGGAGGCCTGCGGCCTCAGGCCAGAGGATTCCTCGGACCCGGGCCGCCAGCCGCCGCCCTTTCCTGGCGCTGCCGGGCGGCCCGCACGGCCGCGGCCGCCCACCGAGGTGGCCACGCCATCCAGCCCGCCCGCGGCAACCAGCCCGCCCGCGGCATCCGGCCCGGCCGCGGCGCCAGGCCCCGCTGCGTCGGCTCAGGCCCGGCCGGCCGGCTCGCCCGGTGCCGGCGGGCCGCCGACTGAGGCGGCTCCTATCGCCAGAGCCGTGGGCTCGACCTCGCCCGGGCTCACGCCGCCGTCGGCGGCAGTTGGCGGCTACGGTCCGCCGCCAGGCGCCACCGGGCCGGGTTACGGCCCGGTCCCTGGTTTCGGGCCGGCCCAGGGCTACGGCCCGCAGCCGGGCGACGGCAAGCCCGCCAGGCCATGGTGGCGGTCCCGCGGCGTGATGGCTGGTGCTGCTGCCGCCGTGGTCATCGTCATGATCGGCGGCGCCTACGTCCTGATCGGCGGTGCCGTCGGCGGTGCTGGCCTCACCGGTGGCGGAAACCGCGGCGGCGGTACCCCGGCGGCCGCGCCGAAGATCCCGGGGTGCACCACGGCAGTAGCATCGGCCAAGACGCTGAACAAGATCACGAGTTCCTCGCTCAGCCTCACCGGGCATCCCTTCGCCGTTCAGGCGACGCCTGACGGCAGCTATACATTCGTGACGTTCGGCGACTCCCTCGCGGTGCTCAAGAATGGCGGCGGGCCGGCCCCCAAGCTGGTCCACACCCTCTCGGTGCCAGGCGCGAGCAAGGGCGAGGCGTTCACCAGGGACGGGAAGTACCTGATCCTGGCGGCCGGCAGCGGCGCCAAGGTAATCAACGTCGCGGCCGCCGAGCAGGGCAGCGTCGTTGTGGCCGGGACGCTCAATAGCCCGGCCGGCCGCGGCGCCGTCCAGGTCGATGTGTCCAGCAATGACAAGTTCGCCTTCGTGACGCTGCAGAGCAGCGGCGGCGTCGCGGTCTTCAACCTGCAGCAGGCCCTGGCCAGCAACTTCACCCAGCCCAGCTACGTCGGGATGATCCCTACCGGGGACGAGCCGGTGGGCATCGCTGCGTCGCCCGACGGCAAATGGCTGTATGTGACCAGCATGCGGAAGGTCAACGCCGTCAATCCCAGCAAGGGGTTCGTGAGCGTCGTCAACCTCCGCAAGGCCGAGCGCAAGCCGGCCAAGTCGGTGGTCAGCAACGTCACCGCCGGCTGCAGCCCGGTTCGCGTGATCACCTCCAAGGACGGCAGCGTGGTGTGGGTCACCGCCCGGGAGAGCAACGCGCTGCTCGGGTTCTCAGCGGCGAAAATGCCCAAGGATCCTACGCACTCGCTGATCGCCAGGGTAGACGTGGGCGAGGGGCCGATCGGCCTGACCTTCGTCGCGCACGGGAGGCGGATCGTCGTGGCCGATTCCAACCTGAAGAATGTCCTTGGCGCGAGCCCGTTCCTCAGCCTGGTCAGCACCACCCAGGCGCTGGCCCACCAGCCCGCGCTGCTGGGCCAGATCAAGACGGGTACATTGCCGCGCCAGCTCACGGCGGAAGGGAAGACGCTGCTCGTGACCAACTACGGCTCAGGCCAGCTCCAGGCCATAACCATCGCCCACCTGCCATGAGCACCTATCAAGCCCCGCCGGGGCAGGGCCGGCGGCGCGGCCACGGACTCAGGAACACGATCATCGTGCTGGTCGCCCTGCTCATCGTCCTCGTCGGCATCGACCGCCTGGCGGTGTTCTATGTGCAGGGCAGGATCGCCTCCCAGATCCAGAAGCAGGGCTTCCCCAGCAAGCCGACCGTGTCCATCAAGGGCTTCCCGTTCCTGACCCAGGTGGTCAGCCGCAGCTTCCAAGATGTCCAGATCAGCTCCAGCCGGGTGAAGGAGGGGCCGGTCGAGATCAAGAGCATCAACGCCAATCTCAGCGACGTCAAGATGAACTCCGGCTTCAGCGGCGGCACGGTCGGCCACCTCACCGGCGCCGGGGTGATTACCTTCGCCGGCCTGTCGAACGCGCTCGGATCGCTGGTCGGCGGGCCCGTCGCCTCGCTCGTCGGCGGGGCTGGGCTGAAGCTGAAGCCGGTCGGCAGCGATGAGGTCAGGGCGTCCATCAACCTGCTGGTCAGCAGCGGCTCGGCGACCTGGCGGGTCACCAGGGTCAACGCCACCAAGATCAGGGTGCACCTGGTCAGTAGCCACGGGCTTCCGGCCGGCCTGCTCAGCTCGGTGCAGAACATGTCGGTGCCGATTCCCAAGCTGCCGCTCGGGATGAAGATCCAGAGCGTGGCGGTCACCGCGGCCGGCATCAGCATCCGCGTGATCGGCAACAACGTCGCATTCGGCAGCTAGGCAGCCAGCCGGTCATTGCCCAGCGGCCAGCCACCGGCCGCGGCGTCCGGATACGGCGCCGAGCAGGGCTCAGCCGAACCGGCCATGCACGTAGTCGGCGGTCCGGGGGTCGGCCGGCGCGTCGAATAGCTGCTGGGTCGGCCCGGACTCCACGATGAGGCCGGGGGTGTCCTCGCTGGCCAGGAAGAAGGCGCAGCGGCGGGAGACGCGCTGTGCCTGCTGCATTACGCCGACACCGTTGTTATGCCGAAGGGAGTCGCTGCTGACTTGCCGGGAGGAGTTGTACTCATCCACCGGGCAGGCCAGCCGGACCCCGAATGCGACCTCGATCTCGACGGCCTTGCAGACCTCCAGGAACCGGTGGAAGCCTTGAACGCCTGCAGGTAGTTGCGGGCAGGTCGACGTCGCCCGGCCAGTGCGGGCCAGGTCGCCCACGACCCGGTCGACATCCTCGGCTGTGACCTCCCACGCCGGCCTGCCCAGCGCCTCCAGCATGCGCTCCAGCACCCCGATGTCGTTATCGATCGTGCTGGCCGCGAACCCCTGGGCAGCCCACGAGGCGACGAACGCCTCCATGCACTCGGACTGGAACACCAGCGGGTCAGCCGACAGCCCGGCCGGGACGAGCAGGCCCTCACAAGACGAAGCCGGGCATCTGCCACGCGCACACCTTCTTCGCACCAGCGATCTCAAGGCAGCACCTGGAAGATCAATGCCTCACCATGAATACCACAAGTCACGCCAGGCGCGCATAACCTCAGGCACCAGCAGGAACAGACCCAAACGAACCTGTGGGAGTCCCACAACCCTCCCCGTCGCCGTGCTCCCCGGCCCACAGGCCCAGCACGTCGCGCTCGCCGTCCACGGTGACGCCCAGGGCGAGGTAGATGGGCCGGCTTGCGACCTGGCCCTCGCGGATCTTCACCTGGATCGCGTCGATGAAGACCCCAGCGTAAACCGGGTCGAGAGGACGGCTCTGCCATTCCGCCAGGCCCTCCATAACCCGGTCGGTAATCGCCGTGATCGTCTGCTTCGAGACCTCCGCGCCGTACACTTCGGCCGGGTGCGCGCAGATCTCCCCGTGCGTCAGCCCTTTGGCCGACACGGAAATGACCAGCTCGTCGACTCCGGTCAGCCGCCGCTGCCTTTTGGTGACGATTTTCGGCTCGAAACTGGAATCGCGGTCCCGCGGCACGGTGATTACTGCCGGCCCGGCCTCGGTGATCACGGTCTTGGCGCGATGGCCGTTGCGGGAATTCCCGCCATTCCGGCCCGCCGGGTCGTGCCTGGCGTAGCCGAGGTGATCGTCCAGCTCGCCCTCCAGGGCGCCCTCGACCACCATCTTCGTCAGCTTCCCGAGCAGCCCGCCCTCGCCGGTCAGCCGCAGCCCGCCCTCGCGCGCCCGCTCGGTAAGCTCCCGCAGCAGCTGCTCATCGGCCGCCGGCAGCTCTGCCGGCTCCTGGCCCTGGCTGGTCGTCACGTCAGTCACTGGTGTCTCCTCCGTCTCGGGGGTTACACCGTTGAAATAACTGGCATGGAAATCCGCGCTAGCGCGGGTGGGCGCGCTTGGTCCTGCCACCCGCGAGGTCAACGAGGGATCGCGCTGCTCATGACAGGTTCAGCTGTCCCGGTAGATGATCAGGGGCGGCACCATACCGGAATACGGGTTAGCACCGCATCGAGCTATCTGGCGGTTGCAGTAAACCATGCTTGTAACTCACGCGTCATAGTGTCGTCATACAAAATTTACCTTGAATATAGACTAAGTAGTGCTGAAGCCGAATAATCGGTGCTACCGGGCGGCTGGGGGCAGCAGCCGCCGGGGGCTGCGTGGTCCGGCGACGGCGGGGGAGGTGGCGCGTGTCTGAGATCGAATCCCAGGACTCGCCCGGCATTGCTCAGTGGCTGCGGGAGACGTGCCACGATATGCGGCAGCCGGTGGCCGGCGTGCTCGCGCTCGCAGGGGCCGTGCTGGCCGCGCCCGAGCTCTCAATCGCAGCGCGGAGGCGCTTGGAACAGATCGTCGAGCAGGCCGAATGGCTGGCAGACATGATCCAGCATGGGCTGCTATGCGAGTCGGGTGAGGCGGCGCCGCATCAGAGTGACGCGATACGGATTGCCAGCGAGGCTGCCGCGGCAGAGCGCCTAACCTGGCCAGGCGAGATAAACCTGGTCCGGCCTGCTGAGCCAGTCCGCATCGCTGTCCACCCGGTGGCCCTGCGGCGCATTGTCGCGAACCTGCTCAGCAACGCGACGCGGGCGGCCGGACCAGCCGGCATGGTGATGATCGAGGTCGGGTCCCATGGGGGCCTCGCCCTGCTGATGGTCGATGACAGCGGCCCGGGCTTCGGGCAGATACAGGCAGGACTCGGCCTTGGCTTGCCGGCCGTGGCCCGAAGCGTGATCAAGTACGGAGGAAGGCTGGAATGCGGCCGCGGTCCCCTGGGCGGAGCACGCGTCAAGCTGTTGTTGCCGCTGGCGCCCAGCCAGCCGCCGGGCACCAGACAACGCGACTCGTTCGGTCTGACGCAATCCCCGCCGCGCACGCCTGCGTGCTGGCAGGAGGCCGCTACCGGAGTCGGCGATGACGCCGCATCCTGCTAGGGCTAGAACGTTGGTGAGAGCGACCAGAACGCTAGCCAGATCGGGGACACTCCGGAGGTCATTACCATGAGCGCGGGGCTGTTCGATTCGGTGGCGTCTCGCCGGCCCGCGGTCGGCTATCGAGGTTTCTTCAGGTCCGTCGTCGCCTACTGCGCTGGCGCGATGGGGGATACGCGCGCCGCCGTGCTCCCGACGGCGGTGGTCTCGGGTGCCATCACCGTCGCCTCCGTGCTGGTCCCGCAACTACAGGTCGGCTACCGACGGTCGGCGCTGCACGTGGCGCTCGAGACCGCGGCGTCGCTCATTGCACTGCTCGCTGGTTTCCTCGTCTTCGGTCGGCTCCAGCGGCGCAGCCGGTTGAACGAGTTGGCGTTGGCCTGTGCGCTCGCGGTGCTTGCGCTGTCGAACTTGTTCTTCGTGACGATTCCGACGCTTGCCGGACAGGTGCCGAACGCTCTCACGGTCTGGTCGGCGCTCCTCGGCCGGTTGCTTGGCGCTCTCCTCTTTGCGCTGGCTGCCTTCCTGCCACGTCGCCGATCGCGGCGGTCGCGGCGTTTGATGGCCGCGGGCGGCGCCGGCGTGACCGCAGCCGTGCTGCTGATTGCTGTTTTCGTACGTGCGTTCGCCGGTCCACTGCCGCTCGGCCTCACCGCTACCGTTCCGCCAGGGCCGTCGACACTGCCCGATCCTCGCGCCAACTCGGCCCTCGTCACACTGCAGCTCGTGATGGCGGTGCTGTACGGCCTTGCCGCGGTCGGGTTCCTGCTCCGCTCGCGGCGGCTCGCTGACGAGTTTTTCGGGTGGCTCGCGATCGCCGCTGTCCTGGCCGCCGCCTCGCATGTCAATTACGTAATGTATCCATCGCAATACTCACAGTGGGTCTATACCGGGGATGGCTTCCGACTGGCGGCCTACATGGTTCTGCTCGCAGGGTCCATGCGGGAGATCCGGTCATACTGGGGAGCACTGTCGGATGCGGCCGTGCTGGATGAGCGACGGCGAATCGCGCGCGACCTGCACGACGGACTGGCGCAGGAGCTGGCCTTTCTCGCCCGCAACCTTGCGGTGCTCGAGGGAGAGGCCGACGAGGATGTGCTGAGGCGCCTGCGGAGTGCTGTGGAGAGGGCGCAGTTCGAGTCCCGGCAGGCCATTAACACCCTCGCGGCGCCCAGCACGCAAACCTTCGAGGCCCCGCTGGCGGAAGCGGCCGCCGCGATCGCGGAACGCTTTCATCTGGATCTGGAACTCGATCTCATCACCGAGGTCCGGCTGTCCTCAGCCCGAGCAGAGGCGCTGGTGCGGATCGCCTGCGAGGCGATCACCAACGTTGCTCGCCACAGCGGCGCGAGCCGGGTGAGCCTCAGCCTCGTGCGCGACGGTTCCCGCGTGCGGCTACGGGTCAGCGACGCCGGGCGGGGTTTCAACACCGCCGCGCCGGGCGGCGGCTTCGGGCTCATCTCGATGCGCGAGCGGGCCCGATCGATCGGCGGTGACTTGCGGATCTCCTCGGCTCCCGGACGGGGCAGCCAGGTGGAGGTCGCTGTTTGAGCGGAATGGCGGAGCGGCGACGGGTGCTCATTGCCGACGACCATGCACCTACCCGCGAAGACGTGTGGCGCGCACTCGAGGGGGACGTGCGGTTCGAGGTCTGCGCGACGGCGGCGGATGCCGCCGAGGCCGTCAACGCTGCCGTGCGCGAGCGGCCCGACGTTTGCCTGCTCGATATCCGGATGCCGGGCAGCGGCCTGGCCGCTGCGTGGGAGATCACGGCCAGGCTGCCGCAGGCGAAGATCGTGATGCTCACCGTTTCCGACGCGGACGCCGACCTCTTCGCCGCGCTGCGGGCGGGCGCCGCCGGGTACCTGCTGAAGACGATGAACCTGAAGCGACTCCCTGATGCGCTTGACAGCGTCTGCGCAGGCGCGGCGGCCATGCCGCCAGAACTCGTGGCGCGTGTGCTCGAGCGCTTCCACGGGCGGGAGCCGCGCTGGCGGCAGCCCGTCACTGACGAGTTTCTCGAACGGCACCTGACGAGCCGCGAATGGGAGGTGCTCGAACTGCTCGCACGAGGATGGTCAACTGCCAAGATCGCCCAGCGGCTCGTGCTGTCCTCCAGCGCAGTGCGGGTGCACATCGCCGCCATCGTGCGCAAGCTCGATGTCGCCGATCGCACCGCCGCGGTCGCGCTCTTCCGGCGGCGTTCCGGACCCTGAGCGGATGGCTGGTTGCAGTTCCCTGCAGCAAGTCCCGGGCTCGTCGCCGCGGTCCGCGACGAAGACGCCGCGTCGCCCGCCGCCCGCGCCAGAGCCGACGGTTACCGGGCCAACGACCTCCATCCCCGCGGGCCGCCGCAGGTCGTCCTCGCGGTCGCCGATGCCGGGATCCGCCCACCCCCGGCGGCTGCGGCACTCGCTGGGGTCGCCCGGTCCGGCGGGCCAGCTGTGCGCTCAGAAACCTGAGCGCCCAATCACCGCCGACTCCCTTGTCGGCCAGCGGCGTTACGGCCAGTCTTAGCAGTATCCGCAGAACCAGAGGGAGCGAACTTATGTTTGAGTACTGGTGGGTCGGCGAATGCCCCCCAGGCATGAGCCGTCAGCGACTTGGCCAGCGACCTGCCTAGGTCAGCCCGACCCGCGGCGTCCGGCTCCTGTTGCCGGTTGCTGACCTTGAGTCGCCCGCTCGTGGGAAGCGGGCAGCTCAAGGGGATCCATGGGCTTCGATCGCCCCAGAGCGCGAACGGCTGGCCTGCTCCCGCGGTGCGTTCGGGGTCGGTGTTGGGGGGGCAGGAACGGGGGCAAAATGTGCGTGCTGGGAAATTGGATCGAGTTTCGCCGCGCGATCCTCAACCTGCTGAGCAACCGACCCGGGCGGCGGGACCGGAAGGGAGGGTGGTCGTCGAGTTGCGCCGCGTCGCCGATTGCGTCTTGTTGACGGTCGACGACGCCGGAGCTGGCTTGGGGCTGATCCGCCGAGGTGTCGGCCTTGGTCCGCGGGCCGTGGCACGAAGTCTGAAGAGTTACGTGAGTACAGCCGCAGCCAGATGGAAGGCGTGCGGGCGATTGTCGCGCTGCAGTCCGTCGACAGCTGAATGTGAGGTGCAATGATGCGTCTCGTACTCTGCGATGATCAGAGGATTCTGGTTGAATCGCTCGAGGTTGCCCTCCAGGCGCGGGGCCACGATGTCCTCGCGGCGACGACGACGCCGGAGGAATGTCTGAGAGCGGTCGCCAAGGCCCACCCGGACGTGTGCCTGCTGGACCTCTACTTACCGGGGCGAGAGGACGGCCTGGAGACGGCGCGAGCTATCCAGACGAGTCACCCCGATACGCAGGTTCTCATCCTGTCGGGCGTGGCAGATCCGCGGCTCCTCTCCAAGGTGATCGATCTCGGCGTCGCCGGGATCATCCGCAAGGACCAGACCGTCGACAAGATCGCGGCCGCGCTCCTGCAGGCAGCCACCGGCGGGTTTGTATTCCAGACCGACTTGGTCCGAAATGTCGTACGACACCTGACCTCGCAGCCGCGCAAGGAACCGTGGGACTACCTCACCGTCCGGGAACTGGAGGTGCTCCGCCGAATCGTCGCCGGCGAAAGCACCAAGCAGATGGCGCGGTCGATGCAGATCGCGGCTAGCACGGTTCGAACCTATGCACAGAACGCGCTAACCAAGCTCGGCGCCCACTCGCGGCTCGAGGCGTCGGCTATCGCAGTCCGGGCTCAACTGGTGGACGTGGTTCCGCACGATGCGTGCTCTCCTACATAAATCGTAGAAATCCACGCACATCCTGAGGTGCCGCCACCCCCGCAGGAAGGTCACGCTGTCGGCATGACCCAGATCAGCGTGGCTGTGGTCGACGGCCAGCGTACTTTCGCCGACGCCCTCGCTTCCCGACTCGCAGCTGAGCCCGGCTTGCTGCTCGTAGCGGCCGCAGAGTCAGCGGCGGCTGCGCGCAGGTTGCTCGTTGGTCGACACGTCGACGTCGTGCTGCTTGACAGCGAATTGACGGAGTGTCTCCACCTCGCCGACGAGTTGGCCCGCATCTGCGCCACCACCCCACAGCCCGTCCGGGTGATCATGCTGGGAACGGTGCCAGAGGCCACGCGTATCGTGGAGGCGCTCCGCACCGGGATCGCCGGATGGGTACCAAAGGAGGAGTCGATCGAGCAGCTGCTGGGCGTTATCCGGGGCGTGATGCGCGACGAAACATGGTTCCCGGCAGCGGCGGTGGGCCCCGTCCTGCGGCTGCTCCTCTACGAGCGCGACGAGCGGCAGGCATCCTTGAAGCAGCCGCTCGGGAGCCTCACTCCTCGCGAGCGAGAGGTGCTCTCATATCTGGCCGAAGGCATCGGCCGACGTGAAGTCGCTGAGCGTATGCACCTGTCCGCTAATACGGTCCGCAGCCACCTGCAAAACCTGATGGCGAAGCTGGGGGTCCACACCACTCTGGAGGCCGTCGCCCTCGCCCGCCGAGCACAGCTGCGTGAAGGGCGTCCCAGGATGGCATCCTGGTCCTAGATGGGCACTCTGCGGTCGGTATGCGGCTCCGCGGTGCCGGTCCAGTGGAACAGCCGCGCGCCAGCGTCAGGCGCCTCGCCTACCGTGATCTCAATCCATGTCCTGCGGGCCCGGGCGCTGCCCCAGGTCATCCTCGACCAGGTGCCACTGTTGAGATACCACGCATTCGTCCCCAGCGGCAATCGCATCGCGGCGTGCGTGTGGCCGAACGCGTAGAACGGCACGGCAAGCTGGTTGCGGGCCAGCAGGTCGTGTACGGCGGCAGCGGCGGTGGGCAGGTAACCGCGGCGGTCGCCGCGCCGCAGTCGCGTGCTGACCAGCCGCCACCCGACTCCAAACGGCGAGAAGCTGGCCAGCTGGTGCAACTCCGCCAAGACGCCCTCCGGGAGTCCGATCTCGTCCGCGTGCGTCGGAGCCAGCCCGGCGAGGTACTCGGCGCGCCCCCTGGCCGAGGGGCGACCGCGTAGCCCTGTCATGGCATCCCGCCACAAATGGCTAGGGCTCGCAGGAAAGCGCCGTAGGTCACCGAGCCATGCCGCGGGTGGCCGCTCGAGGCGTCCGTCGTTCTTCGCATACGGGTACAGCGGGCGAACGAACGTGTTGATGTCGTGGTGATGATGACCGTGCTCGGCGTAGAGCAACCCGGGGATGTACAGAATCCATGAGTGAAAGCTGACCTGTGCCCCGAGTAGCGCGCACAGCCGTTCCCGTACCGCTGGCCGAATGAGCTCAGCGTCGTGATTTCCGGACACGAAGTCGACATGCACTCCTGCGGCGAGCGCAGCCGACAGGGCCTTGACCACGGTGGGGTGGGCTGCGGCGATTCGGTCAAGCTGGGCGACCGCCTCGGCGTCGCAGCGGGCGAACAGGCCGGTACGCGCACCGGTCACCGGAACCCGCAGGAAATCGAAGGCATCGCCGAGGAACACCAGCCGGCACCCCCGGCGCTGACTGAGCCAGCGTAGGAAGTCGCTGAAGGCCTGGTCGTCGGTGAACTCGTCGCTGAATCCTGGACCCCAGGCCTCAGCCGGAATGCCTCCACCGAGGTGGAGGTCGCTGGTGATGACGAGCGTGGATTCGCTCACCGTAGCGTCAGCAGCAGCAGGTTCAGCAGGAAGTGGGCCGCCACGGCCCCGCCCAGGTAGCGAGTCCGGTAGACGACCACGCTGGTCACCGTCGACAGGGCGATGACCGGCACGGCCGCTATCGGGCCCATCCAGGCCACCGAGACGTATGCGGACGCGAGGAAGGAGAATGCGATCCCCGCCGGGCCGGCGGCGTTGACCGCGAACGACTGCAGGACGCCGCGCCAGGCCAGTTCTTCCGCCGCGCCGGCCAGCGCGAACAGCGCTGCCCCGACCCACTTCGCCGCGTCCTGGTGCACCAGCACATGCGGGCCAGCATAGGGAACGATAACGGCGCCAAGCACGCCGAGCCCGGCACCCGTCACCAGCACGGCCGCCTGGACGGCGCGCGGCCGTCGGCCGCCGGGCGGGGGCAGCACCAGTGGGCGCGGCCCCGGGATCCAGCGGGCCCGGTAGGCGTACCCCCCGGTCACGCCGATGGGCAGCACCCACAGAGCATTCGGGTAGAGCCGCAGGAAGGTCAGCGTGGGCGCGCTGAGCACGAGCAGCCGTTCCAGCGGGACCAGGCTGGCCGCCGCGATGAGTACTGTCAGCGCCGAATTAGCGGTTCCCCGCGCGCCGACCCCCCGCGCGCCGACCAGTGCGGCCACATGGACGATCGCGAGGAAGACCACGGCGAAGCAGACGGCGCCCCAGAACTGGCCGGCCAGGCGGTAGACCGCCTCTGCGCCGGCCAGGGCGGTCGCGAAGGCCAGGCCCTCCAGGGCAAGGCTGGCCCGCTCCGTCCGGCGCGGTCGTACGAGCGTTGTGGGTACCGTCATGGCGCTCACCCGAGCACGGTGACGGCGCGGAGGCCGACGAAGATCAGGAACAGGGACATCAGCGGGACGATGGCGAGATCGATCACATGGTGCGCCGTCGCCCTCGGCGTTCCCGGCCTGGTGCGGATCATCTCCCGCTCCACGAGCAGGACAAGTAACGCGGCGATCGGCACGAAGTAGACGGGAGTGATTTCCCTGAGCTGCAGCGGATTGCTCGCTAGCAGATAGCTCATGCCTCCCCCTTCACGTCAGTACGAGAGCGGAGGTGGGACCAGGCAAGCCCGATCAGGCACAGCCCGAGCAGCAGGCCGAACTCCGCCTTGGTGGACCAGACACCCCCGTAGAACAGGGCGACCGAGGTGAGCGTCACGAGCGCCAGGCTCAGCGGCGCCACCACGCCCAGTTCGACCAGGCGGTCTCGCAGGCCGAGCACGCCGACCAGGCTCACACCCGGACAGACGAGCACGAACCAGAGGGCCAGGATCGTGCGCCAGGGGGCGCCGATCCCGGTGGCTATCACCGTTACCAGGGCGGTCCCGGAGGCGAGGACTATTCCGGGCCGCAGCCATCTATCGTGCATGCCTCAACTCCGGCCGTCGTGGCTGAGCCAGTGCGGGATGCCGCTGGTAGAGCTGTCGTACGTAGACCTGCGCGCTGGTACTGGCGTAAACGAGCCGGAACCGCGGCGATTTCGACAGCAGGTGCTCGAATTTGTCGATGTAGCTCAGCGAGAGCACGCCGCCGAAGATCTGGGCGTACACGTGCTGCGAGCGGGTCAAGATCACGAATCCGGCTGGGTGCCCGGGGAACGGCCGGAGCGCGCGGGTGACCAGGGCCAGCGCCTGAGCGGGCGAGGGCGAGTTCGGCTGGCCGAGCATTGACTCGACCGACAGGTACTTGTGCTGGTCGTATCCCTGGTATTTCCACGGCAGGTACGGCTGCTCGACCGCGAACGTGGAACCTGGCAGCGCCTGCGCGTATAGGAAGCTGAACGCGGCCCGGTCACTCGGGGTGAAGTAATCCGCGCGCTCGTTCCCGTACCGCGCCAGTAGGCAGCCGGCCAGCAGGACGGTGATGGGCAGGCCGAGGGCGGTGACGGTGGCGCTGCCGCGCAGCGCGACGGGCAGGCGAGCGCGCAGCCTGCGGCCCGGCACCCGGTTCACCCGGAGAGCGGCTGCTGCGAAGAATGCCACGAAGGGCAGCATGAAGAAGTAGATGCGCAACAGCATCTCGCCGCCGTACACCTGCATGCCGAACATCAGCAGCGGCGCGAGGCACAGTGCGGCGGCCGCTTGGTCGGCATAGCCGGCCCGGAACCGGCGGATGCCGCCGAGCAGCGCGAGCAGCCACAGCATCCCGCTGAGCAGCAGCCGCTCCCGGACCACGATCAGGTGCTGCGGGCTGCCGGTGAGCCGCGCGGTGACGTTGGCCGAGGTGGCCCTGGTCAGGTCGCCAAGGCTGCCGACCATCTGGCCGAAATGCCCGGAGATGTAGCCATGCGCGACGAAGGTAACCCACAGCGCGACGATGACCGCCATCAGCAGCGGCAGCCCACGTGCGGTGCACTGGCCGATGGCGACGAGCGCCACCACGCTGATCAGGATCGCGAACGGCGTGAGCTGGTGGCTCGCTACGGTGGCGGTGTAGAGCAGCACCACCAGCGCCACCACGGCCGCGGTCGTCCAGCGGGAGACCACGGGAACCGGAACGTCAGCCATGCGTACCCGGAGCAGCGCCCGCAGCTTGCGCCCCCACCGGCCGCCTGCGTCGGGGTCGCTATCGCGGGGGCGGAGATACGTGAGCAGCAGTGCCAGGATCGTCAGGTAGAGGAGATAGGTGAAGGCCTGCGGCGACAGGTAATCCTGCTCGATCCAGTTCGCCGCGTAGAAGATCCATATGGTGGCCCACGCCAGCCGCGGATCCCGCGTCAGCGCCCGCGTCAGGAGCAGCAGCGGTGCCAGGTACAGCAGGTTGAAGGCGACGGTCGCCCAGGTGGCGAAGGTGAGCGCGCTCGATGCCCCGCCGAGCTTGACCAGCGTGGCCATGCCCATGAAGAAGCCGGGCCAGCTGAAGTAGGCGTCGATCTTGGTGTTGACGATCCTGGTCCGGATCAGGTTCTCGGTGATGCCGGCGTGCCGGAACACGATGGGCCCGCTCGGCTCGTGGAGGACCAGGCCGGGCAGCCCGTACAGCATGAAAATCAGCAGCAGCACATGCACGAGGAGCAGCCAGGTTGTCCGTTCAGCGCGCCGCCAGCAGGCGATGAAGCCGACGGTGAGCAGGCCGAACGCCAGCCACGTCTGCCATGGGAGCACAGAGACGAGGCCGAGATCGTTCATCGCCCCGGCGTGGATGCGCGGCAGCGACCAGGCCCAGCACGCGACCGCCGCGACTGGCAGCGCGAGGAAGCGCAGCTGCTCAAGCATCGCCGGGCGGCGTGACGTCTGCCGCGTTGGTGCCAGTGTCGGCTTGACGCCTGCGGGTGCTTCTACCACCCGCGCCGCCCACAGCCGCAGTCCGGCCCAGCAGGCGACGATCGCTTGGACGGCAACCCAGGCGACGGCCATGCCGGTCAGGCCGTAGTGGACGCCTGCCATGGCAGTGACGAAGATGGCCGCCAGGCCGCCGAGGATACCGATGACGATCGCCTCACCCAGCCGCCCCCGCGCCCGGCATCCGGCGTAGTAGGCGCTGGTGAACGCCATCGGGATCACGCCGAGCAGCAGGATGCGCAGCGGCGTCACGCCGGCCCGCGCGTAGTCATGACCGAGCAGGTCGAGCACCGGGCTGGCGAGCAGGCACAGCAAGACCGCGCCTCCGCCGCCGAAGATCAGCGAGACCCGCAGGGCCTGGGTGGTGGCCGTGGACATGGTAGTCGGCCGATGGGAGCCCTCGGCGAATAGCGCGATACCTACCGAAAGCGGTGTGATGAACGCTACCCAGGCACTCATCCAGATCACGTACCAGTATGCGTTCGCCTGGGGGGAGAGCAGCTCGGCCACCACGATCGGCAATACCAGTCCGGGTACGCGCTCGGTGAGCGTGAGCGTGTGATTGGCGAGGCCGGTCGTCGCCATTGCTGGAATGAGGCTGCGCACGAGCCGTGGCCGGTACAGGTAACCACCGCACGATTTCCGGAGCTGCCAGAGACCGAACGTGACCGTGCCCGCGCCGCCCAGAACCCAGGCCAGGAAGAGTCCCAATCTGGACACCCCGATACCGAGGGCGGGCAGCACAGCCAGCGGAGCGAGCGTGAGCAGGCCGCAGGCGACGTTGCGAGTAACGGCCTGGCCGCCGCGTTCAAGACCCATCGAGATCTGGTCGAAGACGATCTGCGCGGTGCCAAACACCGACAGGGCGAGAAACGCGACCGCCCAGACCGGATCGTGCGCCACATGATCGAGCTGGGTAAACATGGTGCGGGCGAACAACAAGAAGGCCAGGCTGACCCCAATCGCCCCGATCATGGCCATAGAGAGCACGCTGTCAAGCAACGGGGCCGGCTTCTTGAGGTGCCGAGGGTACAGCTTAATGAAGGCCTGTCCCGTGCCGAGCTGGGCGAACTGTGTGCACAGCATCATCGCGGACACGACGGCGGCTGTGAATCCGACCTGCGCTGGCCTGGCCACGTGGGCGGCGACCAGCCAGAACAGGAACCCGAGGCCCAGCGAGGCCATGCGACCGATGATCAGGCCGATCGCGTCGCTGGTCATCGCCCCTTTACCCAGGACCCGACGCACCAGCCGCTCCGTTACCTGGGGAGCGGCAGTTGCCAGCTCGGCGATCATCGCCAGGTAGTTGAAGATGGCGAAGCAGAGATAGTAGGGGATCCACTGCGGGCGGAGCCGAACCAGGCTGAGCCCGATGCCCCGAACGGCAGCAGCGCCGGGCAACGCCAGCAGGGGCGCACCCCGCCATCCATGCTTGCGGATCATCTTGCCGAGGCCCCGGCCGTCCATGCGGAACTGCATGCGCGCGAAGGCGAAGGAGTCCTCACCGAACCGGTGGGTGACGAGGGTTCGCGCCGAAACGCCCACGCGTGCGCCCTCCCGCTGCAACCGCCAGCGCAGCTCGATGTCCTCGCCTGAGATGAACTTCTCGTCGAAGCCAATACGGAGCAGCGTTTCCCGGTCGAAGATAGTGGCGACTAGGCCGAACCAGTTCCTGCTGCGGCCCCACCGGTGGTGTTGTGCGAGCGCGCGGCCCCAGTAGCCTGGGCCGCCGGTGCTGATCAGGCCGGCCTGCAACGCGGTGTAGTTCCCCTCCTCGAACTCTTGACGCAGGCTGTGCAAGGCACCCTCGTGCAGCACGACATCGGCATCGACCAAGACGACGTACGGGGTTGTTGCGAACTCGGCGCCGAGCTTGCGCGCCACCGGAAGGCCCCGCCCTTCGTCGGAGACCACCAAGGCGCCGTACTCGCGGGCGATCTCGACCGTGCGGTCGCTCGACTCCCCGTCGACGACGATGACCGCCCGAGGTTGCTCCCGTAGCGCCGATTCCATGCATGCCGGGAGGAGCCGCTCGGCGTTGCGAACCGGTATGACGACCGTCAGGTCCGCAAGCTGGACATGGTCGTCAACGACACTCATGACCTGCTCTCGACTGACACACCGAGTGGAGCGATCACCGCCGCTAGCTGGTCAACGATGACATCGGAGGCATGGTCCGCGTCGTAGCCGACGGGCACTTGGAGCAGGAACGTGGGCACGTCCTGGAGCGCCTTGCCGAGGATCGTGGCCTTGTCGGCGAAGATGTCCTGCAGTGGTATCTGCCCGGTCGCGCCGAGGAGATTTAGCACCTCGCGCGAATGAGGGGTCATCTCAATGTGGAAATTGCCAAGCATCCGGGCGACCATTGCGGTCCGGTCGAGTTCGGCCAACTGCGGCTCCGCGCCGTCGTACCGCTCGACGTATACCGCGGCCGACAGCGGGGCGGACCGCACGATGGGGGAGCCGCGGAGCGCCTCCTGCGGCGAGATGATCATGTGTTCAGGCGACCACCGCCTGGTGAAGGCGGCCAGCCGCGGGTAGCGCACTACGACGGGGTGCACCACGGTGGTAAGCCGGCCGATGGGTCGCGACAGCCTCTTCGGCACCAGAGGTTTGCGCATCCGGTGGAAAAGATGCGGGTAGATCGTGCGGTGATGCGGCTTTATGAACATCGGCTTGGCGAACCCGAGCAGCTCCCCCTCAGCCGAGACGAAAGCCCAGTCGTCGCCCATGAAGCCGACCCCGGGGCACCGCATCAGCTTCGCGATCGTGCTTGTCTTGCCGACTCCGCCGGCCGCCGGCAGCGCGACGCCGTGGCCGTCGATGCTGACGGTGGCTGCGTGGATCATGGCGACGTCGCGCTCGACCAGAATCCGGTCCAGCAGGGGAAGCACGGTGGTGAGCAATTCTCCAGGACCGTTCAGCTGCAGGCCTGTGCCGTTGCGAAGGATCTGCAGGGGGGGTGTGCGCAGGCAGATCGCATTGGGCGTATAGGAGAAGGCGTCCTCGGCGTAGGCGACCCCGTGGACCGGCTGCATTTCCCCAGTGACCGTGAGGTCGAACGGCCCGTTGCCGTCTTCCGTCAGGAAGTCGGCGAACATCGTACGCAGCTGTGCGGCGGTCGGCGCATTCCGGGCCACTCCCATGCGTGCCCGCCCGTGCAGGTCGAAAGATAGCCATCCGGTGTCCGCGACCGGGTTTCTTGTCATGGGGCCACTATGGGTGGCCGGGTCACGCACCTGGCACGCCCGTATGTACGAGAGGGACTACGCAAATCGAGGGAATCTACTTAGCTGAGATCTGCCCCCGCCTCGCCCGTGAGCACGGGCTGAGGCGGGCGCGCCTTCCGGGGAAATGATGCAGAAGCTTCGCCGCAGGTCGAGTCGCGGCCACCGCTGAGCGAACAGCGGGTCGCCGGGCCGGCCGGCCGGCCGCGGCGGATTGCCAGCGTCGTACTACCCCCCCGCCGAGCGGACCGCGATGGTGGAGCCCATCGGGTTGGCGGAGGTGCCGCTTGAGGTTTGGATGGTGGCGTCAATGATCCCGGTCGCGGCGTTGGAGGACAGCGCGGCGTAGCTCATCTCGATGGCGGCGTTGGAGGTCCCGGAGACGGCGCTGGAGACCTGCGCCACTCCCGTCATCCCTGTGGGCGGGGTGAAGGTGGTGACGGACCCGTTGGTGCCGTTGCGGATGGCGGCGAAGGTGAGCAGTAGCGCGTCCTGCTGCACGGGGGTGATGGACGGGATCTCGACGCTGGGGAAAGCGACGCCGGTGTTGTTATCGGCGGTTGGGGCGACGTCTTCCGGAGTGGTGTTGTCAGTGGCCTGGATAGCGGCTGATATGGCAGCGAACCGGCCGGAGGTGTGGCTGACGGTGAGGCTGTTCGGGTCGCCTGCTTGCATGACGCGCCGCAGCACACCGCTCAGCGAGCTGGTGGAACTGGCCGACCGGAATTGTGGTACCGCCTCAACCCAGCCGGGGGGTACGGTAATCGACGTAGTGCTGCTGGTCAGCTCATAGCCGACGTACACGACGTCGCCGGGCTGCCATCCCGCTGGCATCGGCACGGTGGACGACGACTCGCTCGCGGTGCTGGCGTAGGTCGCGCTGCTGCGGACGGACGCCTGCGCTGCCGTCGAACTCGATGTGGGAGTTGGTGTGGGAGTTGGTGTCACCGTGGGAGTGGGGGATGACGTCGCCAGGGGCTTGGTCAGCGAGAACGAGTCGGTGTAGCTACCGCCTGACCCACGGACGAACTGCGCCGACAGCTGGCTGTCCGAGACGTTGACCTTGAGGAACCCGTAGGTGGCATTGTTGTTGGACCCCATGTAGGTCTGGAAGTAGGGTGCCCAGGCCAGCGTCGGATCCTGTGAGTTGATCGACACCCCGCCACTGCCTACGGTCGCGATCACGGTGCCGTTTCCCGCAGTGTAGCTGGACGCGGGATTGGCGTCGGCGACACAGGAGGAGTTAAAGCTCGTGCTAGAGATCGCCGAACAGCCGGGGCCCAGCGCGAGCTGCTTGCTCCGTGAATAGGCGTGGTCATGTGCCTGGAGGTAGAGGTCGACCTTCTTGGAGACGAGCAGGTTCATTAGGTCGTCGCTGACAAAGCAGGAGTGGTTCACGAGCGACAGGCAGTACTCGTGCATCCCCACGACGACCCACGGGATCCCCGCCGCCCGGGCGCTATCGATCGCGTTCGCCGTCCAGTTGTAGTGGGCCGTGCCCTGCTTGTACGACCAGTTGGTGCCGTTGGCATTCAGGTCGAGGCCTGGCGAGATCATGATGAACCGCACGAGCGGAGCCGTGGCCGGATAGTCCACGTAGTACTCCTCCGCGTAGGTGCCCTGCACACCGCCGATCTGGTCGGGCAGGCACGACGCGAAGTTGCCAATGAATCCGTCGGGCCCGTCGTTGTCGTCGTGGTTGCCGGCGAGCAGTTCGACGGGGTAGCTCGCACCGAGCCGGGCGTGGACGTAATCGCACCACGCCGACTCCGGGGTGACCTGGCTGTAACTGAGATCACCCATGGGCCAGAACAGCTGAGACCCGCTGGAGGCCACGGCATTGAGCACTGCGGAGGTGTTGCCGTTCGCCCCGAGATCGCCCGCGACCGCGAAGGAGAACGCGGTGGCCGCCTTGGCACGAACGTGCGGCCATACCGTCGCCGCGACCACGGCCGAACAAGCGAGCGCGACCGTAGTCAGCACAATCATGACGCGCTTCATGACCCACACCGCCACTTCACCGGGTGCCGGCCGCCCGTGGCGTCCGTTCGATAGCCCACCGCAGTCTGTGCCGAGGCGGCGCCGGCCACCATGGCCTGCCTGGGGCCCTCCTGCCTCCCGAGCAGCTGCGGCTGCCCGGCTGCGGGCCAGCGCACGGCCTGTGTGAGTACGCCGCCGCCAGGCGCGGGCAGCTGGGCCGTGCCCACGACGACTCCGCCAGGCAGTACGCCGCTGGCCTGTGCCGTGCGGCTCCCGGCCGGCAGGCCAAGATCGGTGATCCGCCCGCCCGGGCCCCACCTCACCGCGTGGTCCGTTCCGTCCTTGGCCACGGCGTCACCGACCGCCACGCCGCCTGGACCGAACGCGCGAACGATGCCATACCCGCCGCCCAGTCCGGGCAGCGCGTGGGGTTTTCCGGCGAGGTCCCACACGACGGGGCGGAAACGATGGCCTTCCGAGATACCGCCGATCCGTCCGTCGTCGGCGACCGCGAACGCGTGGGCACCCTGATCGCCAGGCAGCGGGGCGAGCATCTGCGGTGGACCGGTCAGCGACCGCCACACGGCCGCCTGCTCGTTTTCTGACGTCCCCGGCTTGTTGTCTCCCTCGGCCGGCGTTCCTTCTGTCGTCTCAAGTGCGCCAACGACGATGTCGCTGTTGCTGATGGCAGCGGGCAGGGCGGTCAGCTTACCCGTGCCCCGGAGCCGTACGGTCCGGTGCCCTGTCCATGCCCAGCCCAGTGTGTTTTCCCCGTTCGGGCTGTTGCCCACGACGTCTCCATGGGCGTTGAGGCCGGCGGGGACGCTGCCGGCCAGGCCCGTGCGGATTCGCTGGGGTTTCCCAGCCCGCCACAGGACCGGTTGGGCGACTCCCGCAGTGTCCTCAGCGATGCCGACAATGTCACCATTCGCCGCGGCGGCAGTTACGTTGCCGTACGGACCGCCGAGTGTCGGCAGCTGCCGGACAATGCATGAGACGATGTCAGGCGCACCGGACGAGACGGACCCGGACGAGACGGCTACTGTGGCGCCGACTGCCAGCAACGGGGCACTCACGGCCGTGACGATGGCGGTGGCCCGGAGCGTACGTCGCGATGTTCGCCGGAAAGTCGGCCGTCTAGTCATAGCTGTCCCCGCAAAGGCCCTCCTGAAGATCGTGCGGCTGGATACTGGCGTAGCTCACGGACCGCGCAGAGTTCCGTCGGCCCGCCACGAACCCTGCGGTGGTCACTGTGAGGCCGACCACCATGGCGACTGCCCGGCCGAGTGGCGCCATACGCATGCTGCGCACGGATTCGCTGAACGACTGAGCGATTGCCCTTGGGAGTGTTCGCGTCGCGTACACCCGCTCGTTCGCGAGCGCGGAGGAGCGTCCAGCGAGCGCGGTGACGTGCGCCTTCGAAAGCCCTTCGGCCCAGCACCGGCGCAGCAGGTAACGCCAACCGGCTCGTTCGGCTGGTACGTGGTGATGCACCCGTGCGGTGGGCTCGAACCGGATCTGGCCGCCCGGGAACTCACGAGCCATGCGTATGCATGCCTCGGTCTCCTCACAGCCGAGCGGCACTGCGCCGATCCGCCCGATACCTTCGCGGAATCCGCCGATCCGGCGCAGCTCTGCGGTCCGGAAGGACATGTTCGCGCCGAGCATGTTGCGCACTGGCCCCGGGTCGGTCCTGGCACCCTTGTAGGTGCAGCCCACAACCCAGTCGAACTCGGCCGGGAACCACGAAGGCCTCCCTTGTGCCCAGTAAGGGACGATCGCACCACCCACCCCGAGGATGTGTTGCCCGTCGGCCGCTCCGTACGCCTGCGCAAGGCGGGCAACCCAGTCCAGCTGCGGAACCGCGTCGTCGTCGAGGAAGGCGACGACGGGCGTAGCCGTTAGCGCGAGGCCGCAGTTGCGCGCCCCCGACAATCCGCGGTTCATGTCGTTGGGCACGACAGCGAGCTGGGGGTGGTCTGCCTGCAGCGCGCCGAGAAGCCTCGGATTGTGGTCGACGACGACGATGACCGCGGCGGGCGGCTGCTCCTGATGCTTCAGTGCCTCGAGCGCGCGCTCCAGCAGCGGGCGGCGTCCCTCGTCATATGTGCAGACGACCACCGACAGATAGTCGGCCGCGACCTCAGCGGACACACCCATCACCCGTCTGCGGGCTCAAGCCCCGCATGCTCAACCGGAATCTGGCCGACCCTGGCCCATCGGGCGACTTCGGTGCGCCGACGCAGCCGGTTGCGAAGCAGTACCTTCAGCACGCGCCACCCGTCCCTGAGCGGGTGCAGGTTGGACACTCCCGAGCGGCGGTTGAGCTCATAGCTCGGCACCTCAGCCACGGCAAGGTCTGCGGTCACCGCGTGCACGCAAATCTCGGTCTCGATCTCGAACCCGTCGGAGTGCAGGCACAGCCGGTCCAGTGCCGACCGGCGCATAGCGATGTAGCCGTAGCACAGATCGCTCCAGCTGCTCCTGTACAGCAGATTGGCGAGCCGGACGAACAGCCGGTTACCTACCCGGCGGATGAAGGTCAGGTCCTCCGACCCGCCCCCGCACGAGTGGCGCGACCCCTTCACGACATCGAATCCGCGGGCGATCAGTGCGACGAAGGTATCGATCTCTAGCGGATCCATGCTTCCGTCGGCGTCGAGCATTACGATGACGTCACCCACGGCGGCGGCGAACCCGGCCCGCAGTGCCGCACCCTTACCCTGCCGCCGCTGCCGGATGAGCGTCGCGTGCGGGCACAGTTCCCGTACGACGTTACTGGTTCCGTCAGTCGATTCGCCGTCAACGACGATTACCTCGTCGACGTTGGCGAGTTGTGGCAGGAGCCACCGCAGATTGTTAGCCTCGTTGTACGCCGGGATGACCACGGAGATGCGGCCTCGCCACCCGGAGGAGGTCACTACGTAGTGATCCTGCGGCAGTGGCACCACAGAGCGCGCAGCGCCGCCAGGCGCTTCCAAAGTCCGCACCGGAGATGGCAATGCCCGTCTAGCTGGCCGCTGGTCCTCCTTCATCTCGCCATAGTGGGCGCAAGGCCGGACCGCCTGCCATCTACACATGACTGGGCAGACCTACGATCAACGACGTACCTCGTGGCCAGTCATTTGACGCACTGGATACCGAACAGTCCTTGCTGCATCCCCGTGGGCACGCGCTTCACGAGGTGTGATGGCAAGGTAGGCAGGCGGCGAGATGCCTGAGGGATTCATCGCTCCCAGCGGGCTCGCGATGCACCCCGGCGGCCCGATGCGGGAACGGCAGCAGGGCCGCGCAGCGGATCACGAGCTTGCTGAGTCCAGCGGCGAAGTCCGCGATAGCAGGAGCTAGGACGGGCGGGTGAGCGACGTGCGGAATAGCGCCGTCAGCGGCGGCGTGCAGCGGCAGGCTGCGCCGCCCAGGCGCGGCAGGCCCCAGCTGTCCTCGATCGTGCGCAGGATCGAGTATGCGTCGTAGGGCAGCGTAGACCGCAGGCCGGGGCGGACGGACGGCCCGGCCAGGATCGTCGGGATGTTTCCCCCGCGGGCCTTCGAGCAGCAGCCCCGCTTGGTCCCGCCCTCGTCCCAGGTGATGATAACCACCCCCCGCTGGCCTACCGCCCGCAGCAGCGGCGGGACTAACCGGGACAGGAAGGTGTCACCGACCCGGGTGGCGCAGTCGTGCATGTCGTGGCACAAGTTGGGGCTGATCCAGGCGAACCGGGGCAGCGCGTGGCGGGCTTCGTCAATCGCGAGTTGGCTTAGTGGCACAACCTTGGCGCAGCGCGCCGGGTTGTGGGCAATGTCGTCATAGAACATGAACGGGTCGTGACGGCGACGGTACAGCCCGGCGCGCCGACCCTGAAAGCATGGGCTGGGCGCTCCCTCCATGTATGCCTTCCAGGAGATACCGGCCGCTTCGAGTTCGTCCACCAAATTGCTGGCTCGCACCGAGCAGCCTGAGCATGAGTCGGTGAAGCCAAACGTCGCGCCTGAGGTAAGCGCGAGGTAGTTGGGCAGCGACGGATGCGTGGTGCCGTAGAAGGCGCGCGGCTGGGCGTAGCGGTGAGCCAGCGCGGTCAGGTAGGGAGCGTCAGGGCTGCCGATGATCTGGCCGCACTCGCGGTTCTCCATCACGATCAGCACGACGTGGGAGAGGCGCGGCGGCCGTCGCCGGGCGATGATTGCCGCCTCCGCGGTGCGCGATGCGGCCGCCGCCGGCTGTAGCTGCTGGCGGTCGGTGATGCACGCCGGCGGCCGTCCGCCGTGACCGTGAAGCGCGAACACGATTACCGAAATCGCGAGTCCCGCCGTTAGCAGCGCGGCGGTAACAAGTCCTGCGCGCATGCGCATGGCGGAAGTGTATCGGCAAACCGCAGGGACCCATGGCCTGGCCGGCCGGGCCGCCAGCAGCTTCGACGTGTCCCTCGACGGGCACCCGTTTCGACCTGGGCCTCACTGGCCAGACATGGGACCAGCCTCATCACCGGCCTGCAGCTGGGAGACACGTCCACCGCACGGACCTACGACATCGACTTCGACGATGTCTCCGTCTCCCAGACCAGCTGCCCGTGACCGCGGCTACCTCGGCACCGGCCGCCGGTCCGCTGGCACCCTCGACACGGCCGCCGCCGTCGTCGTGGTCGGGGACAGCTGCAGCTCGAACACCGAGCCCCTGCCCGGCGTGCTGCGGACCTGCACGGAACCGTGGTGGGCCTCCGCGATCGCCTTCACCACGGCCAGGCCGAGGCCGAACCCGCCGACCTCCCGGCTGCGGCCCGCGTCGATCCGGGAGAACCGGCCGAAGATCCGCCCCAGGTCGGCGGCTGCAATGCCCGCGCCGCGCGAGCCTGCCCGGGGGCGGCTGAACCAGCGGCCGCAGCGTCCGGTCATTGCCCGGGCGCCAGCCCGCGGATCGCGGCGGAAAGGTCGCCGTAGGGGCCGATCAGGGCGATGATGGGCACATCGACGCCCGCGCGCACGTAGCGGCGGATGTGCTCGCGGCAGGCCTGCGCAGGGCCGTGCACGATGAGCTGGTCGACCAGCTCATCGGGGATCGCGTCCAGTGCGGCCTTGCGGTCGCCTGCCCGCCAGGCGTCCCACATGCCCTGGAGCACCGGCGCCCGCCCGAGCCAGCGGTGGAACTCCGCGTAAACCGTCACGTTCAGGTACGCGGCGATCGCCCGGCGGCCGACCGCGCGGACAGCGGCGGCGTCCTCGCTCGGGCAGACGAAAACCCGGGCGGCGACGGTCCGCTGGCATGCCTGCGCGCCCGCGCCGGCCCGCATCTCGGCGACCACGGTCGGGACGTCGTCCGCGGCGAGCCAGTTCACGATCACTCCGTCCGCCTCGCGCCCGGCCAGGCGCAGCATGCCCGACCGGAGGGCGGCAAGGTAGAGCGGCGGCGGGTCGGGCACCGGCCGGGCGAGCCGGAAGCCGTGCACGGCGAACGTGCCGTAGTCCCGGTCGACCCGCTGGCCGGCCAGGGCGTCCCTGAGGAACCGCAGGGTGTCCCTGACCCGGTGGTACGGGTCGGTGAACGGGATGCCGTTCCACGCCTCGACGATGACGTCGGATGACGTGCCGATGCCGAGCGCGGACCGGCCGGGCGCCGCCTCGGCCAGCGCCGCGGCGCTCTGGGCGATCAGCGCGGGGCCCCGGGTGTAGGCCGGGATGACGGCCGGGCCCACCCGGAGCGAGGACGTCCATGCGGCCGCGAGCAGCAGCGACGAGAAGCCGTCGAGGCCGTCCGCCTCGCCGGACCAGGCATCGGTGTAGCCGAGTTCCTCCAGCAGCTCGAACCAGCGGCGGTGATCATGCAAAGGAGCGTCAAAGGGAACGGTGATGCCCCACCGGGCACCCGTGGCGTCGCTCATGGCGCCCAGTGTCGCAGGGGGGCGGCCAGCGCCGTCAGCCAGCACCGAGGATGAGCCGCCCGCCGGCGTAGTCAAAGACCACCGATCCGAACCTGCTCATCTGATCGGCCCCGAGCAGGCCGGCGGTGCCGGTCGTGCGCTCGAGCCCGATGACCCCGGCAACCTGCGGGTGGAGCGGGTGCCCGGCGGCCGACCACGGCCCCGTTTTGACCTCAGGGAACGTCCCGATAGTGCAGACGGTGCCCTGCCGGACCCTGGCATGCGCGCTGGCCAGGGCGCTGCGCCGGGCCACGCCCGGGTCCACAGCCGACTGCGATGCGCCAGTGTCGGGCGTGAAATTCAGCGGAGACCGGGTACCAAATCTGATTTCGACAGAGATCGCGGTACTGCCGGGCTGGCTCGTGACCTTCATCGGCACGATGATCGTGGGCCTGCCGTGCAGCAGGGCGGCGGGAACCGGCGCGGCCGACGGCTGCGAGATGGTGGTCTTGCGAGCGGGCCCGGGCTGCTCCGGCCCGGGGACGGTGAGGCTGCCGCGGGCGAAATCGAGGCGCATCGCGCCGAACCGGCTCCAGACATCCGATCCGAGCAGGCCATCTGGCTGGCCGCGCCCGCCGAAGAGCGGGATCCGCAGCTCGGTGACGTACTGCGGCCCCAACGCCAGGCCAGCCACGTTCCAGCTGGCGATCCTGGCCAGCTGAGCCTTGGCCGAGCATCCCGCGCCGCCGATGAGCACCGGCGGCCCGATCCCGGGCAGCCTGAGCTTGCGGGCAAGTGCGGCCGTCAGGACTGATCCCTGCGCGCCGGTGTCGATAACGAACGGGAACGGGCCCTTCCCGTCGATGCAGACGTTGGCTATCGCCGCGACCTGGGACTGCCGGGTGCTGACGGTGACGCCGATTCTGGTCCCGCCGCCGGCCAGCCGCCTGGCGCCGGTGCAGCCCTGGCCTGCGGGGGGCAGTGCGAATTGCACGATACCGGCCGTCTTGATCCTGCTGCCTGCGGTGCCGTCGGCGCTATTGCCGCTAGCGCTACTGCCGCCGGCGCTATTGCCGCCAGCGCACGAGGTGAGTGCTGCCCCGGCGGCAAGGACGGCACAGCATGCCGCCAGCCGCCGGGCGGGTAGCCGCCAGTGCAGGGTCATCGGTTCCCCTAACGGGGCCAGGGCGTCGGCAACGAGATGGGGCCAGGGCGTCGGCAACGAGGTTAGTGGTTAAGTACTGTCCGGCAGGAACCGGACGAATTTTAACCGCTGACGGCGAGTCAGTCCGGCGGGGCGGCCTGGCCGTTCCTGGCCATGACCGGCGGGTGCGGGCGGAACGGGTGATGTAGCAGGATTCTCGTGCGACGATGCGGGAATCAGTGGCCCCAGCGCGGCGTTCGCGACGCCCGGCGGTGCGCCTGAGTTCATGGCGCCCGGGTTCCGGCGCCGAACGCGAAGGAGGAGTGACGTGGCAGCACAGATCCCGGCCGGCGGTATCCACCACCTCCGGCTGACCGTGACCGACCTCGGCCGAAGCCGCGCCTTCTATACGGGCCTGCTCGGCTTCGACGTGGCGGTGGAGTCGCCGCCCGATGATGACCCTTCGGCCGAAGAGACGTACAAGGTGCTCTTCGGCGGAATTGTCATGATCCGGGGGAACCTGCTGATGGGCCTGCGGCCGGTCGCGCCGGCCGGCGACCGGTTCGACGACAACCGGGTTGGCCTCGATCACCTCAGCTTCAGCGTGCCGAGCCGTACCGACCTGGATCAGGCGGTCAGCCTGCTTGACGAGAACGGCGTGCCGCACGGAGAGATCACCGCGCTGCCTTCGTTCGGAATCTATGTCCTTCCCTTCCGCGACCCGGACCACATCCAGCTTGAGCTGACAGCGCCGATCGCCTGACCTACTATCCCGCCATGACCTGCCGGGGCATGGCGGGGCCGGCAGCCCCGGTGGCGGGACGCCGGCCGCGGCGGCTGGCGCAATGGAGGTCACGATGCAGCGCCCGACTACGCACTCGATGGCACTGCTGGCGGCAGTTCTCGCCGCCGCGCTATCGACCGCGTCATGTGCTGCGGGCAGCACGACGACGGTCAGGCTGCCGGGTCAGGGATCGGCGCCCGGGCCGGGCACGTCGCCGGCCACATCGCGGCCGCCGTCGCGGTCCGCCCCGGCCACGCCGCTGCCATCATCGCCGGCCGCGTCCGTGTCACCCGCCGCGCATACCGCGCCGCATCCGCCGCTCCCGCCGAGTCCGCCGGCCGGCTGCGACGCCGAGCCATGGCGGACCGCGCCGGTGCAGGTGACCCGGCACCTCGCCGTGCCGCCGGTGCCCATCGTCACCGCCATCAGGATCGGAACTCATCCCGACTGCGGCTACGACCGCATCGTCGTCGACTTCCGCGGGCCGATGCCGGGGTACGACATCAGGTACGTCTCGAAGGTGGCCACCGGCTCATCAGGCACGGCCGTCACCGTTCCCGGGCACAGCTACCTGCTGATCACGATTCACCCTGCTCAGGGCCACTCCCTGTCCGGCGTGAGCACGATCTCGCCGCTGTCGGCGGCGACGACCTATCCGATGCTCAGGGGATACGCGGTCACTGGTGACTTCGAAGGCGTCGTCAGCATCGCGGTCGGCCTGGAAAGGGCCACCGCGTTCCGGGTCGGCAGGCTGCCCGGCCGCCTGTATGTGGACGTGGCAGGCTGACGGGCTCGGCCGGCCGGGCGGCCGCCCACAGGGCCGATGCGCGCCGGGTACGGACTCAGCGGAGCACGTCGCAGAGCGTATCGATGGCGCCAGCGAACGCGTGGTCAGGCGGCGTGCCGTAGCCGATGACGAGCGCAGCCGGCAGTTCGGTGGCCGGGCCGTGGCGCGGGTCATCGCCGGACGCGGGGCTACAGCCAGCGCCGTGACCAGGCCAGTCACCGGGGTCGTGGTGGTAGCGGAACTCGCCAAGCCCCTGGATCGTCAGGCCGGCCCGCGCGGCGCGGCTCACTATCCCGGCCTCGTCGGCCTGGCGCAGAGAGTCCCTGGGACCAGGCGGCCGCTGCGCACGGCGTCCCGCAAAGCGGACTCAAGGCCTGCCCGCCGCCGTGTGCCGCGCGGCTCAAGCAGCAGGTCCACGCCCGAATTGGCCCATGTTCTCGGCATATGAATGAACCATACGCTTGGCCCGGTCGAGCGCTGGCGTCGAAGACATGACCATCACGGCGCACGACCCGCCCGTATCACTGTGCGGCTTCCTCGCCATCGTCGAGCGCGAGCAGGCCGTCGCGCACGCGCCGCAGCAGCTCCGGATCGTGCCTTACCATCGCCGACCATACTGGCCGGCCGTTGCGGATCCGCCGCGGCAGCGGCTTGGGCGGGACCGCCAGGTCGTCCGCAACTGCCGGGCACGCAATGTGCAGCTCGCACCACACGACCTTGCCGCCGCTGCTGAGCTGGAAGTAATTCCACTGTGCGCTCATTGACTCCACCACGAGCAGGCCACGGCCATCTTCGGAATCAGGGGATTGTTCCTGGAGCACCGGAGGCCTGTCCGAGCTGTCCCGTACCTCAATGACCACGCTGCGCGCGATCAGGCTCAGCCGTAAGCGAATGAGCCGAAACTGATCATGAACCGTCCGGTATGGCGCGGGTGGCTTCGCGCCGCTGGCATTTTTGATGGCATTCGTCACCAGTTCCGACACAAGAAGCTCAGCCGTACCGATCCGCTCAGGAGCGACGTGGCGTTCCTGGAGAACGTAACGGGCGAACCGCCGTGCCCGGCGCACTTCTGTGAGTAACGGGACAAGAGTCAGCTCGTGTTCGCATCGAGGCTGGTAGTCAGCGTCCATGACAAGTCTTTCGGCCCTTCCAGCGCAAACATCAGTCGGCCCCACGGACTCGGATTTATGAACAGCGACTCGCGCCGCTCATATGGTCCAAGGGTGCTATTCCATTGCCGGCCAGGAAGCCGCGTCAAGCGGTAACGCCGGCGCAACCCCTCCGCAGCCGCGCCGGACGGGTGCCTGCGGCCGGTGTGCACCGCTGTGATCATAGGTGCAGCCTACGGCCGTGGATCCGCACCTAGCAATCCGTTCAGTCCTGCGGTGATATCCGTTCGGGCCCGCTGGGATCTGCCGAGTCCCGCCGGGCGATTCTCGTGCCGTGGACGCTACCTCAGTACAAGACCAGTTATCTGGGCTAACCTGCACTTTGCGGCACACAAAGATTTGCCCGCTCCAGGTCCGTCAAACTCATCTCCCCGGACACAATCATACCTCTGTGCTCGTAAACTACCTGGATTTTGCATTCCTGATGGGAAATGCCGGTTTTCTGACCTTGGAAGCATCAGGTGGAGAGGCATGCCGCCTTTCCCGCTGCACCCCGCGAGCCGCGGCCGCCGCCGCTGGCCGGCGGACCTGACAGCGCCGCCGGACCTGACAGCGCCGCCGGACCTGACAGTGCCGCCGGACCTGACAGCGCGGCCGGACGTCCGGCTATCGCCCGCGCAGGAAGCGGATGATCGCCGCCTCGAGCGCGCTGGCTATCCGCCGCTGGAAACGAGCGGACGTCAGCAGCCGGGCGTCGGTGGCGTTGCGCATGTTGCCGCACTCGATCAGCACCTTCGGGACGCGGGTGAGGTTCAGCCCGGCCAGGTCATCGCGGTGGGCGATGCCGTGCACCCCGTCGTACGTGCTCTCCGGCATCGAGGTGCGGCGCAGCAGCGCCCGCCGCACGTCCCGGCCGAACCGCTCCGAGGACCTGATTACCTTGTCGTTCGGGCCATCCCTGACCGGCTCGAGGATCGCGAACCCGCGGCCCGACGCAGGCCCGCCGTCCGCGTGAATGTCGACCGCCACCTTCGCGTGCCCGCGGTTGATGATCCTGGCGCGCCGGTTCACGCACGGCCCGACGCCCCTGTTGTTGTTCCTCGTCATGACCACCCGCGCGCCGGCCAGGCGCAGGTCGGCGCGCAGGAAGCGGGCGACCCGCCAGTTGAACCGGGCCTCGGTGTAACCGCTATCGGTCTGCGTACCGGTCGTATCGCAGGTCTCCCACTCCCGGCCGTTCCAGATCAGGTGGTTGATATAGGACGGGTCGGTGTTGTTGCGGCCATTGTGTCCCGGGTCGATGCCGATGATCTTCCCGGCCAGCGGACTGGCGGCGGCGCCGCGGGTACTGCCTGCGCTTCCCTTCCGCCGGGTGGCCGCCGATGGCCGCGCGGCTGCGGACGGCCGGGCGCTGGCCGCCGGACTCGCCCCGATCGCCGTCTGCGCCGCGGCGGCCTGATGCCCGGCGCTGATGCCGCACGCCGACGTGACCAGGCAGCCCGCGATCGCAGCCAGCGCCAGGGCCGGGCCGGGCGGGGCGATCCGCGAGCCTCGCCAGCAGTCAGTCATGATGCCTCCTCGGCCAGCCGGCCGCCAGCTCCGTTCCGTGCGCCGGGGGCATGGCGCCCCGCTCAGCGTAGCGACAGCGCGGCCAGGGCGGCGTTGACAATGGAGCCGGCGTCGAGGTCGTGCGCCCGGTACAGGTCGCTGACGGCGCCGGACTGGCCGAAGGTGTCGACGCCGAGGCTGACGGCCGGCACCCCCAGGGCCGATCCGAGCCAGCTCAGGCAGTGCGAAGCGGCGTCGTGCACCGTCACGACCGGCGCCCGGTCGGGAAATACGGTCCGCAGGGCTCCGGGGATGGACGGCGCCGTGGCACTGCGTACTCCCTGCCGCAGGGTCCGCTGCCACGCACGGTAAAGCCGGTCGGCAGAGGTGATGTCGACGACGTGCGCGGCGATCCCCTCCTCGCCGAGTTCGGCGGCGGCGGCGAGTACCTCAGGCAGGACCGCGCCGCAGCCGGCCAGGTACACCGATGGCGCGCCGCCCCCGGCAGCTTCGGACGCGTCAGCGAGCCGGTACCCGCCGGCCAGCACCTGGCGGCGCAGGATGGCGTCGCCGAGCCGGTCCCGCGCGCGGGCGAACGGCCCCTGGTCGATACCCCGCGTGGTCAGCCGGAAGTAGTAGGAGCCATCCTCGGTGAGCGCAGCCCCGGCCGAGGTGGCGTTCGCGACCGCGATCGACTGCAGGGCGCCGCAGATCAGCCAGTCAAGCGCGGCCGCGTAGCCGGGCTCGATGAACGTGACATTCGGCAGCTCCAGGCCGACCGACGCGGTGATGGTCGACTGGTGGGCGCCGCCCTCCGGCGCCAGCGAGACCCCCGACGGCGTGCCGGCCACCACGAACCGCGCGCCCGAGTAGACGGAGTAGATGAACGCGTCAAGCCCGCGCAGCACGAACGGGTCGTACACGGTGCCGACCGGCAGCAGCGGCTGCCCGGACAGGTCCCAGGACAGGCCGAGCTGCCCGAGCAGCAGGAACAGGTTCATCTCGCTGATGCCGAGCTCGATGTGCTGCCCCTGCGGGCCCTCCGCCCATTTCAGCACCGGGTCCTCGCTCCACGAGCGCCGCGCCGCCGGGCTGAACACGCCCTTCCTGTTGATGAAGCCGGCCAGGTTCGTCGATGTCGCTACATCCGGCGCGGTGGTCACGAGATACGGCGCCACGCGGTCGTCGCGTGACAGCTCGACCAGGATCCGGCCGAACGCCTCCTGGGTGGAGATCGGCCGGCCCGATCGCATGCCGGTGGAGTCGGGCACGGCGACGACGGGCGGGCGGCCGGGCGCCGGGCGGGCCAGGTGCTCGCGCCGGGCCGCCACCCACTGCCCGGCCCGCGTCATCGGGTCCAGCCGGTCCCACTCGGTGCCCCGGGTCAGGCCAAGCCGCTCCCGCATCTCGTCGATCTGGATCGTGGTCAGCAGCGCGGAGTGATTGCGCGGGTGGCCGGCCATCGGCAGCCCCCAGCCCTTGACGGTGTAGGCGAATACGACGCTGGGCCGGCCGGATTCGCAGTCGCACGCACCGAACGCGTCAAGCAGCGCGCCCAGGTCATGCCCGGCAAGATCAGTCACGAGACCGGCCAGCTCGCCGTCGCTGGCCAGGCCAGCGCAGAATTGCCGGACATCATCCGGCGCACCGTCAAGAAACCGGGCTTTAACGGAGCCTTCGGGAAGCAGCCCGAACAGCGACTGGTAATGCTCGTTCGGCATCTGATCGATCCACGCCCGCAGCGAGTCTCCGCCCGGGCGCGCGAAGGCCGCCTGCAGCCTGCGGCCGTACTTCGCCTCCTCGACGTGCCAGCCCGCGGCGCGGAACTGCTGCTCCCACTGGGCGATCCGGATCCCGGGCACGACCCGGTCCAGCGACTGCCTGTTCACGTCGATGATCCACATCACGCTGCCGAGGCCGTCGGTGGCAGGGTCGGCGACGGCCTCCCAGATGTTGCCCTCGTCCAGCTCGGCGTCGCCGATCAGCGCCACGAACCTGCTGCGCGGCCTGGCCCCGAAGTGCGCGTCGACGTACCGGCGGGTGGCGGCGGCGAACAGCGGCGCGGCGGCGCCGAGCCCGACCGAGCCGGTGGAGAAGTCGACGGTGTCGGGGTCCTTGGTGCGGCTGGGGTAGGACTGCAGCCCGCCGAACGCGCGCAGCGTCGGCAGGTAGCTGCGGTCCAGGTTGCCGAGCAGGTACTGGATGGCGTGGAAGACCGGGGAGGCATGCGGCTTGACGCTGACCCGGTCCGCGGCGTCCAGGTGCGCGAAGTACAGGGCGGTCATGACGGTGACCAGGCTGGCGCTTGACGCCTGGTGGCCGCCGACCTTGACGCCGTCGCCGGTGTCACGGTCGTGGTTGGCCGCGTCCACTATCCGGGTCGCGAGCCACAGCACGCGCTGCTGGATCTCCTCAAGGACGGCCAGGTCAGTGCCCGCGGCACTGCGGCCCGCCTCGGTGACTGTCATGTGGCGCTCCTAGCCTCCGGCAGGTAGCATCGGCCCGGCCCGTGCGCCGGCCGCAGGAGCTTGTCTCCTGGCGGTCATTGCAGTTCCGGCAACGGGCCTTGTCAAATGCCCACCGGCATGTTCCTGCTCGCCGGCGAGCTCGCGCGGAGGGCGCGACGGAGCCAGCGGAAGTCCGCCGCTGGCGGCCGCTGGGCTTTCTGGCGGCTGGTCGGCTTCGGCGGCCGGGTCAGTTTGGCGACCGGGTCAGTTTCGGCGGCCGGTCAGCTCTCCGCGATGCGCCTGGTTGGCCCGCCGCAGCCCGGTGCCCGCCAGAGCTCATCGAGGGCCATGCGGGAGGTCGTACGCCGTCGCCGCGACACGCATCTTCTTCAAAGAGCTCCCCACCACGCCAGCGCCGCGGTGGCGATGAGCATGGCGGGACCGGGGTGGAGGAACAGGGACCGAGGGGATTTCGATTTCGTGTAGGCAGCCCCCAGCCCCACCGCTATCGCGGCGAAGCCGGTGGACGCGGCGGCGGCGACCAGGCCGATCCCCCGGGCCGTATCGCCGTGGAGGACCGAGCCTGACAGGAGGAGCGCGGATCCGACGGTGAGAAAGGCGATGGTCGTCATGTGCCACGTGACGTGGATCATGCTCTTGGTCATCTTCGGACCACCGAAGGGACTGGACGGCAGCATTCCCGGCGACAGCTTTCTCACCACGAGGACCTCGCCTGCCACTCCGTGGATGGCGGTGCCGAGGATGGCGAGGGATCCGGCGACGATCAGCGGGATGTTCACGCCGAGCCCTCCGCGATCCGAGCGATCCCGTGCGGGAAGTCTCGTCGCTGCCATCCGCTGAAAACATTGACGACGAACTCGGGGAGGACCTCGCCGAGGAGGGTCGTCGTGGTCTTCATCGTTGGCCTTCATCCATACAGCACTGTATGGATGAAGGCTAGCCATCATCCGCGGCGCTGTCCACTCCGTGCGGGACGCGATACTGATAGGCGATGTCCGCTCCGACACGCACACCACGCAGCAGCTGGATCGAAGAGGGGCTGCGGGCGCTCGCCGCCGGCGGCCCGGACGCCGTCCGGATCGAGCCGCTGGCGCGCGCGCTCGGCGTCACCAGGGGCGGCTTCTACTGGCACTTCGACGACCGGCGCGCGCTGCTGGAGGAGATACTCGACACGTGGGAGCGGGTGAGCGTCGATAAGGTGATCGAGCGCGTCGAGAGCGAGGGCGGGGCCGCGCGGGCCAAGCTGCGGCGACTGTCCGCGCTCGCCGCCTCCAGCGACGAGCCGCTGAGGATCGACCTCGCAGTCCGCGACTGGGCCCGGCGCGAGCAGACGGTCGCCGACCGCCTCCGGCGCGTCGACAACCGGCGCATGGATTACCTGCGCTCGCTGTTCGGTGCCTTCTGCCCCGACGAGGACGAGGTCGAGGCCCGCTGCATGGTGTTCTACTCGCTGTGGATCGGCAGCCACTTCATCGCCGCCGATCACGGCGCACGCCGCCGCGCGGACGTGCTGAAGCTGGTGCTGAAACGGCTCGAGGCCTAATAGCCCACCGCGACCGGCGTTAGTGGCGCCGCGCGCCGTCTGGCCAGATTACCTGGACAGGCAGATCGCGCTCGCGCGCGAGGGCGACGACGTCTGCGGTTCCGCCGAAGCCTCGCCCGGGCTTGCCGTCCCACACTGCGAACAGCTCGTCTGCTTCACCGATCATGAACTCGCCGGCGGCCATGTGCGCTTCGGGCGTCGACTCGGTAAACGGCAGCCGGTGTACGGCGACCGCCTTGGCCAGCAGCCGGTCATACTCCTCGCGTGCCTGCCCGGGCAGCCCGTCACGGTGCTTCTCCGCAGGAATCACTGCCTCGATGTCGCCGCCGAGGTCGAGGACCGCGCGGGCGAAGATCTGGTCGGCGCCGTCGGCAAGACAGGACAGTCCCGTCACGTTCCGTGCGCCATCGGACAGTGCCGACCTGATCGCCTCGTCGACCAGGCGCATCGAGCCGGCTGGCAGGTTGCGGTGCCCGGACACCGCTAAGCGCGGCATCAACGGCCCCCCAGGGCCGGGCGGCGTGATGCCGCCGTAGCCGTTTCAAGCACGATGATCACGCCGGCCTCCGCAGCAGGAAGGAATCATAGCCGTCGGCGCCTTCCTCGCGGCCTCGCGCAATGGTGACTTCGACGCGCTTCTCGCGATGCTCGACCCAGACGTCGTGCTCCGGGCCGATCGCACAGCCGTGCAGGCGGGCGCGTCGAGGGAGGTCCGCGGCGCGCCGACGGTGGTCGGCACCTTCTCCGGGCGTGCTCGGGCCGGACAGCCGGCCCTCGTGAACGGAGCCGCCGGAGCTGTCTGGGCGCCGGGCGGCCGGCCGCGCGTCGTATTCAGCTTCACCATCACGCACGGGAAGATCACCGGAATCGGCATGCTCGCCGATCCTGAGCGCCTCCGCCAGCTCGACCTGGGTGGTGCTCAGCGACTGATGCGCCAAGCTGGCTACCGACGTGCGGTGCCGCAAGCGAGCGAGAGGCGGATGGATGAGTAAGGCTCGGTACAAGCTACAGCCCATCGGATGTGTCGAATCTCCGCTCGTCGACCGCGACGCCGCCCCGCGGCAGGGTGAGTAGGGAGCGCTCTCTCCCTACGCCTGGGATTTGTATATCGATGCCCCAGCGCCGGCGATGGCCCGTTCGAATCTCGCGCACTCAGCCACCAGATCAGATGTGTTTCCGGCTAGTCCCGGTACGGCGCCCGCGGCGAAATCAACCCCGTCGGTGAACTGCCGACGGATGACTGCACTATTTGACTGGGGGTGCCCTTCGGGCAGTCCAACATATTCGTCTAGAATAAAGTCCCGAGCATGTACAGTACTGGGTTGCGGACCTGATCCAGTCCCTTGCCAGGCTTGTTATCCCGCTATTACATGACACGTCTTGTGCTGCGTCAATCAGTAATTCAGGCCGTGGGCATGCAAGGTGGGACTAGCGGCATGTAACCTGGGACTAGCTGTGCACGACTAGCGTAGTTGTGCTTTACGGTGAAGGTATCAGCCAGGCGGACATTGAGACGCCGCCGCTCACATCGACACAGCATCGTCTGGCGTTTCGGCCAGAGCGTGGGACGATCGTCTGGCGTCTCGGCCAGAGCGTGGGACGATCGTCTGGCGTCTCGGCCAGAGCGTGGGACGGCACGCCTGAAATTTGCGACCGGCTACAGGCCGGAGTACGGAGACAGGGCACATGTGCGGGATTGTCGCTGCGCTCCCTAGCTACGACGCGGATCTGCTCCGGCCGCATGAGCCGCTCGCTGTGCGGGATGCCATCCCGGCGGGCCCCGGCTCCCAGCCGCGGTTCGCAGAGCCCGATCTGATCACCGCTGACCTGGACCGCCTCGTGCGCGATTGCCAGGCAGCTGTGCGGCTGCTGGCCCGGCCTGGTGCGGCGGCGGTTCTGCTGCGAGAACCGGACACGCGACGCATTCTGGAGGCGAGGGCAGACGATCTGCTACGCCAGCTCGCCCAGCTGGATGCCGCTGCGGACGACCACAGCCGCGATTGGGGAGCCGGCACCACGGAGCGGCTGCAGAGTTCGCTGCGGGCCGCCACGGACGTAGCGTACGCGCTACGCCACGACAGGCTGTCGCCAGTCGGCCGGGTCGCCGAGCTCTCCGTGCTGGCGGGAGCGGTCGACGAGCGGCAAATCGTCGGCTACCTTGCCCTGGACGGGGTCCTTGCGGCGCTCGACCGCCTTGAGGTCCGCGGCCGCGACTCGGCCGGCATCAGCGTATTCGTGCGCCTGGACGCAGACGACCTGCGGCTGCTCGGAGATGCCGTGTGGAAGCGGGCTGACCCCTTGTTGCGACACGGCAGCACCCGAGTGACGAGCAGCGGGGTCGTCTTCGTCTACAAACGCGCGGCCATAATCGGCAAGCTCGGCGACAATGCCGCTCACATACGAGCCGCGGTCACCTGGGACCAAGACCTGCAGAGCGCGTTGGCCAGGCCGTCAGCCCGGGTGACGATTCTGGCTCATACAAGATGGGCCAGCGTCGGCCGGATCTGTGAGGCCAACGCGCACCCCGTTGACAGCGTCCGCGACGGTGCCCCCTCCGGCCGCACTGCGCTGGCGACGCTGAACGGCGACATCGACAATCACGTCTCGCTGCGGGCGGTGCTTGAGTACCCGGGCAGCGAGGACACGATTTCCACCGATGCGAAGCTCATTCCGCTGCTGCTGGTCGAACGCGCGGCAGGCCGCTCGACCTCCGCGGCAATGGCGTCGTGCCTCGCCGACTTCCAGGGGTCCATGGCCATCGCGGCTCAGATGGGTGATGAGCCGGACAGCCTGCTGCTCGCCGTTAAGGGGAGCGGGCAAGGCCTCTATGTCGGCTTCTCCGAGACTGGCTTGTTCGTCGCGAGCGAGGTCTACGGGCTAGTGGCGTCAGCCGACCGCTACCTCCGTCTCGAGGGTGGCGTCTGGTCCGGGGCTGCGACGCCTGGCACCGTAGTCACCTTGACCCGTGACGGAACGAATCTAACCGGCGGCGTGGAGCGGCTGGACGGCGCGGGCAGGCCGAATCCAGTCCGCGATGAGGAACTCCGCTGCCCAGAGATCACCACCAGCGACCTGGCCCGCGGCGCTGCCCAGCATTACCTCGAGAAGGAAATCCGGGAGGCGGCAGCCTCGTTCCGCAAGACGCTGCGTGGGCGAGTGCACACCGCCGACGACCTCCCGGCAGTCGATCTGCCGACCTCAGCTTTGCCGCAGGCGCTGCGACAACGCATCGCGAACGACGAGGTGCGGCGCGTCGCTGTGCTGGGACAGGGCACGGCCGGTGTCGCGGCCCAGGGCATCGCGCAGACTCTGCGCTCGCTGTTGCCGACCAGCATCACAGTGCAGTCGATGCCGGCGAGCGAGTTCTCCGCGTACGGCCTTGAGGAGAACCTCTCCGACACGTGCGTCATCGCCGTTAGCCAGTCAGGTTCCACCACCGACACCAATCGGACCGTCGACCTCGCGCGGGCACGTGGCGCATCGGTCATCGCCATTGTCAATCGGCGCGACAGCGATCTGACCGTCAAGAGCGACGGCGTCCTCTATACATCTGACGGCCGTGACGTGGAGATGGCCGTCGCCTCAACGAAGGCGTTTTATGCGCAGGTCGCGGCGGGCTGCCTCCTCGGAGTCCAGATGGGAAGGATTGCGGGCAGCGTCACCGCCGAGCGTGAGGCGGCCATGCTCCGTGCCCTCCAAGCGATGCCACAGCACCTTCAGCAGGTCTACGACGCTCAAGCGGACATCGCCGAGATCGCGCGGGCCACCGCTCCCCGGCACCGGTACTGGGCCGTCGTCGGATCCGGTCCCAATCGCGTCGCGGCAGCCGAAGCCCGGATCAAGTTGTCGGAGCTGTGCTACCGGACGGTCTCGACTGACGCCGTAGAGGACAAGAAGCACATCGATCTCTCGGCCGAGGCACTCGTGCTGGTGTGTGCCGCAGGAGCACCATCCGGCCAGCTGGGCGATCTGCTCAAGGAGGTGGAGATTCTCGCTTCGCATCGCAATCAGCCGGTCGTCATCACCGACGCTGGCCCAGATCTTCCCTGGGCGACGCAGCACGTGATCCGTGTCCCCGCAGCGCACCCCGCGCTGGCCTGGATTCTCAGCACGGCGGCAGCACACCTGTTTGCCTACCATGCGGCGGTCAGCATCGACGCCTGCGCTGATGACCTGCGGAAGGCTCTGGACACCCTCGAGGCCGGGGTCCAGAACCCGCAGCGGGCGCGGGCGGACTGGCTTCCCGAGGTGCACCAATACGTCGTCCGGACCCTCGACCGGATCTACTCCGGCGAAATGCAGGGCGTGCTCGGCAGTCTCAGTGCCCTTCGCCTCGCTGTCGCGGCTGTGGGATCCCCGCAAGCCCGCCTGGCGTCGCCCGTGGTGTTGCTGGCGCAAGCGGAGGATCCCACGAAATTTCTTCGCGCCGCGCTCACCGCGGCCGTAGATGAGATGACCCGCTCCATCGATACCGTGAAGCACCAGGCGAAGACCGTCACCGTAGGGACGTCGCGCAGTGACGCCGACCTCTACGACAACGACCTCGTCAGGGCGTTGCGTGCTGCTGGCACGGACGCCGAGGCTGTTCTCAGTCACCTTGTCCTCGTGGCCCTGCGCGCACACGCGAAGGTCGTCAAGCAGGTCGACGGAGTTACCCGGTATCGGGTCAGGATCGGGCCACCCGAGCAGATCAAGGTCACGGCCAAGACAGGGGTAGCTGCCGATCTGCAGAGCCGCGCCGAGGAGTGGGCGCCTCTGACGGGCTCGAAGAAGCTGATCGGCCGGAGTCGCGCGCCACGCCTGCTGCACGGTCGCCGCGACGGCCGCATCGTCTTCGTGCTGCCAGAGCAGGAGGGTGCAGACCTCGCGGGGCTCGCTGTCGTTCACGTGACGCTGCGCGAGCATGCGCCGACCCGGGACCTGCTCGCAGCCATGTCCTCGACGAGCGACCGGCTACAGGAACTCATCGCTGCCGTGACAGAATCCGATATGGACTTCCGGCCGGAGGTACTGGAGCAGCTTGACGTCAAGGCGGTACTGCTAAGCCCCGTTGACGAAATCGCTGAGAGCCTGCGACCGTTCCTCGGTTCCCGGGTGCCGTGAGGTGACTCCCGTGCCCGCTGCTCCGGTGTCGGACGTCGCGGTTACATAAATTTCCTGACGGTTGTCGGCCGAGCCGCGGAGCAAGCGATTCAACGGGTGCACTCATCGCCGTCAGGTCCAGCCGAGCGGGCGTCCGATGGCGTCTCTCATAGCGAAGTTGGCCGCGAGACGTCCGAGAAACGACTGCAGTCCCGGCGATAGGTCGCCAAGTCCGACCGCGAATGAGAGTGGTGTCACGGAGATGCGCCCGGCCCGCAGGGCTGCGATGTCGGTGCCCCAGATGCCGTCGGCGTCCGGGATGACCTCGCCGGGTTCACCGAACAGGTACAGCGAGTGGACCTCGCCGTCGCTGGCCCAGTCGCGGACTGAGGCGCGCGGGTAGTCGCGCCGTCCGGCCCGGGTAAGCACGATCGTCGCATCGGTCATGACCGCTGGGTAGTTGACGCTGAGCACGACCGGTTCGCCCGGGCCAGCCCGCGTGATGGACTCGGCCAGGGCCGCGCCGTGCCGAGCAGCGAAGCCGAAGTCGTACGTCAGCCCTTGCTCTGTGAGGTCTTCGTTGTAGTTGACAGAGAAACTGCCGGTCGGCGTCTGCTGGGACAGGCACAGCGCGGGGGTTCCGAGGATGGCCGCCTCGAGCCCCGCGCCGACGGTGCCGGAGTAGGTGACGTCGTCGGCAAGGTTCGCCCCATGGTTGATGCCGCTGACGACCAGGTCGGCATCGGCCGCCAGGCCGCCGAGCAGTCCCACGCGAACGCAGTCGGCGGGGGTTCCATCGCAACTGTAGACGGGATGCTCGCCGCCCTCTATGCGCCGGGCGCTGACCGGCCGGCTGAAGGTGCATTTGCGCGCGAAGCCGCTGCAGTCGCCTTCCGGCGCGACCGTGATCACGCTGGAGCAGCGCTCGGCGAGTGCGGCGCGGATTCCCCGGATCCCGGCCGCCTGAACCCCGTCGTCATTGGTCAGCAAGACACGCCACGCGCGCCCCTTCCCTGGCCACCCCGCGCCATGCGGCTACCCACATTCGCCGGAAGGCCGCGGTCTATGGTTGCCCTACTCGACAGACTTGTTCCGGGGCGACAGGACACGTGTGATCGCCTGGGCCTACGGCGTCGGCCGCGCTGGCGCGATCGGTGATCAGGAATCGGGCAAATAGCGCCCTTCGCCACGCGAGGACGTCCTGCGGCGTTCTCACGCCCGGATCCTAGCCCCAGGGGTCATGGGGCGGTGCAGCGAGAGGGTCAGATCGTACAGTTCGCCTCCTATCGCGACTTGGTAGCGGCCCACGCCGAGCCATTCCCGATCTCAGGCGGGTCCGGCCCGGGGGGGTAGCCCTTTTTGATCCGGCGCGCTTCTAGCCCGCAGGGAGACCGGTCAGTGGGTCAGGTCGCGAGGGACTTGACCTGACCGAGACGGCGTTCGGGAGTGGGTTAAGCAGGCTGGGCGGGACCGGTACCAGCGATCGGCCTCAGGGTGGATACTGGCTGTGGCAATGCGGGCACACCATGACCGTGTCCGGTGCATCGGGTAGCGCGGGAACGCAGGAGGAGGTGGCGGATGCAGGCAGTCGTCGGGGACCGGTTCCACGTGCGCGGCAACATCGTGGGCCAGCCGGAGCGGACAGGCGAGATAGTCGAGGTCCGCGGAGCGGGCGGCGAGCCGCCCTACCTGGTGCGTTTCGACGACGGTCACACGAGCCTGGTGTTTCCCGGCCCGGACGCGACCATCGAGCATCCGCGCAGGAAGGGTAAGAAGGGGCCGGCAAAAGGCTGACGCGTTGCCCGAAGCGATCACGAGAGGTCATAAGGCCCGACACCTTCCTCGTCACCAGCATCCCGGCCAAATGCGCTCGTGATCTTTGGCTCCCGTGAAGGCGTCTGGGCCGTCGGCGCGCCAAGGCATCGGGTCCGCTGACGCATTGCGGAGTCGGCCCGGCACGTCGGCTTGATCACGTGGGGCATCCCATGCGGCTCGGGCCGCCAGTTCCCAGCTGCTTGCTGAAGAACACCCGCTGGAAGCCGTCTTGCTCGGCGCGGTGAGTCTCAACGTATCCGTGGCGCGCATAGTAGGCCAGGTTCTCGGTCATGGCCGCATTCGTGTAAAGCCGGATCTCGGCCAGCGCGCGCTCCCGCGCCCGTTTCTCGGCATGGCGAAGGAGGCCTGCGCCGATACCGCGGCCCTGAGCGGAGGGGATGACGGCCACGTTGTCCAGCAGCAGATGACCGGGATTCTCGATGACGACCAGCAGGCCCACCAGCTCTGTCTCGTCCTCGGTGACCCATATCTCGGCCTGAGCCACGAGCTTGTCGTAGTCGGCGGTCATCGGAGCCGGCGGCCGTCCGATGCGCGCTACGTACCTTCCGTACGCCGCGTATGCGAGCTTGACCAGCGAGGGCACGTCGGCACTGACCGCACGCCGCAACGAGAGCATAGCCAGAGTCTAGGCTGGTCGAGCTGACCCCCTCCTTGCTGACCAGCGAGCTTGCTGACCAGCGAGGAGACCTATGGCGGGCCGGGGCCTTCGCCACCGAGACGCTGGGCAAGACCATGGTCCGGAGCCAGAACCGGGCCGGGTTCGTGGCCTGCGTCCCGGGTTGGCCAGCGCGGCGCTGGAGCCGCCCGGTGCGCTGAGCGGGGTGGGATGATCGGCACATGCCGGTTGCGCATGGTCGTGTCGCTTTGGTGACGGGTAGCTCGCGGGGTCTGGGCGCCGCGATCGCGCGGCGGCTGGCTCAGGACGGCCTCGCCGTCGCGGTCAACGGCCGGCGCGGCGGCGGGCGGGCCCGTGAGGTCGGCCGCAGCATCCGTGATGACGGCGGCGTCGCCGAGGCCTCCGGCGCCGATGTCACCGATGAGCAGCAGGTTGCCGGGCTGGTCGCCGCGATCACCGGCCGGTTCGGCCCGGTTGATGTGCTGGTGCTCAACGCCACCGGCCCGCAGCCCGAAGCCCGGGTGAGCGAGGTGGCGTGGTCCGATCACCTCGCCCAGCTGAACTTCTTCGTCAACAGCCCGGTGCTACTCGGCCGCGCGGTGCTGCCCGGGATGGTGGCCCGGCGGTACGGCCGCATCGTGCACATCGACTCCGAGGTCGCCGGCCGGCCGCCCCCCGGCAGGTCCGCCTATGCCACCGCCAAGAGCGCGCAGATAGGCCTGGCCCGCAGCTGGGCCCGCGAACTCGCCCCGGCCGGCATCACCGTGAACACGGTCGCGCCCGGCTTCGTCCCCGTTGAGCGCCACGCCGACGTCCCTGCCGACATTAGGAATGCCTACCTCGCCTCGGTGCCCGCCGGGCGGATGGGAACCCCCGCCGACATCGCCCACGCCGTGAGCTTCCTCGCCTCCGAAGCCGCCGGCTTCATCACCGGCCAGCGCATCGTCGTCGACGGCGGCCGGAGCCTCGGCAGCTGACAACCAGCCCCGGCACTCACCGTGACTAGCCACCGACAGCGACCCCGGAAACTGAAATCAACCACACTTGAGGCTTCGATCTGTGCGCCTTGCTGGTCGGCCAGGATGGCCGTCCGCGGCGCACTTGAACGAACATCTGGCGCGAGGTCACGGCGTCAGCGTGTACCGGGGAGTCCGTTTCCGCCGGCTCGGTGTTCACAGCGGTATTCACAGCGGCCTGCAAGCGTCGGCTTCAGCTGGCCTGCAGGAAACAGTGATCTGCTGGACCTTGCTGCCGGCGCCCGCGACCGGACGTGAGCACCGAGAGGGAAAGGAACGCTGATGACGGCTGATCTGGCTATCTTCCCGCCGCCTGCTGCGGCACGGCGCAGCCCGACGGCCGAGGCTCGGCACCTGCACCCGGCGGCGCTGCCGCAATGGCGTGCCCTGCTCGGGTTCCGCTGGCGGGAACGGCTGGAGCGGGTCACCGAATTCTCCCTCGCCTATCACGACGCCGAGGAAGCCGCCGCTGATGCCGGCAGCGGCCGGGATGCGCGCCTGGCGGCACGGCGGCGGGCGAGCGCGATCCTTCACCGGGCTGTCGCGGAGCGGCTCGCGCTCGCCGAGATCGAGGCGGCGCTGGCCCGGCTGGCAGCCGGGCGGTTCGGCTGGTGCGAGCAGTGCGGCGCCGCCATCGCCGCCGCGAGGCTGGCCGGGATACCACAGGCCAGGTACTGCCCGGCGTGTGAACGCTAACCGCCGAGCGCACGCAACTGGCGTAGCCATGACCAGTGACCCTCCCGGAAAAGCACCGCTTGAAGGCAGCTGCCAAAACCTTGCCGGCCCTGTGAACCAGGGCCCGGCCGCTGGCACGTACCTGCCGCACAGAACGCGAGCCGCGCCCGGCCGGTACCGATCCACCGTCGGCTGCGACCCGCGAACGAACATCCGGTTGGCCGCGTGCCGGGCACGGGTTTCGGCTCCCACCTGGCCTGTACGACCAGCAGCTCAAGCGCGTATGCGGTTCCGGTTCGGCCAGCTGCGGCCGCAGCGGATCATTCCGGCCAGAGCTGCGGCGCCGCCCCGCGTAACCCCGAGCGCTGGCTGGTTCGCCGCAGGCCTCTGGCAGGGTATGGACATGGCAACTAGCTCTGCGCACCGCAGCGTGACCGTCGAGCGCACTTCGCACGGCATGTTCACGGTCGCCAACAGCCGAGGCGGCCAGATCACGTTCGGCACCGGGAGCGGCGCTGACTTCACTCCGACTGAGCTGCTGCTAGCCGCGGTCGGTGGCTGCGCCGCGATCGACGTCGACATCCTGACGTCGCGCCGGGCCGAGCCGGAGAGTTTCGAGGTGCGGGTCGAGGCGAGCAAGGCGCGCGACGCGGACGGCAACCGGCTGACCGATATCGAGGTGACGTTCCTGATCGCGTTTCCCGGCGGCGAGCAAGGCGATGATGCCAGGGCAATACTGCCTGACGTGGTGAAGAAATCGCATGACCGGCTCTGCACGGTCGGCCGCACCATTGAGATCGGCACACCCATCGCCACCCGGATCGGGTAAGGACAGGGCCAGCCGCAGACAGTGCGAGGCCGTGCGCTCCATGATCGCGCGAGCCTCAGCCTCGCTGACCTCAGCGACGTCGTAGCTGCTGCCGTCCCTGGCTTCCTCAACGTGGGCAGAGGCGACGGTCGCCTGCTGGGATCGCCGAGCCCAGCGACGGTGCCGGCGGGGCCGTGCTCATCGCTGTACGGCTGGTCGGTCCCCTCGTGCTGGCCTTCTTCCTGCTCCGTGTGAGAAGCCGGGTGAAGCGGTAGTCCGTCATTTCAGTGGACATAGGTGTCGAGTTCCTGGTCAGCGAGTTCGAGACCGTGGTGCAGTGCTTCAAAGATCTTGCCGAGCTCGTCCTCGGAGATTATCAGGGGCGGCGCCAAGAATAGCGATGTCTGCTCCCCGCTGGTGGCGATGAGAACTCCGGCCTCGAGCGCCCTGGCGACCACTCGGCTTGCGAGCGGCTCGGTCTCCTCGCCGCGCCATTCGCGCCAGTCCGGTCCATGCAGCTCGACCGTCCAGTGCAGGCCACGCCCGTCCACGCGAGAGACGCTCGGATGCCCGGAAGCCACCTCCGACAGCCTCCGGAACATGTAGCCATCCAAGTCCCGAGCCCGCTCGTAGATATGATCTCGGCTTGAGATCTGCAGATGGGCACGGATCGCCGCCATCGCAACCGGATGAGACCGGTACGTCGAGTAACTTTGCCAGCTCGTCCCCCGGAGGCGATCAAGCACGTCTTGCGAGAGCACGACGGCTCCTGCCGCGGCTCCCCCCGCGCTCAGGCACTTGCCGAGCGTCACGAAGTCCGGTCGTGACTGGCCATGCTGGAACTGGAACCAGCCTCCCACCCGGCCGAAGCCGGTCACTGTTTCATCCGCGATCCAGTACGTGCCAGTCTCTCGCGCGAGCGCAGCCACCTGATCCTGATAGCTCGGGGTGTGGTAGATCCCGCCCTGGCTGTAGTCAAGAAGGACGGCAGCGCTGTCGGCGAGCTTGGCCTTGGCTTCGGGCATCCAATCCGGTCGGGTGGTCGGATCTGCCTGTCCGGTGACTCGGGCTCCTCGTGGCGCGGGAAGCTGGTGCACAGTGGCCAGCCGAGGAGGCGCGGCCACGCCCTGGGGCGAGGAGAGCCCGCCGTGCCATTGGGGCTGCACCGTCAACTCCCGGGCCAGGCCCGCACCTCCGTGGTAAGCGCGTTCTCGAGTGGCCAGCGCAGCGCGCCCGGTGAGTGCCTGGCACAGGGCGAGCACGGCATCGTTGGCCTCGCTCGCACTGATGAAGAAGCGCACGGCTCCGACCCAGTCCTCCCCGGCAAACGCCTCCCGTACCACATCGCCCGCGGCCTCGTCTCGTTCTGCCCATCGCCAGCCCTCGTTAAGAACCGGGGCGGTCGCTGCGCGCCTGATCGCCTCGATGATCTCCGGATGACAATGTCCGAGTGGGGCAGCGGTGTCACTCGCGTCTATCACCTCGCGGCCATCGGCGAGCTCGAACCAGACTCCGTGGCCGCCCACGATTTCGGGGTTCGAGGAGTCGCCCGTGGTCAGGCTCGTCGAAAGCAAGCGTGTTTGTGCCGTCATGACAGCGGCTTGCCTCCGATGCCCCAGCGTTCCGCGGGCACTCCCTCGATCACTACCCAAATCTGCGGGCGGGCTTCCTCTCCGAAAACCGTACAGGCCGCGTCGGTAAGCGCGGAGATCAATTGCTTGCTCACGGTCGGATCAGCGAAACGGCGGTCGGTAGCCTTGACCTCTATATATGGCATCGTTCACCTTCCTTGACCAGTAACCTGTCCTTCTTGGGGACCACTCGTGGTCAGCTGAGAGTTGCCTCACGCAAGGGCCGGGCGGGCGGGCGGGGTCGGGCGGGAGCCGGAGAAGCCCGCGGAGCCACTCCCGCACGTTCACGCCGAGCCCAGGCAGGTAGTATCCGCCCTCTTGGAGGATAACTGTCAGCAGTCCGAGATCTGCGGCGCGGTGGCCGATCTTGTGGTATCCGCCGGTCGTGATGGCCAGATCACAGGCTGCGCGGGCTGCATCGTATGTGCCGCCGCCCACGATGGGCGTCATAACAATGCTCTGCCTTCGGCGGAGCCATGGCCCGACGGCCTGGCCGGGCCCGGACCTAGCGCCGGTCGCCAGCGAAAACCCGTCAGTCCCACGCCGTCCTCCGAATGCCCCCCTGGCGCCTCCGCGGGCGGCACAGCCGCAGTTTAGAATTGGCTCTTCGCGAGGTGCAAGCACTTTTCACCATGCGAAATGGCCACGCTCGACCTAGTCGAACTCGGACTCACATTGGGGGTGGCCGTTGGCGCAGAAATCTTGGTTCCGCCGCCGCTGCATTACGACGCATGCGTCGGTATGCAGCGGCGCTCGTGCCATCCCTCGCTCCTGACGGGACCGCGCGGCGCGATGCGATTGCAATCCGCGCCCGGAGTCCGGGTTCAGCCTGGCCAAGATGGCGGGCCCCGAGATGCCCGATGCAGAATTGCGCCCGCACCTGCTCGAATAGGCACGTTCACCGAGCCGAAGGTGCTCCAGCGCCGTGCTCCCCTCCGGATCAGCGCCGCCACGGGCATACACACGGCAACGGAACTTGCCTGCCGAGCACCCCGCGCTGATCCGGGCAGTCGGCCTGACGTGGGGCGACGGCATCACCGAAGTCTGGCCTCGTGACAGCTGCCTTCCCGTGGCAGCGCCTCCGGCGATGGACAGGTCAAGAGGGATTCGCTGTCCATCACTGGGGGCTACTGCCGTCTGCGCCCAGTACTGCAGACCGTGGTGTAAAGGGCTATCTCGCTGACGTCAGGGCCTTTCGAGTGGCGTGCGATGATGATCTTGCCGGGACCGGCGCAGGTTTCGGTGTCTCTCGTGACACGAGATCCGCTTGTGCTCGATGAGATCGAGGCGTTACTGTCGCGCCGACCGGAGGAGGAGCCGATGTCCAGACCCTTCGGATGCGAAGCGGGCGGCGCGCCTGGAGGAATGACCCCGGCTGAGGTGCGGCTCGCGCTCAACCGCGCGTGGGAGCAGCTTGGCGCAGCGGCGGTCGCGGTCCTGCTCGCTGAAGGCGCGCCCGATGAGGATCCGCTGTCCCACCCAGCCACCGGTGGGACCAGCCGCCATTCGCGTGGCTCGCGCGGCGGCCATGGATACCTAGGTCGGTGTCGCGATCCCGCTGCGGCATCTGATCGCGTGCGGCCGCCTGCGGTGGCCGGGGCGGTTCTAGTTCCGAGAAGAAGGACGGTTTCGGCCTCCAGCTCCCGATGGTGATGGTCGCCGAGATCCATGGCCAGCGCACTGAGCGCTCTGCCGTGGATTTCGATCACATCGACTGGATTAAGGCCGTTGACCCTGACCAGCCCGATGATGCAAGGAGTGAAAGGAGCACAACCGTGATGAACACGGCCCCGGGGGTAGCCGTCAGAGGGCGCGACGCGCGCTACGACGTCCTGTTCGAGCCAGTGCAGCTCGGGCCGGTCCGGGCCAAGAACCGGTTCTTCCAGGTGCCGCACTGCAATGGAATGGGCTACCGGGATCCCACCGCACAGGCGGCCATGCGGCAGGTCAAGGCCGAAGGCGGCTGGGCCGTCGTCTGCACCGAGCAGGTTGAAATCCATCCGAGTTCGGACATTACGCCGTACATCGAGCTACGCCTTTGGGATGACGGCGACCTGCCGGCACTGGCCCGCATCGCGGACAGCATCCACGACGGGGGCGCCCTGGCGGGGATCGAGCTGGCGCACAACGGGCTGAACGCGCCGAACCTCTCGAGCCGGGAAGCGCCGATGGGTCCGGCCCACCTTCCGGTCGTGACGTGGTCAAACGACCCCGTGCAGGCCCGCATGATGTCCAAGTCAGATATCGCTGACCTGAGGCGATGGCATCGCCAGGCCGTTCAGCGCGCTCTGGCGGCCGGCTACGACCTGGTATATGTGTACAGCGGCCACAACCTGAGTGTTCTTCATCATTTCTTGTCCAGCCGGTACAACCAGCGCGCCGACGAGTACGGGGGCTCGGTAGCCAACCGCGCGCGGCTGCTGGGCGAGATCCTGGCCGACACCCGCGAGGAGTGCGAAGGCCGGGCGGCGGTGGCGTGCCGCCTGACCGTCGAGGAGGCCGCCGGGGATTCCGGCATCACCCGCGCCGATGTGGCGGAGGTCATCACCCTCCTGGATCATCTCCCTGATGTCTGGGATTTCGTGCTCGGCAGCTGGGAGCTGGACTCGGCGACCTCGCGCTTTGCGGCTGAGGGCGAGCGGGAACCGCTGGTCGCCGGCCTCAAGCAGCTATCCGCGAAGCCGGTGATCGGCGTGGGCCGGTTCACCTCGCCGGACACCATGGTGCGCCAGGTGCGCGGCGGGATCATGGACCTGATCGGCGCGGCCCGGCCGTCGATTGCGGACCCGTTCTTGCCGGCGAAGATCGAGGAAGGCCGGCTGGAGGACATACGCGAGTGCATCGGTTGCAACATCTGTGTCTCGGGCGACCTGACGATGTCCCCGATCCGCTGCACGCAGAATCCGGCCATGGGGGAGGAGTGGCGCCGCGGCTGGCACCCGGAGCGGATCAGGCCCCGGGCGTCCGATGCCGGCATCCTGGTGGTGGGGGCCGGGCCGGCCGGCCTGGAGGCTGCCCGCGCCCTTGGCCAGCGGGGCTACCGCGTGGTGCTCGCGGAAGCCACCCGCGAGCTCGGGGGGCGCGTCAGCAGCGAGGCAAGCCTGCCCGGCCTGGCGGCCTGGCGGCGGGTTGTCGACTACCGTCTCGGGCAGCTGCGCCGATACTCCAACGTCGAGGTGTACCTGGAGAGCGAGATCACTCCCGACGACGCTGTCGGCTACGGTTTTACCGACATCCTGGTGGCTACGGGCGCGCGCTGGCGAGCCGACGGGGTCGGACGCTGGCATACGAGTGCGATCCCGATCGAGGAGGACGCCACCGTGCTGACGCCTGACGACCTCCTCGCGCGCAGTCACCCGCTCGCGAGGCCGGGCACGGCGTCGCGGCGAGTCCTGATCTACGACGATGACCATTTCTATCTCGGCGGGGTGCTGGCCGAGCTGCTCGCGAAACTGGGGCATGACGTGCGTCTGGTGACTCCGGCTCCGCTGGTGTCTTCGTGGACCACCCACACCCTTGAGATCCAGGACATCCAGCGGCGAGTGCGCGCGGCGGGGATCACGGTGGATACCAGCCGGGCCCTCGTCGGGATCGGCTGCGCAGAAGCCGGGACGGCCTGCGTGTTCACCGGGTCGGAGGCCACCGTCGCCGCGGATGCGGTGGTCTTGGTGACCGCCCGGCTGCCCATGGACGCGCTGTTCACGGCACTGCAGGAGCGGGCAGGCGACTGGCCCGCTCACGGGGTGCGGTCGGTGCGCTGCGTCGGGGACGCGTGGGCTCCGACGACGATCGCTGGCGCGGTGTGGTCCGGCCGGCGCTACGCCGAGGATTTCGACGCGCCCGGCCCGGCGTCCCGGGAGCGGGGTTACCGGCGCGAGTACACAGCGCTGGCGTCGCCCGGAGAGCCACGGCCCGCATGGCTCAGCAGCTGACCGCCCCGGCATCGAGGGGCACGATCGGCGTGAACCGTGACGGCTCCGGCGGCGGCGAAACCGCTCCGGCCGGCTCCGGTTCGACTACATCTTCGTCGGCGGCGGGACCGCCGGCGTGGCCGTCGCGGCACGGCTCAGCGAGGATCCCGCGTCAGAGTCGCCCTGGTCAAGTGGGAGCCGAGCGAGCTGAAGGTAAACATTGACGCCAGCCGCCGGGCCGCGGGAGTCGGTGCCCCGCAGCCGGGGCACCATGCCACTTGCACCCGCTGATCCAGACGAGGCGCCGATCATCGACTACCGCTCGTTCACCGATCCTGACGGCTACGACGAGATGATCCTGCTTGATGACGACGGAGCGGTCGCCCGATCGCGCGGCGACGCGCTCTCCCCCACGATCATGTCTAAACGCCGCGGCTGTGACATCGAGTCCGCCTTTCCCTCCGCCTCGGGGCCGGGTCAAATGCCCGGCCGGGAGCCCGGCGCCGGCTCCTGGCTGCCGATGCACGCCAGTACCCGCTGCGGCGTGACCGGAAGGGCCATGGGCCGGCCGCCAAGCGCGTCGTGGATCGCGCTGGCCACCGCCGCGGCAGGCGGGCCGATCGGCGGCTCGCCGATACCGCGGGCTCCGAAGGGGCCTAGTCCCTCGCCGGACTCCAGGACGATTACTTCGACGTCCGGGACGTCTGTCGCGGTGGGGATGAGGTACTGGAAGAAGCCGCCAGTGAGGTTCACGCCGTCGGCCATCACGACCTCCTCCAGCAGCGCCATCCCGAGACCCTGGACGGCTCCGCCGCTGATCTGCCCTTCGACCGAACGCGGATTGATGGCCCGTCCCACATCGTGCGCGGCCACGTAGCGGAGCAGCGCCACCTGCCCTGTGTCAAGATCCACCTCGAGGTCGCACAAGTGGGTGCCGAAGGTGAAGTCCGGAAACACCCGGCTCGCCCGCAGGTCCTTCGTGGTCGGCTTCCCCTTCGGGCCGAAGAAGGTCCCGAGTCCCTCTATCGGGACATTGCGCCGTCGGCACACCGCGAGAGCCTCCGGGAGGCCCATTTCGATATCGGGACCGGCAGTCCCCTCAACGTCCAGCCGCAGGGCCTCGAATGGCTGCCCGGTTTCCTCGGCCACGGCCCGCAGCACGCCGTCACGAAGGAGCACGCTCGCTTCGTAGACGGCGTTCCCCGACATGAGCAACTGCCGCGTCGCCGTGGTGGTGCCGGCCAGCGGCGTGAGGGCGGAGTCCCCGAAGTGCACCGTGATCTGGTCCATCGGAACTCTCAGCACCTCCGAGGCGATCTGGGCGAGAGAAGATGCCTGGCCGCCGCCGATGTCAGGTACCCCGCAGCGGACGGTCAGGCTCCCGTCGAGCTGGAATCCGACCCACGCGGCCGCCGAATCGTTCAGCCAGACGAGCCTGCCGTAGGACTGGATATTCGAGGCGATGCCGCGCCCAACCGCCCGGCGCGGCCCTGACGGGCGCGGCCTCGGGCCGGCCCTGTCGCACACGGCATCGATCGTCTCGGCCAGCAGCACCTCGGTCTCGATCGCCTGTCCAACCGGAAGCATGTCGCCGCGAGCCAGGGCGTTCCGCTTCCGGATGTCCGCAGGCGAGATGCCGAGCTCACGTGCCAGGCGATCCATCTGCGACTCATACCCGAACACCACCTGCATGCCGCCGAAGCCGCGGAACGCCGATGTCGGAGGATTGTTCGTGTAGGCGCATCGCGCGCGCAGCCGGACGTTGTCCACGCGATAGGGCCCGCAGGCATGCACGGATGAGTACAGCAGCACCAGCGCCGAGAGGTAGGCGTAGGCGCCGCCATCGGCCGTGATGTCGATGTCCTGGGCCAGGATCGTCCCGTCCCGGCGGGCTGCGGTGCGGTACCGCAGCCGCATCCGGTGGCGCTTGGGGCGGGCCAGCAATGACTCCTGCCGTGTCCACTGCATGCGGACGGGACGGCGGGTGCGCCATACGGCCAGGGCGATAAACGGCTCGACGGTCATGTCCTCCTTGCCGCCGAACCCCCCTCCGACGTAGGGCGCGGTCACGCGCACCTTCGCGTCTGGTATCCCGAGGATCCTCGCGACGTCCCGGTAGTGCTCCACGACCTGCGTCGCAACTCGGAGATTGAGCACGCCCTCGTCGTCGAGCCAGCCGACCCCGGCCTCGGGCTCGAGGTAGGCATGGTCAACGAACTGGGTCTGATATGTGCCCTCGACGACGATGTCCGCGGCGCCGAACGCGGCCCCGACGTCGCCGATGTCGATGTCCCACTCCCCGAGAAGGTTCCCGTGCTCGTGCACCGCGGGCGCGCCCTCGCTGAGGGCTTCGCCAGGTTCGTAAACCCCGGGAAGGTCCTCGTAGTCGATCTCCACCAGCTCACAGGCTTCGGCGAGCGCGTCCTCGCTCTCCGCGACGACCAGCGCCACCGGCTCGCCGTGGAAGCGAACCCGGTCGGTGGCGAGCACTTCCATGCTGGCCTTCAGCGCCGTCACCTCAATCGCCTGCCCGGGAACATCGACCCAGATGATGTTGTGCGGCACGTCCTCACCGAACATCACGCAGCTGACCCCGGGCACCGTGAGTGCTGCGGCGGCGTCCCGCCGGATGATCTTCGCGGACGGTACCTGGGCGCGCACCAGCCGGGC
>WNFB01000478.1_pt1 | contig 53888 bp, 60 predicted proteins | sample 5400501 | NCBI WGS metagenome assembly WNFB01 (sample SAMN13153341, study PRJNA577476) | soil metagenome | isolation source: 200 cm saprolite under Douglas fir tree site 2 hole 1 | place: USA:California | collected 2015-04-18 | reverse complement strand
CTATCAGAGTATCAGAGTCGCACCGCCAAGCTCTCAGAGAAGTGCCCGAGGGATTCCACCTCCTGGCGGAATCGGCAACATCCAAGGTCGAGGCCATATGCCACGAATCCCGTCCCATCTATGGCTTCCAATTTCATCCCGAAAGGTCCGATGATAAGGATCCTCACGGACGAATGATCCTTCAGAACGTCTTGAAGTTAGTGGCGAAGTTTTAGGGCACGACTAAGTGTGGGAGAAGTCTAGCGTCCAACAACATTGCAAAGAATACGATTGCTAAGTATGGACTGGAAAACTTGAAGGCTGTCCACGCCTGGCTCTTCGTTGGGCTGTAGACCAGTTTCAAGTCGACGAGGATCATTCCCAGACCCAGAACCCCTGCGATTGCGAGGTAGACGATTCCAAAGTTGCTCAAGGGAACGAGAGCTAGTGACACTGGGACGAGGAGAAAGGTGTTCAGGGCAATGTACTGGGCTGTCTTCTTCTCACCAACTATGACTGGCAGCATGGGAATCCCTGCTTTAGAATAGTCTCCCACAGCTCTCATAGCTAGGGCCCAGAAATGGCTCGGGGTCCATACGAAGACTAGCAGGGCCATCAGCCAGGGAGCTATCGTGGTTAGTTGTCCTGTGGCGGCGGCCCATCCGGCTAGCGGAGCGCAGCTTCCCGCGGACCCTCCGAGAACAATGTTCAGAGTCGTCTTTGGCTTCAACCACTTTGTGTAGAAGAGAACGTAGATCCCGGCACCCAGAACGATGAAGAGAGTTGCTAGGGGCGGGAGCAGTAGAGCGGAGATAACGGATCCAGTAGCGACCAAGACAAGGCCGAAGGCGAGGGCATGTTTCGGGGATACTTCACCTGTGGGGATGGGCCTGTGGCTGGTCCTTCGCATAGCTCGATCCAGATCGCGGTCAATGTAGGAATTCAACGCCCCGGCGCCTCCAGACGTCAGTGTCCCAGCAACGAGGATGGCGACCAATGCGACAGGATTGAACCCTGGAGCGGCGACGAGGAAGGCCATTATCGCGGTGAAGTCGAGCAAGAGCACAATCTTGGGCTTCATCAACTCCCAGTAGGCGCTAAGAGCACTGGACCGTTGGACCTGCAATTCTCGCAACTGCAATAATAGGACTGACGGTGGCATAGGAATTGGACGTAAAAGGGTTTAGCGCTAGAGAGTCTGACATTATGGGCCTGAGCTTATGGGAGCAAATTCACGCGGAAAAGGGGAGCGGTTCGCCGAGGGTACTCTCTTGGCAGGATGCCCAATAAGAGACGTTCTGCAAGGTCCTTAAGGCGAACCCTTTGAAATCCCCTTTCAAAATTATTTTTTTCTAGACCCCCCAGGGGGCCTCCCAGTGTCGCGCGCGACCACCCCTCTATGAGCCCGCTCGCAGCCGGGCCATTACAACCTCTTACCTAGGAAACGGTCGGTCCCCCGGCACAGTTAGGAACTTCTGAAATAGCCCTCTCCAAAACCGGGTGGCTTGGCTGAAGGCCTCCAGTCGTTGCGGATTAACTGGTTCCTCATACTCGCCTGCATACTAGCCAGCCTCTACGCCTGGCAACAGGACCAGACGTTCGCGGAACAGAACCTCGTTTTCAGCCTGAACAATCTCTTGGCCGGAAGAGTCTGGACCCTAGTAACCGCACTTTTCGTCCACGCCAACCCGACCCATCTATTCGGAAACATGCTCTTCCTCTTCGTCTTCGGCAACACCTTAGAAAAAATGATCGGTCGAGATAAGCACCTCCTGGTCTTCTTCCTGGGCGGGTTCACTGCCTTCCTCCTACCAGCCCTCCTAGGCATCTACTCTCCGGACACTGGAATGTTGGGAGCCAGCGCCGCAATCTTCACCCTGGCAGCCTGTGTCATGCTAATGCGACCTCTGAAATTCAGCTGGCTCTTCATGGCACCCCAAGGACTCGTAGCAATCATCTACTTCGTCTACAACGCAATAATCGTAACATACCCCAAAGCACTCGCCGGCCTAGGCGTCGATCCCAGCGTCGCCTACATCGCTCATGTCATCGGCTTCACAGTAGGCATCCCGTTCGGCATCGCCTGGAGTCAGCACTGGAAGAAGAACCTCCTCATCACCCTAGGCCTCTTCAGCATATACCTTGGAATATTGGCAGTGCTCGCGATTTTCTTCGGATTTCAGACACCTTTCGGTGTCCTCTAGGACAACTGTCCCTCCAACAAGGGTCGCAGCTTCAAAAAGACTTGGCGGGTAGCTTGAAGATCATCCATGCAATGATCCCGAATAGACTTCAACGCGCTCCCGTCGCCTTCCAAAGCTCTAACGTAAAGGTGGGGCACATCCAATCCCATCGGACCCTTATCCCGCTTCACCTGGAAGAAGTCACAGACGTGGTCCAGATACGTGAAAGTGAGTCGTAGACGAGATTTTACTACCTCGTTCAAGTCCAGGTGCATCTTTCTAAGAACCAGGCGTGGGTCCAGACCATGCTTCAGGAGTCGAGTGGTTAGAAAGGGAATGTCGAAGCCTCGCCCACTCCAAGTCACGATAGCGTCGCAAGAGTCCAAGCGCCTGAGGAGATTTGTCAGCAACTTCTTCTCCTGATCGGTCCTCTTGGCCTCGAAATACTCGCCTCGGCCCGCTTCCGTCATGATGCCAGCTCCAACGATGATCCCCCCATCTGCGGCCAAAGATGAAGTCTCTATGTCCAGAATTAGTATTCGAGGAGCCATGGTTCTGCCCGATGCCCTGGGGTAGTCTAAAGCGCTTTGGCCTTGGGAAAGGAGATATTGATAGCCAGCTTGAACCCCTAGCAGTCGAGAAAGTATGCCGGGAAACGCCCTCATCTCAGTCTACGACAAGACAGGCTTGGAACAGCTCGCACTGGTCTTCTCGAAGCTCCAGGTCAAAATGTTGGGGTCCGGCGGGACAGCTCAGGCTCTAAAGAAGCTGAGCTTCCAAGTAGTCGATGTTTCAGAGTATACCGGGGTGGAGGAGATGCCGGGCGGTTTGGTGAAGACCTTGCATCCTAAGATTCACGCGGGTATTCTGGGGGACTGGCGGGACCCGGTGCAACGGAAATACCTGGATGCAAATGGGGTTGAGCCCTTGGATTTTGTGGTGGTTAACCTCTACCCCTTCCAGGAGGCGGTCAAAACGGACCCTGCCAACCAGCGCAGGGCGGTGGACAATATCGACATTGGAGGTGTCGCGTTGGTCCGAGCCGCGGCGAAGGGTGCCCTGCTGAACCAGAGAGTGGTTCCGGTGACCGATCCGGGCCAATATGAACGCGTAATCTTGGAGTTGGAGAAGAAGGGATGCGTGGGAGACGAGCTGCGGAAATGCCTCGCCCAGGAAGCGTTTGCTCTGACAGCCGAGTACGATTCCGCCATACGAGACTACTTCCTGGGACAGAGAAGATGAGCGGCCAGGAGATCCGGAGAATTTACCGGACCGCTAGAGAAGAAGAATTCCCACAGACGCTCAAAATGACCTTTGGAGAACGGACATTCGAATACTCGAAGGTCCAATGGTCCGTTGAAGGCAAGAGTAGGGGGTTGAGGTATGGGACCAATCCGCACCAAAGGGCGGCGCTATACAAGCCGCGATCATCCAAGGGCGGAATCGGCAACGTTGAATGGCTCAAGTGGGGAAAAGACGGACCCTCAGCGACAAACATCGAAGACGGAAGTCATGGACTGAGAATCATAGGATATTTCCGCGAGCCATCGATAGCGGTGATGAAACATCTCAACCCGTCAGGGGTCGCGATGGGAAGGGACTCTGAAAAGTTGAGCGTCGTGTATGCTCGGGCTAGAGATGCAGACCCGAGGGCTGCGTTTGGAAGTGTGATCGTGTTCAACAGAACAGTGGACAAAGACGCGGCTGAGGAGATCATGAAATCGTTTGTCGAGGTGGTCTACGCGCCTAACTATGAAAAGTCCGCGCTCCCAGTCTTTGACGCGAAAAAGGATATTCGAGTTGGAAAGATTCCAAAAAACACTAGTGATGTTACGCAGGCGCCTGACGTGGTGGCACTGGACGACGGCTCACTGATAATGGAAGATGCCTACACTACCAAGATTCGATCAACAGAACACTTGAAGCGATTAGCGATTGTCACCAAGCGACTACCCTCAGAGACTGAGTATAGGGACATTTTACACTCTTGGTGGATTGCCTGTGAGGTAAGATCAAACGCTATCGTGTTTTGGAGGAATGACACGTCACTGGCCATCGGGACCGGACAGCAAGACAGGATCGGAGCAATTGAGAGTTGTATCGAAAAGGCTCACCGGATCGGCCACAGTCTCAAGGGAAGCGTGATGGCCTCAGACGGGTTCTTACCAAAAATGGACAACATTGACGCGGTAGCCAAAGAGGGAGTGTCAGCAATCATCCAGCCAGGGGGGTCAATCGAGGATAAGGAACTGGCCAAAGCTTGCGATAACCATGGGATAGCCATGATACTGACTGGCGAACGATCCTTCAGACACTTCTAGATAGGGAGACCAATCAGAACCCCTAGGGTCTTGAGTCCAGTCTCGGATGTTCTTGACAGACTCGATTTCTGCGTTGTTTCTGCCGACGCTCTCCTAAACAATCTTCGCTCCGCGGAGAGAGTACTATGGTCACTGTGGGATGCGAGTCCGGTTAACCCGAAGAACTCTGCCTTGGGTAGCCATAGATACACACTATCTACGAACTCATTCCCACGAACGTTCAAATAGCCTAGACAAGGGTCGTAACATCGAGAACATCAAAAATGCAAGCTCAAACTCAGAAAATGAAAGGCGAACTCATCGCGGACATCAAAGGCAAGACCCACAGCTGGACCATCAAAGAGGTAAACCAGAACGGCGTCAAGATGGAAATGAACGACGAGGGCCAGATAACCGGCAAGTACACCGCCAACTTCATGCAAACAACCAGCATTAACATGAAGCCCGACGGTACCAGCACCTGGGAAGGCCGCGGAATCCAAAATGCTGAGGCAGATATGGTCGTAGTCACGGGCAAGGGCACCGCACGCCAGACCACCCCCACCACCATTACCTGGGAAGGAGAACTAACCTACATGACAAAATCACCGAAACTAGCCTGGCTCAACAACACCAAAGGCTGGACAGAAGGAACAGCCAACCAAGCAGAAGGCCAGTTCACAGCAAAAGTCTACGCCAAAAAGTAACCTCAGTCAAAATTCCAAAATTGTTTTTTTCCCAACCTGCCCAGCAGAGCATCTGCTGAAAGCATAGCCTTAGCAGTCCCCATTTTGATCAGACAGTATTTTTGAAAAAACCTGGTTCATCAGCCAATAAATGCGCTAACGATAGGATACATTCCTCCTGGTGGGGGAAGTCAGCCAGAATTGCCAACGAGTAAGATGGCATCTTTTGGAGCCTCTGAGAAGGGAGAGGATCATCACGAAGACGAAGACACAATACTCATCGACGATAATCTAGGATTATACGCTGTCGCCGACGGCGTCACATTACCCCATGGCGGCGGTCTCGCAAGCCGACTCGCAATAAAGACATTAAGATCACAATTCAAGGACAACCTAGAAGAAACCATCGAACAGGTCAACAAAACCGTTCTGGACGAAAAGAAGAAGACGCCAGAAATCGGATCCACAACACTAACAGCAGCACACCTCACAGACTCAAAACTGAAGATTGCTCACGTAGGAGATAGTTACGGCTTCGTCATACGAAACGCCCGTATAATACTAGGCACAGAGCCACAGAACCGAGACGGCTTTCTTACAAATACGATCGGAGGATACTTTGAAGGAATAAAGAATTACAAACAAATGGTTGAGCCAGGAGACTGCATTGTTCTGGCCACCGATGGCGTGACCGCCGTACTAGCACGAAACGAAATAGCGAGCATAGTTACAAACTACGTAGAACCTAGGAAAATAGTGGAACATCTCTTGAGGGAAGTTGGAAGACGACCAAGACAATACCGGGACGACCGAAGCATGGTCGTCGTCAGAACCTGACCTGTCAACTATGAGACGCTCAACGAGTAGACAGGGTGAATCTCTGCCCAATCGTAATGATCAGTATCCAGCACATAAGGACCAGAAACAATAATGTGCTGACCGACCGAGGGGACGGATATACGGTTCGTATAGTTCTGGCATGCTGATGTTGCGTCCTGTTGAGTAATGGGAAGAACGCAGATAATTTCCACAACCAGATCACCATGCTGGTATTGATCATTCTCAGCATTGGTGAGATTGGCATAATCAGGATCGAGGTGTAATATCAGGTGGTAATCGCCATCTGCTTCATCTCTAATAATGTCAGCAATCCCAGACACTGTGATACATGACTTGACGAGCTGCAACCTCCCGGGGTTGTAGACATGACTGCTGATTGAAGCAGGGTCAGTGCAAACAGACGCCGTGGGCAGTGATGGGGTGTTGTGAGACTCATAGAAGTATACTCCCAGCCCGCCAGTTAGTAGTAGGATTGCAGACAGCGTTAATGCCAGTCCGACTTTCAAATTGAACTGGGCTCATCAGAGAGTCAGATTACTGCTAACCGGTCCGAGGAAAGAGGTCTAGGTGCGTAGCAATTTGAAGGCATGATTCCAAGAGCCCGAGCGGACCCCATGGTGATCCACAGAAGCGCCAACGGCTCCAACATCCTTGAACCATCGATTCCGCCGATATCCATAACAGGCCATCCAAACTCCTTCAAGAGACCGGTCGTGACTTGCTTGGCTTTGGCGTCGTTTCCGCAGATGAACATGTCTGGCGGGCCGCTTGGGAACTTGGGATTGACAAAGTGAGTATTGCCGACTATGTTGAAGGCTTTGACGACTCTAGACTCTGGCAGCCATCGCTGAACTTGCTCCCCCGCTGGGTCAGTGAACCCCAAGCGACCGACGGAGGCGTGTTGGGGCGAAAGACCAGAGGGTTGGTTGCGTCGATGACGACCTTGCCCGTGAGGTTCTTCGGGCTGGCCAGTTTTGATGGCATCTTGAGTGCCTGACCAGAGAGTTGCGATAATAGCTAGCTCGCTGAATCCAGCTGCTTCTGCGAAACTGCCAGCTGACGCTCTGGGCTTGTTCTTTTCGATCCATCCCCTGACTTTGTCGCTATCGGGTGTTCGGGATCCCGATTCTCAAAGTTGTCTGGTTCTCCTTGTTATTCTTGGGCTGTTGATGTTTGCTCGGGTTTACCTGGATGCTCTCCTTGGGAGAATTTGGCCATGGCTTGCTTCTGCTTCTCGTCCTTCTCTGACTTGGTCATCTGGATTCGTTGTGACACGGACCAGTGGTGACCGAACGGGTCCCGTAGTTGTCCGTAGCGTTCTCCCCAGAACTGGTTGTCCAGTTGCATAGTGACTTGAGCGCCTGCATCTACTGCTTGTTGGAAGAGCTTGTCGACGTTCTTTGCATAAATGTGAAGGGTGACCGTCGTGTCGCCAAGAGTCTTGGGTGCTTTAGTGCTCGCGCCGGGAAATACATCGCTCATCATCACTATGGAATCGCCTATTCGGACTCTTCCATGCATCAGTTTGCCATCCGGTGTTGGTTCTCGTTCGAGCTCTTTGGCATCGAACGCCTTCTTGTACCACTCGATCGCCTCGGCTGCACCCTCGATTGCTAGGTAAGGGGTTACGGTCCGGAAGCCTGGAGGGATCGGGTCCAGTTTGGATTTCTTAGGTCTCGATTTCTTAGCTTGTTTTGATTTCTTGGGCATGAAATGACTCTCATTGGGGCCCGCGAAAGCATCGACATAAAAGAAGTTCGGTGGAAACTAGGGAAACGAGTTCAATTCAGCGCTGTATCAATAGTAGAAAGCGGAAATAGGTCTCGATAAGATGAAGGTCATAATGACCTTGAAATCCCCATCGTCCTACTTCTCGTTCGACCTTTTCAAGTTCCTGAAAGACGTGTCTAAGAACAATAACCGGCCCTGGTTTGCTAAGAACAGAGAACGATACGAAAAGGTGCTTCTACAACCGTGCCTCCGCTTCGTAAGAGAAGCAAGTCCCAGACTCAAGCTCGTAGGCCCCGAACCTGGTTGCTGAACGGCGATCCAATGGCGGGTCCTTATTCAGAATCTATCGGGACATTCGATTCTCGAAAGACAAGAGCCCATACAAGACGAATGTTGCAATGGACTTCTGGCACAAGAAGATAGGGAAGGGTGGTCACTCGCCAGGACTGTATCTTCACATCGATCCGTCCGAGAGCTTCGTAGCGTCAGGAGTCTGGCATCCCGAAACACCTGTGTCAAACATGGTCCGTAAGACAATTGTGGAACATCCTGATTCTTGGAAGAGAGTTCTCGACACTGGCCTCAAGTTTTGGGGCGAATCTCTCAAGCGTCCCCCTCTCGGCTTCGACCCCAGCCACCAGTTTATTCAGGATTTGAAACGGAAGGACTTTGTTTCTACAGTTGCCCTTACAACGAAGCAGATCACTGGTCCGAACTTTATGGAGGACGTCGTGGCGGCTGGTAGGTCGATGAACCCGCTCAACAGGTTCTTGGCTGAAGCAATGGGGCTGACGTGGTAGCACCGACTTGTCGGTCCAGGTTTCCCTGGGAATCCTCAGGTATAATCAGTTAGAGACTCGCTATAGAAGTATTGAAGCTGCGGGGCTACGCTTAATGGAAACGATAGACTCTGACTATCCATCGAATAACGCTTGAGCAAGCCTCTAGAAACCCCCCTCTCTGAACCGGAAGCAAGCCTGCCTTCTGCTGAGCACCGACCGAACGAACCAATGTCTGTGGAAGGGGAGCTGCCCGAGATTGTTCGGGGACGGATGTTTTGTCTGACTCACGGCCGCCAGTGCTATCGGAGGAAGACCCTAACCGGAGAGAGCGAATGGGTGTGCCCGGATGAGAGGCATGGTAGATCGATACTTAGCTGAGTTATCCTTGTCTCTACGGCGAATTGTCCTGTCCCTAATAGGTCATAGTGAATGAGAACTGGTTGTTCCTGGCAGTTGTCACTGTTATGATGTAGGTCTGTCCTAGCGTGAATTGAGTGAACAGTCCCACAATGCCGGTGTAGATGCAGTTGTTACAGCTCGCGCCGATCAATATGTTAGCTGGAACTATGCTAGCAGGGCTGATGGTGGGCCCAGCCCAGTTCGTTAGGCTCCACGCGTCTCCGGACAAGTCTCTCACGGCATAAGATTGGAGTGTTACGCTAGTGGTGCCGGTGTTTTGGATAGATAGTGTAACATTTGTGTTGCTGTTGAACTTGTAGCTGTTTAGGGTTAGGGCTTCGATGGTAGGCGGGTTAGGGTCGACGACGGTTAGGCTGATCGTAGTCGTGTGCACATGGGAGCTGCTGGTTCCCGTGATAGTGATATTGTAAGTTCCCAGCAAGGTGGAGCTGGTGGTAATTATTTGTAACTTGCTTGCGGCTGTTCCGCCCGGAGATAGTGTGACAGGATTCTGGCCCCCAGTCACGGTGATGTAGCCGAACGGAACCGTAACTGACAAGGCAACGGTGCCGCTGTATCCGTTAACGCTGGACAGAACGATGTTAGTCGTGTTCGTGGTACCTGCCAGGTTTAGGATGTTCAAAGGCGAAGATATGATTGCGAAGTCCTGGTTTGAGACTATTTGTACGGTTAACAGTGAAGACGCATAGCTGGTCTTCCCGTGGGTGGTGATTCCCAAGACGACGATTGTATAGTTGCCGATGGCTGTCATGGTCGACGTGGTTATGGTTAGAGTCGCCTTGGCGGTTCCATTGGACGGAACAGTAACATTAGAAGGGTTCACCACTGCAGGGAGCCTTGCAGCAGGGAAGAACAGGGATAATGCTACTGTTCCTGTGAAGCCGTTAACGCTGATAATGCTGACGGCGGACTGGGCGGAAGCGCCCTGTGCCAGGGTTTGGGACGAAGGGTTTACTGTGAGAATGAAAGTTGTACCGGCCTTGGTAGCGGTGCTATTTGTGAATGAATTGACCATCGTGCCGCCCGCAACCGTGCCAAGGGCAGCAGTGAGAACCATGAGGAAGGATTTCAGGTGCATGAGGTTGCTGGATAGCAACTTGTACCATTACCCCCAAGACAAGCCCTACAGGCCAACTGGGCGGACAGTGCCCTTACGGGTCGTGTAACTGGCGGCAGTTATTGGCGGGTCAGTGTGGACTCACGGCACACACATCCACAGGTTCCATGCTGACTTCGTTAGAGCTGAACTGTGCTCTTGAAGAGCGTATTCTGGAAAGATCGAAAATGGGCGCTGAAAGGTATTGATATGGGTGGGTCAAGCGAACGTCCAACTGCGGGAGAGAGACTCACGCACGACTGTACCGGGCCTCCGCAATCTGTCGAGCCCGCCTTCTACTCTCCTCATCAGCACTCATAGAACAGGACCCCCAGACAAGAGTTCGCTTCGTGCACGCTCTTAACAATTACAATCCGCTGGAAGAGTCTGCACGCCTGTTGGATTACGCTAACGGTGGACCGTTCTGACCCGGTTGAACCCTTCCGTCTTGAGCCCCTTGATTCCGAAGCTCCAGGAGATCTTAGGAGTAACGCGCAGATATTTGCCAGGGCCGAACTGTCCTTGGTGGTCTACGACTTCCGCGGTCCCGTATACCTTGACCGCCCGTGGTCTCCATGGGTCGATAGATTCCAAGTCGTCAATCGTCAGAGCCACCAGCTTGTTCCCATTCTTGACATTCTTGTACTTCAGTGTCCGATGAAAAATATCCTGGTTGTGGCTTCCAACGTAGAAGTGTTTCCCGTCGAATTCAAACGCGACTGGAACAACATCAGGCTGGCCCTTGTTCGACACGGTGGCGAACCTTGCGAGGCGTTGCGATTTCAAATATTGACTCTCAGGCTCTGAGAACAAGCACGAACCACTGTGCTCAAGGGAGCATCCTCTCGTTATTTATTGATTGGTTCTCGAGAGAATCAGTCGCAATGAAAGTAGATTCTATGCGAGGGCGTCGTTGTAGAGGGCGTCGAGCACCGAGAAGGCTTCCTCAGGCGTAGCGGGATTCGCTGGAAGAATATCCTCGGATATTGAGCGCTCCAGGATCTGTCGGATGCAGTACCGGAGTTTTGTAGGGCTCAAGCTGGCTTCTACGTCCCACATGGGATGGTCCATGTTCACGTAGATTGTTCGCACGCCGTTCTTGTCAGTCTCTACGTACGCCTGGCCTCGGTCTCCACCGTGGGCGATGTCGAAGGCCAACAGATGATCCTTCATGCGGATGATACTGCGTGTCGCGTCTGGCGGATGTTTCTTCGCTCTCCGACCTTTGTGCTCTTTCGGACTAGTCTCTTTCTTCGCTTTGGGATGCGAGCCGGCTCTTGGAGAGGTCTTGGCTTTGGCTATTGATCGGGAGAGTATCTCAATGTTTCTTCGTAGGCTGCGACGCAATCTCTCCGCGATCTCCTTGTTGAGATACTGAATGCTCCTCAATTCGCGGCGACTGGCTGTCTGACGCAGAAACTTGTATACCCTGTTCCTGACAAAACCACGCATAGCTTTCTCAAACACTCTCCACTGGGCGCTGTCTCGTTCGAAGTCATTGCCTCCGGGAAGTCGTCGAAGAAAGTCAGCGTTGACCCAGCCTTGTATCCGGGACAGCCCGTGGGTACGGTATTGGTCCAGGCCAAAGAACTGGTGTTGGAGACAGGTGATGTGCTTCTGTTGAACGCTTACTCCCGCATCCGTTACGCCAACTCTAGTCTTGGAGATGGGGAGGATCAAAATCTCTCCGGTTATTCTCCCGTATTCTGTGGCGATGCTCACAGGCAGAAGACTTGAGCTGCGAAGTTCCTCAGGCTTAACGATTTCGCCGTTAACGTAGACTTCGAAGGGCCCGTATCCTCTGAGGGCCAAGACGTTGGCGCGGGCCAGTAATGCTCGACGAACATCGATTGGGTTTGGGTTCTTTGTAAGAGAGCGAATTCTAATTCTCAGCCCGTCGTGATCTAATGGTGCTTGTACCAGCCGTAATGGTTTCCAAGTAGATTGGTCAGTCGCGTCCCAGTGCCGGTCGATGAGACTTTCTGTAAGTATGATCGTTCGATCAAATCGTCCTCTGTGAACTTGCAATTCAAGCTCTCGTCCCAGCGTGAGCCAGGCGAGGCTTCCCATTCCGTACGACTCGCGTATTGGACGCTTGTACCTTGACGAGAAGCCTTCATCGGTGGTTTTTCCTTTCGTTAGGAATTCGCGCAACCCGTTCATGTCCATTCCGTTTCCCCATTCTTCATAATCGACCAAGGAACCATTTTCGGGAATCCGAATTTCCACCTTGGTGGCTTCGCCCCACATCCAAGAGTTGACGACGAGCTCGACGAAGAACTGTGCAGCGTCAGTGTACTGCCGTCCTAACGTTTTGATGATGCTCTTATGTGTGGAGACTCGGAGTTCCTCGTCAACCGTAGCGTGGACTGTTCTTGCGGAATGGGACGGTCTCCTAGTAGCCAAGGGCGATGTCTGCTCGTCGCATGGAAACTCGGCCGGATAATGGAATGCTGTAACCCTCATCAACGGAGATGAGGAATTGCCCTCTCACTAGTTGTCGATAGTATCTTCATCTGGCTCTGTTCCTAATCTCACGGACTGCTCCCATACGCATCGTATGGGCGTACGGGCACTCCCTCACTTTTCCAGAGGCTCTCGCCAGTAGAACGACTTTCGGACGAATATTCTGATTTAGAACGCAGAACGGGCTTGTCAGTATTTTCGACATCGTAGTTTACAACAAGCATTGTCATCATACCAAGCGTGGCAGAAGCAGGAGCAAAACCGTGAGCTCGGATTTGCGAATTGGGCTGATTTCGGCCCCTTCCAGGCAAACAAACCACGATTCGAAGCTTATCCCACTCTCAACGAGATAGAGCCTCTCAGAAGCCTAATTCCCGCCGACGCATTTTCGTGACATATACTACTGTCGTTTTCTGGTCGCTTCGTTCGTTGGCGAAGCTGCTATGGGTTCGAGCAGACCGCTCGGGTACGTTATTGCCCTGGTCGGACCAGGCCCGGAGAAGAGAAGAATTTCGTCTTGGTTATCTGTATCCATTCTAGGAAATCTCGGTCTCTTCGATTGTCTACCTGTCCAGTTAGTCTCGTAACCAACGTCTGACCGATTACCTGTGTCAAGACCTTGGAGGTTCCCCCGAACAGCTTGTCCAAAACCTACCCAAAAGCCTCAGGATCGCTTGCCACCGACTTGAGGTCGAAGTAGAGGCTGATTGGTTTCCAGAAACGAATCGAACTCACCAAGATAGACATCATGTTACCGGCACATACAGATTTGAGGCCCTTGCCAACACAACACCGAATAGGCTTCGGAGAATACTACGGTGAAGGTTTTCATTGCCGGCTCTACGGGCGTTCTGGGACGCCGATTAGTCAGACAGTTTCTTGCGCGCGGCCACTCTGTGCTGGGACTTGTCCGCAGCGAAGAGGGTGAAGAGATCGTTCGGTCTATTGGGGCTGAGCCTTGTCGGGCTGACATATTCGACCCGGATTCACTTCGGAAAGTTGCTAGAGGATCCGATGCTGTTGTTCATGCTGCCACATCTATTCCCCTTAAGGTCCGACTGAAAGCATCAGATTGGCTGATGAACGATAAGATTCGACGCGATGGAACCAAAGCGCTCGCCACATGCGCGGGAAAGATTGGCGCGAAACTATTCCTCATAGAGAGCATTGTTTGGCTGGCGAGACCTGTCGACGGATCAAGCTTTGATGAGGAGACTCCGGCGAACCCTGACAATATCACAAGATCAATGCTCGAAGGAGAGCAAATCGCTCGAGGAGCCTCTGAAAAATTCGGATTCAAACTGAGTGTCCTTCGCTGCGGCCTCTTCTATTCGTCCGACGCGTCCCACACAAGATTGTTTGGAGACTATCTCTTGAGGCGCAGACTGCCAGTCATAGGCAAGGGCGACGCAGTGTGGTCCCTACTTCACTTAGACGACGCCGCGGAAGCGTTTGTCACAGTTGCTGAGGCCGGACGCGCGGGGCTCTGGAATGTTGTCGATGACAAACCAGTCGCCGTGACTGATTTTCTCAGATACTTTGCCAGGAGCCTGAATGCTCCTCCACCCCGTAGCATCCCCGCTTGGCTGGCCCGGATTATCGCGGGAAAATATGCCGTATCTTTGTTCACTCAGTCTGTCCGCACTTCGAATTCTCTTTTTCGAAACGAGCTAGGCTGGGTTCCTCGCTTCCCAAGCTACAAGGAGGGACTAGACGAGGTAGTTGAGATGTGGAAGAGTGAAGGGTTTCCTGGACTGAAGAGAGCCTGAATGAAAGAATCCACTCCCGCTCGATTCATCGTAAGTGTCGTAGTTCTCCATTCTGTAATTTCGGGCCTCCACGGCTTGATTCATCAAGCACTGGTAATCGGACTGTCCCTTGCGCAGCTCAACTATGTATTGTGGGTGACTATAGTCGCGCCGGCAGTTGGAGTGGTTCTGTTCTGGCGAGGCTTTCGGACTCCCGGTGCAATCTTGATACTTGCCTCGATGATCGGTGCCCTTGTCTTTGGCATCTACTATCATGTTTGGGCTACTGGTCCAGACAAGATCCTCACCCTACCGCAAGACGGGGCACTACCGTCTCTCTTCCAAGGTACCGCGGTAGTCCTTTTAATCTTGGAAGCTTTGGGATGTTACGTTGCTCTTCGATACCTTGTCGGAATGATGAGGTTCGCAAGACCCCCTCCAAGCAAAGCGAGCCTGCTCTGAAGGCTACTTGAAAGAAGAGACAAGAGCATCGGCTAGGAAAGTTGCAAGTTTCCGGTCAGGATCGAGATCGGGATCGAACACGGTTAACTCCAAGCCCACAGCAGCAGATGACTTCAGTATCCCTTTCAGCAACTTGACCAGCTCTTCAAAGTTTAGCCCATTCGGGGACGGACTATCGACAGCAGGCATCACTTCAGGATCAAGAATATCCGCGTCGGATGAATTCAGAACCCTTTCAGTTCCCGTGACTCCAAAATTCGCAGAGCGTCACCTACGAAACGATTGACGCCCTTCTCACGGAATTGTCGTGATGTGAGGCACCTTATCCCGAGCGAGGTGAGCTCGTTGAGGTATTCATCGTCCTCGCGCAGTCCCATCGCGATAGCGTCCCGATCCGAAACATAGGGTCGTAGGCCATCAACGTTGGATAGACTAGGCTGGCCTCGGCCAGTAACTATTGCCAAGTCCTCTCCAGCCGCTGCACCTATTTTTGGCGAGTTGCCAAGGGTGACGGAAATCAGTATGTCCATCTAGGAATAGCAGTCCGTATCCCACACGCCGACGTAGGCAGAGCATCGCGCCGATGAGGATACTGCAATCACCGCCGAGAACAATTGGAAAGCGTTCCTTGTTGAGGATCAGTGATATTCGCTCGGCGAGACGCTGGCTGTATTGGCTGAGTGCTGGACCATTGCGGACTCCGCCGGCTATGGGTTCTGGTTCATACCTGGGAGGAACAAGAGAGCCCGCATCCTCAGCACCCAACCGCGTTAGAATCTTCTGATCTCGTAATGCGTACGGAAGCTTGTAGCAACCCGGAACGCGTCCCTCCGCTGGAGGACGCAATCCCGAGTTCGAAGGAGCATCCAAAATGATAATTTTCCGCCGCTGCATGAAAACCGGAGATTCTCCTAGAGACTACGCTAGACCAGGCGGCAGCTTGAACTCGCCGTGGTTGTCAGGCTCGAAATCGAGCACTTTTGCTACAGAGTCTAGGTTCAAGGGGCCGAAAATGTGCGGGTAAGATTCTTCTCCCAGGCCTTCTTCGCGGACGTCCGCTCGAACACGGTTTGATTCAATACAGAGTAATACCAGTCCCTTTTTCCCTCGGTAGTTCGTGTTTGCAACTCTAACCAGCTGGCTCGGGTATGAGCAATGTATGAAGCCCTGTTTCTCCAATGATTCGGTCTTGTAAATTCCCAGGGATTTGGCGTGCTCCCACTGTTCGCGGGTGGTAATGTGAAGAATTAGAGTCATTGCATCACATCGAGAAGGCCTGTGAACATCTCGAAGCGAGAGAGATATCTGTGCAAGGGCAAACCTGTAGGGAGAATCCAGTACCGAAAAAGCCTTCCTCACCGTCGACGCGATCCCAAGGAGCTAAGACGATCACGATTTTCAACGTACCAATAGGAGGACCTACTGGGGGTTAGTGGAGAGAATTGTCTCCTTTCGGACCCTTCTACTGTGTTTTCAGATGGGACCTGTCTCAACTTGAGAATTCGGCGCCCAAAAACCTCAGATCAAGTTCAAGTCAGATACGCAAAGGAAAACGAGTTCCCCGCAATAGCAGAGTTATGGCATAACGGTCTCAGTAGTGAGGATGGGACGCCTTGGGCAGATTACTTGAGAAGATGGACGCCCAATGGCGCAGCGAAATGGTTCCTTGATTCTCGGAAGAGATTGGATGCATTGTCGCCGAGAAGAATCAGAAGATAGTTGGGTTTAGCGGGTTTCTCCTCGAAAAGAGGTCAGGAATCGGTAGAATGTATACCGGAATTGTCGTGGCTCCTGAGGAGAGACGGCGCGGGATTGGTTTAATTCTACTCTACCGAACTCTGCTGGAATCTAAGCGGGAAGGGTTACGCCATGCAGAGGTTGAGACACTTCAGGGAATAACAGCGTCGAGACATCTATATCCTAAGTTCGGAGGAAAAGAACAGATAGTCCGCCCCTGAGGATACCCCATCTGGACCGAAAGTCGGCCAGAAAATTATCCTCCGCCGAAAACCGGAAGCAGTTTGATCAAAGCGATGTAGAAATTGATCTCCAATGGCGTTCCGAAGGGGTTAAATCATTAATCCGTAGTCGATAGGCTGCCGTATAGTCAGACGTGGAGGGATCTCTGTGAGCTTTGCCCAAGAAGTTCGGCTGGTTCCCGACCAGAGATCTCGCAGCTCTTTCTGAATTCTGTAAGCTGTGGAATAAGGGTAGGTTCTGGGAGATTTTCTGGGAGTACGACCATCTTACCCCTTCAATCTTGAGAGAGAGGAATGCAAGAGGCTGGTTCTACTGGGAGGATGGACAGAGCGAAGGTGTTGCGCTTGGACGAGAGCGGCTTGGATGGTGGCATTTTGAGGAGCTCTGGGGACCCTGCGAAGGAAGCTCTGAACTCCCGGTCCGCATACGCCGGGATGATGCAATCAGGTCTAGGCTATTTCGGAAGCTACTCCGAAAGCTGGATACTCGAACTCTCATCAGGGCACCAGTAGACAACCCATTTGCCAACATCATCGCCCACTGCATCGGAGCTAAATGGTGTGGCGGCTTCCTCCTGTCCACTCGAAGTCTTGACCAGAAACTAACAGTCACAGTGCCTACTGAGTGCGAGCTTCGAAGATACAAGGACGGAGACGAACAACGCATGTCGAGAATCCACATAGAAGCTTTCCACTATCCTCATCCACCTAAAGAGTACAAGAACTGGGCAACTAGACCCAACTGCCGAGCAACCTTCGCTACTCGACAGGGGGACGTGATCGGATTCCTAATAGCTGAAAAACGGTCATACAAGAGATATGGGGATTTCATAATAGCCGTAGACCCCAAGTTCCATGGAGTGGGGGTGGGGTCGGCACTGCTGCAGAATGGGCTGAACGACTTGATCGATATGGGATGCACGACGGCAGTCGCTGACTTCCTCCTTCAGAACGCCCGGGTTCAGAGCCTTAACAGAAAACATGGTTTCAACATTGTCCGGGCCTACAACTACTACAGGGTTGGTCCGGGCCTAGTCTAGGCGTAGGGATTTTCTGGTCTGCTGGTCGGCGAACATTTGTACTCGTCCGCACTGGTGACAGATGTACAGGTTGAAGGAGAGAAGCTCCTCGCCCAGTTCAGCCCACTGTCCAAACATCAGGTGCCAACCGCCACTGCTCCCTCCAATCCGAAACGGCACATCCAACACTGCCTCCGTATCTACGTCACAGGAAGAACACTTCACCGAAGCCACAGCTTGAGATTGATTCTGAGACATGCGTCAAATACTCGTAGAGAGTAAGGCCTTCTTGACTAATATGATTTGACTGGGCCGCGAGCAGGTTCGTTCAGTCTAACGTTTTGGTAAGACTCAGGACCAGTTCTCGGTGATGTTGGATCCAGATGATCCAACCCTTGGGTGATGTGGGACTTGGCGCTAGCTTTTTCCCGCTGACTTTCTTGGAGGTCCTACTTCTCTAGTTACCTCGGGAGTTTCGGGAAACAGGTCTTTCGGCATTCCCGATAGAACGTCGGAGTAAGAATCTCTGGTCTGGGACATGGGGTTTCCAGACTGGTGGGGTCGGATTCTGTTGAACAGGTCGTCTATCTTTTCTGCCGCTTTCGTCTTCTCTTTGATGGTCGCGTCAAGCTGCTGCCCGTCGGCCTCGAGCTGCGGGAGTCTAGGGGCTAGACCTTCTATTCCCCTTGAGACCTCTAGCATTCCATTGACGGTGGCGAGGGCTGATCTTAAGCCCGACAGTTCTTTCTGGACGCCCTCCCGATAGCTACGTAGCCTGTCGAGAATAGGCTGGTACAGTCGGAGAAAATCGGTGAAGAGATTCTCGAACTGCCTAATTGCCAGCGTGAATCTCTCCTCCTTCTTCTTCTCAGCAAATTGTTTCGCGGTCTGAAGCAGCTTCTCCCGCATGGCGACCCTTTCAATAACATCGTCTAGAACTTCCCTTACGTTGTAAGATTCGTCAAACATCGTCTCCCGCATTGACAGTCGGTTGTTCTGCAAATACCCCCAGCCTTAAGGCACATGTCACTTCCCGGCCGCCTGTAAGGTACCTTCCGCGAACAACAAAGGAACGATGCCTGTTGTCCTCACCCTAGTGTCACCATCATCAGGTCGAAAAACAGGACAATATTACCATTCACGGCTACCAAACCCGTTACCATTCCACAGGGTGTGGGGGGATGGTTGGTAGAATCTGATCTGTCATCAGACCAAATTTTTCCATACTTCATTCTAGCGTGCCTAGTGTTCAAACATGGTCTCGTAGACGAGTCTATGGAACCAGTGTGGCCCAGCCTCTTCTCTGGGAGCGAACCGACCCCGGGGAGCAAATCCAGATCTTGCTCCCTTGCTTACGAGACTGATGGCTTCTATGTCTTCAGCGTCCACCTGTTTGCTGAGCCAGGTCTCGTTTCTGTTCTGGAACTTTTCCTCGTCGAGTGCATACTGGTCCCATACGAACTGGGTCTTGACAGGGTTTCCCGGTACCGACATGTACGCGTTTAGTGATAGGCCCCATGGGTAGAAGTTTAGGGTCAGGTTTGGAAAGATGAACCACCACAACGCGAAGACCCTTTGATCAGGATTTCTCGGGTCCTGGAACCGAGGGTCTAAGACTCGGGGGTCGAAGCCGTGGTCTGAGTTGCGGGCGTAGGCCCATTGGAGGCTGGAGTACCTGTGGAGCTCGGTTTTGTAGGATGACAGGTGGATCGCGTCAGCTAGACCGCCGGGTCCTTTGTGAACGAACCTGATGTGGTAGTTGTCAATGTAGTTCCAGGCGTGCTGCTTCCAGTTGCCCTCCACCTCCCGAACCTCACCCGCTACACGATGCCTCACGAGAGCTCTCAGGTCAATACCTGGAATGGATTGCTGGACCTTCTCTACAAAATCGTGAAACGGTGCTAGGGGATGTCCCCCAGAAACAAAGATGAAGGGCCCCCATTCTTCAACGGGGAGGTTCCTTAGATGGTCTGATTCCCTGGGAAATCCTTCCAGCTTCTCGAAGCCTTCGTGGGACCTGAACCTGCCATTGGTGTCGAACTGACGTCCGTGCTGGGGACAGATTATTGACCCTCCAACACTTGCCGATTCTACTAGAGGATGCCAAGCATGAGTGCAAACATTCGGGAAACAATTCAGCCCTCCTCTCTGGTCACGTTGGAGGAAGAAGGGCTTACCCAACAAAGAGAACGGGACACGCGAGCCAGGTTTTTTCAGGAAGTCGGAGAACACAGCTCCGCGTAGCTCTAAGATATCTTGCTGAGGCGCGAACAGCCAAGTCTTGGCAAAAACTGTCCTTAGTTCCAGTTCGAGAAACTCAGGATCGACGAAGGCAGAAGCAGGTAAGGATTCAGCTCTCTCAATCTCGGGGTCTACGAAGAATTTTCCCATCGCCGGGCTTCTAGCCATAAACGCTCAAGCCCATCGGGATTAGCCTGCCCATAGCATTATCGAATGGCAAAGCGTTTCATTTGCCTATTCACAATTCTCAGGCCGATTGGGACGCGTTTTGTCCCGAGCAAGCTCGCAATGATCTTCGTGTGACCTTCTGTTGCTCTAGGCATGAGCTCAATGATGCTCTTCATTCGAGCGAACAGATTGTCGTAATATTTTGGATCGTGCTTTCTCTCGTCCATGAGTTGCCAGTAAACTCGTGTGGATAATGTCTCGTGGTTGATTTCGTCTCCGTCAAGGATGACAGCTTGCGCTTCAAACTCGAAATCTCTATTCTTTCCGCGAAGAGCCAGATAGAGAGTAAAGGCTGCTCTGGAGGGTGGGGAGAAGGCGAGATAGCCGCTCTCGTGACGATCGAATCTCTTACGAGTATCGGTTCGATGACCTCCGCTGCATGAGGAGAATGTCCTGTAGCCCTTGTCATTCAGCAATGAAACTACCTCTCTGATGGCTGGGTCTATTCGAGCAATGTTCCTCTCTACCTCCAGATTCTTCCAGTTCGAAACGTCAAGGCTTCCCAATCGTTCGGAATGCGCGCGAGATAAGAATCGCTTGGTCGTCAATCCAACCTCCCTTGACATTCAAGACCTATTTCATAAACCAAGTTGCGATCAACCCGTGAAACGATTTCAAATAATTACTCGCATAAGCCCAATCCTCCTTTTTAGGAGACACTATTTCGGAGTGGTGTGCTGACAACAAGAATTTTCTACTTTAGATGTCGCAGGAGGACACATGTTCGACCGAGAATGCAAACTAGCCACGATCTGGCTCTTTTCCAAGGAATACCAAGAAGGCTGCCACCTTCTACCGAGACATCTTGCAAACGAAGCAGGTCAAACACGATGACACTGACTCATTCGACGGCGGAGGACTACGCCAATCGATTCATCCTGTCCCAGAGTCAACGAGGAGTGTTCCCAACGGCGAGTGCTTCATAGTGTTTTACGTCAAGAAAGGATTTGAGAAGAAGCACGAGCGGAAGAGAGATGTCAGGTTCATTTGAGGAATCGAAAATAATCCCTAAGGAAAAACGGCTGCCTTCAGAGACCCGGACGGGCACGAAATCTACCTCTGGCAACCGCCTCCAAAAACAATCCAAGAATTACAAGAGCATCTCTGGCATTGTCCATCACTACGAGAGCATACTCTCGAAACTGGAACATTGACAAGTGCGCCTCACACATCTTTCGCTTCTGCAGACTCTCCTAGGAGCCAGCCTCTGGGGCTTGTCAGGAACGGCCGCGCAGGCACTGTTCCTGCTCTCAGTCTTCGGCTACGCCGGTTCTCAACTGACCTATCTAGGAGCAATACAGTTCTCCAACGCAGCAACTGCAACACTTCTACAATTCCTCTTCCTGCCAATAGTGGCAGGCTACGAAGCACTGACAGGAAAACTTCGATGGTCCCATCGCTGGAGTATGACGCTGTTGTTGGCGGCGGTAGGAACCTTCCTCCTCATCGGTGGAGCCACCCTTCAGATCCTAGTAACTCAGGCAGGCCTTCTGCTTGGACTACTAGCAGCTCTTGGTGGAGCATACTACACTCTTGGCTCGCGACGGTATGTCCAGGGCCAAAGTTCTTGGTGGATTACAACATGGGGGTTTCTAATCGGCGGTTTGTTTACCCTACCCTTTGGTACACTCTCTTTCCTCAACTACTCGCTGCCGTCGACCGGTGCGGCTCTAGCCCAGCTTCTCTTTCTCGTTGGCTTCGTAATCGTTTTCGGCACGATACTAGCGTTTGGACTCTACCTCTCAGGTCTGCAACGACTTTCTGCCACCGAGATTGGTGTGGCATCCTCCTCAGAACCCATCATGTCAGCTGCGGCGGCCTACGTCTTCTTGGGCGTGATCCTGACGACTTCCCAATATTTCGGGGGAGCACTCATTCTAGCAGCAGTCATGCTTGCCGCCTCACGCCGAGATTCAACCGCGTCTAACCAAGAAATTCTTTGGAAAAAGGGAGAAATGTGAGTAGAACAGAGGCAACTGTCCCGCCTTACATGAATGTGTCAAAAAAGGGCTTAATACCGCGTGAGATTTAGCTGTACTTGCATATGCATCCTGGCAGCTACTCGGTCGAAGTCATCGTAGAGAACAAGCCTTTGGCCCGGGACCCTGAGGGTGAAACCATTCACCACAACCTAATCGTGAAGGGTGGATACCCCCAGGTCACGAAGGTCCGAGCTGGCAAGCTTCTCCGTTTGAGCATTGATGCTGATTCTCCTGATCATGCTCGCCAGTTGGTCAAGAAGCTCTGTGATGATCTGAGAATCTACAACCCGGCTGCTCACGTCTGTACGGTGAGAATTGTAGGATAGCCCGTTTCATGGCCAAGGTCGCGGTGGTACGATACCCGGGCAGTAACTGCGACCTGGACGCTCTAGAAGTTCTCCAGAAAGTCGTCAAGACCAAGACAGAACTAGTCTGGCACAATGACCTGCAACAGGACAACTACGACGCCTACGTTCTACCCGGAGGCTTCAGCTATGGCGACTATCTCCGAGCCGGAGCCATAGCAGCCCGCAGCCCCAGCCTTAAGATCATACGAGAGGCCGCAGACAATCACAAGCGTGTGCTGGGCATCTGCAACGGCTTCCAAATATTGGTAGAAGCAGGATTACTACCTGGGGCGGTTCTGCGCAATAGCGGGCTGCGATTCATCGACACCTGGACCCGTCTCAGAGTAGAGACCAACCGGACCCCTTTCACTAGTTCTGCGAAGAAAGGAGCGATTCTCAGAATTCCCATCGCTCACAATGAGGGACGCTATTATTCGGATACCGAGGATCTCGTCAAGCTCGAAAAGAACGAACAGATCGTACTGCGTTATGTCAACGAGGAGAATGAGCCCACCCTGGACGCTAATCCCAACGGGTCCCTAGACAATATCGCTGGAATATGCAATCTTGAAGGTAACGTCATGGGCCTCATGCCCCACCCTGAAAGAGCCTCTATCCCATTGATGTCACCTGATGGTCAAGAATATGGCCGAGTAATCTTCGACTCCATGCTCTCGACGGTGAAAGACCGCGGAGAAAACTAGCCATGCAAACTTCTCAATCAAGAGATGAGGGCTTGAGCAAGGCGACTCGTTCCAAACGTCGAATAGCCTTAGGCGTTGTCGCAATATTCCTCGGGATAGTATCCCTCATCGGCCTTCCCAGTACAATGTACTACTACGGTCTAGGAGTTTTCGGCGGTGCCTACGGGGCAGTCATGATAGCATTAGGCGTGGCGTTGATCGCGAAGAAAGAGGCAGTCACAAATTGATACAACAGAAACGAACCAGTCCTTGGAAGCTGGTAAGCGTCGTGCTGTTCATAGTGGGCCTAGGAATTATCAACGTGTTCCAAGGTAATGCGGCTCTAGCTTTGGGCATTACCCTGATGACCGCGGGGATAGCTCTCCTCGTCTTGAGGGGGTTTCGTTAGGACATGACCCTGCCAACCAAGGAGCGTATTACCAATTGACAGAATCATCCCACGAAGAAAGGAAATGGCGGCACTATGGGCGGGCCGTCGCGGCGGGACTCGTTGCCGGAATTGCTGCTGGAATCATTGCCTATTTCATTGTTGGCCCAGTCGGGTCGATCATCGGGTTCATCGCTGGAGCAATAGCAGGTGCAAACACCGCCCTAATCGTAAGCAGGACTAGGGAAGCAGGAGAGACCTCTTGACTCTGGTAGAAGTTCTGAAACCGAGTCTTACAGATGATGAGATTCGTTACGCCGTCAAGAAGCTGGGTCGAGAGCCTAACGAGGTCGAGTGGTCTATGCTGGAGGCTGAATGGTCCGAACATTGCAGCTACAAGTCAAGCAAACCGCTGCTGAGGCTTCTCCCCAGTAAGGGTTCAAGGGTCCTGGTGGGACCCGGGTTCGACGCTGGAGTCGTCGATGTTGGAAACGGTTGGGTCGTGACACTGCACATTGAATCTCACAATCATCCTAGCGCGATCGACCCATACGGTGGAGCTGCAACCGGCGTCGGTGGCGTCGTCCGCGACATTCTCAGTCTCGGCACACGCCCTATCGCACTACTCGACCCGTTACGCTTCGGCTCGCTCGAATCGAGCCATAGCCGCTGGCTCTTCGACAATGTAGTTCGAGGAATAGGCGACTATGGGAATTGTATCGGCGTCCCGACTGTGGGTGGCGATGTCCAGTTTGACCAGTCCTTCGAGAGAAATTGCTTGGTCGATGTCGTCTGTGTCGGCCTAGGACGCAAGGAGAAGCTGGTCCTTGGAGAAGCCCGTCATCCCGGAGACCTCGTCTATCTAGTCGGCGGCAGTACGGGACGCGACGGTATCAAGGGCGCAAGCTTCGCCAGCAAGACTCTCACAGAGAAATCGGACAGTGAACGATCGGCTGTCCAGGTCCCAGACCCGTTCATGAAGAAGCTGATCATTGAAGCCGTACTAGAAGCGGTCAACGCGGGCGTTGTCCGAGGTATGAAAGATCTGGGCGGTGGAGGCCTTGCCTGTGGACTGTCAGAGATGACCGCGAAATGCGGCACCGGGATGGAGATCAATCTCGACCTAGTCCACACACGTGAGCCGAACATGAACGCCTCCGAAATCATGATTTCGGAATCACAAGAGCGGATGATCATCATAGTTCGCGAGGATGATGAGAAGAAGCTTCACAGTATTCTGGACAAGTACGAGGTCGGCCACTCCCGTATCGGTCGGGTTACCAGAGACGGATTATTGCTTGTCATGCATGACAATCGTCTCGTCGCTAAGGCCCCAGCAAGATTCGTCGCTGAAGCACCCCTAGCACCACGCTCCTCCGAGAAACCATCGCATGTTGAGGAACTGGCGAAGACTCCAGAACCTCACATGCCAGAGGATCCCAACTCTACACTCTTAGCTTTGCTCGGCAGCCCCAATATCTGCAGCCGGGAATGGATCTATCGTCAGTACGATCATGAGGTGGGACTACGTACCATTATCAAACCGGGCGAGGGAGACAGTGCAGTTCTCAGACTTCCCAACGGTCGCACGTTGTCCGTAGCGTCGGGTGGCAACAGCAAACAAGCCTACTTGGACCCTTACTGGGGCACGGTTGGGATTGTTAGCGAAGCATGCTCGAATCTCGTCGCGTCAGGTGCTGAGCCTATGGCCATCGTGGATCATCTTCAGTATGGTGATCCGGGCAACCATGAGGTCTACTGGACTTTCAGAGAAGCAATACACGCCATACGCGACTATCTCAAAGCCGTCCGGGTCCCTTGCATAGGTGGCAAGGTCAGCTTCTACAACGAGGATGCGGCGACAAAGACAGCCATCAAACCGTCACCTATCATCGCCGCCCTGGGACTACGCGAACGCACCGTTCCAAAGATAGGAGAAGCACTTGCAACAAGAGGAAACGACCTCGTCATTATTGGAACAACTCTTCCTGAGATGGGTGGGTCCGAGTACTATGAGCACATCCATGGTCTTGTCGGCGGCCAGGTCCCAAGAGTCAACTTGAAAACGGAGAGGAAGCTCCTAAGGACCGTCGCGAGGATAGTGAGAACTGGCTTGGCTGAGGCAGCCCATGACGTCAGCAAGGGCGGCTTAGCAGTAAGCCTGGTCATAATGGCTATCCAAGGCCAGAAGGGATTCATGGTTAATCTTGACAAGGTCCCCACGAAGACAATCAGGCTTGACCAGTTACTATTCTCCGAGTCTAAATCACGTTTCATCCTAGAATCAAAGCCGAAAAACACAACCCGCATACTACGAACGCTGAGAACAGCTGGAATCAAAGCTGCAAAGATCGGCCGGGTCAATGGAAACAAGATAGAGTTCTCTTCCAGAGAAGAACCCGTTGTCACAATACCCATCAGTGTTGCAAGACAAGTTTGGTCTCAGACGCTCCCTAGGGCAATGGAGGCCACCCTATGAAGGAGCACTGCGGCGTACTAGCGATCTACTCACTGAACGGCGAGCCCGTCGCTGAACGCATCGTCAAGGGATTGGCTGCTATGCAGCATCGTGGTCAGGAGTCATGGGGAATAGCTGTTCCCAATGAGCCAATTGTAAAAGGTATGGGTCTCGTCGGCGTCGGTGCTGAAACCAACGCGAAGAAGATCCTCCGACTACAAAGCAACCGAGGCATCGGACACGTCCGCTATTCTACCCGGGGACGAACAACCCTGGAAAACGCTCATCCCTTGGACATTCACGGCGAGTTGGCCATCGCGCAGAACGGAACAATAGCGAATACTGAGGACCTAGAGCCTCTCGTCACTGGCGAGTTCACCATCCTCGACTCCAACAGCGACACGAAGCTAGCAGGCTACCGGCTACTACAGCACTACCACCGCGAACATGACTGGACCCGAGCTTTCGGGCGCCTCGCCAAAGAACTCAGCGGGTCCTACAGCTTCGTCATCACAACCAAAGACGGCGAAGTCCTGGCGGCGCGCGATGAAAGCGGTTTCCGACCGCTATGCCTGGGACATGACGAGGAGACTCAGACTCACATTGTTGCTAGTGAGAGCTGCGCCATCACCGCCCTAGGCGCTACTTTCGTCCGAGACGTCCAACCGGGAGAACTAGTCAAGCTCAACGACCAAGGAATCACTATCACCCGTTTCGCCGAATCGCCCCGCCACTACCACTGCGCGTTCGAGTACACATACTTCGCCCATCCCAGCTCGAAGATTGAAGGAACATATGTCTACGAAGCCCGCCGCCAACTTGGCCACGTTCTAGCCCGAAAATACCCGTTCAAGGCAGACGTCGTTATACCCGTCCCAGACTCGGCAAGACCCGCAGCCCTAGGCTACTCTGAAGAGAGCGGCATACCGATGGAGGAGGGTCTGATGAAAGACCGCTACCGACGAAAGGGCAGTCTGAGAAGCTTCATCGAGCCGACAGACAAGAGCCGTGAAGAGATCGTACGGGAAATGATCACGATCAAACCGGTGGTCGAAGGGAAGAACGTCATCGTCATCGACGACAGCATCGTCCGCGGAACCAGCTCGAAGAATATCGTCCGAGCACTACGAGACGCTGGGGCCAAGAAAGTCTACATGGTCCTCACATTTCCACCAATCCGTCACCCCTGCTACATGGGCATCGACTTTCCCACCCATGACGAGCTGCTGGCCTCACGAGTCGACGGCGACACCATGTCCATCCAAGAATTGAACCGGAAAGTCGCCAACGAAATCGGCGTCGACGGGCTCGGCTACAACGATATCGAAGGATTAAGCAAGGGCATCGGCCTAGCCCAGAACGAGATGTGCTTCGCCTGCATCACCGGCAATTATCTCGGCCTCAAGAAAGACCCTGTGTTGCGCTCCCGGGAAGAGATGAAAGCCTAACCCCAGGGTGAACAGGTGAAAGTCCTCGTCGTCGGAAGCGGCGGACGAGAGCACGCACTCGCCTGGGCCTTATCCAAGGATTCTGAAGTTGACGAGGTCTACGCAGCACCGGGAAACCCGGGCATCGCTGAGATCGCCAGGTGCGTCCAGATCAGTCCCACCAGCATCGACGAGTTAGCTAGCTTCGCGACCGAAAGGAAGATTGACCTAACCGTCGTTGGACCCGAAGCCCCCCTCGCTATAGGAATAGTAGACACCTTTCAACGCCGTGGGCTGCGAATCTTCGGACCGGACAAACAAGCCGTAAGAATTGAGACATCCAAAAGTTTTGCCAAAGACCTATGTTCAAAATCCCACATTCCGACGCCCCGCTGGGAGACTTTCACCGCCGCTACCGAAGCTACGAAAGCCCTCGACCGTTTCGGTCCGCCCTGGGTGGTCAAAGCCGACGGACTCGCGGCAGGCAAAGGAACAACCGTTACACGAGACCGCCACGAAGCGGAATCTGCAATCCAGCGAGAGCTACAACGGGACCCGGGCAGAGTTGTCGTTGAGGAGTTCATTGATGGCTGGGAAGTCACCTTCATGGCCACTGTTTCAGGCGGACGGATCCGATGGCTGACCCCGATATTCCAGGATTACAAACCGGTCTTTGACGGCGACCTCGGGCCCAACACTGGAGGGATGGGCTGTTACAGCCCTGTTCCGACAGTGACCCATTCACTCGTCAAGAGAGTCGAGAAAACCATCCTCGCACCCACCGTTGCCGCCATGGAAAAGCTGGGAATCCATTATCAGGGATTGTTGAATCTGAACGCAATCGTTCGGAATCGAACTGAGGAGCCCTACGTACTGGAGTTCAACGCCCGGTTCGGTGACCCCGAAGGCCAAGGAGTGGCTACAATAACAGAAAACGGCTTGGCGGCACATCTCCGCGGAATCGCGGAAGGTTCGGATAATCCTCCCGTCCCTAAGTCTATCGGGACTGCATGCGTGGTGGTCGTGCTCGCCTCAAAGGGATACCCCACATCCCAATCGATCGGCGATAAGATCATCATTCGCCCGTTTTCAAACAACAGCGCAACCATCTTCCACGCAGGAACCGCCAGAAACCCAGCGGGAGAGCTGGTAACAGCGGGGGGGCGAGTCCTGAACGTAGCCGCAACCGGATCAACTGTAGAATCAGCCCGGAGAGGAGCCTATTCTGTAATCGCCAAATCAATCCAGTTTAACGGAATGCACTGTCGATCTGACATCGGCGCAGAATGAAGCCGGCAGCGAAACCTACAAGCGCCTAGGTCAACGTAGAAATGGTCCCAATAGGAGTTCTAGTATCAGGGCGAGGCTCCAACCTAGAAGCCATTCTGGACGCTGTCGAGAAGAAATACATCACGAGAGGCGAAGTGAAAATTGTCATCACCAACAAGCCTGGGGCTCCAGCAGTCGACGTCGCCAAAAAACATCACGTGCCAGCGGTCGTGTTAGACGACCAGGGCCTCGCCAAGATGGATGTCGAGTATGACAAGAAAACGATGGCTACTCTTGAATCTCACGGGGTCACAGCCAAGAACGGGCTCATCGCGCTAGCGGGCTACTTCCGAATCCTCAGCCCCCAATTTGTCGACCATTATCAGAGAAGAATCTTGAACGTTCATCCTGCACTCCTTCCCGCCTTCCCCGGCCTGGATGCGCAGAAACGTGCCCTAGAACACGGGGTTAAAATCACTGGCGCAACCGTCCATTTCGTAGACAAGGATGTGGACGCCGGACCCATAATCCTCCAAGCACACGTTCCGATCCGTGACGACGACACAGCCGACAGCCTCTCAGCAAGAATTCTTCTAGAAGAACACCGCATCTACCCTGAAGCGATACGCCTCTTCACAGAAGACAAGTTGAAGATCATTGGACGGAGAGTCCTAATCAGCTGACAGCAATCATTCTAGACGGAAAACTCGTCGCCGCTGAAGTCAAACAACAAGTCGCAAAACAGGTCCAACAATTAGAAAATCATGGAACGAAACCCTTCCTAGCCACCGTTCAAGTCGGCGATGACCCCGCTAGCACCAGCTACCTGAAAGGCAAACACAAGGCCGCAGAGGAAGTTGGAATACTATCTGAGCACCACCACCTACCCGCCAACACTCAGCAAGACAGACTCGAAGCTTTACTAGGCCAGCTGAATACAAATCCCAAAGTCCACGGAATACTTGTCCAACTACCCTTACCAGGCGCAATCAACGAAGACAAGATCATCGAGAGAATCATACCCTACAAGGACGTGGATGGACTCCATCCGATGAACGCGGGCAAACTGGCCTCTGGTCGCGAGGAACTTGTACCTTGCACTCCGAAAGGAATAGTCAAGCTCCTATCCCATTACAAGGTCCAAATAGCAGGCTACAGAGCGGTCATCATCAACCGAACCACACTTGTAGGACGACCCCTAGCCAACCTCCTCCTCAACCGAGACGCCACCGTCACAATCTGTCACTCTAAGACACCGAACCTAGCGGGAATGACCCGGACCGCAGACATTCTAGTCAGCGCTGTAGGAAGAGAATCGTTCCAGATTCGAGCCGATCACGTTAAACCGAATGCGGCAGTAATAGATGTGGGCCTCACAAGGGTTGAAGGAAAGCTCCGGGGCGACGTAGAGTTCGACAAGGTCCACAAAATAGCATCATACATCACACCTGTACCCGGGGGAGTAGGACCTATGACAGTTGCCTGCCTCCTAGAGAACACTGTGCTGGCTGCGAGTATTCAGATTGGTTTGAAAGTTTGAGCTCAGTGTTGTTCAATAAGTCAAATTCTTGATAGGGGAGGAAAATTGCCCGAAATAACTCTGAGACGAATTGGGCATGGAGATGAAGCCGCGCTTCTTGGAATTCTAAACCAAACGTTCGGCGACCTTCAAGACCTCCAAAGAACAAAGAATGTGCTATCATCCCACTCATTCAACCCGGATGGTTGCTTCATCGCCGACGATAACGGTTCAGCCATTGGATGCGTGGCCGTTACAAGTTTGCCCCGCAAGAACTGGCTGGTAATCAGGTACCTAGCAGTCAAGCGGGCCGCGTCCAGGATTGAGGTGGCTAAGAAACTTCTGAGTAGAGCCATCGAATACGCGGAGTCGAAGCATTTCGAGTTCTTGAGATCCACTACACCCGCGATCCAACCCTACGTTGATGTCTACAAAGGCCTCGGCTTCAAGCCCATTCGAAGAGACTTCCGAATTACATGGGATCTACGAGAACTTCTCGAATCAGCGCGCAAACCGATCGATACCCGAGAAGTAACTGATGAAACAATAGAAGAAGCATCTGAAGTATTCGTACAATCGCTACACCCCTATTGGGATTCGCGGACCGAGGAACAGGGTGGCTCGGAGGCGGTGTCTCGCTCTTTCAAGGAAGGAGTTGACCGAGGAGAAAAGTGGAGGCTGGTGGTTTCAGGAGGGCATGTGGTGGGACTAGTGGGTCTCATCTCGGATTATTACACGACGAGTGAAGCGAGGTTTCGCGGAGCCTATGTTGTTCCTGAACACAGGTCGAAGGGATTAGGCATGGCCATCATGCTTCAAGCTTTGAACTGGGCCAGGAAATTGGGCCAGAAGAAGATGACAGTGTACACATTTTCTTACCTAGACTGTCTCGCACCGGGAGCTCTCCTCTATCTCAAGTCTGGTGGAAAAATAGAGAGCGAGTATCTTCAGTTACAAAGCCATAACAAGCCTAGCATTCAAACAACTGGATTGAAAGTTTGAGTGAAGCCCACACCGCCGTTGAGAAGAATCAACTGAGACGCTACATTCTACGCCTTCGAGACCGACAGTCGCCTATGGAGATAGAAGAGAAAAGTGGCGACATCACTGACCAGGTTCTCTTCCTCCACGAATATGTGCGAGCAAGAGGAATCGCTTGCTATATCAACAAAGATAGCGAAGTAGATACTCGCCCATTGATTAGGAGAGCCCTGGACCAGGGGAAGCGGGTTCTCGTACCTGTCGTCAAGAAAGGAGACATTGAACTGTTCTTCTCTGAGATCAAGGGCTTAGGGACAGAGCTGGCCCCTGGCACGTTCAACATACTCGAACCTAAACCAGAGTTTCTCCATTCCCAAAGCCTGGACCTAGTCGATGTACTCTTCGTTCCTGGCATCGTTTGGGACAAAGAAGGCTACCGTTTAGGTTGGGGACGCGGATACTTCGACCGAGTCCTAAAGAATCTGCCCCCCCACGTTCGTTCAGTGGGTCTATCCTTCAACATGCAGCTTGTCAATCGTGTTCCACGAGATCAATTTGATTTACCAGTAGACATGGTTGTCACGGAATCCCGCGCAATACGGTGTCACCATTGACAAAGAGCGTCAGCATTCTCATGGGCTCCGAAAGCGACAGGGAGATCGCCAAGAAAGCAGAAGCCATCCTAGATAAGCTTGGAATCCCCTACGAGACCAAAGTCTTGTCCAGCCATAGAAATCACAGGGAACTGGACAGGTACGTTGAAACATCGAAATCCGATGTTTTCATCACGATCGCCGGGCTATCGGCTGGGCTTCCCGGCTTCGTAGCCTCGCTAACAATCAAGCCAGTCGTCGGCGTCCCGGTATCAGGGAAACTCAATCTAGATTCTATCCTCTCCATCGTCCAACTTCCTAGTGGGGTCCCAGTCGGCACAGTAGGCCTAGACAATGGCGCCAACGCCGCACTACTGGCGGCCGAAATCCTGGGCATATCCGACCCAGAGATTGCCAAGAAACTCGCCCAGAACCGGAGTGGCCAGTTGTAAGATGCAGGAGCCGATGGTACATCCTTCGACCCCGTTCAAACGGGGAAAAGTCAAAGACGTCTACGACCTCGGAAACAACCAGCTACTCTTCATATTCACAGACCGCGTCTCCGCCTACGATGTCGTCCTGCCCAGTGGAATCCCGCGAAAAGGCGAAGTCCTCTCCAAACTAGCTGCGTACTGGTTCGACTATCTCAAAGTTCCACATCACATGGTCCGCATCGAGGACACTAACAGGATGGTTGTCAAGAGGCTGAAGATGATACCCGTAGAGTGCGTCGTTCGCGGCTACCTCTACGGCAATCTCTACGAACGCTTGACCAAGGGCGAGATCTCTCTCCCCGTTCAGCCGGTTCTTGCAGCAAAGCTTCCAGAACCCTTCTTCGACCCGACCACAAAATCGGACGTGAAGGACGAGCCCGTGACTGTTGAGCAGATTGAAGACGAGGGATGGTTAGACCTAGAGCAAATCGACGCCGTCAAAGACACGACCCTAAACATCTACCGGAGAATGTCCGACCGGGCTGACAAGGCCGGTTTCATACTCGCAGACCTCAAACTGGAATTCGGCTTCGACAAGGAAGAAAACATCATCCTAGCAGACTCCATCGGACCCGATGAGTTCCGGCTCTGGCCCAAGGCCGACTATACGCCGGGCAAGACGCAGGAGAGCTATGACAAACAGCCCATCAGAGACTGGCTTGGAAAGGTCGGCTACAAGAAGACCCTCGACGAGGCGAGAAAGGACGGGCGGCCCATACCTCGTCCACCTGATCTTCCCCATGAGCTCGTCCAAGAGACGAGTCGAAGATACATTTTCGCATATGAGCGCTTGACTGGGCTGAAGTTGTAGACTTTGCCATCTCAACCCCGCATGACCTACGCCAGGGCAGGGGTCGATGTAAGCCACGTCCGGGAAGCCCACAAACTGCTAGCCCGTAGACTAGAATCTACCTTCCAGACCCGGAAGGGAAAGGTGGGACACCCTATCTTCCCGATAGGCCACTACGCGGGCCTTGTCGACCTAGGCAACAATCAAGTTTTGAGTCTTCACACTGACAGTGTCGGGACCAAGGTTCTCATTGCTCAGATGATGAAGAAGTATGACACTATCGGGATAGACTGTGTTGCTATGTGCGCTAACGATCTCATATGCACAGGCGCAGAGCCTTTCAGTTTCCTAGACTACATGGCCATGTCTAAACCAGACCACGCCATTATTGAAGAGGTTGCGATTGGACTTGTCAAAGGGGCCAAAGAATCGGGAATGGCAATAGTCGGGGGAGAGACTGCTATCGTCCCGGAATTGCTGGCGAAGAATGCAGGATTCGACCTAGTTGGTATGGCCGTGGGAATCTGCCAGAAGAAGGATCTGATTCTAGGCGACCGGGTTGAAGCTGGAGACTCGATTATTGGTGTTGCTAGTTCGGGAATCCATTCGAACGGGTTCAGCCTTGCGAGAAAGGTGCTGCTCAAGAGATACAAGCTCAAGGAAAGGCCAGCAGAGTTGGGAAGAAGCCTTGGCGAGGAGCTTCTGGAACCCACGAGAATCTACGTGAAGCCTGTAAGAGATCTAATCAGGACGGTGGAGATTCATGGGCTCGCCCATATCACCGGTGGAGGAGCCTTCTCAAAACTGGAAAGGATCGTGGGACAATCGAAACTTGGCGCGGAACTCGACGACTTACCAACACCACCGGGAATATTCAAGCTCATAAAGCGAGAGGGACATATCTCGGATTCGGAAATGTACCAGACGTTCAACATGGGCATAGGACTAATCTCAGTTTGCCCAGACTCTCAAGCGGATCGAGTAATTCGCGCTTTCAAGAAGCGCCGACACAACGCAGTGAGAATAGGACGGGTTAAGAACAAACCGGGAATTCGAATCAAAGGAAAACGCCTGTATTGAATGGCAGGGGACTCAGCATTGAGTCTATGTCAGGATCAAAGCAATGGCCCGACCTGACGACTTTGACTCGCTCTTAGCCGAAGCGCAGGCTCAGCCTTTCATTGGCTGGGACTTCTCATGGGTTGCAAAAAGAATCATCACTCAACCGCTCCCCTGGAACTACCCTTCGCTAGTGGCAAAGCGTGCCCATGAATCACCGGATCTGTTGGATCTAGATACTGGCGGTGGCGAATTCCTCGCCGGCCTCGCGTATCGGCCGCAGCGGACAATCGCGACTGAATCCTACCCACCGAATGTGTCCGTTGCTGCCCGGCGACTCCATCCGATGAATGTGCAGGTAGTCAAAGTCGAGGGACCTCCTGACAACAATGTGCAGACAGACGATACCAGGGGTCATTTGCCCTTTCGAGACAGTTCCTTTCACTTGGTGGTCAATCGTCACGCGTCTTTTGTCGCAAGAGACTTGTGGCGAATTCTTGCTCCCCAAGGGCATTTCTTAACCCAACAAGTCGGAGAACAAAGTCATCATGACTTTCATCAGCTGCTCGGAAAAGCGCCTCCTTCACAATCTCGTCGACCCTGGAATCTGTCCCTTGCGAGCAATCAGGTCGAAGCAGCGAGTTTACGCGTCACGGAATCTGGCCAAAGCGATGAGGTAATGTCCTTCATTGACATCGGCGCCCTCGCCTGGTACTTGAAATCCGTCCCATGGATCGTTGACGACCTCTCGATATCGAGATATCAAAACCGTCTGAAAGAACTGCACTTTCAAATTCAGAAAAGGGGTCCTTTGCAAGTCCGCCAGTCACGCTTTATGCTCGAAGCCATCAAGGAAAAATGAACAGTGAAACCTGGAGTCCTCCGATGGCACTTCACTATTCGGATCGGCAACACGAGAATTGATGGCGAGCTAGTAATACGGAAGAACGGTCTTACCCGACTCGACGAAAAAGAAGGGCCCGGTCCGACACGCGAGAAACGCGCTACATTCGGCGAGCGCTTTGCCAGAGACCGACGACGTTTCCTTCGGTATCCTTGAAGTAGGCTGTGAAGCCCATGTCTGCCACGGGCTGCTTCTTCTGAACTACTTTGCCTCCCAGCTTCTCGATGCTCTTCAGCGACGCTTCAATATCAGAGACATCAACTGTAATCACCGTGTTCTTGACGGGCTCTTGGCGTTTCGTCATTCCACCATTGATGGCTCCTACCTCTGTGGGCATCCCATTCTTGTCAGAGGGTGCAGTGCCTACCATGTGGTAGTCCATTCCTGGGTATTGGCTGATCTGCCATCCGAAGGCTTTCAGATAGAAGGTCTTGGCGCGTTCTACATTGTCGGCCGGTATCTCGAAGTGTACAACTTTACCCGGCATGTTTGTCACGTAAGGCGAAATCGAAAAACAGAGTCTAATAAACGCTCGCTATACTTTTCTTCCCGAATTGACGTCGGCCCTGGTTAGGATGATAAAAGCGCCGATGAAACCTGTTTTCTTCTCAACATCCTCCGAGTTCCGCACGTGGCTAGCGAGACATCATGACAAGACCCCAGAACTTTGGGTCGGGTTCTACAAGAAAAGTTCGGGAAAGCCGAGCATTACCTGGCCGGAGGCGGTCGATCAAGCGCTCTGTTTCGGCTGGATTGACGGGTTGCGAAGAAGTATCGATCTCATCAGCTACACGATTCGTTTTTCCCGGCGAAAACGCGCTAGTATTTGGAGTGCCGTAAACATCAAACGTGCCAAGGAGCTCATCAGTCTTGAACTCATGCGCCCTGCAGGTCTCAAAGCCTTCCAAGAACTTACGGAAGAAAGGTCAGCAGTATATTCCTACGAGCAGAGAAGAACTGCCAGGCTCGATGATGACTACGAGCGGCGATTTCGGGCCAACAAGAGGGCCTGGAGATTCTTCCAGGGTCAACCAGCCTGGTACGGGAGGACTGCCTCTTGGTGGGTCATTAGCGCGAAGAAAGAAGAGACCAAGCTAAGGCGGCTCGCCACGCTCATCAAAGATTCAGAGCATGGCCAAACCATAGCCCCGTTGACGCGTGGGACTGGCCCAAAATAATCTGTGGATTATTCATTCGCTCGTCGACCCAGAGATAGATGAGTTCACTCACGCAGTTACCACTTGAAGCTTCGATCGTTCCTGAGATTAGGCGGATAGCTTGGTTAGATCTGCGCTTACCTTCCACAGTCGCTCTGCGGCGGTCTGGTCGTATGATTCCTTTGACGATTTTTCTTCCTTGCCTTTGGAGAAGTGCTTGCCTGTAACTCCTTCAAGTTCAGGCGACGTGGTCATATAGATTGCTGCTCTAGCCGCTTTTTCCGGACTCATCATGAACGGACTAATAATACGCACACCAATATTGAAAAGTCCTCCTAGGTCTTTTCCAAAGCCTGTTCTGACGACTCCCGGATGTAGACAGTTGACAGTGACACGCGTTCCCTCGAGTTTTCGAGCGAGTTCATATGTGAAGAGAACATTTGCGAGTTTTGACTGTCCATAGGCTCGGAATCCACTGTACTTCTTCTCTCCCTCCAAGTCCTCAAAGTTAATCTCCGATCCATAATGCGCAGACGAGGTTATGTTGATGATTCGTGAAGGTGCACTGGCCTTGAGAACATCCAAGAGAAGGTTCGTCAACAGAAAATGTCCCAAGTGATTCGTCGCAAAAGTCGCCTCAAGCCCATCAACAGTAACAACGCGCTTGGGAAGATAGATGCCGGCGTTGTTGATGAGAACGTGGAGTTTCTTGTATCGACCCTTGAGGTCATGAGCCAACTCTCGGACGGAATCCTGGGATGACAAGTCAGCGACAAGCATGTCCACATTCCGATTGCCACTCTTGCTTCTGATCTCGATGAGTGCGGCTTCCCCGTTATCCTTATCTCGAGAAACTATCGCTACTGAAGCTTCTAACTTGGCTAGACCGATGGCCGTTGCCTTTCCTATTCCGGAATTCCCTCCCGTGATCAGGCATACTTTGCCTGGCATATTCACATCATTCCCTGCCAAGTCGACCTGCTCGACGGTAGAAACGGGGCTGTGATAATATCCTTGGGGACGAGGTGTCTGGCTCATCCCGTCTTAGAGGGACCGGTAGGTGTACCTCCCATGTTTACGGCTTCCATGAGACCCCAAATGATGAGGAAGGAACCGACGAGGATTGGGAGGACTTCTCGAAAGATCAGGATCAGGATGCCGAAGATTATCGCTAGGAAGGCTAGCACCGTCCTTGGTATCTTGAAGGTCTTCTCGATTTCGCCCGCTACATCCATCCTTGACCCTCAAGGAAGTTGAGAGCCATGTTGAGTCATCATAAGGATTGTGCTGCTGCGTTATAGAACGGGATCTAGCAAATGGACCCTTGGAGAATTATTCTCGAAACTCTGGTCCCTGGCGATTCAAGAATTCGAGGACTATCTTCTCGAATTGTTCAGGCTTAGACATGTTGACGATATGGTCAGCTCCGTGAATTAGCACCTTCTTGGAGCCGGGAATGCGAGAGTGTAAGTTGTCCACCATTAGAATCTGCGGGGGGAAGCTGAACCGTCTGGACCTTTGACAAATATCTTGCTTGTTAATTGAAACATTAAGAGCTGAACAAACCCAGACGCGTCTTCGCGCGAGCTAGTCCCAAATTGAAAGTTTGAATGCTTAAGGGCTAGCTCCAGCAACCATTACGTGTCGCGATGCACACCAAATGTCAATGACATGCGCCTTCCGGTTCGAAGTGAAACCCGATGATCAAGTCGTAGAGATCGACTTTGGCAATCTCAACGTCCACGTCTGTCGGAATTGTCTGACCTTGATAACCGTACACAGACGCATACACCATATGAAACTGGAGAAGCTCATACCCCAAATGGCACACCGGTAAGCGCCTCTGGGTTTCACGAGTGAAGCGTAGTGCTAAGTTCGGCTGTCGACTTTTTCTCGCCGCAGGCGAACCCTTCAACAGGGTTATCCAGCGAGCGCAATTCTGCGAGAAACTCGGTTTCGATTCCGTACTAGTAGACGACCATCTCCTTTACGGGACAGAATCCGCCGTCGCACCAGAACCCTTCACAACGCTAGCAACCATCGCATCTCATACTCGAAGGCTCAGTGTTGGAATTGCAGTGACTGATCTAGTCCGAAGACATCCCGCCATTGTAGCCCAGACATTAGCCACACTCTCCAGTCAGCACAACAAGCGCATTTTTCTCGGACTAGGCACGGGCGACCCGATGAACCAAGCACCCTTCGGCATGCCAACGGACCACCGGTTCGGGAAGCTGAAAGAAGGATTGAAAGTGATGAAGCTGCTCTGGCAGTCAAGTATCCAAAAGCCGCAGAACTACAAAGGCCGATTCTTCACCCTCAACAGAGCCTATCTCCAAGCAGATCAAGAAAATCGACCATTCCCGCCAGTATACCTCGCAGCATTCGGCCCAAAAATGCTACGACTAGCGGGAGAGGAGGCAGACGGCTGGATCCCACACTGCCACACACCAAAAACCTACAAAGATGATCTAGACTCTATCAAAGCTTCAGCACGCAGGATAGAAAGACAGCTAGACTCATTTGCCGCGGCCTACTATACACTAGCATCAGTTTCAAAGAATCGAGCCGAAGCAGATCATAGTGTGTTAGGTCCCGCGAAATACTTCCTAGCTCTCATCCCTGAAGCGTTGAAGAAAATAGACGCGACAGCCAGCCATCCCGGACGCATCTGGGAAAGGGTTCCCTACCCGAAAAAGCAGCGGGAGATTATTCGAAAAATTGCCATCCGCATTCCCGACAAGGACGCGTTTGACACCGTGATCCACGGTTCTCCAGATGATTGCATCGAACAAGTCCAAAGCTACCGGAAAGCAGGCTGCCGAGAATTCATGTTGACATTCACACCTCCCAGAGGTCTCTGGTCTTCGAATGCTCTCCTGCCGATGATTCGGGTGTTTGCGAATCAAGTAATGAGCCAATTCTAGAAAAAACGAGTTGTTCGACCAGAAGCATCAATTGGACTCTTCTCGCTGTTGCCGACGCGGAAGCTACGCTGGACGAAATGGAAAAAAATCGTTGCTAGTTTTTCGACGAGAATTGTTCTGATCAGGTTCTGAGTCTGCCCATGGGCTGAAGTATCGGGTCGCGTCCGCTGGTCGGTGTGAGGGATCGAATGGCCGAGTGAGCGTTGTTCGGTCTTGCGAGAGTATTAACCTTGACCCAGTCCGGGATGATCACGGCTCGTATGAGTTCTTGGACGCTTATTCCTCGATCCTCTGCCTCGGTTATCAGTAGTTTGAAGTTCTCGTCGCGGAGGGAGAGCATGAATTTTGCCAAAGAGTCACCTAGATGGGGTACGGGTTCAGTCAACTGTGACAGTTGATATAAGCATTCCTGAGAAAAAGTACGGAATCTTTTCGGTTAAAACAGTCAAATCCTTACAAGAGGAACGTCTATCAGTGCCACTAGTCCCAGTCTGACCGGAGACGACATCGTCAGGAAAACGGTTCAGACCATGCGGGAACGAATCGAACTACATCTCAACGAGGCTCCGAAGCTTCGCAACCCCATCCTCATCGCTGGCCTACCTGACAGCGGACGCGTCGCGAAAATTGTCCTCGACCATCTCATCAAGACTCTCAAAGCCCTCCCTCTCGGCTACCTCTACTCAGACTATCTCCCTCCCCGTTTGCTCTTGAAGCAGGACGGAACACCCGAGCTGATGAAGCACGAATTCTATTACTGGGTGAACAGTGATACGGGTCCCGACCTGGTATTGTATACGGGTGACGCTCAGCCCATCCTCCCTGAAGGAGCTTACCGGCTCTCAGAAGCAATAGTCAACCTGGCCCAACAGCTAGGGGTCGACACTGTTGTGACAGTAGGCGCTTTCATCACCGGCAGGATAAGCGAGAACCCGAAAGTCTATGGTGCCGCCAGCGAACTCGACCTCGTCAAAGAACTACGATCGCTTGATGTCCAAATAATCGACAGCGGTGCCGTTACCTGGATGAACGGGCTCATCCCAGGCCTCGCCAAGGTCCGTAAGCTCAAAGGCCTATTCCTCTCGGGAGAGACCTCCGGGTTTATGGTAGACCCTAGAGCCGCCATGATTATCCTCCGCGTACTCATCCGAAAACTAGGGCTTCAAATCGAGATGAAAGAACTGGAAGACCAAGCAAAGGAAATCGATGATGCTCTCAAGAAGGGAAACGACAAGACCGCTTCCGCCCAAGCCGGTGGGTCCAAGTACGTCGGGTAACTGTACCTCGAACTATTATACAGTCTAGCTAAGTAACCCGATAGGATGACCTCGGATTATCGCGTCATAATCGGCGATAGTCGTCACATGAACGAGGTCGCAGACGTGTCTGTCCACCTCGTCGTCACTTCTCCCCCATATCCGATGGTGGCAATCTGGGACGATTTCTTCGCAGAAGCCTCGGCTGATTCCTACGATGAGATGCATGATTACCTTAACAAAGTGTGGTGTGAAGTCGAACGAGTACTCGTCCCGGGCGGTATGGCTTGCATAAACATCGGAGATGCAACTCGATCCATGAACGAAATTTTCCACCTCTACCCGAACCATTCGAGGACCATTGAAAATTTCGAGAAGCTTGGCTTCGTTACTCTGCCCTATGTTCTTTGGAAGAAACCCACCACAAAGCCGCACTACAAGGGCAAAGGGGCTTTCCTCGGGTCGGGTTTCCTTCCACCCAACGCATACGTGACTCTCGACATGGAGTACATTCTCATCTTTCGAAAAGGTTCGCCCCGTAGATTCGCGCCTAAAGACCCCCAACGCTACGAAAGCAAGTTTACCAAGAAACAGAGGGACGAATGGTTCTCCCAGGTATGGACTGTTCAAGGGGCTAGGCAGAGGGTTGACGGCTTTGAAAGGAGAGTGGCGGCGTTCCCCGAAGAGATTCCTCGACGACTTATCCGAATGTTCTCGATACTTGGGGATACGGTACTGGACCCATTCCTAGGTTCTGGAACAACTCTAAAGATCGCGATAGATCATGAAAGGAAATTCGTAGGGTACGAACGGCTACAGGAGATGAGCGAGATCATCCGAAGGAAAGTCGGACCTGCTTCCGGTCGAGTCGAGTTTCTAGAACAATCGGGAGTATCAGCGAGCTTGCTGAATAGCAAGCAGTAGTCCGGGAAGCTCTCTGAGGGCTCCGATTTTGTACATGGGTTTTCCGCCTTGGTTCCCTCTCCGTTTTACCATGACCGTGATCATCCCTACAGCCTTCGCGCCTTTGATATCCGTTCTAGGATTGTCTCCAATGTACACGCATTTCTCTGGCGGGACTCCTATTCGTTCTGCGATAAGACGGAATGCTTCGTGGCCTGGCTTGACTCTTGGGGTATCTTCGCCCGCGACAACGACTGATTCGAAGAGGTTGTGAAAAGGTACTTTTCGAACCCGTTTCATCTTCATCCCTTGGGTCCCGTCACTGTCAGAGACCATGGCGAGCTTGAAGCCTGCTCTCTTCAACTTCCTCAGCGTTGACTCTGCGTCTTTGAATGGAGGACTATTCTCTGCGTAGGCCTTCCAATATCGCAGGGTTGTGTGGTGAACCCAGTTAGTGTTGAGCCTTTTCAATCCCAGTTGCTTGATCAAAGCCTTCCACCAGAGGTCTCGGTTGTATCGTTGCTTCCGTCCCAGCATCTCTCGGTCTACGTTCTGCAGACGCTTGAACAACTGGGTATAGCCATAGGAGTAGCCTTGTTTTTCCAAGTGTTTCGAGATTAGTTTCGCTACGACCAGTAATCCGCGCCGGGCCCCGATCTTCGACTTGAGCAGCGTGTTGTCTAGGTCGAAAACTACTGCTCGAATATCCCGGGCCGGAAACGCTCGCGACCTCTAGTTGTACGTCGCTGGCTGTCTGTCAGCAAATCTTTCCCGTCGCAAACGGTTGTGGAGTTGAAGATCAATCTCCTCGATCACGACTCCCTCGCCTCGTCCGGATAGAGAGGCGATTTGTGGGTGGGAAATTTTGGTCCGCGGGTCCTCCTTGAGACTCAGAATAGAAGTGTGTCCTGTGAACCAAGGTGGCGAATATACGTTCGGTGCCACGATGGGGATGCGATTCTCCAAGCATCGAACCGTGAGGTATTGCCGCCAGGGAGTGACGCCGGGTCTTACAATCCGTGAAGGGCAAAAGATTACGTTCGCTCCCCTCAAAGCATAGATTCTGGACGGCTCAGGAAAATCCACATCATAGCAGACGAGGATGCCGATCTTGTAGCCCTTCATCTGGAAAATATTGTAGGAGCTTCCCGGCCTGGCGTACTTCCTCTCGAACCTGAATAGGTGGACCTTGAACTGTCGGCCTAGAACCGTCCCATCGTTCCCGATGACCGGACAACTGAGACGCACTTGCCCCTTGACCTTCTCATAGAAAGCACCGCCCACCACTTCAATCCCGTACTCTTCGGCTACGGATTGTAGACCGGGAATAGGGCTCATTGAAGCCGGTATCGTCTTCTCCGGTAGCCAGTGTTCCGGTAGGCAGACGATGTCTGCTTCTCTCTCCGCGGCTTGTTTGGTAAGTTCGACCCCGCGGAAGATTGTCTTTTTGACCGAGGTCTCTACAGGCTTGAGCTGCACTGCGGCGGCTTTGACAGTCTTCTTCGCCATAGAAAGGATAAGCCTCCGTTACCCTTTCAGCTTCTTTACCGCAAGATCTACTAGCTGCCGAGCAACTTCTCTCTTGTCAGCGAGAGGAATGTGCACGACTTTCTTCCGGTCATCTACCACGTATAGCTCGTTGGTGTCGACCTGGAAACCTACGCCTTCTTGGCCAACGTCATTCGCAGCGACCATGTCTGCGTTCTTCTTGTGCACAATCTCGAAGGCTTCATTGATCAACTCGTCGTTTGAGACGTCATATTCGGTCTTGAAGGCGACCAGGAATGTCTTTGGGCTGGCTTTGCGAATCTCTTCAATTACCTTCGGCGTCGCTTGAAGCTCTAGATTGATACTTGCGTTTTCCCGAGTCTTGATCTTCTTCTGCGATACGGATGTTGGCCGGTAGTCAGCGGGGGCCCCTGCCGCAAAGACAAGATCGTGCTTGGAGTCTTTCAGCTCTCGTACGACTGCCTCCAGCAACTCTCTCGTATTCTCGACCCTGAAGGTCTTGACTCCTAGAGGGGGTGATATTGTTCCAGGTCCTAGGATGAGTGTCGTGTCAGCTCCTCGCGACGCGACCTCCTCTGCGATAGCAACGCCCATTTTTCCAGAGCTTCGATTCGTAATCACTCGAACAGGATCAATATGCTCGATTGTTGGACCTGCCGTGACCAAGACCTTCCGGCCCTCCAAGTCGTTCCTATGAGAAGATGAGGCGAACCGCGCGATTACTGCTCTTACGATTTTTTCTGTCGACGCTATCTTCGCCTTGCCTTCTGTGATTTCAGGCTCGATAAATTCTACACCGATTCGCTTGAGCCGTGAAATGTTCTCCTGGACGATGGGATGGTCATAGAGGGGCTCGTGCATAGCTGGTGCGATGAGAACAGGGATCTTGGACCCGATGGCTGTCGCGGCTACGGTGGTCACCGACGTATCGTCTATTCCTGAAGCAAGTTTGCCGATTGTATTCGCTGTGGCGGGCGCGATCAGGACAAGGTCAACGTGGTCCTGGCTTTTCCCGGCAAGAGCGATATGTTCCAGTTTCCCGGTCAATTCTCTGACGACCGAATTTCCTGTAGCCCACTCGAGGAGGTCTGTTCCTATCATCTTCTCCGTGGCTCTAGTAATGACCGCATGAACTTCCGCTCCATGACGCATGAGTTCTCTGGCGATTTCCGGGCTTTTGAACGAGGCTACGCTGCTGGTTACTAAGTGGGCGATTTTCTTGCCGGCTAGTTCCCTGCCCTTGGAACCTATGATGTCTTTGGAGGGGTGACTCAAGACCGCTCGGACGCCTACTTTTTCAATTGTCCGGTTTCATAGGCCCAGTCCAAGAGCTGGATTATCTCGCTGAGAGTATACTTTCCGGCATTTGGTGGAATTCTGCGCAGAATGTCGGGGAGGTTGGGAAGCATCGGACGAATGAAACCGGGAATCTTGTCATACATAGTCTGAATGCCGTCGATGATCTCCCGAGCATCTTTCTCGTTGATCGAAGTTCCTTTGAGTCCAGCTTTGGCCGTCTTGCTCATGGGGTGTGATCTTCCTGTCTCCTTGACCTGTGCTGGGTTTTGAACTCTCGCCATATAACAGGTTCTCGCTCCCGCTAGAGAAACGGTTAGGGACCGCTTGAATCAGCACTCCACTCTGTTGTGACGCCTCTAAAGACTCAGTTGGAAAGAGGCGAGTTAACTGGGCACAGGACACGTCGGCGACCCACCGAATCCAGGAAGACCAGGCCCCATCCCGAAGCGTTGGAGGAGGCTCCAGTGATGCCACTTCCTCCACAATCTCCGTGAGAAGAGAATGAAGGTCAAGTCTCCTAGCACAATTAGCGGGTTGATAGTGAAAGTGATTAGGAGCCCAAAGAGGGTGATTGGTATGATTAGTCCCACTCCCAGGGCGACCTTGTGTTCCTGATTACTTGCGGTTCCCATAGAACGAAATGCTTTCATCAAAATGGCCGCACTGACTACAATATCTAGAATAGCAGTGATGATTGGAGGAACGTTCGCGTCTCCTGCGATTGCTTGCGTGAATAATGACGCGGGAAATAGCAAAGCGCCCAGTATTGCGAACTTGCGCGGACTCAATGTTGGCTGTGCCGATTTTGTCTTCAAAAAATCTCCAGGAAGTTCTCTGGCTGCTAGGACAAGCACGGTCACGACCAGACTGGAAAATAGAGTCAATCCTGCTCCCGGATCGTAATTCACTATTGCTTGGAGCAAGATAGAATCAATGATCAGGGCAATCATGCTCACTCCTATCCAGTTCCCAGAAACGAGGCTCTTCTTCTTCAGCTCAGGGAAGACCAGGCCGAATAGGAAGATTGGAAGACCGATGCTGTAGACCGAGTGGAAGATTAAGAGCCCTACTGTCCAGATCCAGTTGACCCCTAGCCAGCGCCCGTAGACGCCTAGCACTCCGACTTGTGGTGCTGCCGGGTTGAACAGGGTCCGTAAGGCGAGCCCCTCTTCTACGATCCCATAAGCTGCGCCGAGTAGAAACACAGAGGCCCAGCCTTTCCTCCATCGAATCATGGCTTCGCGTATGAGTATGACACCAGACCCGTAAAGTCCAATATTTGCACCCAGAAACAGGAAGAATAGAACAGGGTTGACGGCCAGCGCTGAAAGAGAGCTGGACCCGGAAAGATATTCAGGGATGCCTGGGGTCAGTAGGATCAGGAAGAGAAGCGGGTGGGCCTTGAGATAGTTAACTAACCTGGAAAATAGCCCAGCTTGTCCTGGAGCCGGTGATGGGCTAATCTGCGTGGACAAGGCGTTAGCTCCGCGATACCCTTACCCTTATGTTCCTCGGAATTCAAGATGCTGTACCTGTTCTCTTGGGGAAAGAGAAACTAATGTGGCGCTGGTAAAGTGTTCACTTCTTGGCGAGTAGCCATCCAACTACTCGCCCGGTCCGAATGATCTTCTCCCATTTTTCCGCTTGGAACGCTTCTTGCTCATCTGATATTGGGACGACCAGGAGGTCCGCTCCCACCTTCCAGGAGAGCTCTTCTAGAGACGGAAGAAGTTCTACTGGCGGATGAATCGAGTAAATCAGGGATGGGCGTCCATAAATCGCTAGATGAGGAAACATGACATCGTCGGCTACTGCTCTTACTTGGCCCGTCTTGTGTTGGTGCACCCAGTATTCGTCCTTGTCTGTGACTAGAACTTCTGTGAAAGGAAGATTTTCTTTGACTTTTCTTGCTATGTCTATTCGATGCCCTACTCCGACCTCAACGATCTTCTTGGCTCGTGGATATTTTTCGCTAATGAACTGTACGAGCTGGTCGAACATTCGATTATGCTTCGGACTACTTGGGCCAGCGTGGCTGGAAGACGGCTGGGTCTTCGTTGTTCTGCCGCATCTTCCGCATGCCTTCCATTATCAGCTTCTGTTCGATCCCCGCTACCAGCTGTTTAGTCTCGATCACCTTGTCGGGATTGACACTCATACTGACAACACCCTCTCGTACGAGGAACTCTACGACTTCTGGATAGTTGGATGGTGCTTGTCCGCAGATGGATGTGGTGACGCCTTTTTCGCTGCAGATTCTGATAACATGGCTCATGGCTCTGAGGACTGCGAGGTTTCTCTCGTCGTAGATCTCCTGTATCGACGCGTCGTCCCTGTCAATTCCTAGGATCAGCATGGTTAGGTCGTTGGTACCGAATGATATGCCGTCGATTCCTTCCTGGACGAACTTGTCAATTAGGATAACGGTTGCTGGGACCTCGCACATGATCCATAATTTGAAGTCTGGACCTCGTTTCAATCCCTCTTCTTCCAAGATTTTCTTCGCGTTCCGGAAGTCTTCAAGTGTTCGGACGAAGGGCAGCATCACGTGCACGTTTGTGAGTTTGAATTCTTCCCGTACCTTACGGATTGCCCGGCATTCTAGTCGGAAGACGTCAGGCTCCTTCACGTACCTGAAGCAGCCTCGGTATCCTAGGAGGGGGTTGGGCCCTACGTGGCCGGCTTCTCTCTCGTATTTTTCGCCACCTGGCAGTCCGAGAAATTCATCAGGTTTGAAGTCGAGGCAACGGTATATGACGGGCCTGGGTGCGAACGGTGTTGCTACCCTTCTGACGCCCTCAGCAAAAGCGTCAATCATCTTTTGGCCTCCGCCCTCTTCGATCAGTAACCGGGGGTGTTTCCCTACTGAAAGCATCATGTGTTCCGCTCTTAACAAGCCTACGCCGTCGGCCTGGGTCTCCCTAGCCACCTTCTCTGCCAGTTCTGGCAGCGAGATGTTCACGTAGATCCTCGTCGAAGTGACAGGAATTACAGTTGGAATCTGGTGGACAGGGATGGGGGGTTTGAGGACCTCTTCGACTAGGCCCTCATACACAACGCCAGCTTTGGCGTCGACAGTGTACTCTTTGCCCATTTGTAACAGGCGAGTCGCGTTCCTAGCTCCAACAATACATGGTATTCCCATTTCTCTCGAGACGATGGCCGCGTGACACGTTGTTCCTCCGTCTTCGGTGACGATCGCCCCGGCGATTTTCATGTAGGGAACCCAGTCAGGGTTTGTCATCCTAGTAACAAGGATATCTTTCTCTTTCATCATTCGTCCAGCATCCTGCAAGGTCACTACGATCTTGGCCTTTCCAGCGTGTAAGCCGGGGCTTGCCGCGAGGCCTTGGACTACCACGATGCGATCCATGAATTGGCGTGCCGAGGCATCAGACGGACTCTTCATCCTAGCCCAGAAGGTCTCGGGCCGGGTCTGAACCACATACACTGTGTGACCGGATTTGTCCTGTTCGATCGCAAACTCCACATCTTGTGGCGTCTGGTAGTGATCTTCGATTTCCTGGGCGAGACGGGCGAGTTCTACGACTTGCTCGTCTGTTAGGCTGGCTACATTTCGGCGTTCCTGCGGGACGTTGTTCTGCATCGTAAGGCCAGTATCATGATTGGGAATGTGTTCGATGGTCTTTGGAACAATCTCCTTGTGTACAATCTGGAGGGTTCCCTTGTCAACAATGAAACGGTCCGGCCGGATTATGCCTGCTACCAGAGCCTCGCCGAGTCCCCATGTGGACTCGATGATGATCTTAGACGGGTCTCCATTCACGGGGTCCAAGGTGAAGATGACTCCTGAGACTTTGGAGTCCACCATCTTCTGAACGCCCACGCTAATTAGGACTTTCTGGTGTGGGAAGCCCTTCTCTTCACGGTAGAATATTGCTCTTGGAGTGTAGAGGCTGGACCAGCACTTCTGGACGTAGTGGACAAGCTGGTCTTCGCCCTTGATGTTGAGATACGTGTCTTGTTGTCCGGCGAACGATGCGTCTGGAAGGTCTTCGCCGGTGGCTGAGGACCGCACTGCTACTTTGACTTGGTTGTTCCCGGTTTTCCGCCCGAGCTCACGATAGGCGCTTCGCACTTCGTTAGCAATGTCCTCTGGCATTTGGGCGGACTCTATGATCTTCCGGATTTCTTCTGATGCTTCCTCGTACTGTTTCGGGTCCCGGGGTCCGTTAGAATTGTTGAGGGTTTTGGTAATGATCTCGCTAATATTTGTCTCTTCTAAGAAGCGACGGAACGCGTCCGCCGTGACCGCAAAGCCGGGAGGGACGGTCACTCCTTTTGCTGTGAGTTCCCCCAGATTGGCGCATTTTGCGCCTACTAGGTGAACGTCGTCCTTACGGACTTCGTCAAGCCAGACAACTATAGCGCCAGACTTGACCACAATGATCAGGCTCCGGCTGCGGGGACTTCGGCTACGGCGGTTTCTTCCGCAGTAGGCGGAGTTTCTTCACTTGACACTAGGGTCTGCTTTACTGCAACTGGAATTTCTTCAACTGCTCCAGGCATCTCTTCGACCACGATCCGGGTCTTCATGGGCAACTTCGATCCTGCTGTCTCGAGAGCCTTTCTCGCAGTTTCAACACCATCCTCCTGAACGTAGATAATCAGAATCGACTGCCCATTCTCAACACGGGCCGCTCTTCCCGTCGGTTTCCCAAAGGCCCGCCTCATCCCTTCCTGGAGACGGTCGGCTCCGGCGGTCGCTATCATCTTGTTCTCGCGGAGAATAATGTGAGGGTATACACAAAGCTGGAGTCGGTAGCCTGTTTCACCATACTTGTCGACGAGAACTTTGTTGGCAGAAACACGGGCTGACTCCAAAGCGTTGTGGCGAATCTGAACCCGCTCCCTAGCGTTAAGATGGACTCGTCTTGCGAAGTGTGTTGACAGGTCTCCCATGTTGAACTTTGAGACTTTTGGGTTGGGGGAACCGTGAATATACTTCATCCTCGTATAAGCTTGGCCGGATGCGGAACGATAGTTTTTGCCCTTCATGAAATATGCCCTCGTGAGTTAGCGTGATTCCGGCTAATATACTAACCTTTGACGGCACGAGCTGCGGAGAAGTCGCCTACCTTGGGACTGAAGTAGAGAGTGAAAAAGTCGTTCCCAAGAGTCAAGAGCGTAAAGAGAACTCCTACCCACAAAGGTCCGATAGTGTAGCCTGTGGGAAGGACAATCCATGGGAGAATCATGGAGGATATTGCGCCTGACCTCAGCATCCATCGACGCTCACTTGGAGAAGCTTTCTCTAGCGAAGAGCGGTCTATCTTCAGTCCTAGGACCGGAATCTTTTCCATTATCCCAGAGGCTGCGGGCAGTTTGAGTTTTCGGATTGCGGATCTTCCGATAAAGTAGTACTGAAACTCGATGCCGACTGTCCGTCCGACTAGGTGATGGACGAGATCGTGACTGAAGAACCAGAAACAGAACCAGGCGAGAAGCAGAACGAGTATTCTGATTCCTAGAATAGAGCTTAGTGGTGCGACTAGCAAGGCGACTATGCCAACAAACAATCCTGCAACGGAAAGAATTACTCCTTGAGCAAGACTAATCTTCCGATAGTTCAGAGCCAATGCTGCTATGCTTCTCGACTCTTAGTTCTGAGCTGGTCGAAGAGTTGTGGGTCCAGATCTTTTATCGTGGGAATGAAGGCTCGGGAACGGGAAACCTCGTTCAAGTCAACCTTGCACGGCTGGTAATCCTCCTCATCGTACTTGCACTGAACTAGAATGGAGCCGTTTGGCGCGATGACTCTGCTGCCCCCCCAGAACTGGTTGCCATCCTCTATCCCGACCCTGTTCACGTAGGCTAGATACACCGCGTTCTCCATGGCCCTGCTGAGACTGAACCCCTCAAAAAAACGTCGTCGGAGGCCAGGGCTTGCAGATATGCAGATGATCAGTTGCGCCCCCTCGAGGGTCAGAAGACGGGTGAGTTCGGGAAAGTAGAGATCATAGCAGATTGTCAGTCCGATTGTCCCAAGAGATGTGCTGAAGACCGGAGCGTTTTGTCCGGGACGATAATAGCGCCGTTCTTCAAAGACAGTGTGAGTCGGCAGGTATATCTTCCGATACTTCCCCACGAGACCTTTCGGGCCTATTAGGACTGCAGTGTTGTGGATTACGCCTTTCACTGCGCTTTCTTCAGGCATCCCAAATACGACGTGTAGCCCGTGCTCTCTGGCCATCTTCTCCACCTTACTCGTGCTGGGCCCAGGTATTGGTTCGGCCAGGTTGTAGACTTCGTCCTGCATCGTGTAGCCTGTCAAGTGAAGCTCTGGAAAAATCAACAAGTCGATGTTCTTCCTCCTAGCCGTGTTGGCTTGAGTCGCGATTGTCTTCAGGTTCTGTTCTTTCTTTGCAAGCCTGGGGCTGGACTGAGCCAGAAGGAGGGTTATCGGCTTCGTCTCATTTCACCTGTTGGATCGCAGTTTTCAGCTTGCAGAGATGTCTAGCCTGAGGTATTAGCCTCTCTGCACGGCTTCAGGGTTACACCACGGCTTTATGGCCGCCGGAACGGTTTCCCTTCGTTTCAGGCCTCAAGGGGGCTAAAAGTGCTATTCACGAAGCTAGCTCGTACTATCATCCGTCACAATAGAGCAGTCTTCGCAATATGGCTAGCAGCCTTAGCCCTCAGCGTCCCTGCGATTCTCCTAGTTCAGAATGTAATCGTTTACAATGAGACGGCGTTCAATCCGAAGAACTCCGAGTCCAGCATAGCCCAAGACAGAGTCAGCCGAGAATTCAGCATCAACCAAGGCAACAATATCGTAGTAGTAATTACCACCACTGATGTTAGGGGCAACGATGTTAGAGATTTCACTCTAGCCTTCAACAAAACGCTTCATAACGACCCAAGTCTGCCTAACATCAGCAACATCACTAGCATTTATGACATTTACTACCAGCTGCTACTCGGATACACAAGCGTCGTACATCTACAACTGTACCAGACAAAGAACGCAACTAGTCTAGCAACGTCGCTTGAGTTTGGCATACCCAACGTCTACCTGAACCAGTGGACGGCCCTCGTCATTAACTCCGGACAGCCCAGCATTAACCAATCCCAGGTGGTCGGGTTTAATCGCCAAGCGTATAACTCAAGCTGGCCGATAATCTCAGCGCAGACTCCTCCCGCCTACCAGACGACCGCTTTCAACTATCTCTCTCTCTTCTATCAATCGTGGAACAAGACATTCGCTTCGCCAACGTATAACCAATTCCCGCTCTTCACCAGCGCCTTCGCTAGGGCCCAAAACGTGACCAAGGGAAACCCCTCTCTGACAATTCAACCCCCATACTACAACATCACGTTACCGTTCTTTCAATCCCTTCTCCTGGATTCTCAGACACAAGCCATTTTCCTAGGGTCCGCGCGATTCTTCAATCTCGCCAGCCCAGGCAATTCAGCTGGATGTTCAAATAACTGTTGGAACGATCCGACAGCCATCCGACTCTTCACTATCAACACTGTTGCTCAAGCAAGCATAACGAATGCTATTCAGTCCACAATCATCGCACAAATCTACGACCTCGGAGGTTCAGCTACAAATTCTGACCTAACCAATCTTGCACAACAGGGGCTCCGGAATTACAACATGCTGACCTATCCCATTCAGCCAAGCATCAGCGTGTACTCTCAGTTCGTATCAGCCAAGAACGATACGATGCTCGTCATTGTCGATTTCAAGGCCAACGGTCCTGACCCACGGAACAGTGTCCACGAGATTAGAAGCAATGTTGATCTTGCCAAATTCTACAGCAATCAACCCCTCACTGTATATGTGACAGGCGAGCCCGCCTTCAATTACGATGTTGAAACACAGTCAGTCGTAGACGTTGAACGAATAGACCCGATAACTGTCGCGTTGATCCTGATCATAATTGGACTGTTCTTCGCCTCGATCGCAGCCCCTCTAATCCCTATCTCGGCGATCGGCCTTTCTGTGGGGATAGCTTTTGGTCTTGTCTACGTCGTCGGGACATTCATCACAAACGTCCACTTTCTCGTACTCACTCTGCTACCTGTTGCAATGCTAGGCGCAGGGTCCGACTACTGCATCTTTCTCGTCAGCCGCTACGCAGAAGAGAGGAGAATGGGACGTGGAAAAAAGGATGCAGTTGAGAAGGCGGTCACTTGGGCCGGTGAAAGCATCGCGACAAGTGGAGCCACCGTCATTATCGCGTTCGGTAGCTTGGCAATTGCCAGTTTTGGTCTACTCCGTTCAATCGGCCTGGCAGTCATGCTGGGGATCTCTGTCGCGTTGCTCGTCGCGCTTACTCTAGTTCCTGCGATGCTCTATGTCTTCGGAGACCGCATCTTCTGGCCCGGCGGCCTAGGATTATGGAGGAGAAAGAAGAAGGATAGAAGCAACAGTTACTATGCTCGAGCAGCCAGGTTTACCGCTAAACATTCGAAACTAATTCTTCTAGTGGCTTTGGCCGTTTCCCTGCCTGCCACCAGTACTGTTCTCTCCTCCAAGACCAGCCACGACCTCATCTCACAGATTCCGCCATCGTTGGAGAGCAGGGCAGGCTACAACAGAATGAGTCAGGGCTTCGGCCCGGGAACTATAACTCCAACCTATACAATTGTGCAGACACGTGTTGTCTTAGTTGCAAATTCCTGGATCAACGTGACGGCATTAACTGCGATCTCCTACGCCGAAAACTCGACGTTGGCATTATCTGGTGTATCAAAAGTGTACGGGCTTACGCACCCCGCGGGGGGCCCTATACCCTACTCCACATTCAATCAGCTCAACTCGGCTCAGCAACAGGCCATGACTAGGAGCATGAGGCCCTTCTTGGGCAGTGATGGCAAATCGGCGATGGTCTGGGCTCATCTGGCTAACGAACCCTACTCGGACGCTGCGATAGCCACTGTCGCCCGACTGCGCGATAACATCAACGTTCTAAAGAGCCAGAACCCATTGCTGGCCTCCTCCACGATGCTAGTTGGAGGCGCGACTGCCGACGTCGCCGATCTAGCGAGCTCCAGTGCGGCTGACTACTTCAACATGACAGCCCTAGTCATAGTTGGAGTCTTCATAGTACTCCTCGCCGCCCTGGGCTCTGTGTTCACTCCTCTCCGTTTGATCTTCACAATTCTCCTTAGTATTTCTTGGGCTATGGCCTTGGTCATCTACGTCTTCCATACCTACTTCGGTTCCGACCTGATCTGGATCATGCCTGTCATGCTACTAGTAATGATGGTTGGATTGGGGCTGGATTATGACATATTCCTAGTGACTAGGATCCGAGAATACGTGGCTGGCGGTGCGAAGGACGAAGAAGCGATCGAGACAGCTGTAGAACGTACTGGTGGAATAATCACTGCTAGCGGACTAGTTACCGCGGGCGCTTTTGGGACGATGATGATTTCTCAGATCCCCATGTTGCAACAGCTGGGCCTCGGAATTTTCATCGTGGTCCTTCTCGACGCGACTCTGACCAGAATCTATCTTGTCCCTTCCATAATGATGATCATGAAACGCCTCAACTGGTGGGCGCCGGGACCGTTGAGACGTATGCCTGTTACACCTGAAGAAAAGCTCATCCCACCAATCCCATTGAAGACAAAACTAAGCATCATCGTTGAGACCTTGGCCATAATCGGACTGGGAACGGCAGTCTATCTTGACTACGCAAACAATGCGTATCTGCAAAACTACGTCAGCCAGACAGAATCCAGCATACTAGCAGGCATCAACGTTTGGACAGGAGTAATTCTGGGAATCACATCCTTCCTCGTGAC